>Ga0302046_10000104_pt1 | contig 87399 bp, 64 predicted proteins | sample RVTome_11_FD_200261 | JGI IMG/M metagenome (GOLD analysis project Ga0302046, IMG submission 200261) | Soil microbial communities from uranium-contaminated site in the Upper Colorado River Basin, Wyoming, United States - RVT147D111 (version 2) ... | reverse complement strand
GTAGCCGCCGACGTCAGGAGGTGGTCCCCATCGCGTCATCCCCCGATCAAGTCCACCGCCTCACGGCGGCGGCTACGTGTCCGGCGTTCGGTCGCGCATCGCGGTAGCCGCCGACGTCAGGAGGTGGTTCCCATCGCGTCATCCCCCGATCAAGTCCACCGCCTCACGGCGGCGGCTACGTGTCCGGCGTTCGGTCGCGCATCGCGGTAGCCGCCGACGTCAGGAGGTGGTCCCCATCGCGTCATCCTCCGATCAAGTCCACCGCCTCACGGCGGCGGCTACGTGTCCGGCGTTCGGTCGCGCATCGCGGTAGCCGCCGACGTCCCCGGGTCACGTCCGCGGATCCTGTCCATTCAAGCGCTCGATCAACCGGCGCTTGGCGTCGTTGGAAAGCCGGACCGCGGGCTTGTCATGATCGGCCTTGTCCAGATGCGGCGCCGCCCGGTGAAGGAAGCGCAACTGCTTCTCGTAACGACGGCACCATGCGCAGATCAGGTGATGCAGCCGCATGCGGAGGCGCATGGACAGGGAAGGCGGACGTTCCAGGGCAAGGGAGGCCAGCCGCGACATCTCCGCACAGTTGGGCGTGTGATTCCAGACCCAGGTCACCCAGCGCATCTTCAGTGATTGGAGACGTTTCATGATGGCTTGGTGAACCAGTGTGTTTCGAGGCACCTCCGCAGCGCCATGCGGGCCCGGTGCAACATGACCCACAGGTTGTTTTCGGAGATGTTGAGGATGTCGCAGATCTCCTTGCTGTCCACCCCGTCCACTTCCCGCATCGTGAACACGGCGGCCACCTTGTGTGGAAGCTTCATGGTGCAGGACCGGAAGGTTTCCCAGAAGGGAGCCCGATCGCAGTGCGCCGCCGGATCCTTCCATTCCACCGGCCCCAGCTCATGGATCCATCCCCCGGCAAAGACGCCGTCGGGCAGAAACCGGTCGCGCTCCTCGTCCCCGTAGAAGCCGAGGTCGGTAAAGGAGGTCTCGCGCCCGATCGTCCGGTACTGATCGAAGATCTTGTTCCGCAGGATGCCCACCAGCCAGGTTCGTTCCGCGCTGCGCCCCTCAAACCGATTGGCCCCGCGCAGCGCCGCCAGGTAGGTTTCCTGAACGGCATCCTCGGCCTTCTGCGGATTGCGCAGGCGCAGCAGGGCATACTGATACAGGGCATCCGCATGCTGCTCCACCCAGCGTTCCGGATCCGCCGCCCCGCCCCCGCCCGACGGCGTCACCACCGGCTTTGCCGCGGCTCGGATTTGTAGTTGGGACGGTGCGTCCATGTGGTCTTGTGTTCAGGCGGTTCCGTGCCGGCCAACGCCGGGGCACACCCGCGGGCCAACGCTGAGTCGGTTGGGCCCGGGTTTCCTTACATACGAAGACGGCCACGTTTGTCGTTCCGCCTCTTAAGAAACTCCTTGTGAAACGTGTTGGAGTTACGGGCATGCAATCTTGCACGACGCATTCAAAGGCCCCTCACCCCAACCCTCTCCCGGGGGGAGAGGGAGGACCGGCTTCCGCGCGGAGAAAGACGTTCGATCTGAACCCGTACCCTCCACCGGGCATGCTGCTCCCTCTCCCCCCGGGAGAGGGTTGGGGTGAGGGGCCATCGCACAGTCGTGGTCCTTGGTGTTTCCTCCTTATCTAGCTCGTCGTGACGGGTTCCGCCTTTAGGCGGTCGGGGTCCTCAGTTCAGCGGTCAGGCAGCATCGGGTTCCCATCGCGCCTCCGAACGGGTGTGGATGAACCTTTGCTTCCCAAGTAGCGCGCCCAAACACCTGTGGAGGTGGGGAGACCATCTATGAACCATCATTCTTCAGACCAATCGGTCGAGGCAGTCGGCGCCGCCGCGTCCGTCAAACGCCAACTCCGACATCGCTTGTAAGGACTCGGGGTCCCCGCCGACCAACCCTTGCCAGTCCATGCAACTCATCATCCATCCCAAACCCGACACCATGAACGAAACACTTGCCATGCCACGCGCCTCGGCCCCGGCCGGCGCGGCGATGCCCGCGGACCACGAAGTTCTCATGCAGTCTCACCTGCGCGAGGAAAATCTCCCCGAGGCCGTGCTGCCCGCCTGCCCCGTCAACAAGGTGCTCAAGGGCCAGAAAGCCCTCGTCACCGGAGCCAACTCCGGCATCGGCCGCTCCGTCGCCCTCGCCCTGGCCCGCGCCGGCGCCGATGTTGTGGTCAATTACGTCTCCCGCCCCGACGCCGCCGAGGAGGTCGTCAAGGATGCCATCCGCTGCGGGGCCAATGTCTATGCCCACCGCGCCAATGTCGCCGACGAAGGCGAGGTCCAGTCGATGTTCAGGAAGATGTTCCAGGAGTTCGGCACCATCGACATCCTCGTCAACAACGCCGGCCTGCAAAAGGACGCCCCCGTCGATGAAATGTCCCTGGCCGACTGGCGCTTCGTCCTGGACGTCAACCTCACAGGCCAGTTCCTCTGCTCGCGCGAGGCCATTCGCGAGTTCAAGCGCCGCGGTGTCCGACGCGAGGTGAGTTGCGCGGCCGGGAAGATCATCTGCATGAGCAGCGTCCACGAGGTCATCCCCTGGGCCGGCCACGTCAACTACGCCGCCAGCAAGGGCGGGGTCATGCTCATGATGAAGAGCATCGCCCAGGAGGTCGCACCGCACCGCATCCGCGTCAACTCCGTCTGCCCAGGCGCCGTGCGCACCCCCATCAACATGGAAGCCTGGGGCACGCCCGAAGCCTATCGCGAGCTGATGAAACTCATCCCCTACAAGCGGATCGGCGAAACCGACGACATCGCCCGCGCCGCAGTCTGGCTGGCCAGCGACGAGTCCGACTACGTGCACGGGGCCAGCCTGTTCGTGGACGGCGGCATGACGCTTTACCCGGGATTTGAAACCGGCGGCTGACGCGCGCGAACCGAGCCCTCCCAACCCAACGCCCCAACCTCCCCACCATCATGACCCCACCCATCTCCTCCCGCGAATGGCTTGAAGCCGACGGCCTGGGCGGCTTTGCCAGCGGCACGGCCACCGGCATCCGCACCCGCCGCTACCACGCCCTCCTCCTCACCGCCACCACCCCGCCCACCGGGCGCGTGGCGCTCGCCCATGGTTTCGATGCCTGGGTCGAAACCCCCGCCGGCACCTTCATGCTCTCCACCCAATGCTACGCCCCCGGCGTGCCCGGCGGCGACAGCGCCCAGCGGATCGAATCCTTCCAGACCGATCCCTGGCCCACCTGGACGTTTCAACTCGAGGACGGCACCCGCCTGCGCCTGGAGATCATGACCGTTCGCGACCAACCCGTGACCACCCTCGTCTGGACACTCCTGGGACCCGCCGCCGACGTCCGGCTTCACCTCCGCCCCTTCCTCTCGGGACGCGACTACCACTCGCTGCACCGGCGCAATCCGGCGTTTCGATTCGAGGCCGACATCGAGCTGGATCGCGTCTCCTGGCGGCCTTACGCCGACCTGCCGGGGATCACCGCGCTGACCCACGGCCAATACATCCAGTCACCGCACTGGTATGAGAACTTCCTTTACGAGGAGGAACAGGCCCGGGGCCTGGACTGCATCGAGGACCTGGCCGCCCCGGGAGTGTTCTCCTGGAACCTCGCCCATGGCCGCGCCAGCCTCCTCCTCACCACGCGCGCCCACGCCGACGCCGCCTGGCCCTCCCCGGTCGATCCGGACGTGGTGGTGGATCAGTGCCAGGACGCCGAACGCCGCCGTCGCAAGGCGTTCCCCACGCGTTTGCACGCCGCTGCCGATGCCTATCTTGTCCGACGCGGCGCCGGGCGCACCCTCATTGCGGGTTACCCATGGTTCACCGACTGGGGACGCGACACGCTCATCGCCCTGCGGGGAATCTGCCTGGCCACCGGGCGGCTCGAGGAAGCCCGGGACATCCTCCTGGCCTGGGCGGCGACCGTCTCCGAAGGCATGTTGCCCAATCGCTTCCCCGACCAGGGCGGGCAACCGGAGTTCAATGCCGTGGACGCCTCGCTCTGGATGGACCAGGTCATCCTTGGCCGGCAGGCCAAAACCTGGCGGGCATCGGAACCGGCTCCCCACTCCTCCGCGCGACGTTCCACCGCGAGCCGGTCGGCATCCTCACCTTGCCTTCAACCCGCCCACGCCTGATCCCGGTCATGAGAGGACATGAGTAATATGGAGCACCGGCGCACATGCAAGCTGATGAAAGGAGCAGGAGCAAGAGCAAGAGCAAGAGCAAGAGCAAGACACACTCGTCCGGCCCCTCCGCCTCCGACTCTTACTCCTTACCCGAAAAGAACGGGAAACATGGTATCGTATTGCCCGGCCCCTCACCCAACCCTCTCCCGGGGGGAGAGGGAGACCCGTCCACCTCACGGAGAAAGGCTTCCGATCTGAACCTTTACCCGCCACTCGGTATGCGGCTCCCTCTCCCGCCGGGAGAGGGATGGGGTGAGGGGCCCTTGATGCGGTGCGATGTAGGGTGCTCTCGTCGGCGCTATGTCACCTTGCGCTGCAGCCGGCTGCGCCGCCTTCTTTCCCCAGCGCGTCTGGGAAATGACCTGCTCACACTCTTGCTCCCCTTCATGGACTTGCCCGCGTTTGATCCCATCCCCTGACCCCAACCCACCCCCCGCCATGACCATGACCCCGTCCATTCTGCTTGCACTTGCGCTGGCGCTTGCTCTGGCTCTCAATCTCGTCGGAAAGCATGGAAACCGCCGGGGGAACCATGGGAAGGACCGATGCAAAGATTGATCCAAGCGCAGAATGCATTACCAGGGTTGGAACCACGACCCGCCCCAACCAGCCACTTCACCCCCACCCACCTCCATCCACATCGCCCTTATGAAAACCCACACCACAGCCGAACAGCAGCGCCTCGACGCCTCCCACGACGGCGGCCATCCCTGGCAGCTCTGGGGACCCTACCTTTCCGATCGCCAATGGGGCACGGTGCGCGAGGATTATTCCGCCCACGGCACCGCATGGGATTCCTTCCCGCATGACCATGCCCGCAGCCGCGCCTATCGCTGGGGCGAGGACGGGCTGGCCGGCATCAGCGACGACACCCAGCAGCTCTGCCTGGGCCTGGCCCTCTGGAACGGACACGATCCCATCCTCAAGGAACGCCTCTTCGGGCTCACCAACAGCGAGGGGAACCACGGCGAGGACGTCAAGGAACTCTATTACTACCTCGACGCCACCCCCACCCACAGCTACCTCAAGATGCTTTACAAGTATCCCCACGAGGCCTTTCCCTACTCCCGCCTCGTGGAGGAGAACCGGAATCGCGGCATGGACCAGCCGGAGTTCGAACTGCTCGACACCGGGCTGTTCGACCAGGACCGCTACTTCGATGTCTTCGTGGAATACGCCAAGGCCGGGCCCGACGACATTCTCATGCGGGTCACCGTCCACAATCGCGGCGCGGTTCCGGCCGGGATTCACCTGCTGCCCCAGTTGTGGTTCCGCAATACCTGGTCCTGGCAGCCGGGCGCGCCCAGGCCGGCCCTCGCCGCCGAGCACGACAATTCGGTCGTGGCCGAGCACGCCACGCTCGGCGCCTACCGGCTCCATGCCGAAGGCGCCCCCACCTGGCTTTTCTGCGAGAACGAAACCAACCCCCGCCTCTTCGGCATGGCTGACGCGCGGGGCCATTTCAAGGACGCCTTCCACGACTACCTCATCGCCGGTGATCATGCTGCCGTGAACGCCCAGCAGATTGGCACCAAGGCCGCCGCGCACTACCACTTGACCGTGCCGGCTGAAGGTTCCGTGTCCATCCGGCTGCGCCTCACCGCCGAACCGGCCGAGGCCCCCGCCGCCCATCCCTCCGATCCCTTCTCCGACTTCGAGAGGATCTTCACGCGGCGCCTTCACGAGGCCGACGCCTTTTATGAACACCTGCAGTCGGAGTTGAAGGATGAGGATGCCCGCCGCATCCAGCGCCAGGCCTTCGCGGGCATGAACTGGTCCAAGCAGTTCTTTCACTATGACGTGCCGCGCTGGCTCGAGGGCGATCCTTCCCAGCCGGCGCCGCCGTCCGAACGACGGCACGGACGCAACCACGAGTGGATGCACCTCAACAACGCCGACATCATCTCCATGCCCGACAAGTGGGAGTACCCCTGGTACGCGGCATGGGATCTCGCCTTCCACTGCCTGCCCCTCGCCCTGGTCGATGCCGCGTTCGCCAAGGCGCAGCTCGTCCTGCTCACGCGCGAATGGTACATGCACCCCAACGGCCAGCTCCCGGCCTATGAGTGGGCCTTCGGCGACGTCAACCCGCCCGTGCACGCCTGGGCCACGTGGCGCGTCTTCCAGATCGACCGCAAGCAGCGGCGCGCCCGCCACCCGGAGGACCCGGGCGACCTGGCCTTCCTGGAACGCGTCTTCCACAAGCTCATGCTCAACTTCACCTGGTGGGTCAACCGCAAGGACGCCCAGGGGCGAAACATCTTCCAGGGCGGCTTCCTGGGTCTGGACAACATCGGGGTCTTCGACCGCAGCGCCCCCCTCCCCACCGGCGGGTTCATCAACCAGGCCGACGGGACGAGCTGGATGGCCATGTACTGCCTCAACCTCATGCGCATCGCCCTCGAACTGGCGCGGCACAACCATGTGTACGAGGACATCGCCACCAAGTTCTTCGAGCACTTCCTCCATATCGCCGAAGCGATGAACAACATCGGCGAGGAGGGCATCGGCCTCTGGTGCGAGCAGGACGAATTCTACTATGACGTGCTCAACCTCCCCAACGGCCGGTCCACCCCGCTCAAGGTCCGGTCCATGGTGGGCCTGATCCCGCTCTTCGCGGTCGAGGTCCTCGAGGAGGAACTACTCGAGGCGCTGCCCGACTTCACCGGGCGCCTGCGCTGGTTCCTGAACCACCGCCCCGACCTGGCCGCCCTGGTCTCACGCTGGGGCGAGCGCGGCCGCAACGAACGCCACCTTCTCTCCCTCCTGCGCGGCCACCGCATGAAGCGCCTTCTCCACCGCATGCTCGACGAAACCGAGTTCCTCTCCGACTACGGCGTGCGTGCGCTCTCCAAGGTCCATGAACGGGAGCCCTACCGGTTTCCCACCAACGGCCACACGCTCGAGGTCGCCTACTGGCCCGGCGAATCCGCCTCCGGCCTCTTCGGCGGCAACTCCAACTGGCGGGGACCCGTCTGGATGCCGGTCAACTACCTCATCATCGAATCGCTCCAACGCTTCCATCACTACTACGGCGACGACTTCAAGGTGGAATGCCCCACCGGTTCCGGCCAGTTTCGTTCCATTTGCGAGGTCTCCGAGGAACTGACACGGCGCTTGTCCCGCCTCTTCCTCCGCGACGAGGAAGGCCGCCGGCCCGTCCTCGCCTCCCATCCCAAGCTGGCCGGTGACCCGCATTTCCGGGACTACCTCCTCTTCCACGAATACTTCCACGGGGACAATGGCCGTGGCGTGGGCGCCTCGCACCAAACAGGCTGGACCGGCCTGATCGCCAAGTTGCTCCAGCCCCGCGTGCCCCACGGGAAGTCCCACTCCTCACCGCAGAGCCCGGCGGCCGGATCCAAGCCCGCCATGCAACCCAGTCTGGCGCAGGCATGAATCGGGCCCTCGCATCCCACTGGCCTGAATACCTCATCGAAGGGGTGCTGCTCGGTCTCTTCATGGTCTCCGCAGCCCTGTGCACCGCCCTGATGGAATACCCCGGCTCGCCGTTCCACCGCCTGGTCACAAACCCCGACGTGCGCCGCGCACTGGTCGGCCTGGCCATGGGCATCACGGCGGTCGGCCTCATCTACTGCCCCTGGGGACGCCGCTCCGGAGCGCACATGAATCCGGCCGTCACGCTCGCCTTTGCGCGACTGGGCAAGGTGCGTCCCTGGGACGCCTTGTTCTATGTGGGGGCACAGTGCGCGGGCGGCACGGCGGGCGTGCTGTTGTCCGGTGTCCTCCTGGGCGGCATCCTGGCCAATCCCGCCGTCAACTATGTGGTCACCGTGCCCGGACCCCATGGCACAGGGATCGCGTTTGTGGCGGAAGCCGCCATTGCCTTCGGGATGATGTTCATGGTGCTGATCTTCTCCAATCAAACCCGACTGGCGCCTTTCACGGGTTGGGCGGCGGGCACGCTGGTCTTCCTGTTCATCACGTTCGAGGCTCCGCTGTCCGGCATGAGCCTGAATCCCGCCCGCACCCTGGCGTCGGCCCTGCCCAGCGGGAACTGGCAGGCGTTCTGGCTCTACCTCGTCGCGCCCCCATTGGGCATGGGCTTGGCCGTCGAGGGGTATCGCATTCGGCACCGGTTGGCCGCGCTCGCCTGTCCCAAGCTTCACCACGGCACCACGCAGCGCTGCATCTTCTGCGGATACTCCGGACGCCCGGCGGGCGGTAGGGGGAAGGGAGAAGGAAGAAGGCGGAATGCAGAATGCAGAAGTGGGGAGACGGGAGGAGAGATGTGCTGTGAGGACGAACGCCCCACGAATCGCCACCCGCCCACCTCCATCCCCTTTCTGCATTCTGCATTCTGCCATCTTCCTTCTCCCTTCTCCCCTGTAAGGCTTCGCCCCCAATTCAGACCAACTGTTGCCATGCACGATCATTACGACGTCATCATCATCGGGACCGGGGCCGGAGGCGGCTCCCTGCTGCATCGCCTGGCCCCCAGCGGCAAGCGCATCCTGGTCCTCGAGCGCGGCCCCTTTCTGCCGCGCGAAAAGGACAACTGGGATTACCGCGGCTCCTTCAAGTATTACTCGGGCGAAACCATGTACAACCGGGAGGGCGGGGAGATTCATCCCGGTTTCTGCTATTACGTGGGAGGCTACACCAAGGTCTATGGCGCGGCCCTCTTCCGCCTGCGCGAACGGGATTTCGAACAGTTCACCCACCACGACGGCATCTCCCCGGAGTGGCCGGTGAAATACGGCGACTTCGAACCCTACTACGGCCAGGCCGAAGCCCTCTACCAGGTCCACGGCCAGGCCGGCACCGACCCGACCGAACCCTGGCGCACCGGGCCGTATCCCCACCCCCCCATCAGCCACGAACCGCGCATCAAGGAGGTGTTCGACGTCCTGACGGCCCGCGGCCTGCATCCTTACCCGGCTCCCATGGGCATTCGTATCAACGAAGCCATGATGCACCTCAGCCCCTGCATCCGCTGCGACACCTGCGACGGGTATCCCTGTCTGGTCCAGGCCAAGTCCGACGCCGACATCAGCGCCGTCCGGCCCGCCCTCGGCGAGCCCAACATCACCCTGCTCACCGAGGCCCGTGTCCTCCGCCTTCACACCAGCGCCTCCGGACGCGAAGTCACCGGGGTCGTGGTCGATATCCAGGGCCGCACCACCATGCTCTCCGCGGACCTCGTGGTCGTCTCCTGCGGGGCGGTCAACTCCTCCGCCCTGCTGCTGAGGTCCGGCAACGACAAGCATCCCCATGGCCTGGCAAACGCCTCGGGGCAGGTCGGACGCAACCTCATGAAGCATGTCCTCGGCTCGCTGGTCGGCGTGTCCACCGTGAAGCCCAATCCCTCCAGGTTCCAAAAAACGATGGCGATCAACGATTATTACTGGGGCGAACCGGGCTACGACTTTCCCATGGGCAACATCCAGCTCATGGGCAAGACCGTCCTGGCCGGACTCCAGGGGCACGAGGACCTATACGCCCCGCTCACCATCCAGCAGGTCGCCGAAAGCTCCATCGACTGGTGGCTCACCACCGAGGACCTGCCCGATCCCCGGAACCGCGTCCTGGTCGATGGCGACCGCACCATCATCGACTACACCGAGAACAACGCCGCCCCCTTCGACCGGCTCGTCCACCGCTGGAAGGACATCCTGGGCCAGATCGGCTGCGGCTGCCACATCCTGCCCCAGAAATCCTATTTCTCCCCCAAGAGCGGTTACTTCTCGAACAAGATGCCGATGCAAAGCCTCGGGCACCAGGTCGGCACCTGCCGCTTCGGCTCCGATCCCCGCACCTCCGTGCTCGATCTCCACTGCCGCGCGCACGACGTGGACAACCTCTACGTCGTGGATGGCAGTTTCTTTGTCTCGAGCGGCGCCGTGAACCCGACCTTGACCATCATCGCCAACGCACTGCGCGTCGGAGATCACCTGCTCGATCGGCTCGGCGCACGCCGCCACGCCTCCAACGATGCGCCGTTCGCCATCCCCATCTACGGAAAGGGCTGAACCATGCACTCGCCCGCCTCCCTCCTCGAACACGCATCCCGCCTCGTGGGCGGACTCGGGGTGCTCGTCATCCTCTGCGGCGTCCTGGTCGGCCTCACCCGGTTTGTCTCCTCGGAAGTCTCGGCCGCGCGCGGCGTCAACGTCACTGAGCGGCGCCGCGAACTCCGGCATGGACTGGGCTATTACCTGCTGCTGGGCCTGGAGTTCCTCATTGCCGCCGATGTCATGGACACGCTGATGCGGCCCGAGCCGCGTGAACTGCTGGTCCTCGGAGCGATCGTCGCCATCCGCACCGTGATCAGCGTCTCACTCCACGCCGAACTCTCCCGTCCCCACGCCCTGGAAGGAGGCGCCCCATGATCCTGTCCCTGCTCGCCTTCCTCGCCGCCGCCTACCTGGTGTGCGGGATGGTCTTCGCCGTGCCGTTTGTCCTGGTAGGCGTGAGCCGGATGGACCCCCATGCCGCGCACGGCACGTGGGGATTCAGGATTCTCATCTTTCCGGGCGCGACTCTTCTCTGGCCCTTGCTGGCCTGGCGCTGGCGCAAGGGACAGCACGAGCCACCCGAGGAAAACAACGCCCACCGCCGCGCCGCGCAACCCCATCGCTCGCCATGATCCGCCCCCTTCGCCAACGCCATCTCCGCGTCATGTTCGCCCTGGGATTCCTCCTCCCACCCCTCCTGGCGGTGGGGCTGGTCGGACGCCGCCCCGCGCCCGCCAGCACCGGCGTCCCCCTGGTCCTGTCCGAACGGGCCTCAAGCTTCGGCCCGGTCCTGTGGTCCCGTGCCGATCTCTGGGCCGATCCGGACAGCATGACGTTGCTGCGGCGGGATGCATCGGGGCGGGACGCGCTGGAACTTCGGCTCTCCCGGACCGCACACCCGGATCTCCTGGTCTATTGGCTGCCGGGAAATGAGCCGCCCCCGGCCGACCTGCCGCCGGAAGCGCAATGGCTCGGTGTCGTGTCGCCGGGCCGGCCGCTGCCCGTGCCGCCGGCGTGGCGCGGGCAGTCCGGGCGCCTGCTGCTTTACAGCCTTGCCCATCACCAACTGATCTCGACCTCGCAGGTCCTCACCCTTTCCACACCCTGAACCCTCGCTGGAGAATCCCCCATGGCCATCACTTACCAAGCCGTCCAGTGGAACCGCCAGAAGCGCCTGTATGACACCGTGCTGGTCTCGGGCGTGGGGCTGTTCCTCATGCTGTTTGCCGTGCTGAGCAAACTCGCGTTTCCCTATGTGACCGACGAGGTCATGCTGATCCGCACCTTCGGCGCCGCCGCCTTCGTGCTGCTGCACGTCATCCTGTGCATCGGGCCGTTGTGCCGTCTCAACCGGGCCTTCCTGCCCCTGCTCTACAACCGGCGCCACGCGGGAGTGACCATGTTCCTGCTCGCCTTCATGCATGCCGCGCTGGTGGTGGCCACCTATCATGCCGGCAGCGATTCCAACCCCGTGCTCGGCATCTTCAGGGCCAGCCCGCTCGTCCCGTCCTTTGCCGGCATTCCCTTCCAGCCGCTTGGTTTCCTGGCCTTGGTGATCCTCCTTCTCATGGCGGCGACCAGCCACGACTTTTGGCTCGCCAACCTCAGCGCGCCGGTCTGGAAATCGCTGCACATGCTGGTGTATGTGGCCTACGCCCTCCTGGTGCTGCACGTGACGTTCGGAGTGCTGCAGGCAGAGGTGCATCCGTTGTATGCGGCCGGCACCGGGATCGGTCTGGCCACCGTGCTCGGACTCCACCTGACCGCGGCGTGGCGCGAACGGAGACCGGATCGCGCCGCGACCACCGCCCCGGAGGCGGCTTCGGTGGACTTCGAGGATTTCCCGCCCGCAGGCTATGTCGAGGCCTGCCGCGTGGAGGACATCCCGGAGAACCGTGCGCGCATGATCTGCCTTGCGGGGGAACGGGTCGCCATCTTCAGGTGCCACAACAAGGTCTCGGCCGTCTCCAGTGTGTGCCAGCACCAGAACGGTCCGCTCGGCGAGGGCCGCATCGTGGATGGATGCATCACCTGCCCGTGGCACGGGTACCAGTACCGGCCCGAGACCGGCGCCTCGCCGCCGCCGTTTGTCGAAAAGGTGCCTACCTTCAACGTCCGCGTGCACCACGGCCGCGTCTTCGTGGACCCCAAGCCCAACCCGCCGGGCACTCACGCCGAACCGGCTCAGCTTCTGGACATCACATCACTTCAGACCACATGAACGACACCGATCCCTTTTACATTGGCTGGCAGGCTCAGGCGCCCCGGCCGCTGCGCGCCTGTCTCCGGGGCATTGTCCTCATCCTCCTTTCCGTGGCCGCGCTCCTCGGAGCCGGGTTGTCCCTGGCCCAGCGCACCATTGGCGTAAGCGTGTTCGACTGGGGGCGTGTCCAGTCCTTCTCCGGCATTCTGCAGGCCCAACCCTACCCGCATCTCCTTGTGCCCAGGCCCGGCGCCGCCTCCGGGCCCGAGGCGTTTTCCCGCTATTACCTTGTGCAGACCTTCAAGCACGGACTCGACCCGGCCCAGGTCAACCGCCTGGCCGGCCGGCATGTCACCCTGCAGGGAACCCTCATCTATCGGGACACCCAGACCATGATCGAAGTTGTCCCTGGCACCTTGGCGGCAGCCGAGGCGAATCAAGCGGGCAGCCCGGAGACCACCGGCGTCATGGCGCCTGCTCCCGCCGTGCCGCTGGGACGCCAAACGCTGGTCGGCGAAATCGTGGACAGCAAATGTTATCTTGGCGTGATGAACCCCGGCTCGCGCATCCCCCACCGCGCCTGCGCCATTCACTGCATCCGTGGAGGCATCCCGCCGGTGCTGCTCGTCCGCCCGCCGGACGGCTCCAGCTTTTGCCTTCTCCTCGTCTCCGCGAGCGGCCAGCCGGTCAACCGCGAGGTGCTCGACATGGTCGCCGAACCGGTCGAGATCACGGGCGACGTGGAGCGCCAAGGCACGCTCCTGATCCTGCGCGCCGACCCGGCCAACTACCGCCGCCTCGGCCGGTAGAGGTGGAGGGGTTTTCCATCCGACCGATCCGACCGATCGGACTGAACGGACTGATCGGATTGATCAGGTATAGGCCCCTGACGCAGACTCCCACCTACGGGTCATAGGCCGCCTTCCCCGAGCTCGGTGCGCATTCCTTGTAAGGATCCTCCCACCCACCCGACCAACTCATGTATGCAGCCTTCGCGATCCGATTCAACCCCGCCCCGACATCACTTTCCCGGGACTGCACGGCGACCTGATCCTCGCCCACCGGAATCCTTCCTCCCCCACCCGTCCATTCGAGGAGATGCCGTCGCAGCCCCGCCCGCCCTTCCTCCGGCACCACCCGCGCGATGCCGGAACCGCGTCCCCCTGCCGGTCACGTTCCTCGGCCTGATCCTGCTGCTGCTCGCCGGCCCCGTCGACGCCGCAGTGCGCGCGGTGGGTCCCATCGGCTGACGGTGGGCGATCTGGACCGCGTGCAGGCGTTCTACGCGCAGGTCCTTGAATTCACCCCGGTGACTGAGTCCGTGACGGGCGCAGGCGCGGCGGATGCCTGGCTCGACCTGGCGGACACCCGACTGCGGCGCGCCAAACTGCGTCTGGGCGATGAATCGATCACCCTGACCCAGCACACAGCGGATCCCGGCCGCCCGATTCCCCCGGACTCACGCAGTCACGATCATTGGTTCCAGCACATCGCGATTGTCGTCAGCGACATGGACCGGGCGTATGAACGGTTGCGGCAGGCCCGGGTTCGGCATGTTTCCACCGCACCCCAGACCCTGCCGGCATGGAACCGGGAGGCCGGCGGGATTCGCGCCTTCTACTTCCGCGACCCGGAGGATCATGTGCTCGAGGTGATCTGGTTTCCCCCCGGCAAAGGCGATCCCAGGTGGCAGACACCCCCGGACCAGGCATCCCACCCGAGCCGTCCCCTCTTCCTTGGCATCGACCACACCGCGATCGTGGTGGCGGACACGGAACGCAGCCTGGCCTTCTACCGGGACACCCTGGGAATGCGCGTGGCTGGCATGGCGGAAAACCATGGCTCCGAACAGGAGCATCTCAACCAGGTGTTCGGCGCCCGGGTCCGCATCACCTCCCTGCGCGATGTGCACGGTCCGGGCATCGAGTTCCTGGAATACATCGCGCCGCCGGGGGGACGTTCCCTGCCCGCCGATGCGCGCGCGAATGACCTGGTCTTCTGGCATGCCACCTTGCTGGTGGATGCCCTACCGCGAGACGGCGAGCTGGAGCGTAATGCAGGAACCCGTATCGTGTCGCGGGAGGCTTCCCAGGTCGCATGGCAACCGACCCACGGCAAGGCAACGTCCCGTTCCAAAGATTCATCACCAGGAACAGTTCACCTGCTGGTCCGGGATCCGGATGGTCATGCCCTGGACTTTCAGTTGAACGATGAGCGTTGAGCGTTGAACGACTGGGTCCACCGCCTCACGGCGGTGGCTACGCAGCCGCCGACGGAAGGAGGTGGTCCGGGTTGAGCGTTGAGCGTTGAGACTTCAACCACCTCCCGGTTTGACATTGCTTGTCCAATGGGACCCGGTAGGATTCCACCGTGGGAAGAAAAAGCACGACGCGAACCGTGCCCCGGGTGGGTGACCCTGAGGCATCGCGATCCGAAGCATTGTTGCGGGCATTGCTGGAGGAGACGGCCTCCGTCACGGGTCGCGACTTCTTTCGTTCCCTGGCCCGGCGCGCCGCCGGAGCGCTCGGGATGAGGTATGCCTTCGCGGCGGAATGCCTGGATGGCGACCGGGCGCGTGCGCTGGCCTTCTGGGCCGGACAGGATTTCGGGGAGGAATTCGAATATGAACTGACTGGAACGCCCTGTGCGAACGTGGTGAAAGGGCAGCAGGTCTGCCACTACGGAGACAACCTGCAGCGGCTGTTCCCGGAGGACGAGGGGCTGGCCACGCTGGGGGCGGAAAGCTATCTCGGCGTGCCGATGTTCGACCACACGCAGCAGGTCATCGGGCATCTGGTCCTCATGAACGACAAGATCATGCCCCGGGACGAACTGGCCATCTCCGCGCTGGAGACCTTTGCGAGCCGGGCCGGGGCGGAACTGCGGCGGCAACGCGCCGACCAGGAGGCCAGGCAGTTGCTGGAGGAAATGGAGGCGCTCCTCAACGTCAACCGCGCCGTGGGCCGCCATCTGGAGCGGGACGAACTCTTCGGGGCCCTGGCCCACTGCCTGCGCGGCGTGGTGCATCACGACCGGTTCGGCATCGAATTGCCGATCGAGAATGACCAGTTGAAAGGGCACCTCCTCAAGCCGGACGGGGCGGGTCCCGTCGCCGCGCAGGTCAAGGTTCTGCCCCGACGCGGCACAGCCTGCGACTGGGTGCTGCGCAACCAGCAATGGCTGACCATCGGTTCCCGGGAGGAGGTTCGACGCCAGTTCCCGCTCACGCACGAGGTGATGGAACACGAAGGCATGGAATCGCTCGCCGCCCTTCCCCTGGTCACGGGCGGGGTGGCGCGCGGGGTTCTCTTTTTCATGGCGGCAGCACGCGGCGCCTACGGAAGGATCCGTTACCGCCTGGTCGAGCAGGTGGCCGCCGCCGTCGCCACGGCGCTGGACAACTGCCTGGCCCACGAGGCCCTGCGCGAGTCCGGACGCCAGGCGCTGGCCGCCAGCGAGGAACGGTTCCGCGACCTCTTCGACCAGGCGCCCATCGCGTACGTGCACGAGGGGCTGGACACGCGCTTCATCCGCGCCAACCAGACCGCCATGCGATTGCTGGGAATCACGCCGGAGGAGGTGACCGGCACCTACGGCAGGACCTTCATTCCGGACACGCCCGAGGCGCAGACCCGCCTCCACGAGGCCCTCGAGTCCATCGGACGCGGCACGGACACCAGCGGCGTGGTGCTGGAACTGCGCCGGAAGGACAATGGCAAACCCCTCTGGATCCAGTGGTGGTCGCGGCCCGACCCCAGCGGCACCTACACCCGCACCATGTTCCTCGACATCACGGAACGGGTGTTGATGGAACGGGAGAAGGCGCGCCTGGAAGCCCAGAACACCTACCTCCAGGAGGAACTCCGCAGCGAACACAACTTCGGCGAGATCGTCGGCACCAGCGAACCTCTCCGCGCCCTGATGCGCCAGGTGGACCAGGTGGCCCCGGCCGATTCCACCGTCCTCGTCATCGGCGAAACCGGCACCGGCAAGGAACTCATCGCCCGCGCCATCCACGAGCGCAGCCGGCGGCGCAAGCGCCCGCTCGTCAAGGTCAACTGCGGCGCCCTGAGCGCCGGACTTGTGGAGAGCGAGCTGTTCGGCCACGTCAAGGGCGCCTTCACCGGCGCCCTCACCCAGCGGGAAGGCCGGTTCAAGATCGCCGACGGAGGAACCCTCTTCCTGGACGAGGTGGGCGAACTCCCGTTGGAAACGCAGGTGAAACTGCTCCGTGTCCTCCAGGAACAGGAATTCGAGCCGCTCGGCAGCAGCCGTTCGATCAAGGTGGATGTGCGGATCGTCGCCGCCACCAACCGGGATCTGGGCGCCGCGGTCAGCGCAGGCGCATTTCGCCGCGACCTCTATTACCGCCTCAACGTGTTCCCCATCCAGATGCCTCCGCTGCGCGAGCGGCCGGCGGACATTCCCGTCCTGGTAACCCATTTCTTGCACCACTTCGCACGCCGGTTCGGACGCGCTCCGCAGAAGGTGGATAAGGACACCATGAACCGGCTCACCGCCTATGCATGGCCGGGCAACATCCGGGAACTGCAGAATGTGGTCGAGCGCGCGCTGCTGCTCTCGACGGGCGACACGCTGCCTCTGCCACCCGACATCCTCTCCCCCATGCCGGCCGCCAATGCGGTCCCGGCTGAGCCGCCGCAACGCCTGAAGCCGGCCGAAGACAAGGCACCCGCCGCGCCTTCCACGCTGCAGGAGGCCGAACGGCGGCACATCGCATCGGTGCTGGCGCAAACGAACTGGATGATCGAAGAGGACCGCGGGGCGGCGCGCATTCTCAACCTCAATCCCAGCACGCTCCGCAGCCGCATGCAGCGGCTGGGCATCAAGCGGCCCGGCAGGTAGCCGGCTTCCGCCGCCTCAACCGCCCGCCGGCATCCATCCCGCCGGGCGGCCCGCCGGTTCACCCCATTCGCCGAGCAGCTCGCGAAGCTGTTTGCGGGCGCGATGCATCATCACCCAGAGGTTGGATTCGCTGATGTTCATCCGGGCGCACACTTCGGCGTGGGAACAATCCTCCATCGCGTAGAGTTGAAACACCTGGGCGATCCGGGGTGGCAACTGGCCCAACGCGGTCTCCAGATGGGCTCGAAACTCGGCCAACTCCAGACGGCGGCTGGGCAACTGGCTCTCCGCCGCCATGTCATGCAGCCACATTAGGGCGTCCTCCCAGCCTTCCTCCCCGCCCTGCCCCACCGGAAGCGGCGCCCGCACGGCGCGTTCGCGGCAGGTGCGTCGCAGGTGATCGTGAATCTTGTGCCGCAGGATGCCCACCAGCCAGGTGCGCTCGGTCGAGCGTCCGACAAACCGTTCCCGCGCCCGGAACGCCGCCAGCAGGGTCTCCTGGACCAGATCTTCAGCCACGCTGTCGTCGCGGACCTGGCCGATGGCGAACTTGTAGAGGTAATCCCCGTGAGCCTCGACCCACTGGCACGCGTCGGGGGTGGGAACAGGTGCGGCCGGGGCGAAAGAAGGTGCGGTTGTCATGGTGACCACCCTTTAACAACCGGCATGCCACGACGCCGACGCTTGAAAAAATGGCGGAAATCACCAATGAAAGCGCGCTTTTCCAACCGGCCACAACACCCCTCGCGACGTGACCCGCAACGTCGCGGCCACGATCCCTCGCGGTTCCCCACGACACATCGCGGCGAACGCCTGGCCACGACGAAACGTGGCCAGATGAGCGTTGAACGTTCAACGTTGCCCCATCACGACTGGGTCCACCGCCTCACGGCGGTGGCTACGTGGCCGGATGAACGTTGAGCGTTCAACGCCCGGACTGGCTGAAGCCAGAACTACGAACAAGGCGCCCCGCGTTCGAAGTCCTGCCTTCAGGCAGCTCCGGTCTTCCAGGCAACGGCCTACCCCATCCCCAATGGCCGGCTTGGTCCGGCGCCGAAGGTGGTCAGGTAATCCTCCATGGCCGCGCTCACCACCCGCTCGGCGTGGTCGCGCCCATAGACCTTGCCCACTTCCGTGGTCGGCTTCTGTCCCGGGGACGCCTTGTAGGTGGAGAAGTAATGCACGATGCGGTTGAGGAAGGATTCCGGCATCTGGGCGGTGTCGATGACGTGGCTCCACACCGAGTCGTCCTTGATGACGGCGAAGATCTTGTCGTCGGCCTCGCCGGCGTCGATCAACTGCAGCCCGCCGATCACGCGCGCGGAGACCACCACCTCGCTCTTGTTCAGGTTGCGCTCGCTGATCACGCAGACATCCAGCGGATCCTCGTCCCCCACCGTCGCACCCTGGGCCAGCTTGGCGACGCGGGCGCTGCAGTAGGTGCGCGGGATGAACCCATACATCACCGGGCAAAGGGCCGAGGTGGGATTGGGCCGGTCCACCTTCAGGTAGCCGCTGGTCTTGTCCACCTCATACTTGAACAGGTCAAACGGCGTGATCTCGATGAAGGCATGGATCAGAAACGGCGGGTTGGGCCCGGTTTCCAATCCGTGCCAGGGATGCGGGCGCCAGCGGTAGTAGTCCTCAGACATGCCTCTATATCGGCGGGGCGAGGGCCGGTGGCAAGCCCGACGGTGTGACCGGAGGTGGGTGGCATACCAATAACGTGGCGCAGCGGGATGCGTCGCAATTGGAAATAAGGGCGAGGAGAGCACCCTACACCGCACCATATCAAAGGCCCCTCACCCTGGCCCTCTCCCGGAGGGAGAGGGAACAGCATGCCACCCCATGGTAAAGGGATCAGGGCAGCAGCCTCTCTCCGCGGAGAGGACGGGTCTCCCTCTCCCTGCGGGAGAGGGCTGGGGTGAGGGGCCTTGATAGGGCGCGATGTAGAGTGCTTTGGCCGTCCAAGTTTCACCTTGTGTCGCAACCCACTGCGCAGCCTTCAGTCCCCAGTCGCGTTTGGGGGGATGTCTTATCCTTTACCCGAAAAGAACGACCAGCATGTTGTCGTTTTGCCGGGCCCCTCACCCTGACCCTCTCCCACGGGGAGAGGGAACCGCATGCCACCCCATGGTAAAGGGATCAGGGCAGCAGCCTCTCTCCGCGGAGAGGACGGGTCTCCCTCTCCCTGCGGGAGAGGGCTGGGGTGAGGGGCCTTGATAGGGTGCGATGTAGAGTGCTTTGGCCGTCCAAGTTTCACCTTGTGTCGCAACCCACTGCGCAGCCTTCAGTCCCCAGTCGCGTCTGGGGAATGACGTATTCTTACTCTTACTCTTGCTCTTGCTCTTGCTCTTGCTCTTACTCCTACCCCCTCGGATCCCCCACCGTTCAACTCCACCCCAACCCCGATCCGGCCCGGTGTGGAGGCTTCCCTTTCCGGGGCCGGCATGCTTTAAACGGTGCCACTCGACCATGAAATACCCAGCCCTGACCCTCCTTTTCCTGGGCGGCGCCCTGAACCTGGGCGCCGCGGACGATTACACTCTTGGCCCTGATTCGCAGGTCAAGCCGGACATCCCGCACGGCCGCGTGGAATCCTTCACCTTCACCAACTCCACCGTCTTTCCCGGCACGGGCCGCGCCTGCTGGCTTTACATCCCAGCCCAGTACGACGGCCGCCAGCCCGCCGCCCTGATGGTGTTCCAGGACGGCCATGCCTACGTGAACGCCACCGGACAGATGAGGGTGCCGGTGGTGTTTGACAATCTCATCCACGCGGGGGAGATGCCGGTCACGATCGCGTTGTTCATCAACCCCGGTCACCGCGGCCAAAGCCAGGCCGACCCGGCCGGCTGGGGCCCGCGCAACAATCGCAGCATCGAATACGATTCCCTGGGCGACGCCTATGCCCGCTTCCTCCTCGACGAGCTCCTCCCACACGTCGTCAAGACCTACGACCTCAACCTCACCGATGACCCCGCCCGGCGCGCCCTCTGCGGCATGAGCTCGGGCGGGATCTGCGCCTTCACCGTCGCCTGGGAACGCCCCGACGCCTTCGGCAAGGTGCTCTCCCACATCGGCAGCTTCACCAACATCCGCGGCGGCCACGTCTATCCCGCCCTCATCCGCAAGACCGAGCGCAAGCCGATCCGCGTCTTCCTGCAGGACGGTTCCAACGACCTGAACAACCTCCACGGCAACTGGCCGTTGTCCAACCAGCAGATGGCGTCGGCCCTCATGTTTGCCGGCTACGATGTGCGCTTTGTGTTCGGCGACGGCGCCCACAACGGCAAGCACGGCGGCGCCATCCTCCCCGACTCGCTGCGCTGGTTGTGGCGCCCGGAAACCAGCCCGCCCGATCCCCTCACCAAGGACAACCTCGGCGGCGACGAGGCGCTGGTGAAGGTGCTCCCGAACCAGGGCTCCTGGGAACTCGTCGGCGACGGATACGGCTTCACCGACGCCGCCTGCGGCGACGCGCAGGGACGCTTCTTCTTCAGCGACCTGCCCAACGGCATCCTCTACATGGCCGCGCCGGACGGCACCGTGACGCGCTGGCTGGAGGGCGGTCCCAAGATCAGCGGCATGAAGTTCGGCCCGGACGGGCGCCTCTACGCCGCCAGCCAGGGTCCGCTCGAAGGGCAGGGCGGAAAGAAGATCGTGGCCATCGACCCCGACACCAAGGCGATCACCGACGTGGCGGTGGACGTGAACCCCAATGACCTCGTCGTGACGCGCGACGGCTGGATCTATTACACCGACACCGGAGCCGGCACGGTCAACACGGTCCCCACCTCGGCCAAGGGCATGTCCCGACCCCGCCCCGCCGCGGGCGGCATCAACAAGCCCAATGGCATCGCCCTCTCCCCCGACCAGCGCTCTCTCATCGTCTCCGAATACGGCGGCACCAACGCCTGGAGCTTCGTCATCGCCACCGACGGACAACTGAGTGCCGGCGAACGCTACATGACGCTGCGCGCGCCGGTCGGACGCGAGGACAGCGGCGGCGACGGCATGACGACCGACGCGGAGGGACGCGCCTACATCACCAGCCACGCCGGGATCCAGATGTTCGACCGCACCGGGCGCATGGGCGGCGTCATCGCCAAGCCGGACGATCAACCCTGCGTGAGTGCGGCCTTCGCCGGGCCGGACGGGGCATGGCTCCATGTCTGCGCCAAGGACAAGGTCTGGCGACGCTTGACCAAGACGCAGGGGGCGCGCTGAGAGCGAACGAGAATCCGGGCATGTAGCCGCCGACGTCAGGAGGTGGTCAAACCAGCCACGTAGCCACCGCCGTGAGGCGGTGGACCCCCTCGTGAAGGGCAACGTGACGTTCCACCCCCTTATCCCGCGACGGCGGGATGGCTACGTGTCTCGTGACGGATAACGGTTCATGGGGAGGAGGCTGCGCCTAAGCCAGGTGCAAGCAAATTGAGCCATGACCCAAGCCACTCCCTCTCTGCCTCCCGCCAAGCCGCAGAGGCGCCAAGCGGAATACTGGAACTCCCACCCTTCGCGCCCCTGCGCCATTGCCGAAGCCCTTCCGGGCCGCCCGAGCACCTCCTGTTGACAGCGGAAAAGGCATTGCCTTACCCTGCGGCTCTGCGGGTTCCATGAATTTGTGCGAGTTGCTTGATGGAGCGGTCCATCGCTGGCCTGGCAAGCCGGCGCTCATAGAGGGGGCTCATGTTCTTACCTATGAAGGCCTGGGAAAGCTTGTCGCCGAGCTGGCCGTCAAGCTGCGTACACTCGGTCTCCCACGCCAAACGCTGGTCGGCCTCCGCTACCCCAACGGCATCAACTACGTCGCCCTCACCTTTGCCCTCTGGCAGATCGATGCCGTGGTCGTGCCCATCCCTGCCGAGTGCACCCAGGACGAGGTCGCCAGCCTGGCGGAAACCCTGCACCTGGATGTCATCCTTGCCCAAAAGGATCCGGGCGACGCCGAACCGTTCTTCGATGATGGATTCCTCACGCGGCGGCAACCCGAATCCACGGCCGCGCCGCTGCCGCCCCAAACGGCCTTCATCCGCTTCACCTCCGGCACCACCAGCACCCGCAAGGGCGTCGTGCTGACCCATGCCTCCGTCCGGGACCGTGTGCGCGCCGCCAACACCGCCTTCCAGATCGGACCGCAGGACACGGTGATGTGGTGCCTGCCGATGTCCCATCATTTTCTGATCACCATCATCCTCTACCTGAGCGAGGGAACCACCACGGTGTTGACCAAGCTGGTCGTCCCGAAGGCGTACCTCGAGGAGGCGGCGCGGCACCGGGCCACGGTGCTTTACGCCACGCCCTTCCAATACTCGCTCCTCGCCGCGGCGGGGCCGGGGCAGGGATTGGACTCGGTCCGCTTGGCGGTCTCCACCACCTGCGGTCTGTCGGAGGAGGTCGCGAAGGCATTCAACAGGGCGTTTGGCGTGCCGCTGACCCAGGCGCTGGGGGTCATCGAACTGGGACTGGTCAGCCTCAACAGCGAGGATCCGCTGGGCCGCTGGAATTCGGTCGGTCGCCCCCACGCGCACGAGGTGCGGATAGTGAACCCTGACGAGACCGGCGGCGGAGACGTCGAGATTCGCGGGCCCGGCCTGCTGGACGCCTATGCGGCGCCCTGGTTGCCGCGGGAAAAACTCCTGCACGACGGCTGGTTCCGCACAGGGGACATGGGACGCCTGGACGCGGACGGGTTTCTTTTCCTGCTCGGCCGCAGCACGGCGGTGATCAACCTGGCCGGGCGCAAGGTCTTTCCCGAGGAGATCGAGGAGGTGCTCAACCGCCATCCCTCCGTGCTCGAGTCGCGCGTGTTCGGCCGCGCCCATCCCCACCTTGGAGAAGTGGTCGAGGCCGAGGTGGTGTGGGACAGCGACGGCCCCGATCCGGAAGGCCTGCGCGCCTGGTGCCGCCAGCACCTCGCCGCCTACAAGATTCCCACCGGGCTCCATGCCGTCGAGGCCCTGCCCAAAACGCCGGTCACCGGCAAGATCCTGCGGGCGGTGGCCGTGGCGTGACGGACATGTACACGCGGACCATCGAATCCGAGCTGCTGGAGTTCCTGGCGCGCGAAGTGTTCGCCCCGGATGTCCCGCTCACCCCCGAAACCAACCTGGTGGCCAGCGGCTTCGATTCCATGTCCCTCGTGCGCGTCCTCCTCTTCATCGAAGGCCGCTACGGCTTCTGGATTCCGGAAAGCGAGATCACCACCAAATCCCTCCAGGACGCGCGCAGCCTGGCCGCGCTCGTGACCCGCATGCAGCACGACTCCTGACAAACCGTTCAAGAACGCACCGAAGACAAGTAGCCGCCGAGAGACCAGCCACGTTCCACGTGGTCACGAGGCGGTTTCAGGCGGCCGTCAAACCACGAAATCCGCCTCCTGACCACGTGGAACGTGGCTGGTCTGTCGGCGGCTACCCATGAAACGACCGGCCAAATTTCAGCTCAACGGCATCGATTACCTCATGCTCGGCTTCGATCATGAGCTGCGTCGGGCCGGGTTGGCGGGCAACCAATGCCAGATCCTGCTCGAACTGGAATCCCCCATCGACGCCGGGCTTCTCGAACAACGGCTCCGCCACCTGGGCGAACGGTATCCGTTGATCGCCTCGCGCCGCACCGGTGGATTTCATCCCTCCTGGATCAGCGATCCATCCGCGCTTTGTCGCCTGCAGGTCCGGCGTCATCCCTTCGAGCCCGACCTGGCCGAGCGCCTGTTCAATGAGCCGCTCCACACGCGCCAGGGGGAATTGATCCGGCTGGATCTCTGGGAGGATCCCGCAGGTCACGCCTCCCTCAGCTTCACCTGGGCCCACGCCCTCATGGATGCGCCCGGGGCCGAATGGTTCCTGGCCCTGCTTGGCCACGAGGATCTTCCCCTGCCCGCAGCGCCGGAGCCCGTCCTGCCCAGGTCCCCGCTCAGCCTGCCCCAGCGCTTCCGCACCGCGCGGAAGAACCTGGTCCAGATCGATGAGTTCTGCCAGGCGGCACCGCGCTCCCTCGGAACGCGGCTCCCTGCAGCGCGACGCGGCCGGATGCGTTACAGGGTTGAAGAGTTCTCCGCCGAGGAAACAAGCCGGGTGTCGGAGCACGCCATGCGGCTTTGCGGCGCACTCGGTGAGGCGCGTTACCACGCCGCGGTCGCCCTGGTCGAATTGCACCGGCTTCACGGGCAACTCGGCCGCGACACGCCAAGCTACGTCCTGCCCATCCCGGTCGGGCTGCGCCCCAAGGGCAGTGCCGAGCCGCTGTTCCGCAACCAGGTGACGATGCTCATGACCCAGATCATGCCCGAGCACCTTCGATCCGTGCCTGACACGGTGACGCGCCTCAGGTCCCAGATCGAACAGGGACTCCGCGACGCTCTGGTCGAAAGCGGGCAGGTGGCAGGTGACCTGTTTCGTTGTCTCCCCCTGCCCATTTACATGGCCATTCTCAAGCGCGGATTGCGGGGAGAAATCTGCTCCCTGTTCTATGGCGACACCGCGGCGGTCAACCCACTGCTCACCCGGTTCATGGGTTCGCCCGTCCGCCACTTCACGCACGCGGCGGCCGTCACGCCGTCGCCCGGAATCGGCGTCATCTTCTACACCTTCGGCGGCCGCCTTCGCATGACGGTGCTGCATCTCAGCAACGTTCTTTCCGAAGAACAGGCCGCCGGATTCGCCGCCGCGATCAAGGCGCGTCTGCTGGCTCCATGAGGCAAACCACGAAAGACACGAATCACACGAAAGGAGGTGACCGCCGTGACCACGCGGCGGATCTCCAGGACTGGCTGAAGCCAGAACTACCAACGTGGCGGCCCACGTTCTTAGTCCTGCCTTTTGGCAGTTCGGTCGTTGCCATGGTTCATAGTCCAAATGCGCTCGAAAGCGTGCATGAACATGGGGGACTCCCCATGAACTGGGACCGTGAACGTTCTCTTCACGGGCCCCTCACCCCTGCCCTCTCCCCCCGGGAGAGGGAGATGCGGCCGGTGGTGGAGTGGAAGGTTATGTGCAACAGCCTCTCTCCCCGCGGAGGACGATTCTCCCTCTCCCCTCGGGAGAGGGTTGGGGTGAGGGGCTCCCATAAAAGGCCCTTCAACATTCCTCCTCCTCCTCCTCCTCCTCCTCATCGAACGGCCCTGGGTGCGTTGCTGCGGATCTGGAATGGGCTGCAGCTCTTCTGAAGGAATCTATCACCGGCCCCTCACCCCTGCCCTCTCCCCCCGGGAGAGGGTCAGGGTAAGGGGCCTTTGCATCGCAGGGTTCATGTTCCCTTTTTCATTGTGAATGGAACGGGGTTCATGGTCCATTTGCGCTTCCATTCATCGAATGCTCCCTCTCCCAATGACCCACCCATGCGACATCCTGGTCCTGGGCAGCGGCGCGGCCGGACTCGCCGCCGCCGTCGCATCCGCGCGCCACGGATGCCGAACGGTGCTCCTGGACCGGCAGGTCCACCCGGGCGGCACCGGTGGATGGAGCGGGCTCAACACGTTGTGTGGTCTCTATGATGATGCCGGCAACGTCCTCAACAACGGCCTGGCGCGGGAACTGGCCGAGGCGATCTCCGACGCATCCCCGGTCCGCATGGGCCGGGCCTGGGTGTTGCCCTATCGCCCGGCCCGGTTCCGCGAAACCGCCCGCCATTACCTGGCCCACACGCCCGGCCTCGAGCTCCACAGCCAGACACCGCTTCGGACGGTAAAGGTCGAGGCGCGCCGCATCACCTCCGTCAACGGCATCGGGGTGCGGGCGGTCATCGACGCCAGCGGCACGGCCGAGATCGCGCGCGCCTTGGGCCTTGCCTGCCTGCACACCGACGAGGCCACCCAATCACCCGCCGTGCTCTTCCCGCTCTTCGGCGTCGGCTGTCCGCTCGACACCCCCGCGGCATGCGCGCGTGTCATGCTGCCCTTGGTGAGGGCCGGATATCCGCCCGCATGCTTTCAACCCGGACTCGATCCCGGCGAGGTGACCGTGAAGTTCAGCGGCACGGTCGAGCAGGTGCCCGAGCTGGTCGCGTTCCTGCTCGAACAGGTGCCCGGCTTCGCGGACGCCCGCACCGAAGGCGGTCAAGTAGTGCTGGCCCGACGCGCCGGACGCATGATTCCCGGACACCACCTCCTCACCGGGGAGGACGTCCGGTCGGGACGACGCTTCCCCGACGCCGTGGCCCACTGTGCCTGGCCGATCGAGCAGTGGGGACCGGACGGTTTCCCGCACCTCGAATACCTTCCTCCAGGGACGCACTACGACATTCCGGCGCGCGCCCTGCGGGCCCGCGACTGCGACAACCTTTTCATGGCCGGCAAGACCATCAGCGCCGACGTGGACGCCATCGCCAGCGCCCGCGTCATGGGATGTTGTCTTGCCACCGGCGCGGCGGCTGGCAAGCTCGCCTCCGTTCACCGGGCCGCCAACGCCGCTGATGAAAACGCCCCTTGAAACCAACTGGGCCGAGACCTTCCGCCATGCGCGGGAGCGGTCCCCTTTTTACCGAGAATGCTTTCGTGGCATGACAGGAGTGCCACCTCTGGAATCCCTTCCCACGCTGGACAAGGAAACGCTCTCCGAGCGAAACCTCGACTTCCTCTGCGTCCCCCGCGAACAGATCGTCGAGCTGGTCACCACCAGCGGCACGATCGGCCGGCCGCTGCTCTGGATGCTCACCGAGAACGACCTGCGCCGCCTGGCCGCCAACGAACGGATCTCCTTCGAATGCGCGGGGCTCTCCGCGGCGGACACCGTCCTGGTGGCGGTGGCCATGGATCGATGCTTCATCGCCGGGCTCGCCTACTGGACCGGGCTGCGGGAGGTGGGCTGCACCATTGTGCGGGCGGGATCCGGTTCGCCGATGCTGGTGCTAGACATGCTGGAGCGGGTTCGGCCCACCGCCATCGTCGCGGTGCCGTCCTTCCTGCGCATCCTGGCCGGCAAAGCCCGGGAGGCCGGCATGGACCTGCGCGAGAGTTCAGTGCGGAAGGCCATCTGCATCGGGGAACCGGTGCGCGACCGGAGTTTTGCGTTGAACGAGGCGGGGCGCGCCATCGAGGAGGCGTGGGGAGCCAGGGTCTTTTCCACCTACGGCGTGACGGAACTGGCCAACTCCCTTTGCGAATGCGAGGCCGGCCGCGGCGGGCACCTGCACGACTCGATGCTGCACGTGGAGATTCTCGATGATGAAGGGAACCCGGTCCCCGATGGGGAGGTGGGTGAAGTGGTGGCCACGACTTTTGGCGTGGAAGCCATGCCACTGATCCGTTACCGGACGGGGGACTGTGCCACGTTGCATCGCGACCCGTGCCCGTGCGGGCGCACCACACCCCGTCTGGGCCCGATCCTGGACCGCAAGAACCAGAAGCTGAAGATCAAGGGGGCATCGCTCTATCCTTCCACCCTTCAAGCAGTCCTGGACCGGATGCCGGGTGTGCAGTCCTACGTCATCATCGCGCGCCGCGAAAGCGACCTGTCCGATGCCGTCGAGGTGCGCGTCCATGGCACCGCGGATCCGAACGCCCTGCGCGAAGCCCTCCAGGCCCGGGCGCGCATCACCCCCGCCATCACCTTCGCCACCGCCGACGAGATCGAGGCGCTGCAGTTCGAACCACCCGCGCGCAAGCGCCGCGTCTTCGTGGACCTCCGATGAAGTGCTGCGTCCTCATCCCCTGCTACAACCACGCCGCCACCCTCGGCGCGGTGGCCGCCGCCGCCCGGGCCCATGCCCCCGTGTTGATCGTCGATGACGGATCCACCGTGCCGATCCCGGAGGTGGAAGGCTGCACCCTCCTCCGCCTGCCCCGGAACCAGGGCAAGGCGGCCGCGCTGCGGGCCGGGTTCCGCCGCGCGGCCGAGCTGGGCTACACCCATGTCATCACCATGGATGCCGACGGCCAGCATGACGCGGCGGACCTGCCCAGGTTTCTTGCCGCCGCGCGCGAACAGCCCGGGGCCCTGGTGCTGGGTGTGCGCGATTTCGTGGCCGCCGGCGCCCCGGCCGGTCGGCGCCGGTCCAACGCCGTTTCCTCCTTCTGGTTCCGTGTTGAAACCGGCGTCCGGCTGGGAGACACCCAGTGCGGCTTTCGTTGTTATCCCCTGGCGCTGGCGCTCGAGCTCAAGGTGCGTTCCGGTGGCTACGCCTACGAACTGGAGTTCATGGTCCGCGCCTCCTGGGCGGGCACCCCCGTCGTGCCGGTCCCGATCCGGTCCACCTACGAACCCGACCAGATCCGCAACTCCCATTTCCGCCCCATCCGCGACCTGCTCCACATCACCTTGATCAACGCGCGGCTGGTGCTGCAGTGCGTGTTCGTCCCGCGTCACTTGCGCGCCGCCTGGTCGCGCGGACAGAAGGTGCCATGGCGGCAGGCCCTGAAGGACTTCTTCACGGACCACGCCGATGATCCCGGGCGCATGGCCCTGGCGGTGGGGCTCGGCCTGTTCTGCGGGATCGCCCCCATCTGGGGCTACCAGATGGTGGCCGCCGCCACGCTGGCCCACCTCTTCCGCCTCAACAAGGCCATCGCCCTGGTGGCGAGCAACATTTCCATCCCGCCCTTCATGCCCATCATCCTCTTCACCGCCCTCGCCCTGGGACATTGGTTGTTCCGGGGACAATGGATCGACTTCTCCCCCGGCGAGATGACACGGGACCGCGCCCTGGAATACCTCTGGCAATGGGTCGTCGGCAGCCTCGTGCTCGGCGTGCTCGTCGCCATCGCCGGCACCCTCGCCGCCTATGGGCTGGCCCGCATGGCACGGAAGCCATGATTGCCGATCCCTACAGCCGCTTCTACCTCTGGCTCGGCGCCCATCGGCGCGCCATCCTGGTCCTGACCGGTCTTCTGGCCATCGCCGCGTTCGTCGTCTCCCTCCGCATCGACCTCGAGGAGGACATCCTCGCCACGCTGCCGCGGAACGATCCGCTGGTGGATGATTACCGCTATGCGTTGCGCAAGTTCGGGCAGGTCGAACGCGCCTACTTCGACGTGGGCATGACCCACGCCGACCCCGGCCGGCTCGCGCAGGCGGCCGACCTCCTCCACGAACGGCTCGCCGCCCATCGCGATGTCCGGCGCGTCCTTTACCGGTTCGAGATGAATGCGCAGGGGCGTGTGCTCGACTTCCTCACCGGCGCATTGCCCAACCTGTTCACGGCGGACGACCTCCCCGCGCTGGCCGCCAAGCTCGAGCCGGGCCCGGTGCGCGAGTACCTCTCCGCCATGCGCCGCAAGCTGGCCGGCCCGGAGGGCATGGTCCTGCGCAACCTCGTCCCCGCCGACCCGGTCGGCATGAGCGGACTGGTGCTCGAAAAGGCGCGCCCGCTCCAGACCGGGTTCGGCGAGGCCCGCCTGGAGGATGGGCGCATCGTCAGCGGTGACGGGAACCACATCCTGCTCATCGCGGAACCCAACATCCCCTCTTCCAACAGCCGCGAGGGCACCCAGCTCGTCCACGATTTGCTGGCCATGGCGCGCGAGGTGGAGGTGCGTTTCCCGGGTGTGCACGTCGCCATCACGGGGGGCCATCGCATGACGGTGGACAACGCCTCGCTGATCAAGCGCGACGCCACGCGCTGCATTTTCCTGGGGATGACCGCCATGCTCATCCTCTGCCTCACCGCCTACCGCCGGCGTTGGCTGGCGCTGGTCACCTTCCTCCCCTCGCTCTTCGGCGCCCTGATCGCCGGAGCCGCCCTGGCCCTGTTCCAGCCCCACCTGTCCGCCATCGCCACCGGGTTCGCCGTCATCGCCATCGGCATCACCGTCGATTACGCGATCCATGTCATTTACCACCTGGACAGCGGAGCCGGCCTGGACGCGGCCGCGCTGGGGCGGCATGCGGGGCGACTGGTGTTTCCGGTCACGGTCGGGGCGGTGACGACCACCGCGGCGTTCCTCGTCATGACGCGCTCCCCGATGCACGGCTACCAGCAGCTCGGGTTGTTCGGCGCCATCGGCGTGATGTGTTCCGCCGCGTTCGCCCTGATTCTCCTGCCCCTGCTGGTTCCGCCGCCGAAGCAGGAGTCGCATGCCCCGCTCTGGCTCACACGCATGCTGGACCGGTTCGAAACCTGGCGCCGCCGCCGCATGCTCTGGCTGCTCCCGGCGCTCCTCCTCCTCACCGTCGCCGCCATCATGGGCGCCAAACGGCTGCGCTTCGAGGGCGACATCGCCGCGCTCAACGGCATCACCGAGGAAACGAGCCGGGACGAAGCCCTCATCCGCTCGACCTGGGGGGACACGCTGGGCATGACGCTGATCGTCTCGCGCGGGGACACGACCGAGACGGCCCTGGAAGCGAACGACCGCACCGCGACGCTGCTGGCGCAAACGCCGGGGGTGCGCTCCGTGTATTCCCTGGCTGCCATCTGCCCATCGGCTCCCGTGCAGGAGGCCAACCGGGAGCGTTGGCGGGCTTTTTGGACACCGGAACGACGGGACACACTCCGGGCCACGCTTGCGGAGATCGGCGCCGAGCTGGGTTTTCGCACCAACGCCTTCGACCCGTTCTGGCAGGGGCTTGACCGGGTTCCGGACCCCATCACCCTGGACACCTTCGAGGGCACGCCGTTGGAACGCGCCCTGTTCGAACGCGTGGCCGTCGGCGATCAGGACACCGCCGTCGGAACGCTGGTCCAGCTCGAGGAACGCGCCGAGGTGCCGGCGCTGCGCAGCGCCCTGCCCCATGCCATCGTGCTCGACCAGCAGGACTTCGCGCGGCACATCGCACACCTTTCCAAGAGCGGCGTCGGTCGCTTCGCCCTCTGGACCGGCATCCTGGTCATCGTCATTCTCTTTCTGGCCCTGGGTTCCTTCGAACTGGTCCTGGCCACGCTGCTCCCGGTCGCCCTGGGCCTGGTCTGGACCTTCGGGGCGATGGGTTGGCTGGGGCTGCCCATCGACATGATGAACGGGATGTTCGTGGTGTTCATCATCGGGATCGGCGAGGACTACAGCGTCTTCCTTGTCACCAGCAAGCTGGACCACTGGCGCGGACGCCCCCTGCGCATGGCGGCCACGAGCGCGTCGGTCATGATCTCCGCCCTGACCACCCTCTTCGGATTCGCCGTGCTGGTGTTTGCCCAGCACCCGGTTCTCTTTTCCATGGGCACAACGGTGCTGCTCGGCATGACAGGCACCCTTGTCGCCACGCTGATCCTCACGCCTCTCTGCATGGACCTGCTCCTCTTCAAGGATCCGCCCCGCGGCGCGCCGCGCTGGTGGCACGTCCTGGGAGCCTGCTGGGCCGGGGTACAACTCGTCGTGGCCCAGGTCTTCCTCTACGGCCTGCTCCGTCCGGCCCTCAAGCTGGCGCGGCCCCGCACGGCCGACGACATCCTGCGCAGGGCCACCCGCTGGACGGCGCGCACCATGGTCACGAAATTCCCCTATGGCCGAATCAAGTTTCACCAAATTGATGCCGACACCTTCCATCGCCCCGCCATCGTCGTTAGCAACCACCAGTCCGCCCTTGATGTCGTTCTCATGGTCGCCCTCCCCGCAGACATCCGCATGACCGTCAAGAAACGCGTCTGGGACACCCCCATACTCGGCATCGGCTGCAAGCTGCTCGGGCATGTGCTGGTCGAACCCAACAACCCCCGCGCCACACTCCGGCGCTGCCGGGAAAGCCTCGCCCAGGGCGCCTCGATTCATTTTTTCCCCGAGGGCACTCGCTCGCATGACGGCTGGATGCTGCCCTTCCACCGCGGCGCGTTCGAGCTGGCGATCGAATTGCGGCAGGACATCCTCCCCGTCGTGATCGCCGATGCCTGGACCTGCCTGCCGCGCGACGGGTTTTGGCTCGAACCCCACCACATGTCCCTCCGCGCCCTGCCGCGCGTCACGCCGGACAACTTTGACTATTCCCAGGGAAGCCGCGCCCTGCTGCGCCACTGCGAGGCTGTGATCGGCGAGGCCCTCCAACGCGAGGTGGACACCCTCAGCACGCCGCGCGTCCTGCGCCGCAAGGTCGAGCGCCTCTACCGTTACCAAGGCAAGTTCGTGGAGCAGTTCGTCCACTGGAAAATGAAGATCGACCCGGTCTTTGCCCGCCTCCATGACGCCGTGCCCCGCCAGGGTGTCGTCCTCGACCTGGGCTGCGGCTATGGCATGGCCTCGCATTGGCTCACCTTCGGCACCCCCGACCGGCAGGTGCTCGGCGTGGACTATGACGAGGACAAGATCCGCGTGGCCCGCCGCACCGCCCCGGATCATCCGCGCCTAAGATTCGAACAGGCCAACCTGCTGGAGTGGAACTTCCCCGCATGCGACGCCATCCTCCTGCTCGACGTGCTCCATTACTGGACGCCGGACAAGCAGCAGCACCTGCTGGACAAGGCCCGGGCGGCGCTGCGTCCGGGCGGGCGGCTTGTGCTGCGGGACGCGGCCCGCGCTGCGGGCAAGGCGCATGACCGCGTCGTCTGGTGGGAGCGGCTGGCCACGCGCATCGGACACAACCGCACCCGGGAAGGCCTGCATTTCCTTTCCCTCGAGGAGCTGGAAACCATGCTGCGCAAGGCGGGCTTTGCGTACTGGACAGTGCAGCGCGACGCAGGGCGCGACTCCAACGTGCTGATGGTGGCCGAAGTGAAGTAGCCGCCGACGCGGTAGCCGCCGACGTCAGGAGGTGGTCCGTCACGTCTGAGACCACCTCCTGACGTCGGCGGCCACCTTCTACATTCTGCCTTCTACATGCTGCCTTCGTAACGACTGGATCCGTTCGCGGATCATCTTGGAGAAGACCTCCCGGTCCAGGCCGAGGTAGTCGGAGGGCGGCACCGGCTGGCCGATGCACACCTCGACCTGGCGCAGCCCGGACAGGGGGTGGAAGCGACCCGACTTGGTCGAGACTCGCTGCATGTTGGCGATGAAGATGGGCAGGATGGGGATGCGCGCTTCCTGGGCGATGACATGCAGGCCCGGCTGCAAGGGGCCGACATGCATGCCGTCGCCGCGTGTGCCCTCCGGAAACACGATGAGCTGGCAATGGCGGCTGGCCCGGGCGAAGGCTTCCAGTTCGCGGACGCGCGCCGGATTGAGCCGGCCTCGTTCGAGCAGGAACCCGATCGGCCCGCTCAGCAGCGAGTGCACCCAGGAGGTTTGCCAGACCGGCCGGTCCCCCAGCACGAGGATGGGCAGGGCCTTGCGACGCCAACACAGCCCGCCCAGGAGGATCGTGTCCAGGAGGCTGACATGGTTGGCCACGAGCAGAAAGCGCCCCTGCGGATCGAGGAACTCCAGGCCGGTCACGCGTCGCAGGTAGGGGAGCACCAGCAACGCATACGCCCCCAGTCCCATGAGGTTCTGGCGGCGGATCAGCGCGCGCAAGGCGCGTTTCTGATCCAGCTTTTCAATCGCATCCGGTAGCACGGGGATTCACTCGCGGGCTGGTTGACTTCGTGACTTGATGACTCAGTGACGCCGTGGCAGGACAGCCCATTGGCTCATTCACCCATTCGCCCATTCGCTCCCGCCCCCAGGAGCCCCTCCACCTGGTGGCGTTCGATCAGGAAGGCGGGGTGTCCGTCCAGGGCGGTCTGCAGCGCGGTGGCGGCCTCGTTGGTGCGGCCCAGGGACAAAAGCGCCTGCCCGCGCAGCATGGCGTTCTGGTAGAAGCGCGGGTTCCATTGCTCGGCCTGGTCGGCCAGCTTGAGGGCTGCCTCCGCCTCACCCCGGCTCAGCGCCTGGCGTCCGTCCTTGAGGCTTTGAAAGGCCTTGTCGGCGCGCTCGTATTCGCCCGAGGTCAGAATCGGATCTTCGGGCAGCGTCAGCGAGGCGGTGTCGCGGTCGAAGTCGTTCACGTCAAACGCCACGAACCTGCCCAACTGATGCGGTGTGGTGGCGACCCAGATCACGCCGGCGGTCAAGTCCATCACCGTGGCGTGCGTGGCGATGAAGGGATTGAGGGAGGCGCGATGACCGTTCCCGGCAAACACGCCTCCGGCCAGTTGGCGGTCACGCAGCATGGCGACTGCTTCCTCGGGTCCGATGGGCGCTGTGTCATCCAGCAACTCCTGCATGCGCTCGGCCCGTCGCACCGACGTAGCCTCGCGCATGTGCGCCTGGTTGTGCGCCGAGGATTGCAGCTCCGGCGTGAGAAAATGGTTCGCACAAATGATCGCCTCCCCGTCCGCGCGCCGCACCTCGGTCGCGGTGGGCGTCTTTTCCACCACCACAAACGTCACGTCCGCCCGGCTGCCCACCAGCCAGAGGGAGGAGACGAACACGTTGGAGGTGCGGAGGATGTCCAGCGCCTCGTCAAGGTTGTGCGCCTTCTGCAACACCTCCCGCGCGACGATCGCCACAGGGGTGGCGGCCTGGGAGGGAAGCTGCGACGGAGCCCCGTTGATCGTGACGGACACGCCGGCGCGGTTCATGCCCGACACCACGCCAACCATCCCGGCCCAAGACACGGAGACAAACGGTATCCCGTCGTCGGGCTCGTAAAGCTGCACCACACGGTCCCGGTCGAAAACGTCGTCCGCTTCCCAGTCGAAACTGCGACCCGTGATCAGGTGCCCGCCCGCGGCCGCCTCGCCCCACACGCCGAACGCGGTGCATCCGGCGCGGGTCACCAGCGGGTTGTCGATCATCAGGTAGGACACGTCGTGAGCAGCGTGATAGTTGAGCATCCGGTTGTAATAGTCGCCCAGCTCAGGATGGCTGTCGGGACACCCCAACGTCTCCCCATAGATCTCCAGGCGGCAGGGCTCGGGCACATACTGGGAGAGGTGGCGATTCTGGTAGATGACATACCACTTGAGGACCGTGAGCACGGCGGGGTTGGGCACGTACCCCTGGACCATCTCCAGGAACTCGCTTTCCAGCGTGTGCATCGGCTCCCTCAACAGCACCCCGCAGGCATACCCCATCTCGAGCGGGGCGCCCTTGAGATGCACCACCATCAGGCCTTCCCGCCGATAAAAGGAGGAGGCACCCAGCCAGACGCGCCCGTCCCGCTCCACCGGCTGCGCCTGGAGTATGGCCGTGTCGCCGGGCAACGGCGGCGGACGATTGGTCCAACTGCGCAGCAGCAGGTACCCCGTCAGCCAGGCCACCAAGACCAGCGCCACTGTTGCGGCCAGGCCGCGACCGATCCATCTCTTCAAGCGCTTCGGCATAACTCCATTCGCACGTCTCCGGCGACTTGCCCCTCCACCGACAGCCGTGCATGCGCCCGGATCAACGCCCCTTCCTCCTTCCAGCGCAATTCCAGTCGCACCGTCTCCGCCGGGAGAATCGGACGTGTCCATTTGGCCCGGGAAATCTCCCGAACTTCCAGGGGACAGGCAAGAACCCATTCCGCCGCCGCCCGCGCCATTTCCAATTCAAACACGCCCGGCAGGAGCGGGCGCCCGGGGAAATGCCCGGCAAACGTGGGATCGTCCGCCGGGAACCGGAATGACACCTCCGCGGAGCCATCCTCCAACCTCACCGGCTCGTTCAATCGGGCGGCGTCGATGCGGATGCGCATGTTCATGGAGCCGCCGCGCCTTCCTCGAAAAGGCCGGCCGCCTGGGGACCCGGACGTGTCTCCACCAGGCGCACCTCAAGCTGGTAACGCCGACGCTCCAGGCGAAACACGCCGGGCTCGGGAGAGGTCACCACCGCCCCATCCGGCATGTCTCCAAACAAACTCTTGAGGTCCGCCGCGACATGCTCACGGATCCATTCCTCGCGGAACATGGGACTCGATCGCATCACAAAGACGCGCCCATCCGGCTTGACCAGCACATCGGCCAGGGGGGCGCCGAGGTTTCCCGCCACGATGAGGCGCATGCCCCGCTCGCGGCTGCGCGCCAGGTAGCCGTTGAGGGCAAACTGACGCCCCCGAATCGTGAGCACGGCGCGCTGGGTGATGAAGGCATCGTCCGGCACCTCCGGCCGGACGCTTGGTCCAGCCGGTGTCGCGGGCCTGCTCGCGCACCCGGCAAGGAGAAGGAGCAGCAACATGGCCAGGGCGCGACTGCCTAAAGCCGGAACCCGTCGCGACGGGCTAGAAAGAGAAGAATCACCATTTGCTATGGAAGTCCGAAGGGGCCCCTCACCCCAGCCCTCTCCCGCCGGGAGAGGGCTGGGGTGAGGGGCCTTTGACTGCTTCGTGCAACAATGCGAGCGCTTAACTCCAACATGTTGCATAAGGAGTTTCTTAAGAGGCAGGACTACAAACGCGGGCCAAGTAGCCGCCGACGTCAGAAGGCGGACACCGCCGTGATGAGTGCCGTGACCCTCTGCTCCCTCGTCCTGCGACGGCGGGATGGAGTTGTGTCCCGTGGAAGGTGGGGGTTCATGGGAAGGTTCCACCACCAAACAGGTTGTGTGACGCCCATGGACCATGAACCAAACAGGGGGAGCAATAGTAAGAGCAAGAAAGGATTCTGCATTCTGCATTCTAAGTTCTGCCTTTCCCGGTTCATGGCCCGCCGGCCCCCGCGCTTCCGTCGTCCGGCGCCTTCACCCCCAGCGCGGCGCGCACCGTTTCAAGATCACGCGGCCGGGACTGGTTGAAGGTGTCCTCCGGAAACGTGACGTCCCGGCGCTCCTGCCGGAACACGATCCGCGTGGCGTCCCCGCCCGGCTCACGCATCCAGACCTCGCGCGTCGCCGTGAAGTCCGGCGTGAACCGAATCTCGAGTGCGGCCAGGAACGTGCGCACGGTTTCGTCCTTGGGGACCATGGTCACCGCCGCGACGGCGCCCGTGGCGAGCGACAACGTGTAGTCGGCCTCCAACGTCTCGATGTCGCCGCGCTGCATGAGGACCATCTGCTTCATCACCTGCCGCAACTGGCCCGGAAAACCGACGTTCAATTTCGCCCAGCCTTTCTCTCCCTTTTCAAACTGGGCCACGGAACGGCCGCTGCCGAGCAGGATGGATTCGTAGGGGGCGGTCATCTGCCAGCGGATCCGGTCGGGCGCCTCGATCAACATCACCCCCTCGCTGCGCAGCGGTTCCTCGAACAGTTGCAGGCGGCGTTCCTGGGTGAACTCGAAATAAACCGACTTGAGGACGTTCATCCGCTGCTGCAACTCGCGCAGCAACGCCTGGGGCTCCTTGACCGGCACCAATTCAGGCTCCGCCGCCAGGCCGGTCCCGGTCGCCATCAGCAAACTCCATACTATCGCCATCCAGTAACCGCCGAGAGACTTGCCACGTTCCACGTGGTCACGTGGCGGACCCTCGCGACTCGACACCCCACCCTTCCACCTCCTGACGTCGGCGGCTACTGCGTTCCCGCACCCGCCGAGGGAACGAGGCGGACCCACGCGACTCGACAATCCACCTCGCCACCTCCTGACGTCGGTGGCGACGAGAATGCGGTAGCCGCCGACGTCAGGAGGTGGACTCACACGACGTGACAATCCACCCCTCCGGGCGGCCAGCCAAGGGAATGCAAACCACTTCATGACAATAGTTGATCCAAACGCACCACCTCATACTCAAGGGTCCGCAGCCTGTCGAGCAACGTCTTGACTGTGCGCAGCAGACGCTCGCGCGGAATGCCGCGGTCGTGCAGAAGGATGATCGCGCCCGGTCGGAGACGGCGCACAATGCGCCCCACCACCCGCTCCGATTGGGGTTGCACCGTGTCCAACCCGCGCGCCGTCCACCCGATCACCGCCAGGCCCAGCGAACGCGCCGCGCGAAAGATGCGGGGATTGGAAAGCCCCATGGGCGGACGGAAACAGGTCGGCCTCACGCCGGTCGCCCGCAGGATGCTCTCCTGGGTGCGGCCCAGGTCGGCGCGCAGGCGCGAGACCGTGAACACATTGGTGGCATGGCTGTGCGCATAGGAATGATTCTCGACCTGATGCCCCTCCCGCACCATGCGGGCCGCCAGCTCGGGATGCGCATCCACCCGGTGCCCGACACAGAAGAAGGCCGCCGGCACCCCTTCCTCCCGCAGCAGGTCCAGGAGGGAGGGGGTCACCTCGGGATCGGGCCCGTCGTCGAAGGTCAGCGCCACCCACCGGCGCGCCGTGGCCCCGCGGCATACGTAGGGACCGAACAGTTTCAGGCGTGGATTGAACACGCCCGCCACGATGATCACCAGAAGGAGCACGGCGAGTGCGATCGCCGGAAGGTAGTGATGCCGGTAACATGCCCAGGCGATCAGCCCCAGCAGAGGCACCGCCAGCAACCGGAATCGCGTCAGGGCTGCAAGCAGCATAGGGCCTTGAATCCTCGTGGCGACAGCGTGTAGAGCATCGCCCGGCGCCGCTCCGCCCGCACGCATTCCACCGCCTGCGCAAACCCAAACGAGGATGCGGAATGGTATTCCCCGCACATTGACTTGTAGGTCCGATGTTCCCACGACGAACCTGATTTCCGGCCCAGCATGTCCGCCACGGCCGCGTAGCAGGGATCCAGTTCCGGCCAGCCGCCCGCCCCGGTGTAGAGGACGCCGCCTTCACCCAGGTCCGTCGCGGACGCCATCCACCTCGCTTCGCGCGCCGCGTCGAAGGGGCGTTCGAAACGGCCCAGCCTCACGGCGCTCACTCGTGCCAGGCAGGGCGCATCCTTCTCGGACACCCTTCCCAGGGCGGCCACGACGGCGCCTTCTCCGGGCTGGGTGGTTTCATTCCAAAAACCCCAACGCTGCCCGATGCTCAGGAGGTATTTGTTCAGCTCATCCACCGCCCCGGCCAGGGCCTGATCCGCCTCGCCCGTGACCAGTTGGCGCATGGCCAGCCAGAGCGCGCACTCGAAGGAGATGTCCGCCGTCGTGGGCGCCGCGTTGAGCCCCTGGGCGCCCCGATCGATGGCGAGCTGCGCGGCCGGCGCGTTGTGGACCGAGGCGGGAAACCGCGAGGGCATGGGCTCGCGTTCCTCCTTCTCGATGAGGTTCTCCAGGAAGATGCCCGCATCGCCCAGGCACCCCATCCCGGTGCCGATGGCCACGGCCAGACGCGGATCACCTCCCGTTGCGTCCGCCGTCACGCTGCGTCGCGCCGCCAGCACCACCATCTGCATGAGCCGGCTCAGCCGGCGACGCTGGTTCATGGTCAGTTCCCCGGCCCCGGCCAGGGGACCGCAGTCCACCGATGCCACCTCCCCCGCCGGCAGGGGCGGTTCGATCTCCTTCAAGCCGCGCGTGCCCGGTCCGATCACGCCGACGCCGCGCACGGCCACCGGCATGTGCGGCGCCTCCCGCGGCGCCACGGCGGCGTCCGGATGGGAAAAGATGAGGACGGCGTTGTTGCCGCCGAACCCGAATGAGTTGCTCATCACGTGGGTCAACGATGCCGAACGCATCGCGGTGACCGGTTCGAGCCCGATGGCCGGATCCATGGAAGTGAAGCCGAGGTTGGGCGGCAGCAACTGGCGGCGCAGCGCCTCGATGCAGATCACCGCCTCCAGCGCGCCGCTGGCCGCCAGGGCGTGTCCGAAGAAATGCTTGGTGCTCGAGAAGGGCGGCACGCGTTCGCCAAAAAGCGAGCGCAGGGCCCGCGCCTCGGCCAGGTCATTGTCCCGGGTGCCGGTGCCGTGCGCGTTGAGATAATCCATGGCGCCCGGCTCCAGTCCGGCCCGCGCCAGCGCCGAACGCATCGCCGCCAAGGCCCCGCGTCCTTCGCGATGCGGCGCCGTCGCGTGATGCGCGTCGCAACTCGCCCCCCACCCGCCGAGGCGCGCCAGGATGTTGGCCCCGCGGGCGCGGGCGGTTTCCTCCGCTTCCAGGACCAGTACCGCGCCGCCTTCGCCCAGGCTCATCCCGTTGCGTTGGGCGTCGAAGGGACGACACCCCTCCGCGTCCACCAGGAGCAACGCGTGAAAGCCGCCCCAGGTCATGCGCGAGAGCGAGTCGGCGCCACCCGCCAGCATGATGTCAGCCTCACCCGACTGGATCATCTCGGCCGCGGTGGCCAGGGCCAACGCCCCGGAAGAACAGGCCGTGGCAATGGTCATGCACGGGCCGAGCAGACCCAGGTTGGCGGCGATCAGGCTCACCGCGGAATTGCACTCGTGATAGCGCGTGGGCAGGGCCCTCATGCAGCGCCGCTTGAGAAGGATCTCCAGGAAGCGTTCGCTGTCGTAGGAGCCGCCCACCGAACTGCCCAGCAACATCCCGGCGCGGTCCCGGTGGTCTGACAGGGAAAGCGAAGCGGAGGCAATCGCCTGGCGCACGGCCAGCCAGGCCAGCCGGTCACTGCGCGAGCCGCGCAAATGAAGCGCGGGGTCGTTGAGGTCCTCCTGGATCTCGCCGACGGGAACCGGGCCATGGCGGGGCGAGGGAAAAAGTCCGAGCGGCTTGAGACCGCCCGCGCCGCCGGCCAGCGCCGTCCAGACCGCCTCGACCCCATGGCCGGGGGCTGCCACGATGCCAAGGCCGGTTACGACTGGACTTCGCGACGCCAAGTGTGTGTTCCCCGGATCGTGTTCAGGAGCCATCCCTCCGTTGGACCGGATCAGGAGGCCTTCTTGCGCTCGATGAATTCCGCCAGGGTCCGCACCGACTGAAACGCGGGGCGGCCTTCCTCCATGTCCTTCACGATGATGGCGTAATCCTTCTCGAGCATGGCCACCAACTCCAGCGCGTCTATGGAATCCAAGCCCAACCCCTCCCCGAACAGCGGCGCTTCGTCGTCGATCTGGTCCGGTTCAATCTCCTCCATCCGCAGCGTCGCGATGATGTTTGCCTTCAGTTCGCGTGTTGAAATGACCATGAACGTATCGAGTCAGTGAATGTTGGCCGGCATTATCTTCCCCACTTCCCTCATGTCACGGCAATTCTCCGGGCCCAGGGGGCTCCGGTGGGCCGGTAACTGCCACGTAGCCACCGCCGTGAGGCGATGGACCCGGGTGGGTGTGAAAAGGTGAGTGGAGATTGAGGACCACCTCCTGATCGCGAGGCCGCGGGACGCCTACTTGGGGTGTGGATTGGGAAGAGAAAGTTCTCCCGCCAAGACGCGGAGGCGCAAATGAGGGAACCGCCTCCTGACGTCGGCGGCTGCTGGAGTGGGGGGGGAGCAGGACACGTAGCCGCGATCTTTAGATCGCGTTTGGCACCGAACTGAAGTTCGCGGCTACATGGTATTGGGCCAGTGGGCGATGTCCGGGATTCCGCCTCCTCCCGTCGGCGGCTACTTGCCCCCCACCACAAACGCCCGCACCCTTGCCCCCGGCGCCTCGCCCAGCACCCGCGCCGCCTCCTCCGTCACCACATCGCAAACCACTCCCAGGCAGGCTTCGGCTTCCCCGCGCCGAACCAGGTCCTGAGCCTCCGCCAACACCAGGTCCTCCCCGCCGACAAAACAAAGGTTCGGCCCGCGCAAGCCGTGGCGAATCGCAATCTCCCCAATCGCCGAGCTCGGCAGCGTGTAGGCAAACAGCGTCGGACTCGGACCGCCCACACGGTCCCGTCCGGCCCAATACTCCACGTCCGTCGAGATCGAACCCGCCCGCGCGGAAAGCACCACGCCGATCCGGTCGCGCGACACTCCCTCCAGCGTCGCCACGAGAGGCTCCACGGCGAGCACGGCCAACTGGCTCATCCGGTCCAGGCGATTGAAACGCTTGCCCATCCGGGCGCCGGCCAGGTCGGCCTCCGTCACCTCGTGCATGGCTGACACCCGTTTATCCATGACTGAAAACCAACGCGCTGTTGATGCCGCCAAAGCCGACGTTCAACTTCATTACATGTTGCATCCGGGCTCCACGAACCGGTTCGCGAAGCAGTCGCGCGGGTGCGCCCTCATCCGGATCGGCCAGGCGCGGCGTGCCCGGCATGATGCCTTCCCGCATGGCGGTGATGCACAACACACTCTCCACCACGCCGGCCGCGCCCAGCGTGTGCCCCAGCATCCCCTTCGATCCGCTCACCGCCGGCCCCTCCTCGCCAAAGACCGAGCGCAACGCCAGGCATTCCATCGCGTCGTTGTAGGGCGTGCCCGTTCCGTGCGCGTTGACGTAGTCAATCGACCCCGGCTCCAAACCCGCGAGAGCAAGCGCCTGCCGGATGGCCAGGACCAGGCCCGAGCCGTCCCGGGACGGACCGGTCATGTGATTGGCGTCGTTGCTGTTCCCCCACCCCGCCAGGCGCACCGCCAATCCCGCACCCTCCGCCTCGCGCACCAGCACCACGGCCGCCCCGGCTTCACCCGGGCTCAACCCGCACCGGTTCCGGTCAAAGGGCCGACACCCCTCCGGGTCCAGCGCCTTCAGGGACGTGAACCCAGCCACCACAAAATCGGAAAGATGATCCACGCCCACGACCAGGACAGCGTCGGCGGCGTCGCGTTGCAGCAGCTTCGCTCCCTGTTGTATCGCGACCAATCCCGAGGCGCAGGCGATGGAAACGGTCTGCACAGGTCCGCCTGCGCGGGCTTCGGCGGCCAGGTCCGCCGCCAGGAGGTCGGCCTGCATGTGGCGCCCGGCGGAATCGGAACAGGATCGCCCCTCCATCCTCCGTTGCATCGCGTCGATGTTGGCCTTGGTGGTGGCCAGCACCAGGCCCAGGCGCTCGGGCCGCACATTGCCGAGCACACCCGCCGCCTCGTCCTGCGCCTCCCGCAGGGCCGTGGCTGCCAAGCCGAACGCCGGATCGTCCCGCCACCCCTCCTCCGCCGGCGCCCGGCCCGCCACCCGGGACTGGAACCGGGTCGAATCGAATTCCGGACACGGACGCAGCCCGCTGGCATTCACTGGCAGCGCGCTGCGCAAAGCAGACACGCCACGGCCGACCGCGGTGATCGCCCCGCAGCCCGCCACGCAGATCGGGGCGCCCTTCATCATCTCATCGCGCATGTTGACCAAGGTCATTCGTGGCATCGAAAAGGTTCGCATAACGTCCGGACTGGCTGAAGCCAGAACTACGAACGTGGCAGCCTCCGTTTGTAGTCCTGCCTTCAGGCAGCTTGGAGGCAACGCGTCCGTCCCCGCCACACGCCCACAAACCCCTCACACATGCAGGGTCAACTCCCCCGCCGCAATTTCCTGGTCGCCACGGTAAATGGTCCCGGCCACCTGCAGCATGGGGCCGAGTCGTCGCAGTTCTCGAACTTCAATGCGCAGCGTCTCGTCCGCCCGCGGGCGTTGCAGGACACGGAATCCCGACACCGCGACCAGCATGCCCGCGGCCGGACCTTCCTGGCTTGCGGGATCGCGCTGGCGCGCGCGGTGCCCTGCCGCCGCCGCGACGGCCTGGGCCAGGCATTCCACCAGGGCCGTCTCCAGCACACGACCGTCATGCACCGACCACGCCGCCTCATGAGGGCAGGCCGTCACGGTGGCGCCGGTGTCGTCGCATCGGACCAGTTGGTCCACCCACCGCATGGGAGGCTGGTGCGGCACCAGTTCGGCTACCGGGTGGCGCACAACTCGGGGCTGGGTTCGGGAGTGGAGGCTGGTGCGGTCTCCTCCCAGAAAGGAAAGAAATTGAACCACTGCAGCGGAGCGCGGCGCAGCACTGATTCCATGTCGCGGGCAAAGCGCGAGGCACACTCATGGAGATGCGCGTCGCGCTGGGAACGGGGCAGGAGCTGCGGACGTTGGGGCGGGAACCCAAAGCAATGATAGTGGGGCCCGGGCTCGCGCAGGTTGAAGACATGCACGAGCGGCGCGCCCGCCACGGCGGCCATCACGTAGGCCCCGACAGGGAACGAGGCCGGGGCATCCAGGAAGGGGACCCGCACCGAGGGGCTGCCATAGGCCCGGTCGCCCAGCATCGCCACCACCTCGCCGCGCTTCAACGCCGCCACCAAGGGGATCGTGTCGGACGCCGAGCCGGTCAGGGGCAGGAGTCGGAAGCTCGCCCGGGAAGACTTGTTCAACAACTCGCGCACCTCCGGCGGTTCGCGGTCGAACCCGGTCACGTTCACCGGCACATCCAGGCGCGACAACAGGTGGCCGGCCGCTTCCCAATTGCCCACATGTCCCGTCAGCAGGAGCAGACCCTTGCCTTCGGCCAACGCCTCGCGCAGGTGATGCTCCCCTTCGAACTCAAAGCTGAACTTGTTCGACATCCCCCCCAGCACCGCCAGCCGATCCACGATGGCCAGTCCAAACTCATAAAAATGGCGCAGCACCCTCCACCACCGCTTCCACACCGACATCGCCCCATACACGCGCCGGTGATACGCCATGGTGGCCGGAACATCCGGGGAGACCAGGGTGCAGAAGATCGCCACCGGCACGGCGAGGATGTAGGTGAGCCGCAGGCCAAGAAAACGCATCGACGTCAGGATGATGCGCAGACCCCGGCGCCCACCCCGCAGCCGACCGCTTCCGGACCATTGTCCTTCGGTTCGTTCCTTGCTTGCCATCTCGATGTGTCCAGGGGAAAGACGCATTCTAGGAGGCGCCCCCGGCGTGTCAACCTCCCCGGCGCGCGTCGTTTCGAGCCGGGCGTGGGGCCGTTGACAATGTCCGCGGGTCGAAGCGTTGTCGCCCCTCGACATGCCGGTTTCATTTTGCCCTTACGCTTACTCTTGCTCCTACTCTGCAGAGGCGAGTAAGAGTAAGCGTAAGAGTAGGAGCAAGAAGCTGTGCCACAGGCGCCCGTGCCGACTTTGTCAAGTGCCATGCGCCGCGCGCAGGACGACCCGCCTTTTTCCTCGACCGCTTCCCCACGACGGCTACTCTGGCACATGACCGGGCGGAAGGAAGGGCCTGGTCGCCATCATTACTATTATGAACACCTCCCAAATCGCATCCCTGGCGGGGCTGTTGCTGTTGCCATGGCTTGGCTCCGGCTGCATCCATATCACCGATGAAATCGACCTGGCCTACGAGCCTCGAGGCGGCCGCGAAGTCCTCTCCGGCGCCGCCGCCATTCCGGTCCAGATCCAGATCATGGATCAGCGTCCCGTGCAAACCGATGTTGGCAAAGTCATCAACGGGTTTGGCGGCGAAATCGGCGAGATTCTTTCCAACCAGGATGTCAGCACCTACATCGGAGGCATCCTCCGCACCGAGCTGGATGCGCGCGGCTTCGGCACGGGCGACCAGGTCAAAGTGGACGGCAAGCTCACCACCTTCTACAACCGTTTCAAGATGGGGTTCTGGGCCGGGGATTCCATCGCGGACTTTGCGCTGGATGTCTCCGTCCGCCAATCCGACGGCACGGTGCTCTATTCCCGCAACTTCACCGCCCAGGGTATCGAGCCGAACATCCAGGTCGCCCGCGGTCACAACGCCAAGGCGGCGCTGGAGAAGGCCGCCTGGAACGGCGTCAACGAACTCTTCCAGGACCCGAAGTTCATCGCCGCGCTCTACCAGGCCGCCGGCAAGGAGCCGCCGCAATGACGCGCCTGCTTCGGATCCTGCCACCATGTCTCCCCGGGGTCATCGGCGGCGCCTGGCTGCTGGTCGCCCTTGGGTGCGCCTCGACAGGCAACCACTCGGCTTCCGGTGAAGACCGCCTCATCGCCCAGCTTGCCTCCTCTGACCCGGAGACCGTGGTGGATGCTCTCCGCGACCTTCCCGGTCGCTACCCACAAAGCACCAACGCCGTCGCTGCCATTCGGCCTTTCCTTCAGGATCCCAGGTACCGCCGCCATGCCGCCCGCGCCTTGGGGGACTATCACGCGGAACTGCCGCTCGACGACGTCCGCCTCATCCTCGGCCTGCTTGGTTCCCACGATTCCAACGACGTGACCGATGGCCTCAAGGCCCTGCGGGGACTCCGCGAGCCAACGCCTGTCGTGGACCTCATGGTTCAGCAGATGATTCCCCTGCTCAAGGATCCGAACAATCACATCGTGCGCGACACCTGCCGCACCCTGGCCGTGCACGGCAACCCGGAGGTCATCCCCTACATCGAACCCCTCCTGCAACGCCCGCGCTGGGATGTCAAAAAGGACGCCCAAGACGCCATCGACGCCCTCCGCCCCCACCCCGTTGAACGTTGAACGTTGAGCGTTGAGCGTCGAGGTCCCGTGGAAAGAAGTCTGCGCAGCCGGCTGCGGCGCAAGGTGTAATAGGGCCGACGAGAGCACTCTACATCGCACCCCATCAAGGGCCCTCACCCCTTCCCTCTCCCGCCGGGAGAGGCCTTCGACGAGCTCAGTCGAGCGGGGACCCGTCCTCTCCGCGGAGAAAGGCCCCTGCACTCATCCCTCTCACCCATCCCGGCTCGCTGTTCCCTCTCCCCCCGGGAGAGGGTCAGGGTGAGGGGCCCCAGCAAAACGACAACATGTCGGTCGTTCTTTTCGGGTAAAGGGTAAGGGTAGGGGTAGGAGCAAGAATCTGTGCCATAGGCGCCCGTGCCGACTTTGTCAATGGCCTTGCCGGCCCCCATGCGCACCCGTTTTCCACTTGACCAAATCCGGGTCTGATCCAACCCTTGCCGCAATTCGAGAGTCCTTCGAACACGTCAACCAAGCAATACGAACGGCGCCTTCCCAATGAGCACTTCCCTGACGACCCGTCGCATCTCACCCCCATCACATTTCCTGGCCGTGGCCGCCGCGCTGCTGGTCGCCGGACTGGCCTTTTGGACCGGGTGCGCCACCACGCCCGTTGACACGTCCCAGGAAGGCCTCATGCAGGCCATGCAGTCTCCCAGTCCCGACATCGCGGCCGATGCCATGCTTCGCTGGGAGAAGACCTATCCCACCAGCACCAACGCCTTCGGCATCATGCGGGGCCTCCTGGGCGATGACCGGCCCAAGGTGCGCCGCAAGGCGGCCCGCGTCCTGGGCGTGCTCCACGCCGAGGTGAGCGAGCAGGACATCCAGGCCATCTGCGCCATGCTCAAGTCCCCCGACGCCATGGAACAGACCGATGCCCTCAAAGCCCTCCGCGGCCTCGAGGCGCCCAGCGCAATCGACAGCATCCTGCCCCTGCTCAATTCGCCCAACACCCACATCATCCGCGACGCCTGCCGCACCCTCGCCATCCTGGGCGGGCCCGACCTTATCCCGAAGCTCGAGCCGCTCCTCAGCCATGCCGAGCCGGCCGTGCAGAATGATGCCCAGAACGCCATCTTCACCCTGCGCGGCAAGTCCACATGAGCCATCCCCCCTCGCCGCCCAGGGCGGATCGCGTCGGGGAGATCCAACTTAACGGCCACGACCTGGCCATCGGGGACGTCCGCCGGACCGCCTCCCGGCACGTCTCCTGCACCCTCGCCGAAGCATCGCGTCCGCGCGTGCGCGCGAGCCGGAAACTGGTTGAGTCCCTCGCCGCCCAACCGCGCGCGATCTACGGCATCAATACCGGATTCGGGCCCCTGAGCGGATTCCGCATCGGGGCCGAAGACCAGGCGCGGCATCAGCTCAACCTCCTCCACCACCTTTCCGTCGGGCAGGGCGCTCTCTTCTCCGCCGAGGAAACCCGCGCCATCATGCTGGTCCGCGCCAACGCGCTGGCCCGCGGCTTCTCCGGCATCCGCGAGGACGTGCTGGAGCTTCTTCTCACGCTGCTCAACCGAGATATCCTCCCGGAGATCCCCAGCGAAGGCTCCGTCGGCGCCAGCGGCGACCTCGTCCCCCTCGCCCACATGGCCAACCTGCTCGTCGGCCTCGGCCATGCACGGGTCTGTGACCAACGCGTGCCCGCCGCGGACGCCCTCCGCCAGGCCGGGCTCGCCCCCGTCCAGTTGCAATGCAAGGAAGGCCTCGCGCTTGTGAACGGCACCTCCGTCATGACCGCCCTCGCCGCCCTCGCCGCGCACGAGGCCGCGCGGATCCTCCGCTGGATGGAATGCCTCACCGCCTGCCTCTTCCAGGTCCTCCACGGCGAGCCGGAATCGCTCTGCGAACAGGTCCACAAGGCGCGCGGCTTTCGCGGCCAATCCCTCGTCGCCCGCAACATCACCGCCTCGCTCCAGACCCACCCCGACTTCGCCCACCGCATCGAGGCGCACCAGTGGGGTTCCCATCCCAAGCCCGTGGATCCCGGGGATGAAATCCAGGATCCCTACTCCGTCCGGTGCGCCCCGCAGATCCTGGGCGCCTTCCAGGAAGCCCTCTGGCATGTCGAACAGGTCATCACCCGCGAGCTCAACGCCAGCACCGACAATCCCCTCATCTTCGCCGAGAGCGAAATGGTGATTCATTGCGGCAACTTCTACGGACAGCAGATCTCCATGGTTTGCGACTACCTCCGCATCGGACTCATCAAGGTCGCGCTGCTTTCCGAACGCCAGCTCGAACGCCTCGTCAACTGGCGCTACAGCCGCGGCCTACCCCCCATGCTGGCCGGCGGCGCGCCGGGCCTCAACTCCGGCTTCTCCGGCGCCCAGCTCCTCGCCACCTCCCTCGCCGCCGAACTGCGCCTGCTCGGCACCGCCGCCTCCATCCAGACCATCCCCACCAACGCCAACAACCAGGACCTCGTCAGCATGGGCTGCACCGCCGCCAAACTCACCCGCACCGCCCTGCCCATGGCCTGGAAAATCCTCGCCATCGAAGCCCTCGCCCTCGCCCAGGCGGCCGACCTGCGTGGACGCGAAAACGTCATGGGCGGCGACTTCCGCACCCTTTACGACCTCATCCGGAAGGTCAGCCCCACCCTGGCCGAGGATCGGCCCCTCATCGACGACATCGCCCGCGTGGTCGCCCTGCTCCAGTCCGACGCGGCCCAGGAAGCCTGCCTCGCCCGGCTGTCCCACGATGAACACCCCTGACACCGACGTCCTCATCATCGGGGCGGGCCCCGCCGGCGCGATGGCGGCCGCGCTGCTCCATGCACGCGGACACCAAACGCTCGTGGTCGAGCGCGAAACCTTCCCACGCTTCGTCATCGGCGAAAGCCTCCTGCCTCATTGCATGGACCTGCTGGAGGAGGCCGGCCTGCTCGAGGCCGTGCAGGCCCAAGGCTTCATGCGCAAGGGCGGCGCGGTGTTCCGCCACGGGGAACTGAGTTGCGACTTTGATTTCGCCGAGCAGTTCACCAGCGGCTGGACCTACACCTTCCAGGTGCCGCGCGCCGAGTTTGACCAAACGTTGGCCGACACGGTGGCGGCCCGCGGCGTTCCCTTCCTCTACCGTCGCACCGTCCAGGCCGTGCGCTTCCAAGGTGACCTTGCCGAGGTGGATGTCGAGGGGCCCGACGCCGGACGGCGCACCGTCTCGGCGCGATTCATTCTTGATTGCAGCGGTTACGGACGCGTCCTGCCACGACTCCTTGGTCTTGAGTTGCCTTCCGCGTTTCCCGTGCGCGAGGCGTTGTTCGCCCATGTGACCGGAGACCGGCGTCCATCCGGGCGCGAGGAGGGAAAGATCTGGGCCTGCATCCATCCCGAGGGCGCGTGGCTGTGGATCATCCCTTTCGCCGATGGGCGGACCAGCGTCGGGGCTGTGGCGGAGCCGGAGTTTTTCCAACGCTACTCCGGCGGCGCACAGGAGGTCCTACGGGCCATCATCGCGTCGGATCCGAGCGCGGGGCCCCGCCTGGCGGAACTGGAATGGGTCTTCCCGCCCCGGCGCATCTCGGGTTACGCCTGCGCCGTCAAGCATCTGCATGGCCCGCGCTACGCGTTGGTGGGCAATGCCACGGAATTCCTGGATCCCATCTTCAGTTCGGGAGTCACGCTGGCCCTGCATTCCGCCTCGCGCGCCGCCGCTGTTCTGGATCGTCAGTTGCGGGGGGAGACGGTGGATTGGCAAACCGAATACGCCGATCACCTCATGCTCGGGATCAACACCTTCCGCGCCTATGTCACGGCCTGGTACGACGGGTCGCTGCGCGACATCTTCTTCGCCGCCCGCAACAACCCCCAGGTCATGCGGCAGATCTGCTCCGTCCTGGCAGGTTATGTCTGGGACACCGCCAATCCCTACGTCACCCAGGCCGAAAGGGCCCTCCCGTTGCTGGCCCGCATCGTGACCGCCCAGCAACGCGCCCTGGCGCCAGGCCAGCCTTCCGCTTCATGAACCGGAGTAAATGCTTCACTCATGAAGGGCCCCTCACCCCAACCCTCTCCCATCGGGAGAGGGAGCCCCGGATTCCGCACGGAGAAAGACAGCATCCCTCATCCCTCCATCCCCGGGTGGCTTGCTGTTCCCGCTCCCTGCGGGAGAGGGTTAGGGTGAGGGGCCTGGGATCAACTCGGTTCAAGGGCGCCGGGCAGTTCCAAAAGGAACAGAAAGCTTTTCATGAACCATTTTGATTCTGACCCCCGCACCGCGATCGAAGCGAAGTGCGAAGCCCAGCGCCTGGCCTTCGCGCCGTTCATGTTCCAGGCCGCCCGCATCCTGCGCGATCACGGCCTGCTCGAAGCCCTCCGCCAAAGCGGCACCAGGGGACTGACCCTCGATGAACTCACCACCGGCCGCGACCTGCCTGCCTATGCCGTGAAGATCCTCATCGAAGCCGCGCTCGGCATCGGCCTGGCCTGCCTCAAGGGGGATCGCTTCACGCTGACCAAGGTCGGGTACTTCGTCCTGCGCGACCCCATGACACGCGTCAACATGGACGTGGTCCATCACGTCTGTTACCGCGGCATGTTCCTGCTCGAGGAATCCCTGCGGGAAGGGAAACCGGCCGGGTTGAAGACGCTGGGCGACTGGGACCGGCTCTATGAGGGGCTTTCCTCGTTGCCGCCCGTGGCCAGGGACAGCTGGTTCACCTTTGACCACTTTTATTCCGACCAGGCCTTCCCCGCCGTGCTGCCCATGGTCTTCGCGCGGAAGCCGAAGCGCATCCTCGACGTCGGCGGCAACACGGGAAAGTGGGCCGTGCAATGCGCGCGCTTCGATCCCGAGGTGCGCATCACCGTCGTGGACATCCCCGAGCAGATCGCGCTGTTGCAGACCACGCTCAAGGAGGAGGGATTGGGCGACCGCATCGAGGGGATCGCCATGAACGTGCTGGATCCGGGGACGACATTGCCCGGGGGGCATGACCTCATCTGGATGAGCCAGTTTCTCGACTGCTTCTCCACCGATCAGATCGTTTCCATCCTGAAGCGCGCGCGGGAGGCGATGGATGACACGGCGGACTTGTGCATCCTCGATCTCTTCTGGGACCGTCAGCCGAACGAGACGGCGGCGTTCTGTCTTCAGCAGACCTCGCTTTACTTCGCCTGCATCGCCAATGGCTGCAGCCAGATGTATCACTCGCGCGACCTTCTCGCCTGCCTGGAGGAAGCGGGGTTGGAGGTGGTGGAGGACCGGGACGAAGTCGGCCACTACCACACCCTGCTCCGCTGCCGCCGCCGGCCCTGACCCCCCGCCCCGCAGGCCCGTACGGCACCTTTTTCGTACACATCGACGTGTACGAAATTCGTGCCGTACGGACCTTAAATCGTACACGTTGATGTGTACGAAAAAGGTGCCGTACGGGCCTGCGGGGCGCGGAAGGGGTTGGGAGGGATGGGTTAAAGGTGGAGGCCGATGCCTACAACCGCCGTTTCGCCCCGGGCCAGATCATGCTCCAGGCCGTAGTCGTCGTAGCGGAAAAAGAGGCTCATCCGGCGCCGACGGAAGCCTGTCTCGATGCGCCAGTCGGGTGTCTCGTTGCCCATCGACACTAGGCCGCGCGTGTAGATCACGGAGCCTTGCAGCGTGGCGGCGTCCCAGTTGAGCCCGACCTGCCCTGCCGGGTTGGAGCGATCGCGGGAATGATGGAAGTCGTGCCCGAGGGTCAACCTCCAGTCCCATCGGTTCAGCCACGCCCATTTCGCGGCATAGATCCCCGGGTCACGATAGGGCAGATCCCACCCCAGCGTCTGCAACCGGACGCGCGGACCCAGATTGATGCTGTCGTGATCCAACACCGTCCCCGGCGGCACGCGATCGGCATCGGGATTCAGGGCGTGCGCACTGCGGTGCAGGTATTCCACGCCCAGGACCAGGGGTTGGCCCTGCGACAGGATCGATTCCAGACCCAATCGCGCCTGTCCGCCGATGCTGATGCTGTAGGAGACGTTGTCATAGTCGCCGCCGCGGTATTCCTGCCGGGATTCATACCAAATCACCATGGTGAGGAGATGATCGAACACCTCGGCATCGTGCACCTCCGCCGTGAACTCGGTCCGCTGCGTGGTCCGATCGCCGCCATGCGCCACGTCATACTGGCCCCAGACCAATGGCAGCCAGCCGGTGGGCCGGTTGTCCCGCGCGTCCAGGATGACGTCCGGCTCGAAGGAGGACCGGATCTCGGCGCCGATCAGCATGCCGGACTGGCTCTCTTCAAGGAACGGGTTCTGGTCGTTGCCGTAGTAGCGCGCCTGGAGGAGCACGCGGTTGCCGTTGCCGGATTCCAGGTCGAGCACCGGCCCCACCTTGTAGAGGGCGTTGAAATCGCCATCCTCGTTGGAGGAGTCGATGTCCAGCGCGAGCTTCAGCGAAGGGCGGACGCGGGATTCGCTCATTTGCCGCTCGGAGAACTCATACACGCGCCAGGCCACGTGGAGGTCCGCCCACCAGTTGGCGTCGAGATGGTCCTGGTCCATGAACCCGCCCACCACCGCCGACCATTCCAGCCAGGGAATCTCGGACCGCAACGGCGACCCCAACCCGGCGCCGAGCGTGTAGGCGTCCAGGCTTCCGGGCCGGTCCTGGAACAGGCTGGACCGGTACCCGCCGATGGCGATGACGCGCAGGTGCTCGTTGACGTCATAACTGCCCTCCATCTCATACCGAGAGTAGAGGAGTTGGGTCTGGACATCCTCGCTCAGGACGGGCGTGAACTCGTAATGGCGGTAACGCAGGGAGAAGCCGTTCTCGTTGAGGAACGGCACGGTCACGGTCGATTCCGCCACGTAACTCAGGTCCGCGTCGAACAGCACCGGACCGATCATGGACTGGATGCTCGGCTGGTTGGGATCCTCGGCTCGGACCAATCCGGCCAGGGCGAGGAACAGCACGGAAAGTGAGAGGAAGCTTCGTGGGGCCGGCATGTCGTGTGGGTTCATGGGAGGTGAGGCGTGGTTTCGTGATGCAGGTTCCCGAGGTTCATCGCACCTGCAACGCCGCGGGATCCTCATTCTTCAGGCCGTGCTTCATGGCAAAGCGCAGCAGGCCCATGCTGTAGCGCGAGGTGGAGGCGGCCCCGCTGAAGACCCGGCCCAGATGCCTGTTCATGTGGGGGAAAGTCATACGGACCAGAAGCGACTCCCGCAACATCTGTCCGACATGAAAGCAGGTGAAAAGCCGCCCATTGTAGAAGAACCCGGCGATTTCCTGCCAGGTGTCCAGGTGGTGACGCACCTCCGTCTCGTAGCGCCGCAGGGCGCGGGCCCGGCCCTCGTCAAGAGCGGCGGCCAGCGCCACGGCGCTTTGCATGCCGATGAAGAGGCCGCTGGAGAAGACGGGATCCACGAAGCCGGCGGTGTCCCCGACCAAGGCCCAGCCATCCCCCACCACGCGTTCCGAGGTGAGCTGGTAATTGTCGAACGCCAGGACGGGCGTGAGCCGCCGGGCGCCCTGCAACATGCCTCGCAGCATCGGCTCCACGGCCATGAGTCGATCAAACTGTTCTTCCGACGTAGCACCATGCCGGGCCAATCCCGCGGCATCGACCACCATCCCGACGGAGACCCGGCCGGGCAACGGAATCTGCCAGCTCCATCCCTGTTCCAGGAGGGTGGTGTGCACGTGGCCCTCATGGGTCAGCCGGGCACGGTCCACGTGCGCGAACAAGGCCCGATCCCGGCGCGGGCCGGTGTGTTCGGCCAACCCCAGCAATCGCGGAACCACCCGGGCGCGCCCGGTGGCGTCGATGATCCAGTCCGGCGCCTCAGCCAGATACCCGCCGGTCGAGGCAAGCGTCGCGGCGGACAAGGCCACGCGATCCGCACCCTCGACCTTTTCAACCACAGCTTCCTTCTGGATCAGGCGCACGCCTTCGCGGCGGGCCGCCTCGCGCAGGGTCTCATCGAACTGGTCACGGGGTACATTGTAGGCATACCGGGGCATGCTGCCGGTGAGATCCCTGAAGAAGAAGGAGAGCTCGAGCCCCTCGCGGATGTGGAACGTGGCACCGGGCTTGTGGGTGCTGAAACGCCGCACCTCCTCCTCCACCCCAAGAAGGCGAAGGATGGGGATCACGGCCGGCACGAGCGACTCGCCGACCTGCAGGGATGTCCCCGTTGGCCGGTGCCACATGGCCACGCGCCATCGGGCCCGCGCCAGCAGGATGCCCAGCGTGCAGGCGGCCGGGCCGCCCCCCAAGATCGCCACCGTCCTCATTGTGAGCGCGGAGGCTACCGCGCATCGGGACGTTCGGGAAGTCTGCAATCATGGGCGCCAAGAGAAGTAGCGCGCCAAGAGACCAGCCACGTTCCACGTGGTCACGAGGTGGAACGTCACGACAACGTCCGCCGCCTCACGGCGGCGGCTACGGGATCCACGTTGGTAGTCCCGGCTCTTAAGAAACTCGATGTGAAACGTGTTGGAGTTACGGGCATGCAATCTTGCACGACGCATTCAAAGGCCCCTCACCCCAACCCTCTCCCGGGGGGAGAGGGAGGATCGGCTTCCGCGCGGAGAAAGACTCTCGATCTGAACCCGTACCCTCCACCGGGCATGCGGCTCCCTCTCCCCCCGGGAGAGGGTTGGGGTGAGGGGCCATCGCACAGTCGTGGTCCTTGGTGTTGCTTCCTTATCTAGCTCGTCGTGACGGGTCCCGCCTTTAGGCGGTCTGGCGGATGCGATGCCCGCCTCAAACATGCGGATCATCGCCGTCTGCATCCCGGCTGAGTCCGCCCAGGAGCAGGGCGAGGATGAGGAGACCCAACGCCTGCGAATCCAACCCGCGCCACCAGGCCCAGAGCCGGAAGGTCATGCTGCCCAACAGCCCGGCCAGGCGTGACGTGGCGCGTCGCGCGGAGCGCAACAGGATGCGCGTCTGGAGGCCTCCAAACTGATGACTGAGCACCTCGGCGCCGCGGAGCCGGCGTCGTGTCTCCGCCGCAAGCCGGGACCGTTCGGCCATGGGCGTGTTCTCCGCTTCCAGGATCATGCGGGCGAGACCGTGCAGCACCTTGAAGAATTCGTCGAGCGTGGCGGGGTCGAGGTCGCCCTCATGCCGGCGCGCGGCGTCGAGGTTGCCCCGGAGCGATTCCTCGAGCATGGCCCAGACGATGAATCCGGATCGCACACTCGGATCGTGATGGATCATGTGATTGCCGGCCTGGATGACCTCGAAGGCTTCCCGGTCACGACGCAGGGCCTGCAGGGCAAGCGTGAGGTTGAAGAGCATCCATGACTGCGCGCCCTGGCGTCGTTGCCAATCGCGAAGCCAGTGGGCCACGCGGCGAGGCCGGCCGATGGTGGTCAGGGCGTAGCCCACCTTGCCCCAGGCCAGGTCGTCCTTTTCGATCCACGACCGGTGACGGCGCAGGACGCGCCAGAGGTGAAAGCGGAGCATGAAACACCCCGAGGCGTTCCGGGCGCTGCGCCACTGATGATACTGGTTGCCGAGGGCCTCGACGTAGGCGATGAGGGCCAGTCGTCCCATCTCGCCACGTTTGCGCCAGCGCTTGAGCCATCCGGCCAGCCACCACTTCCCGCGCACGACCTGGCGATTGACCCAGACGGGACCGAGCCAGGGATTGGCGTCTTTGCGGCGCAGGAACGATTTGAGAAGGCGGTGGACGCGTTTCGATTCGGCGGGTGTGTCGAGCGCCTGGATGAGCATGTCGATGCCCCAGGAGCCATCGGTCTTCTGGGTGCAGAGGGAGGTCAGCGCTTGGAACGCCTCCTCGCGCAGGCCGTTGGCGGCGGCGTAGAGCCCGCGCCGCGTGATGGCGAGCGGGCCGGGACAGTGAAGTTCGAGCAACTGCAGCACCTCGTTGGCCTCGAATGACTCCTTCCGCTCCATGAGCAGGTCAAAGAGCGAACACCCGGCGAAGGCATAGTTCGGGTCGATCTTGAAGGCGCGGCGGAAGGCGTCGATGGCGCCAACGGGATCCTCGTGGCGGCGCTTGATGTCCCCGATGTAGCCCAGGGGCACGGGATTGAGGGGATCGAGCTGGGCCATGCGTTCCATGGCCTGGACGGCGCGATCGACGTCGTTGGTCTCGTGATACCATCCGCCGAGGACCTCCCAGTAGCCGGGCATGTTGGGCGACTCGGCGAGCACCTTCTCGAGGGTGGCGATGGCGCGCTTGAGGTTGCCGCGCTGGGCATCGATCCAGGCGGCACGCGCCTGAAGAGGGGCGGGAACGGGGTCGAAGCCGGGAGGCTGGCAGGCGGCGAGCGCATCGTCCACGCGATTGAGGCGCACAAAGGCCAGGGCCTTGAGATCGTAGGCTTCCTCGCAGCGGGGATTGCGCTCCAGTGCCCGGTCCAGGTCGGAGATGGCGTCCGGGTAAAGTTCCTCATCAAAGTGGATCTCGGCGGACAGAAGCCAGGTGCGTGCCTCTCCGGCGCGCTGGATGATAAGATCGCGGAGGAGGGCCTCGGTGCGGGCGGGCTGATCCAGTTCGGCCGCCCACTGGCGGGCAAGCCCCCAGGCCTGGCTGTCGCCGGGATTGAGGCGGGCGGTGTGTTCCATCCGCTGAAGGGCTTCCTCGCGGCGCCCGAGCTTCCAGAGCATCTGGCCGAGGTGACGATGATTGGCCTCCTCGAGCGGGGCGCGCGCGCAGGCGGCTTCCAGGACGGCGCAGGATTGCTGGAGATCGCCACGGCGCTCGTGGACGGAGGCCAGTTGACGTGCGGCATCCGACATGGCGGGGTTGATGGCGAGCGCCTTTTGCAGAGCCTCGATTTCCTCGTCGGGCTCGAGTCGCCCCTGGTGCACGCGTGCGCGCGCCATCCAAAGCATGGGAACGAGCGGAAACCGTTCGTTGGCTTCACGGGCAAGCTGCAGCGCCTTCTCATGTTCCCCGGCATCGGCCAGCTCGAGGATGACCACGGACCAGGCGGCCCAAAGATCGGGCCGGGCCTGGTGGGCGCGGCGGCAGAGGGTCAGGGCCTCCTTGGGATCCAGCACGCCCTTGGCGACGGAACGGTAGGCGTAAAGGCCTTCGCCGAAAACGGTCTGGCGCACCAGTTGTTCCTCGACGAACCGCAACACCTCCTTGCGTTCGTCGAGCGTGGCGCACGAATTCATCAGCAGGGTGATGGCAAACCCGTTGTCCACATCCAGCCGGATGGCCTCGCGCAAGTCTTGCCTGGCTTCGGCGCCGCGCCCGGCGTCGAGGTGGAGCTTGCCGCGGACATTGTAGCCGTAGGGGCGGTTGGGTTGCAGGCCGATGGCGTGCGTGGCGGCTTCGAGGGCTTCCTCGTGGCGGCCGTGGGAGGCCAGCACCAGCGCCAGTTCGCGTTGGGCCCAGGCATCGGCGGGGTTGATGGCAATGAGATCCCGGAGCGGACCGAGTCGGCGCTCGGCCGGTTCGTCCCGGAGCCACTCGACGCGCAGCGCGTGGAGCGAGCAATGATGGGGAAAGCGGGCGATGACTTCATTGAGAAAGTCCAGCGCGGCGATGCGTCCTTCTGTCTCGGCGATCAGCACGGCGGTCTCGCGGTTGGCATCGAGGGCGAGCGGTTCGGCGGCCAGCACATCACGCCACAACTGAAGCGCCCCGGTCCGGTCGGAACGGTAACTGGCGAGCCGGGCCGCCAGGCGAAGCCACGACGCCTGGCGGGTCTTGTCCCGGGCCTGTTGCAGGAAGCGGTCGGCTTCCTCCAGCCTGCCGTAGCGGGCGTGGGCATCGGCGGCGAACAACGTGAGTTCGCCGTCGTCGGGGCGCCCAGCCAGCGCGGCCTTCAACACATCGAACGCCTCGTGAGGCCGGCTGAGATGGCAGAGCGAGTCAAAGAGCGTCATGGCCGGCCCGGCGTTCTGGCGTCCCAGTCGCTCGACGCGCGCCTGGAGAAACTGAAGGGCCTGGTCGGTCTGCTTGGCGATGCGGGAGGCAAGGAGGTAATTGCGGGCGCTAGGCTCGCTCTTGTCGCCGAGGCAGGCGGCGAAGCGGTAGCGGCGGATGGCCTCGGGAAACTCGCGCATTTCCCAGAGCATCTCGGCGGAGGTGCCGAGGAATCCGGCGTTGAGCGGATCACGACGCAGGGCGCGGTCCAGGAGATCATTGGCGCGAGACCGCTCGCGGGCGTCCTGCATGAGTTCGATGGCGAACTGTTGGTAAAAGACGGGATCGATGTCGCGCTGTTCGCACAGGGTTTCCAGGATGTCCAGGCGTTCCTGACGCGATCCCAAATCCCTCAGGCAGGCCAGCCGCGCCAGGTTGAGGTTGCCGTCCTTGGGGTAGAGTTCGAGCAGCCGCTTCAGGCTTTCCAGCACGGCGGCGGAGTTGTCGTCGTACCCGGCGAGGGCGCGCTGCGCGGTGAAGGTGAGGCGATGTCCGGGCGCGGCGTCCGCCAGCCGGTCCAGGGCGGCGGTGGCGCAGTCCCGGTCGTGGGCATCGAGCGCTTTCTGGGCTTCGTAATAGATGTCGTAGAGGTCCGCGTCGGGCAACTCCAGTCCGTCGAGCAGGTCGCCCCTGGACTCGGGCACCATGACCATGCCCCGGGGCCCGGTGGCTTGATGGCGGCTGAGAAGCGCATCGGCCAGGGCCTCCACGACACCATAGACAAAGGGATCGCGCAGAAGAAGGGTGGCCCGGAGTTCATCGTAACCCACCACGGCCTGCAGGTGGGCGTTGGTCGCCTCGGCGGTGGTCAGGGTGAAGGGCAGTCCGCGGTTCAGGAGCGCCACGGCGGTGTCATAGGTGACGGTGAACTCCCGCACCCGCCAACCGCTTTTCTCGGCCCAACGCCGCTCGCTTTGGGCGGGGGTGCCGTCGTAGCAGATGGCCTCGGCGACCTCGAGGTGTTCGGCGGGCAGATTCCAGAACCGGCTGAGTGCGGAGAGCGTGGCCGGCGCGCACGTCATGTGATGCTGGCGCACGAACGGCACCTTGAGGTGCACCCGCCGCACGCCCGGGGTCGGCGCGGAGAGGCGTTCGCTCAGCCCCTTGTAGTAGGGTTCATCGATGCCCTGGGCCAGGGCCAGGGCCTGTGGCAACCGGCCGCGTCGGCAGGCGGTGGTGATGCGCTGGCGGTCCACCCACTGGCGTTCGGTGGCAGAAGCCAACGGGGACAACTCCAGGTAACGGTCGAGGTTGGCGTCCGCCTCCTCGAACATCTCCATGTCCATTTGCAGGGTGGCGAGCTGGAGTTGCACCGAACTGCACTCCAATCGCTGGGACGCCTCGGACAACAAGGCGAGCGCTTCCTGGTCCCGATCGAGGAGCCGGAGGAAGTGCGCCAGCGTCTGGACCCCCGGCCGATACCATGGGCGCTTGTTGAGCCCGCGCATGAGCACATCGAGTCCCTCCTGGTATCTGTCCCTGCGTTCGAGCAGGAACGCCTCCTCGGTCGCCAGCCAGGCGCTGTCGGGCTGGAGGGAGCGCCCCTTCTCAATCCAGACCTGCGCCGCGTCGAAGTCACGGAACAACCCAAGGGCTCGAGCCCGGAGCGTGTAGAGGTAAAGAAGCGAGTCGGGATCCCCGGTCGATTCCGGGATGGATTCGAGGAAGGCCAGGCCCTCGATCGGGCCGCGGCGTTCCATGAATCCGACCGCGTGATACACATTGGCGCGGAGGCTGGTTCGGTGGCGTTTCCAGGTGCGCCAATGAAGAATGCGCGACAATCGGGCTCCCCCCAGGTTGACGGCCAGACGACCGGCCCAGGTCCCGGCCTCGGCGCCGCGCCAGGCATCCAGGGGCCCCACCTGACACGCCGCCTCCCAGGCCTGGAGCATCAAGCCTTGGTCATAGAGGCGCCGGACACGGTCCAGCGCCTCGGGAGGAACGTCGATCCCGTGGGTCACAGCCGTTTGATGGGGCCAGATCATGCGTGCCGGGAGGGCTGCTCACCGTGGACGCGCAGCAATCCTCGCCGGGCACAACAGCAGGAAACCAACCAAACCCTAGACAACGCGCTCCTGAACGCAAGAATCTCCTCCCGCACATGGTTCGGGCCGGGGTGACAAACCGGATGTTCTCCGGAAAGGAGGCCGCGCAGCCTCGTAGCCGCCGACGTCAGGAGGTGGTCCGCAGGTCGTCAACCACAACGTGAGGATCCACCTCGTGACCACGTGGAACGTGGCTGGTCTCTCGGCGGCTACTTGCACGACCCGTAGCCGCCGACGTCAGGAGGTGGTCCCCCGGGTCGTCAACCACAACGTGAGGATCCGCCTCGTGACCACGTGGAACGTGGCTGGTCTCTCGGCGGCTACTTGGCTGCCTTTAAGGAACCCGCATCCTCGATTCCTGCCGCGGTTCCAAAACCCTCTTCACCTCCCACGCCAACTGCTCAGCCACGAACCTTCGACCCGCTTCCATGAGGTGTTCGTTGGGATAATCCTCGGTGGCAAAGTCCCGGGACGGCAACGCGGTGGACAGGTCCAGCACCGGCGGCTGATGGTCCGCCAGAGTCTCCTGGACCACCCGAATGTTGGCCCGCACCTGCGCCAGGAACTGACCGGGCAGATGGCGCTCGCCGGTTTGAAAGTCGATGGGCGTGATATAGAAGACCACGCGAATCCCCGCCGCGGCGGCCTTGTCTGAAATCCTCCTGAAGGCGGCGAGGCGCCGGTGATCCTTTTCCAGCGGATACAAGTAGTAATATATGAGCCGGTTCCGCACCCGCTCCGGCGTGGGCTGCCGGGAGGCGGGATTGTCGAAGTCCTCGACCTTGCCGACCTGGTTGGTGCCGAGCCAGACCGGGCACTCGAGGAACGCCTGCTGGTCGAGCGTGTCCCCTTCCATCCATTGGAAGGTGCGCAGCACCGGGATGGCGGCGGAGGCAAGGACGCTGTCGGCATGCCGGATCTGATGCATGCGCTCCTCAAAGGCGTAGGCGGGCTTGAGATCCCACTCCAGTGAGAAGCTGCGCAGGTTGATCGGCATGACGAGCGCGCGCGGCCGGCGCCCCGTGGCGATCATCAGATCGAGGAACGCCTCATACATCCCGGCATGAAACGCGCCGCCATCCAGCCGCGCCGCCACCAGGGGCCCCAGTTGCTGGTCGAGATAATCGCTGATCCTCCCGTGGTCGGCATCCTCGGGACCTGTCCAGAAGTTGCTGCTGTCGCACAGGTGCACCACGTCCGGTTGCCGCGCCATGCATGCCTTGAAATCGCGGAGATCCTTGCCAGCCCATATCCGGTGGTGCCACATGGGCCCCACCAGGACGACCTGCAGCAGCGCCACCGCGACGAGCAGCGCGGCGAGCTTGGCCAGGAGCTGGAGGGCGGGGGATCGCATCAGAATTGGAAATAGATGAAGGGGGCGGGCTTGGGAGTCCCCAGATTGATGATGCTGAGCAGCAGAAGGCCATACACCGCCCAGCGCACCGGCCAGAATCGGACCGCGATTTCCCGGCCCCAATGACCGCCGCGAACCTTGAACATGGCCTCAGCCGTGAGCAACAGAGCAATGAGCCCGAACCCGAACACGAGGTCCGTCGGGGCGATGCGCAGCGGAAGGCAGATCCACGACAACGCACCGGCCTGCAAAAGTTGATCCCACCCGGACGGCAGCCGGCCCAGGATGTAGAACGCGTCGTTGACGCTGTTGGCCCGGAAGAACACCCAGGCCATGCAGACCAGGCCGAACACCGCCAATCGCTGGAGCACGCTTTGGAGCCGGGGAACGCGGTCCAGGCGCAGGGCACGGGCCAGTTGCGCACGCCACGGCTTGGTGGCCGGCGAGGCCACCATGTAACAGGCATGCAACGCGCCCCAGATGACAAAGGTCCACTTGGCTCCATGCCATAGTCCGCTGACGAGGAAGACGATGATCAGGTTGATCTGCCAACGCTGCACGGAAACCCGACTGCCACCCAGGGGAATGTAAACGTAGTCACGGAACCAGGTGGAAAGGGAGATGTGCCAGCGTGACCAGAACTCCGAGACCGACCGCGCCGTGTAGGGCTGGTTGAAGTTGGTCATCAATCCGAAGCCCAGCACGCGCGCGGCGCCGATGGCGATGTCGGAGTAGCCCGAGAAATCGCAGTAGATCTGGAAGGCGAAGAAGACCGTGGCGATGGCCAGATGCACGCCCGCCAATCCCTGGGGATCGTTGTAGGCGGTATTGGCAAGCACCGCCAGGTTGTCGGCGATGACCACCTTCTTGAACAGGCCCCACGTCATCTGCCGCAGCCCGGACGCCACGCGTTCAGCATCAAAGTCGTGGTGACGCCGGAACTGCGGGAGCAGGCTGGCCGCGCGTTCGATCGGACCGGCCACCAACTGGGGAAAGAAGGAGACGTAGAGCGCGTAGCGGCCGAAATGGCGCTCCGGCTGGAGCGTGCCGCGATAGACGTCGATCGAGTAACTCAGGGTTTGAAAGGTGTAAAAGGAGATGCCGACGGGAAGGATCAGCCCGGAGAGCGGAAAGTGGAGACCCAGGCCGGTCCAGAGCCCGAGCGATTCGATGGAGGCGGCGAAGAAGTTGTAATACTTGAAGGAGAAGAGCAGGCCGAGGTTCGCAAGAAGGCTGACGGCAAGCCACATTTTCTTGTGTCGATGCGACCCGGCGGCGGCCATGCGCAGGGCGGCGACGTAGTCGATGACAGTCGAGCCGAGCAGGAGCAGCGCATAGGCCGGGACGCTGCACATGTAGAAGAAGTAGCTGGCGCCCAGCAACAACGCCCAGCGCCACCGGGGCGGCATCGAGAAGTAGATCGACACCACCACGGCGAAAAACACGCCGAATTGCCAGGACGCAAAGAGCATGAGGCTCGGGATTCCGGTGCCGCGCCGGGTGCGGCACACCTTAAACCTTCCCCTCGGGAGCAGCCCAGGTGCCAAGGGGTCAGACCCAGGGCTGCTGACAAAGTCGGCGAGTCGAGGCATTGTCGCCATCAGACCTGCCGGTTTCATCTTGCTCTTGCTCTTACTCTTTACCCGAAAAGAACGACCAACTTGGTGTCGTTTTACCGGGCCCCTCACCCTGACCCTCTCCCGGGGGGAGAGGGAACAGCATGCCGGGATCGGTGAGAGGGATGAGTGCAGGGGCCTTTCTCCACGGAGAGCACGGGTCCCCGCTCGACTGAGCTCGTCGAAGGCCTCTCCCGCCGGGAGAGGGATGGGGTGAGGGGCCTTTGATAGGGTGCGATGCAGGGTGCTCTCGTTGGCCCTATTTCACCTTGCGCTGCAGCCGGCTGCGCAGCCTTCTTTCCCCGGCGCGTCTGGGGAATGACCTGCTCTTACCCGCCTCTTCAGAGTAGGAGCAAGAGCGAGAACCTGCGCCACAGGCGCCCGTGCTGACTTTGTCAATGGCCTTGGACCCCTCCTCTCCACGATCTTGCTTTCCCCACAACCTTCCACCAGTCTGGACGGCGCATCATGACGAAGACCGTTGAAGAACTGGCCCGCATCCTCCACGGCACGGTTGAGGGCGACGGATCCATTCCCATCCACGACGTGACCACGTTGGAGCTGGCCCAGGCCGGGCATCTCAGTTTCCTGGCCAACGCGCGTTACGCCCCGCAGGCGCAGCACACCAAGGCGTCCGCCGTGCTCGTACCGGCCCAGGTCCACACGCCCGCGACGCAAATCATTGTTGGCAATCCCTACTACGCCTTCACCCAGGCCCTGGTCCTCTTCCATGGACATCGCCAGCACAAGCAGGTCGGCGTCAGTCCCCAGGCCAGCATCGACCCCTCCGCCACCATGGGCGAAGGCTGCAACATCCATGATCGGGTCACGCTGAGTGAAGGCGTCACCCTGGCTCGGCGTTGCACCCTTTACCCCGGCGTGTTCCTCGGTCCGGGCGTAACTCTGGGTGAGGGCTGCGTCCTCTATCCCAACGTGACGGTCTATGAGAACTGCCGACTGGGCAACCGCGTCACCATCCACGCCAATAGCACCATCGGCCAGGATGGATTGGGCTACTCCACCGAAGCAGGCGTGCACTACAAGATCCCTCACATCGCACGGGCCATCCTCGAGGACGACGTCGAGCTCGGTGCGAACACCTGCGTGGAACGCGGCAGCCTTCAAGACACCGTGGTGGGGGCAGGATCCAAGATCGGCAGCCAGGTCGTCATCGGACACGGCGTCCAGGTGGGTGCCCACTGCATGATCGTGGCCCAGACGGGCATCGCGGGGTCCACGCGGCTGGGACACCACTGCGTCCTGGCCGGCCAGGTCGGCATTGGCGGCCACATCGAGATCGGCAACCACGTCACCGTTGCCGCCAAGTCCGGCGTCAATCAGAGCATCCCGGACGGCCAACGCGTCTTCGGTTATCCCGCCTTTGAAATGGAGAAGGCGGTCGAAGCCTATTCCGCCATCAAGCGCCTTCCCGAGCTGCGCCGCCACGTGCGGGAACTGGAGAAGCGCCTGCGCTCTCTAGAGGCTTCCAGCCGCAAGTAGCCGCCGACGTCAGGAGGTGGTTCCGTCGAGATGTTCCGAACGTGTCCGACTGTAGCCGCGAACTTCAATTTGCGTGCTCCTGGTAGCGTGAGGCCAGGGACGCGAACTAAAGTTCGCGGCTACAGTTCGGGTGCCGGACATCCTGACTGAATCCATCGCCTCCCAGGGGGTGAGGGGCCCTTGCATGATCCATAGCCATGCATCGTTTCTTCCCCGAGTAGCAGGCTCGATGTGCCCGTGGCCGCTCCCGAGCCGCAGCGGGCCAGCCATTCCCCGGCAGGTCAATTGAACCGCCCACCGCAGCTCCAGCCCTGGAATACAATCACGAGGATCATTCATCCCACTTCCGCACCACCAGGGCGCAGTTGGTGCCGCCGAAGGCGAAGCTGTTCTTGAGGGCGGTGCGGATCGGGCGCTTGAGGGGTTCGCCCCGCACGAAGGCAAGCAGGCATCGCGGATCGGGGTTGTCCAGGTTGCGGCACGGAGGAATCACGCCGTGTTGGAGCGCCAGCAGGGTCGCCACCATTTCCACACCCGCCGTGGCCCCCATCAGGTGGCCCAGTTGCGACTTGGTGTTGGAGACTGGAATCCGGTCCGCCTCATCGCCCAGCACCTCGCGCAGGGTGGCCGCTTCCACCACATCCGCCAGCTCGGTGGCGGTGCCGTGGGCGTTGATGTAGTCGATCTCCGATGGGGACAGGCCCGCCATGTCCAGCGCCTTCCGCACCGCGCGGACCTGACCGGCCTGGTCCGGCTGCACGATGTGGGCGGCGTCCGACGTCATGCCCGCCCCGAGAATCTCCGCCAGGATCCGGGCGCCCCGGGCTTGCGCGTGATCGAGTGTTTCAAGGACAAAAGCCGCCCCGCCCTCTCCCATGACCAAACCATCGCGGTCGCGGTCGAAGGGGCGACACGCGCGGGCCGGATCGCGATTTCGCGATAGGACGCCCAACCGGTTCCAGGCGGCGAAGGACGCGGGATCCACAGCGGTGTCCGCACAGGCGGCAAGAGCCTGGTCGGCGATGCCGAACCGCACCCGTTGCCATGCCTGTTCCAGGGCCACCGAACCGGTGGCGCAAGCGCAGGACACCGTAAAGCTGGCGCCCGTCAACCGAAACCGGATGGACGCAAGGTTGGCGGGGCGGTTGAACATGAGCCGCACCACGGTGGTGGGGCGCATCTTGCGGAAGCCTTGGCTGAAGAAGGCCTGAACGGTCTCGTGTTGGAATGCGACGTTGCCATGTCCCGTTCCAAAGATCACGTCGTGCGGGAGGGGCGCCGCCCCATCCACCGGCACGCCGGCATGCGCCAGCGCCGAGGCCATGACAATCAAGGCGATCTGGGTGGATCGGTCCGGATCGGACAGGGACCATCGTTCCATCGCGGCGGCCAGCCACTCGTCCGGAATGCGCCCCGCGATGTGCGTCGGCAACGGACTGTCTTCCGGCACTTCAGGAAGGCGGATGATGCCCGATTCCCCGGCGAGCAGCCGTGACCAGAACGTGTCCAGCTCCAGCCCGAGTGCCGTGGCCACGCTCATCCCGGTGATGACAACGCGGCGCGGGGTCATGGTGTTGAAGGTTGCGAAGAAGGCTGGGCGCGGCGCAACACGTCCAGGTGGTGCATGCCTTCCATGATCTGGTCGAAGGGCAGGCCAAAGTCGATCAGGCAGGCCACCTCATCCACACCCGCGGCATGGACAGCGGCGACCATGGACCGGCAGGACTCGACCGAGCCCATCAGCGCGGTCTGCTGGTAGTAGCGTTCGAAGGCGAACTCGAGCATGTCGGCCTTCTTCCGCTCGGACAGGTCCATGAGACGCGCCTCCCCCACCTGCCAGAGGTCGGCGGAGCTTTCGAGGTAGCGCTTGAAGGGGGCGCGGACGGCCTCCTTCACGCGGGCCTCGTCGGTGCCGACGTAGGCATGAAGCATGAGGGTCACCTGGCCGGGCCCGTCGTGGCCGGCCTGGGCGCGGGCTTCGCGGTAGGCGGCGATCTTTTCCCGGAGGTCGTCGATCTTCTGGAAAAGCAACGCGGTGATGATATTGAATCCGGCCGCGCCGGCCTCGCGAAAGCGCGCCACGCCGCCGGAACAGGTCAGCCACACGTTGAGCTCCGGCTGCAGCGGGAGCGGATGCACCTTGATCTTCACGCGCTGGCCCTCGCCATTCTCCCCCTCAAAAGTTTCCCCGCGCCACATGCGCCGCACCGCCTCGATGCCTTCCATCGTCACACGGTGACGGCCCTTGTAACGCTCCGGGGCGATGATGAAGTCATTGGGATTCCAGCCGACGGCAAAGGCGATATCGACGCGGCCCTGGGAAAGGTTATCCACCACAGCCCACTCCTCGGCGACGCGCACCGGGTGGTGGAGCGGCATCACGACGCTGCCGGCCCGGATGCGAATGCGACGCGTGGACTCCGCCAGCACGACCGCCATGAGGGACGGGTTGGGAAAGATGCCGCCGAAGGCGTGAAAGTGGCGTTCCGGAATCCAGACCGCCTCGAAGTCGTGCTCGTCGGCGAACCGCGAGCTGGCACGGAAGAGGTCGAACTTGCCAATCTCGGCCTCCGCCGGCGCATTGGCGAAGTAAAGCAGGCTGAAAGAGGGCCAGGTCGCGCGTGAACTCAAATCTGCGCCTCCAGGTATTCGATCAGGTCCCGCACCTTCTCCATCTTGACCAACTCGGACATCTCGGGGAATACGTCGAACCGCCCCTCGACGTCATACATGAAGTCCAGGATGGAAAGGGAATCGAAGCCAATCTGGTCGAACCGGGTGTCGAGCGTGATGGCATCCACGTCCACCTTGATCTGCTTTTGGTTGCGCAGCAGGCCCCGGAGCTCGTCGGTGATGGCTTCTTTGGTCATGAGGAATTCAGAACGTGCCCGATGCGATACCGGGTTAGGCTGGACGTGTCAAGCGGCGGGGGTCGCAGGTCCTTTTTTGGCGTGTGGGACGCAAGCGTCACCCACCGTCAGACCGGGCCAAAGCGGCCGATAAAGTCGAGGAGACGACACGTTGTCGCCATCCGATCTGCCGGTTTGATCCTACTCCTACCCTTTACCCGATAAGAACGACCAACATGTTGTCGTTTTGCTGAGCCCCTCACCCTGACCCTCTCCCGGGGGGAGAGGGAACAGCATGCCACCCAAGGGTGAAGGGATCAGGGCAGCAGCCTCTCTCCGCGCGGAGGACAGGTCCCCGCTCGACTGAGCTCGTCGAAGGCCTCTCCCGCCGGGAGAGGGCTGGGGTGAGGGGCCTTTGATAGGGTGCGATGTAGAGTGCTCTGGCCACCCATGGGTCTCCTTGTGTCGTAACCCGCTGCGCAGCCTTCATTCCCCAGCAGCGTCTGGGGAATGACCTACCCTTACTTTGCGGAGGAGGATAGGAGTAGAAGCATGAACCTTGGCCACAGGCGCCCGTGCCGACTTGGTCTGGCGCATTGCCGCGCCGGGTGAACCCTGTCCTTTTCGGGATCGACAAGGGCCGCGCACCCAGCACAGTGGAGACATGACAAGCCTTCTCCATGGGTGGCCGGGCAGGCGCCCGGTCGCATGGACGGCGTTCATCCTGATCCTGTTGCCCGGGACCCGCAGCCACGCGGACATGCCGCGCACCTTTCCACGCTACGAACGGACGGTCATGACCTGGGTCCCCCCCTACGCGGTGGATGTCTGCCGGGCTCGATTGGCGGAGACGTTTGACGGCATGGGGATGAAGGACGCCATCACCCACCTGGGCCTGCAATTCTGGGTGCCGGCGGAAGGAGGCGGCATCGCTCGGGCGGGCAGGGACGGCGGCCCCGGGGACGAGGCCATCATCGCGCTGCGCGATTGGGCGCACGAACACGGGATTCGCGTGCTGCTGTGCATCTATAATGGTTCGCGCGGATGGGACTGGCCCCTGGCCAAACAGGCCTTCGCCGATCATCCCGGTCCTTTTGCCGACGCCTTGCTGGCGGAGGTCCGGCGTCTGCAACTCGACGGAGTGGATGTGGACCTGGAGGGAAACGGGGAGCACGAGCGGGACAAGGCGGCTTACGTGGCCTTCATCCGCCGCCTTTCAGAACAACTCCACGCCGAGGGCGGACATCTCACGGTGGACACCTTCGCCTACCGATGGCATGCGCCCAACCAGACGTGGTGGCCGGACATCCTGCCTTGGGTGGATGGCCTCACCACCATGGGCTACGAGGAAACCGGAGCGCACGCCACGATGTGGAGAAGCTTCGAGGCGCAGCTCACGGCCGCGGGAGACCACGCCGCCAAACTCATGATCGGCCTGCCCTCCGGCAAGGACACCTGGCAAGGCAACACCGTCGCCGAACACCTGCAGTGGCTGCGCCAGGACGGCCGCCCGGGCGCCTCCTTCTGGGATGCCCAACTGCGCGGTGCCACCTGGCGAACCCGCGACACCTGGACCCTGATCCGCGACATCCGCAACGGGCCCCCGAAAGGACCATGACGTCAGCTCATGCTCATGCTCGTCCTCGATCTTCCTTGGCCCATGACCCTGCAGGCACTGCGGCGCGCGGCTCTCCAGAGCCGCAGCGGATAAGCCCAACCCCAGGTGGCCAGCCCCACACCATACAGAACCACGCCTCTCCCACTCCGAGGGATTCCCTCTCCCCCAACCGGGCCATCCCACCCGCTGCGGCTCTGGAGAGCCGCGCGCCGTAACCCCTCCGCGATTGCACATCCCGCAGACGCCGTTAACATGCCTCCCTCATGCATCGCATACTGACTCTCCTTCTCCTGTCCCTGGCATGCTCGACCTCCGCGGCCCCAAGGCCCAACGTCCTTTTCATCGCCATTGACGACCTGAACGATTGGGTCGGCCCGCTGCGCGGACATCCCCAAGTACAGACACCGGCCATGGATCGCCTGGCCGAGCGCGGAACCACGTTCCTCAATGCCCATTGCCAGACCCCGCTGTGCAACTCCTCCCGCACCAGCCTCATGACCAGCCTGCGTCCCTCGACCACCGGCATCTACGGGCTGGGACCCTGGTTTCGCCATGTGGACGCATTGAAGGACCGCGCCTCCCTGCCGCAACATTTCAAGCAACACGGCTACACCACCTATTGCACGGGCAAGATCTATCACGGCGGCTTTCCACCCGGGCCGGAGAAGCAGGCGGAATTTGATCACTGGGGGCCGCCGGCCGCCGTCGGGGCACGCCCCGAAATGAAGCTTGTGCAAACGCCCTTCGGCAATCATCCGCTCGTCGATTGGGGCACCTTTCCCCACGAGGACGAAGACAAGGGAGATTGGAAGGTTGCCTCGTGGGCGGTGGAACAGCTCGATGCCAAACCCCAGGAACCGTTCTTCCTGGCCGCCGGCTTCTTCCTGCCACACGTGCCGAGCTACGCCACTGAGAAATGGTTCGACCTTTACCCTGCCGACTCCCTCCAGCTCCCGCCCCTGCTGGCGCATGATCGTGACGATACTCCGCGCTTCTCCTGGTTCCTGCATTGGGAACTTCCCGAGGTGCGGCTGCAGTGGCTGGAAAAAGAACAACAACTCCTGCCTCTGGTCCGCGCCTACCTGGCCTGCGTCAGCTTCGTGGACAGCCAGGTCGGGCGGGTGCTCGATGCACTGGACAGGAATGGATACGCCGACAACACGGTGGTCGTGCTCTGGTCCGATCATGGATGGCATCTGGGCGAGAAGGAGATCACCGGCAAAAACTCGCTCTGGGACCGGTCCACTCGTGTGCCCTTGATCTTTGCCGGGCCGGGGGTCGCACGAAGCGCGCGTTGCCATCGCCCTGCTGAGTTGCTGGACCTTTATCCCACGCTCGTCGAACTTTGCGGCCTGACGCCGCGCGACGATCTCGAGGGACACAGCCTGGTCCCGCAATTAAAGGATACCAACGCCCCCCGCTCCTGGCCCGCCATCACCACCCACAACCATGACAATCACGGCGTGCGTTCCGAGAAGTGGCGTTACATCCGTTATGCGGACGGGTCGGAGGAACTCTACGACATGGAGAAGGACCCCAATGAGTGGCACAACGTTGCGGCCAACTTGGATTACGCAAGCGTGCTAACCGAGCACCGCACATGGCTTCCCGCCACCAGTGCCCTGCCCGCCCCCGGCAGCCACAGCCGCATCCTCACATACATCGATGGCCAAGTGGTGTGGGAAGGCAAAGAAATCCTGCCCACCGACCCCATCCCGATGGATTAGAATAAGGCAGAATTAAGAAGGTAGAATGCAGAAATGGTGCCCACCTCTTGTGGTCCCGTAGCCGTCCCGCGCGGCGGGATCAGGAGTTGGTCCCTGCTAAGGCACTCGCATAGCTCAACGTCCATTCCCCTCCCCCTTTGCGGCTTCGCGCCTTGGCGGGAGAATCTTCCTTCCCAATCCCCTTCAGGTCCACCGCCTCACGGCGGTGGCTACGTATCCTGCGCCACCTCCCACCCAGGTAAGCCGCCGAGGGAACGAGGCGGTCCCTCCTTTGCGTCTTGGCGGGCGTCCCCTCCCACCTGCTCCTAAAGCCCTTTCCTCCGTGCGCCGATAAACCTCCTGTGCCCCCGAAAGGGAATATCCCCCTTGACGTAAGGCTGTGAACAGAAAGCACAAACTCACAAGTCAGGAACTTCGGGACCTCGATTTCGAGATCGATTTCATGCGGAAAATCGTTCGGCGAGACCCCAAGTACGTGGAGGCACTCCAGGTTTTAAGCGCCAATTACATGCGGCGCGGGGACCATGTCGAGGGACTCAAGGTGGACCGCAAACTGGTCCGGTTGGCCCCCCAGGATCCCACCATCCTTTACAATCTCGCCTGCAGTCTCTGTCTGAACCAACGTCGCAAGCAGGCACTGGTGGCCCTCAACAAGGCCATCGACTGCGGCTTCGACGACTATCACCTTCTCATGCGCGATCCCGACCTGGACGATCTCCGCCGGGAAAGCCACTTCGACCAGATCCGCGAACGCATCCTCCTCATGGATCACTGAGACGCGAACACGTAGAAGGTAGAATGGAGAATACGGTCGGTCGTGAGGGAGTAGGTGGGCATGTGAGTAAGTGAGCGAGTGGACGCCCCCTCTCCAAACGCCTATTCGCCCACTCACCCATTCACCCATTCACCTACTCGTACCCCCCCACTCTTCCTCCTTCCCTCCGCATTCTGCATTCTGCATTCTCCCTTCCCTATGAACGTCACCGTTCGGGGTCGGACCCGGCATTACCGCACCGTCACCTTTGATGCGCGACGCAACCGCGTGAACCTGATCGAGCAGCGCCTCTTGCCTCATGAGTTTCGGGTGGTGTGTACTCACAACTACGCGGAGACGGCGCGGGCCATCAGCGACATGATCGTGCGCGGCGCGCCCGCCATCGCCGCCACCGCCGCCTATGGCCTGGCGCAGGGCGCCCTCGCCTTCCATGGTGACAACCTGACGCGGTTCCGCCATCACGTGGATCGCGTCTTTCAAACCCTGCACGACGCCCGCCCCACCGCCGTGGATCCCGTCAATGCCATGAAGCAGATCCGTGCGCGCATGGAATCTGGGCAGTCGGTGGCGGACCAGCAGGCCCTTGCGGTTCGAGCGGCGGAGGCTTTCGCCGACGAGGATGTGAAGCACTGTCAGGCCATCGGACGTCATGGCACAAAGCTCATCCGGAACGGGATGAGGATCCTAACGCATTGCAATGCCGGGTGGCTGGCCACGGTGGACGTGGGAACCGCCACTGCCCCCATGTATGCGGCCCAGGCGCGGGGGCGGAAGTTTCATGTCTTCTGCGACGAGACCCGTCCACGCTGCCAGGGCGCCTCGTTGACCGCCTGGGAACTGGCGCAGCAAGGCGTCTCGCACCAGGTCATCGCAGACAACGCGGCCGGGTGGCTCATGCAACAGGGCGAGATCGACATGGTCATTGTGGGCAGCGACCGGACGCTGGGTCGCACGGGTGAAGTGGCGAACAAGATCGGCACCTACACCAAGGCGGTGCTGGCCAGGCGTCACAACGTTCCCTTTTACGTCGCCATCCCGCTGTCCACCATTGATTGGAACCTGCTGTGCGGCGCGAACATTCCGATCGAGGAACGCGATGAGGAGGAGGTCCTGGGCGCCTGGGGCCGGCCTGCGAAGGGGAAGCGAACCTATATCCGCGTCGCCAACCCGGGCAGTCACGGACGCAACCCGGCCTTCGACGTCACACCCGCCGCGCTGGTCACGGGCATCATCACACCGGTGGGCATCTTCACGCCGAAGGAGATGTGGAAGCACCGGCGCAAGCTCGGCTATGAGGGGCCCTAGCTGGCCGTTGAGAACGTAGCCACCGCGGTGACGCGGTGGACGCCCGCAGGCATGTTCCCGCCGAATCTGCGCCCTCATCCCGCGGCTGCGGGGCGGCTACCGCCGAGTCAGTGGTTTTAAACGGGCTGATAAGGGTCCCGCGAAAGTGGAAGTGGCTCCCGCCAAGCCGCAAAGCCGCCAAGGCATGGAGTTCCACCAATTCCCTTTGCGACTTTGCGGCTTGGCGGGAAGATTCGGTCCGGAAAAAACTTGCCAGTTGCGGCTTTGGCCCTACCCTTCCCAATCCGCGTGACGGCGGGGTAGCCAAGTGGTAAGGCAGAGCTCTGCAAAAGCTCCATTCGTCGGTTCGATTCCGACCTCCGCCTCCAACTCTAACTGCGTTTGCAGCAAGGAGTTTGGAGCAGGGGGGTCCGCAACGGACACCAAAACGGACACCAATTTTCCAATCCGTAAGTAACCAGCGTAGTCCGGCGTAATCTTCCGGCTATCCGCTAACACTTCGGACTCGGCCTTATTTATTCTCGCGGTTGCGTGAAAGATCGTATGAAAACACGTTACCGTTTGATTCGTCGCGGCGTTCGCGGCGGAGGCTTCTACTGTGTGGACAACAACACCGGCAAGCGCACGAGCCTGCGCACCGGCAGCGAGGACGAAGCAATCCAGATTGTTCAGGCGAAAAACCAAGCTGAACGCCAGCCGATCCTGAATCTCCAAATCGCCAAGGCGTATCTCGCAGGCAGCGACAACGGCATCACCACCCGGACATGGCAGCACGCCATCGAAGCGTTGACCAACACCAAGCAGGACGCGAACAAGGAACGCTGGCTGCGCGTCGTCAAAGATCGCGCACTGATGCCATTGCTGCCACAGGTCATCATTGAAACCAAAGGTGAATCGCTCCTGAAAGCTCTCATTGGAACGGTTTCGACCAATGTTTATCTCCGGCGTCTGCACAATTTCTGCGTGGACATGAACTGGCTGCCGTGGCCGCTCATTCCGAAACGCCAGTGGCCCGCCGTGCGGTTCAAAGACAAACGCGCTATCACATGGGACGAGCATTGCAAAATTGTGGCGCGGGAACTGAACCCGAAACGGAAGGCGTTCTACCAACTCGCATGGCATCTCGGCGCGTCGCAATCCGACTTGGCCCACTTGCAAGCCGAGGACGTGGACTGGCAGGCGCGGATCATCTGTTTCGTTCGGATGAAGACGCGCTGGCGCGGCCAACAGCCGCCGCAGATTCGGTTTGGGAAAGAGGTTGAAGAAATTCTTTCGACACTCCCGCAAGCCGGCCCGCTGTTTCCCTACCTGCAAACCGTGCGCGCCGGAGATCGTGCCACCGAGTTCAAGCAACGCTGTGTCGGTCTTGGCATTCAGGGCGTGACGTTGCACAGCTACCGCTACGCTTGGGCGGAACGCGCGAAAATCGTCGGTTATCCCGAACGGTTTGCACAACTGGCCTTGGGTCACAACAGCAAGGCAGTGCATCGGGCGTATGCCAAGAACGCACAGGTAACACTGCCCCCGTTGGAAGAATACGAACGCGAGCATGAGCAGAAGGTCGTGCCACTGAACAATGCGCCTCGACGCGAAGCCGCAGGCGAACGGCAAACAGCAACCGCATGAAAGGAGACGACCATGCACAACGATCCCATCTATTTGCTGAAACCAGTGTTCGATTGGCTCGACGGACTGATTCGCGACCACGGCGATTACCTCTTTATGCTGCTCGTGTTTGTCTCAATTCCGCTTGTCGCTTGGATTTTGAGTGGCGGTTTGCGGCGACGCCTGCCGCGCCAGACAAACATCACGGCGATTATTCTGATTCGACCGACTACCCCGCCACCGCCGTTGCCACTCGATATTGACGGCGGTTATGAACCACCTTCGGATGATGTTCAATCGTTTGACGCATGAGCCAATTGGCCATTTCCGGTGATTGAATGGCCGTTACCGGAACGGTTCTTGGCCGCGTCATTCTTGATCTTCCATTTTTGTAACTACTCAGGTCCACCGCGAATGCACGCGAATGGACGCGAATCGAACGGAGAGCAATGGGGTGGATCTGGTCCGATTCGCGTTCATTGGCGTCAATTCGCGGTGGACCACCTGAATAGTTACCCATTTTTGGCGGAGGGCATCGCTTGCCTTGGCCAGCCACTTTGGATCGTTCCGCAACGCCTCAATCTCTATGCTTGCAAAGTATTTCACGGAACTGGCCGGCGGACGCCCCAGCGGTTTCAGCAGTCCCAAGTTGACCAGAATGGGAATGTGATCGGGTTCAAAGCCGAGCCGCCAGGCGGTTTCAGCCGGAGTGAGTCGCCCTGGAAGACAGGGCAAGGTCAGGATTTCTTTGCGTTCGGGATTCATGGCGTCTCTTTGGTAAAATTGACGGCAACGGCGGCGACATGGGTTTTCATCGTGGCGGCGTAACGCCGGTCCGCCGACTTCACAAATTTCAACTCATACTTCTGAATCGCCCGTTCAAGAGCCTTGAGGCCACTTCCCAGCACGGTAACTTTGGCCGCGGCAAAACAGATCAACAGCTTCTCGGGCGGCGCATCCGCATCTTTTTCCAGTGTCGGATTGGGAATCATTTCCGCATACAGGAATTGCGCGTAAGGCAGTTGAAAGCTGCGCTCATCGTCAGCAAACACGTTGAGCGTGGCAACGGTAGGATCATTGCCGTAACAGGGATTGTCACGCGAGCTAGACGCGGATGCTGCGGTGGGATTGGCGTTGGTTTTCATAAGATTATTCACGGATTTGTTCGATGCCTTTGCGGAACGAATGGAATTGCGTCATGCGCTGGCGGAAATGTTTCAGAAAGCGATGCCCGCGTTGCATATCGCGCTGGATGAATTTCTGTCGGCTGACGCGCGGAATGACTTCCACGGCGGCCAGCCGCTCGCTGGAATGAGTGACGTGCGATCGCAGTCGCTCAACGTCATCAGTGAACACCTGGCAGCGTTCGCGCCCGCGCGAAATGCTGACATAAAATTGTTGCTGATGGACAGCGGGCAGCGAACGTGACGACGCCACGACCAACACTTCATCCACGGTCTTGCCTTGGGCGGCGTGCGACGTGACGGCGTAACCGTGAGTGAACGAACGGTAGTTTTTTGGAATTACGCGACCATCAGTCAGCAGAATGGATTCGCCCTGAATCGCTTGAACCTCGACGAGTTCGCCATTGATGAACCGCTTGCGCGCGGCGTTCGCTTGAAGCAGCAGCTTATCGCCAGCGGAAACTTGCAACTTCCTTTTCTCCCCGACATCAAACGAATCGAATCCTCCACTCAGTGGGAAAAGACATTCAGAACCGTCCCCACGCTGAACTTTGATTGAATCGTTTTCGACGGCGACCACCGCAACCGTCTCATCTTTGTGAAAACCACCTTTGCCCTGATGAAACCGTATCGCCATGCCGGGACGGTATTGCCGCGCATCCCGTTTCTGTGCTTCCGTCAACGACAGCGAATCAAAAACGTGGAACTCTTTTTCTTCACCCACCATCCGACCGGACCTTTTCAGCGCGGCACGAACTTTTTCCGTTACCGCTTCGATTTCCTTCCACGTCGGCGCGACCAGCAACGCAGATTGGTTTTGGTCCAACGCCTTCAAATACGACTGCGCAGCCTTGTCGTGCAGAGTATCGCTGGATGATTCCACAATCACACCCATGCGTTCTAGTTGGTCGAATGCCTCAAGCGTTCGCTTCTGGGCAGCGAGTTCGACGGCCATGCGATACTCGGCTTTGCGCTGGCGGCGGATTCGAGTCAGTTGGCCGGATTGAAAATTGGAATGTCGCTCCAAAATTCGCAGCGCATCACCACGAACAACAGATGCGTGCTGGCCGGTGTCGCCCGAAAGAACAACGCGGGCGTCCCGCGCCAGGTCAAACAGCCGCTTTATGTCGTCAATGCCGACCGCCCCGGCTTCATCCAAAACAACCAACTGACGGGCGGACAATGCTGGCTTCGTTAGCAGCAGGCTTTGCAGCGTAACCGCCTCGAAACCTTCCTTGCGGAGAACATCCGTTGCCGCCGTCGTCGGCGCACAGAACAGCGGTTCAACCTTCACATCAGCACAGGCGGCGACCAACTCGCGCAGGGCTGTGGTTTTGCCCGTGCCGGCCAGACCACGCAGACCCGTGATGCGGTCGCTGGTGCGCAGGACATGGCAAATCGCCCGTTGTTGATCCTCGCCGAGCCAGGCGGCGGGCCGAAAGCCGGGATGCAATGGCGCGACGGCATCGCAACCCGCGTTGACCGTTTGAATCAAATCCAACTCGGTTTCCAAAATCTGCCGCGTGGAAAGTCCGTGTTCAGTTTTTACCAAGTCCGCTGAATGCTTCGCCGTCGCTTTCAGCGTTGGCAAATCCATTTCACCCGGACGCTGCGCCAACGCCATGCTCAACAGTTCATGCTCCGGCACAACCGACTTGCGCTCGAAGACGTGGGCGACGGCATAATTCAAGGCTTCGTTTTCCGACTCAAATCTGCGGACGTGCCTGACGGGTTGAACCGATGTCGAGAGTTTTTGCAGCGCCTGCAATTCATCCGGCTGTAATTGCGCCAACTGCTGTTCGCGCACTTCCGTTGTCGAGATGCCCTTGATCTTCTTGGCCCGGCTCTGATGCACCGCCAGGGCGACGGCATTGTTGGAAAGTTTGTGCCCCAGCCTTTGTTCTATTTCACGAACCGCCTTTTCAACTTCTTGCGAGCGCTTGGAAAATCGTTTCAACACCTCATCGCTCACACCTTCGATTTCAAAACCATGCTTCGCCGGGCGAGTGCGATAGCCAATTGATTGAATCCGCTTCGCCAGTTCGTTCCGGTAGACTGCCGTGCCGTAACGAATGGCGTCATACATTCCGCCCGCTTGCAGGGCTTTCCAGGACTGTTCCGTTTCATCGAACGTGGCATTGAAAACCGTGAAATGCGTATGCAACAGAGGGTCGAGCGCGCGGCTGCTCGTGTGCGTGAATGCGGCGGCAACCAGAATACCCGTTGTTCGATCTCGTTGGTTGCCCTGCTTGCGGACTCGGGTTGCGGCGAAGGTTTCGAGTTCGCGGAATGCAATGCGTGCGGATTCCTCATGCGCGACCACCAATCGTTCATCGTTCAATGTCACCGCCAGCACTGAAACCGATTTCGGGGCGGAACAGGTGAAGTCGTAGAACACCCGTCGCTTGTCCTCCTTCTTCTGCCGTTGCGTCAGACGTTCACCATCCAGTGGATTCTGATTTTCACAGAGCGCATGAAATTGTTCGCGGCTGACGTTCTGCTTCAATCCGAGCCTGTCCGCACCCGCGCCGATCCACTGGCCGGGACGGATTTCGCCTGCCGCGTAATAATCGTTCTGCTCCAGGTGCTCATCGAAATACTTCTCCGCATCGGCCAGGCTTTTCTGTGCTACGGCAGTAAACATACAGTGCGAGGCTATCCGGGTTTCAGGACGCTAAAGCGGCCATGACACACAATCTCTCAGTCCCTGCCTCGGCCTGTGACAGTATCGGAACGTGCGCGGTCATGGTGAGTCCATCGGGCACAATCGTTCGCCGGGAGCAAAATGACTTCGCAGAGACTGGTCGCTGATTCGCCGTCATGCCAATCAGGATGGCAGGAACCGAACTTGCCGAGGTGTATGTGATACACCTTTTGCGACGTCTCTCCAGCCGCGTCAATCTGGCCGAAACCATTCCACTTCGATTCATGCCGCGCAGTCTGGCAACAATTCACACCTGGTTTGTGCAATCTTTACACAAAATGACACCCGAAGAATCGGGTTGAAAATCAACTGATTCGAAGCTCGAAGACAGGGAAAATAGCAAGACCCACGGCGCTTTGACTGCCCGGCTTTGCTCGTGCCTCGCAAACCGGCCAGACAAATCGCCGTGATTAGCAACCTAGACGGTGACGCACTCAACGGGCGTTTCTGAAACCGCGCTCCACTACGCCGTCGTCCGTTTCATCCCACTCTCGACCCGCTCCGTTCCGCTTCGATTTCAGAAACGTCCGCTCAGTGCGAAGGACATCCAGCCTGATGCAAGCTGATCGGCCATCGCTGCATCCAATGAAAACTTTGTCACCGTTGCTCGAATACGGTATGGATTGATGCGTGAAAAAGATCTCTTTTCGTGAGATGAAAAGGCAGGAAGCGGAAAACCGGATGGCCGCGATCCGCCGGGCACGCCGCAGTCCACAGGCAGCGGCAAAGGAACAGCGACGGGCTTCACTGGTCGGCGATGGAGCCAAATGGCGCATCACCAATTTCAATGAAGTTGCCCGCGCAATGGCCAAACAATGGGGCTGACCCGGAAAGGCGGCAGATCATCACCTGATTTTGCCGGTCAAATAGCCAGTTCGCTTGGCAGGGGCAAACCGTTCGATGGCATAACGTAGCATGGTGCGTGGCATGACGGCATAATGCTGCCGAAGAAAACCTTCCAGCACGGACTGATTCCGCTTGCCGACCTCTCGCAACATCCAACCACACGCCTTGTGCATCAGATCGTGTTCGTCACCCAACATCTGCGCCGTCAATTTCAGCGTGTCGGCAAAATCACCAGCTCGGATGAAAGCGAACGTAGCGAGGACAGCAATCCGCCGATCCCAGAGTGAACGAGATTTCGCCAGTTGATAAAGCGATGACCGGCTCCGGTTGAGCAGGTGCGCCCCGACGATGTAAGGAGCCGAACTGTCCACCAGATTCCAATTATTCACCCGGTGCCGGTTGTTCAAATAGACCTGATACACCTTGTTCTTGATGCCGACATCTCCCTTCCGATACTGCTCGACCAGAATCAGCAGTGCCAATAGCCGCTCATCGTTGTAGGCAGATCGCAGAAGCCGCTCACAATCCGTCAGGCCAAGCTGCCGATATTGCCGGGAAAGTTGCCGGATGGCCGGAACCGTGATGCCCAGGAAACGATCTCCCTCGGCGTATTGACCCGTTCCGGTTTTGAAAAAGCCAGCCAAGAACTCGGCCTTGTTCGGATTCGCCAGCGCCAGCAACGCCGCGTGAGCCTGACGATGATTCATCGCCGGTTCATCTGACGAATGACCGGCTTGTCTCGGAGCCTTGATAATTTTATGCGGCATAAATCAGAACGCGCACACACCGGCATCATAATCTGAAACGCCATTCAAAGTCAGCCTTTGCAAAACGAATTGGAATGAACCGGCGCTTTGACTGGCCGGCTTGTCTGCGTGCCTCGACAACCGGCCAGACAAATCGCCTCCAATGAAACCTAGACGGTCGAGCACTCATCGGTCGTTCCTGAAACCACGCTCCACTTCGCCGTCGTCCGCTCATGCCACTCCCGACCTGCTTCGTTCCGCTCCTGGTTTCAGAACGCCCGTTCAGTGCTTTGGCATTTGCACATCAGTGCGTGAGTTTTGGGACGTTCAGTCGAACATAATTTCTCGCGGCTTTCTGGGATTGGAAAGCCGGGTATTTGGATGACACCATCCCCTTACATAAATGTGAGGCAGCAAGCCGCGCAATGTCCGCGCAGCATCCGGTAGGATTTCCGGTGTAGCGTCCGCTGAATTGTCCACGTAATTTCCGGCAACTTGTCCGGGCATCAGCCGAGCAGCGTCCGAGCCGATTCCGGCGAATGTCCGGCACACTGTCCGCAGTCGCCTCCAGTCCATGACCAGTCCGCGGCCAGTCCGTGTCCGCGCAATGTCCGCGCAGCATCCGGCGCAACATCCGCCCAACGTCCGATGAATCGTCCGGGCATTCGCCGGGCAACAGCCGCGCAGTGTCCGAGCAGTTGTTGCTGAAGTCCGCAAAGCAGTTCGTTTGGCGGACGCGCAGCGTCCAAGTTGGCGTCCAGTTGACAGACCGCACAACATCCGGCGAATCGTCCGCGCAATTTCCGGCGCAGTGTTCGCGAAGTGGCTGGAACGCGTCCTGCAAGGTCCTGTCAACTGGCCGTAGCCTTGTCCGGTCCACGACCGCGACCGCAGCTTGTCCGTGTCCGCGCACAATCCGCGTTCGCGACCCGTCCGTAAACATGTCCGTCTTCAGCCCCAGAACTGACCGCGATTTGTCCGAAGCCACGTTTTATCCAATTCCGCGCACAGTCCACATTCGCGTCCAGTCCGTGACCGCGAGACCGCCACGGTCAGTCCGTAAGCCGACCACGAACAGTCCACATCAGTGAAGCGACCTCGAATTTGGGCGTCCTCAACAAAGCGAGATTTCCAGCCAGAGAACGCACGCTTGCGCGCGACGGCAACATGGACACTCCTTTCATATTTCGGTAATCTCCGTGACAGCAACGCTTGACGACTATGGCGAAAACCCGCGCAACCGCACAGAAAGTCCTGCTGACATTCGTCGGGACACACGACCCTTATCGCGGCGAGGTTGCGGGATCAGGTGACGGTCCGGTTCTTTCCCTCCTGCAAGTTCAGGGTTTCGACGCAGTTCACATTTTTTACAACAACGATGATTATCTCCGGCGTGCCAGCGGCGTTCTGAAGGAGATCAACACTCGATGGCCGAACACAACCGTGACCTACGAGGAGATTCTCGCCGCCGACCCCACCAACTACGATTTGCTCTACGAACTGATGCACAACCGGTGTTGCGACATCGCGCAAAACTATGGCAAATCCGTTGATTTCACGGTCGCAACGTCGTCAGGCACGCCGCAGATGCAGACCTGCTGGCTTCTGCTGGTTTTGGGAGGCGTATTCAACGCGCGGCTTGTTCAGCTTGCACCGCCCCACAAACTTCGCCCCGGCGAGTCTCCCGTCCGAGAGATTAAACCGTCACTCGAAAGATTCCCCAAGATTGTTTCGCCCCCAAAATTGCAGCGTGAACTGTCCGCCGCGAAACATCAGGTGGAAATCCTCACCCGTGAACGCGAAGCAATCGCTCGTGAAATCGCCCCCGGTCTCGTTGGACAGCACGCTACATTTCGGCAGGCAGTGAAGTTGGCGAAGCAATTCGCCGCCTACGACGTGCCAGTTTTAATCACGGGGGAGACGGGCACAGGCAAGGAGGAGTTCGCCAAGCTCGTTCATTTCAGCAGCCAGCGCGCAAAGCATCCATTTTTTCCAGTCAACTGCGCTGGCATTTCGGAAACCCTCGCCGAAAGCGAACTTTTCGGCCATGTCGTTGGCGCGTTCACCGGTGCGACGAAACCGAAACAGGGCATTTTTGAATTGGCAGGCAATGGCAGCGTTTTCCTTGACGAGATCGGCGAATTGCCGCTGACCATTCAAGCGAAACTGCTTCGTGTTTTGGAAGACGGCACGTTCATGCCGGTTGGTTCGGGGAAGCATCAGAAGTCGGCAGCGCGAATTATTGCGGCGACCAACCGCGACCTCACGACAATGGTTGCCGAGGGAAAGTTTCGTGAAGACCTGCTTTACCGCCTGAACACTGCCGAGATTCAACTCCCGCCTTTGCGCGAGCGGAAGGAAGACATCCCCATGCTGGCGCAAAAGTTTCTTGCCAGTTTTTGCCAAGCGCACGGCAAAACGCTTGCCTTCGATCCCAAAGCCCTGGCGATTCTCCAAGAGCAGGAGTGGCCCGGCAATGTGCGCGTGCTGAAGCACGCCGTCGAGCGTCTGGCGATTGCGTGTTCCGGCGAGGCCATCACCGTCAACGATTTGGTTTTGACGAAGGCGAAGCCGCGAAAAGCAGCTACCGCTGCAACTCCTCTCGCGAATGTCGGCGACACGCCCGTCAACCTCACCAAGGTCATCGAGGATTGGGAAAAGGACATGATGGAACAGGCCATCCAAAGATTTCAGGGAAACCGATCCGCTGCCGCCCGTCATCTCGGCTACGAAGAACCGACCTTCCGCAAGAAGTGCCGCGCCTATTTCGGACGGAAAGCGTAACGTGCGTTACGCTTGGTCTGCGTCGGATGAACTGGTAATTTCTGCAAGCAGTTGCAAATCAGACTCACTGCAAGCCGGGAAGACGGCTGGCACGAAGATGGCATTAGGTAAACCGGCAGATGCAGATGAACGAAAACGAAACATGCAAGCAGTTGATTGAGCCAGCGTTGAAAACCAGCGGCTGGTCGTGGGATCGTCATCTGCGTCTCGGCCCGGGCCGCGTCAACATCTCCGGCAGTTCGATGTATGATTCCACTCAGGAGTTGGTTCTCGATCACCTTCTTCGCTTTGGTCAAATCCCGCTCGCAGTTCTTGAAGCAAAAGCCGAGTCCGAGTCTGCGGCGGATGGCATCCAGCAAGGCCAACGCTACGCAGAACGTCTCGCGCTTCGCTTTGCCATCGCCTCAAATGGGCACGAATACATTTTGGTGGATCGCCAGACTGGCGAACACATCACTTCGTCCACGCCGCCCACGCCCGGCGACATTCTGAATCGTCTTGGCTACTCGATTGATTGGGCGCGCTGGCAGGCTGCCTTCGATCATCCGTGGCACGTTGACCAAATCACGCGCAAGCAGGTTCGGCCCTATCAGGAAATGGCCGTTTACAAGACGCTGCTCCGTTTCGCGTTGGGTATTCCCCGCGTGCTGTTGCTGATGGCCACCGGCACAGGCAAGACGTTCACCGTCTTTCAACTCATCTGGAAACTGATTCGCGGAAACGTCCTTCGCAACAACCGCATCCTTTTCCTGACCGACCGCAACAATCTGCAGGACCAAGCCTACCGCGCGTTCAGCGCATTTCCGGCGGCATCGCGCGTCCTCATTGACAAAGCCCTTGTCCAGCAAGACCAGCATCGCGTCGGGCAAATCTTTTTCGCCAACTACCAGAACCTCGACGAAGAACTCGACGGCAAAAAACTCTTCCAGCATTTCGAGCCGAATTTCTTCGACCTCATCGTCGTGGATGAATGCCATCGCTCCGGGTTCGGTGACTGGTTCAGCATGTTGGAATACTTCGGCCCGGCGTTTCAGCTTGGTCTCACGGCCACCCCGCGCGAAATCATCGAAGTCGAGGGCCGCGAACTCACGCCCGAAGAACAGCGCCGCGATACCTACCACTATTTCGGCGACCCGATTTACACCTACTCGCTGAAGCAGGCTATTGAGGATGGCTTCCTTGTTCCTTACCTCTTGGAGCAGCGCATCACCAATCTGGACGCCGATGGCTTCACCGGGCCGGACGGCCGGCAATACACGAAGGAGAACTTTGAGCGCGAGGTTCGCATACCGGAACGCACCAAGTTCATTGCTGAAGACCTTCACGCCCAACTCGGCCAGCACGGACTGCTCAACGAGAAGGTCATTGTCTTTTGCGTGGATGACACGCACGCCGCGTTTTTCGCCCAGGAACTCCGCCGGATTTCCGGCGACAACGATTACGCGGCTCGCATCACTCGTTCGGAGCGCAACTCGCACCAGCTCGAACGCAACTTTCAGGAAGTCGGTCGCGCCAAGCCTCGCGTGGCTGTGACCGTTGATTTGCTGTCCACCGGCTTCGACGCCCCGGACGTGAAGGTCATCGTCTTCGTTCGTCCGTTGAGGAGTTCCATCCTCTACAAGCAGATGAAGGGACGCGGGACGCGCCTCTGTGAAGACATCGACAAACGCTTCTTTTCCATTTTCGACTACTCCGGCGCGAGCGCATTGGAGGATACCGAGTTCGACGGCCATCCGGCCAATCGCCAGAAGCCCGCGCCGACCAAGAAAGCTCCGCGCAAAGACACACCGCCCCAGCCCAAACTCGTGGCCCAAGGTGTCAGCCTGTTCATGGCGGCGAGTGAACGATTCGTTTGCTTGGCGGACGGTCGCAAGATTCCGTTCGACGAATACTGCCAGCAGTCCAAGGAAGTCATCCGCAAGATTTCCCCCACCGACTTTCAGAATCTGCTCAACCTTTGGGCCGACCGCAGCACACGCAACGACGTGCGCGAGGAACTCAAGAGCAACGACATTCACATTGCCGCCTTCCGCCACTACTTCGAGTTGGATGCGGCGGACGACGTGGACATTCTCGGCAAAGTCGGTTTCAACCTCGGCAATGTTCCCATGCGCCACAATCGCGTGACGCACTTCTGGGATCGGAACGAACCCTGGCTTCGTTCGCTCGTCGGTTCGTCCGATGAAGAAACCAAACTCAACTTTTGGGAAACTGCCCTTGACCACTACGCGCTTTACTCGGTTGACGATCTTGAGCGTGGTGAAACCTATAACGCACCTCAATTCGTCCAGCGCTTTGGCACGTTCTCCCGCTTTCTGCCGGTTTATGGCGGAGCGCCCAAACTCCGCAACGACTTGGAAGAAGTGAAACGTCACCTTTACGTCGCAAGCTGACCGTATGAGCAAAACCATAAAATATCCGAGGCCGAACAAAACTGCCGCTGCCGAACCCATCGCCGCCGACCTCCTGTCTGGCGAAAAGCTGGAGCACCGCCGCGCCGAAGTGAATCAGGCCGTCAAACAGGCGTGCGATTACCTCAACTCGGACGGCGTCGAACCGCGCAACTATGTCGAACAACTCGCCTGGATGTTTTTCCTGAAAGCCTTCGACGAAGCCGAGGCCGGGCGTGCCGACATGGCCCTTTTTGAGGGCCACGAAATCAATGAGCGATTCGAGAAAAAGTTCCGCTGGTCCACTTGGACGAAGCTGACTGACCGACCGGACGAAATGCTCAAGTTCGTCAATGACGAGCTTTGGCCCAAGCTGCTCAATCTTGGCCCTGACCCGGTGCCACAGCGCTTCCAACGGATTTTCTCCACGGTGCGCAACTACTGCCGGCGCGGCATTATTTTCGCCAAAGTTGTCGAGCAAGTGAACCGTCTCCACTTCAGCGACCGCACCGACGTGCATATTCTCTCCGAGCTTTATGAGAGCCTGCTCAAGCAGGTTGCCGCGGACTCGGCGGGTTACGCGGGCGAGTTCTATTCACCGCGCCATATCATCCGGGCGATGATCCAGATTGTTGCACCGAAAATCGGAGACCGCATCTACGACCCCTGCTTTGGCAGTGCCGGTTTCCCGGCGGAATCCGCCGCCTACATCGAGCAAAAGTCCGCGTCGCAATACCTCAGCGGCGAGGACTTGGAACGGCTGCACAAGGCCACGTTCTACGGTGTCGAGTTCAAGCCGTTGAGCTACCTGCTCGGCACGATGAACATGATTCTGCACGGCATCGAGTCCGCGAACTTCGAGTTGGCCAACACGCTCGAACTGCATACCGCGAATGTGCCGGAAAAAAACAAATACACCGTCATCCTCGCCAACCCGCCCTATGGCGGCAAACTGGATCGCTCGCTCCAGACCAATTTCACCATTCACTCTGGCGCAACGGAGATTCTTTTTGTGCAGCACATCATGGCGAACCTGGCCGTGGGCGGACGTGTCGCTGTCATCGTGCCGGAAGGCGTGCTCTTTCGCGGCGGGGCAGATGCCAAGGTGCGCGAGCGACTGCTCAAGGAATTCAACGTCCATACCGTGCTCTCACTCCCAGCGGGATGCTTCCTGCCCTACGCTGGCGTAAAGACCAACGTGCTCTTTTTCAATCGCGAGAAGGACGGCAAGACGACCGAGAGCGTCTGGTTTTACGAATTGACCAACGACGGCTTTGAACTCAAGCAAACCCGCAAGCCCATCGAAGGCGACCAGCTTCCCGATTTTCTCAAGAAGTGGGTGAAGCGCGAGAGTGGGGACAATTCCTGGATTGTGCCGCTGGCGGAATTGGAAAAACGCGGCTGGGATTTGTCCGCCAAGAATCCTAAACGGGCTGCCGAAGCGGACAAACGCAAGCCGCTTGAACTGGTGGAGGGTATCAAGGCCAAACAGGAGCGAATCGCCGCATTGGCAGATGAGTTGGAAGAAGTGCTGACGAATGAGTAATCGCTTTCCACTTGTGCCACTTGGAGAATTATGCGAGCGAACGGAACTTTGTGACCCGACGCGGACGCCGATCGAATCCTTTCGTTACGTTGACATCGGCAGCGTGTCGAATCAGTGGTTCGCTATCGTGGAAGCAAGAGAGATTCTTGGCAAAGACGCGCCAAGCCGGGCTAAAAAACGAATTCGGAAAGGCGACGTCATTCTGTCAACGACGCGCCCCTATCTGAAATCCATCGCTCTTGTGCGGCCAGAATTCGATCAGTGCGTTTGTTCAACTGGCTTCAGTGTGCTTCGTGCCAAAGATGGTGTTATTCCTGAATGGATTTTTTACGCCGTTCGATCACAGCCCTACATGGAACAGTTGCTGCCAAATATGCGAGGCGCAAATTATCCGGCGGTGACTGACGGCGATGTGCGCGCGTGCAAGATTCCTAAACCGAAACCCGATGAACAACGCCGCATTGTTGCGCGCATCAATGAATGCTTTGGCCGCGTTGAGGAGATGCAACGGCTGGGAGACGACGCCATAGCTGAAGCCCCAAAGGTTGAAGAACGATTTCTCGCTGAACTCGAATTATCACTCGATGGCTGCTCAGTCCCGCTTAGCGAGTTGCTGGCCGAAACAAAGAACGGCAAATCACTTCAAAACAGTAACTACTCAGGTCGGATCGGTTGCCAGCCCTTGATCAGCAATTTTTTGGCTGGGGAATTTTAATTGTCGCTAGCCAAGCACCGGTTTCTAATTTTAGTGAGAGTGAGGTGCCAGCAAGGGCAAAAAATAAATGCATTTTCGACTGGACTCCGAAAACTCTGGGCCGTAATCTCGGCGCGTGGTTGATCGGCAGTTGGTTCAAGGACGCTGGATTGGGCCAGAAGATCTGGCCCAAT
>Ga0302046_10000103_pt1 | contig 87486 bp, 70 predicted proteins | sample RVTome_11_FD_200261 | JGI IMG/M metagenome (GOLD analysis project Ga0302046, IMG submission 200261) | Soil microbial communities from uranium-contaminated site in the Upper Colorado River Basin, Wyoming, United States - RVT147D111 (version 2) ... | reverse complement strand
CGCCGATCCCGAGACGCGGCCGGCGGACGAGGCGGGCTTCGTCGAGGCCGCGATGGGCTTCGTCCGGGCGAGCGCAGCCCTGCACGGCATCGACCCGGACACGCTCGTCTTCGAGCGCCGCGTCTTCCTGCCGCTCTCGTTGATCGACTCGAGCGACAAGATCACCTACCGCTTCTTGCAGCAGGTGGACGGCGTCCCGGTCGAGGGCGGCTGCGTCAACGTGCTGATGGACGCGGCCGACGACTACCTGCTCTCCGTGCAGAGCACGGGCCTGCCGGGCGTGGAGACCTTCGATACCCAGGCCTCGATCCCCGCGGCGGCCGCGAGCGTGCTCGCCTCGGGACGGTTCCTCTCCGACACGGGGATCCACGCCGAGGAGACGAGCGCGCCCCGGCTCGTCATCGCCCAGGTCGAGGACGAGACGAGCCGCACGCCGCGGCTCGCCTGGTTCGTGCAAGCGAGCGCGTGGCGGGAGGGTGTCGGAAACGATCGTTTGGAGGAATCACCGCGGCGTGAAGCACATCGACAATGCCACCAGCGATGGGGAGTGGGTGGCGGTCGAGATCGAGATCACCGACGCCCTCGTGAATTCTGAAGGTGAAATCCAGATCGAGTGGAGGCTTCGATCGGACCCCTTGGGGCAGGGCGGAAACAAGCTGTACGGCGGCTGGACCATCGATGACGTCGAGGTCTTCGCGATCGAGCCCGTTCCCTGACCTGCGAATCACTCGCCAGGAGCGATAGCCATGTCCAAGACCGTTCTTCTTCGACTCGCTGTGGCGCTGGCAGCCTCCCGCGCCGCGATCGGCCAGTGCGAGCTCCAGAGGCTGGCCGCCCCGAATCCAGAGACAGAGTTCTATGGGTTCTCGGTGGCGCTCTCCAATGAGTTCGCTGTCGTCGGTGCGCCGTACGAATCCACGGTCTACTATGAAGCCGGCGCGGCCTACGTGTACCTCTCGACCTCTTCGGGGTTGGTGAGACCAGCCACCCTGTACGCGACCATTCCGCCCGCGCAGGCCAGGAGCACTTCGGAGACTCGGTCACGATCTTCGAGGACACGATCTTCGTGGGGGCCCCAGGCGAGTACGTCAGCGGTGCCTGCTGCGTCGGTGCCGTCTTCGTCTTCGAGTACGACGGAGCGCTTTGGAACCCGACCGCCACGCTGACCGCGAGCGATTCCGCCGAGTTCCTGGGTTTCGGAGACGCCGTGGCCCTCGAGGGCGATCGAGCCTTGATCGGGGCGCCGGGCGGCCTGGCGGGGGGCACCAGGGCCGGCGCGGCCTACGTCTTCGAGCGCTCCGGCTCCGTCTGGACCGAGACGGCCAAGCTGACGCCCTGGGATGGTGAAGCCCTCGACGGCTTCGGACTGTCCGTTTCGCTCTCCGGCGACCTGGCGCTCATCGGCAGTCTCACTGCGGACGGTGGGGCGGCCTACGTGTACGATCGCGCGGCAGGCTGGGCGGAGGTCGCCAAGCTCGTTCCGTCGGATCCGGAGCCGGACGATAGCTTCGGAGGCGACGTGGCGATCCTTGGGAACACGGCGGTGATTGGTGACCGGGGCGATGACGAGAGAGGAAAGAGCGCGGGGGCCGCGTACGTCTTCGAGAGGGACGGGTCCACGTGGACGCAAGCGACCAAGCTGCTCGCGGGCGACGGAGCCGCGAGCCAGAACTTCGGTAGTTCCGTTGCCATCGAGGCCGGGAGGATCGTCGTTGGCGCCGGCGGTCCGGATGCCTTCGGCTCCGCCTACGCGTTCCTCGAGCACCCGGGTAGCTGGACGCACGGGGCGAAGCTCGTCCCAAGCGACGGAGGTCTCACCACCGAGTTCGGGGGGGCTTCCCTGGCCATCGCGGGAGATTCGATCCTCGTCGGAGCTCACCGCGCCAGTGGCCCCTTCGGCAACCGCGGCGCGGCCTACTTCTTCCAGATACCCTCCTTCGCCACCGCCTACTGCTTCGGCGTCGCTTGTCCTTGCGGCAACGACGACCCCGTCTACGGCTGCGCCAGCTCCTCCCTCGGGCTCGACGGCATCCCCCAGGGCGGCTGGCTCGCCGCCTGCGGCTCGGCGAGCGTCGCCTCCGACGACCTCGTCCTCACCGCCTCCCAGCTTCCGGCGAGCCAGCCCGGCATCTTCTTCATGGGCGGCTCCGCGATCGAGCTGCCCTTCGGCGACGGCAAGCGCTGCGTCGGCGCGGGCGGGGTCGGGATCTTCCGCTACCTCCCGCCGGCGTTCTCCGGCCCCACCGGCACGATCACCCTCGGCCCCGGCATCGCCCTGCGCTCCCAGAGCTTCGCCGCGGGCGGCCGCATCGACGCGGGCGAGACGTGGTACTTCCAGGGCTGGTTCCGCGACCCGACCGGGCCGTGCGGGTCGGCGTTCAACCTGACGAACGGTTTGGCGGTGACCTTCGCGCCCTGATACGCCGCAGAGCGAAGGGCTGCTAGATCGTCGTCCGCCCGTCCGCCCGTCCGTCCTCCAGGTCGATCTGGCGCAGCTTGGCGCTGAGCTCGTGCGTCGTGAAGACGCCTTTCTCGAGCAGGACGCGCTGCAGCGTCTTGGTCGCGAGCGCGAGCTCGCCGAGGGCCCGCTCGAGGCGCTCGGTGTCGACGCCGCCCGTCGGGGTGCGCATCGAGGCGGCCTCCGCGCGGGCCCGAGCCGCCTCGCTGCGCGCCTTGTCGATCTGCGTGTGCTGGTAGATGTCGAAGATCCAGTTGATCAGTCCCACGGTCGGCCTCCTCGCTACTCAGGGGGGTCGCGGCGAGTATACGCAGGCGCGCTCTTTCGATTCGTCGCCGAGGGCGCCAGAGTAGTGCCGTGCGTGCTCTCCCCTGGCTGCTGCTCTTCGGCGCGTGCTCGCCGGCGTCCGAGCCCGCCGCGGGCTCCGGGCCGGCCGCGTCGCCGCGGCTCGCGTTCGGTCCGGCGCCCGCGCGCAGCGCGGACGAGGTGCCGGACCCGGCGCGGGTCGGCGGCTTCGGGACCGCGCTCGCGAGCCTGGCCGACCTGGACGGCGACGGCGTGGACGAGATCGTCGTCGGCGCCCCGACCGGGGACGCGCGCGAACCGGAAGCGGACGGCGCCGGGCGCGGCACGGTGTGGCTGCTCTCGGGCGCGGGCGGGGACGTCCTCGGCGCCTGGCTCGGCCCCGGTGCCGGGGACCGCTTCGGAGCCGCGCTGGCGGTCGCGGACTTCGACGGCGACGGGCGAGAGGAGGTCGCGGTGGGCGCGCCGGGAGCGCGCGCCGACGCCGGCGCGGTGTACGTCCTGCGCCCGCTCGAAGCGAGCATGGCGTTCGACGCCGCGGGATCGGCGGCGGGCGATCGGTTCGGCGCGGCGCTCGCGGCCGGGGACGTCGACGGGGACGGCACGAGCGACCTCGTCGTCGGCGCGCCCGGGGCCGCGGGACCCGACGGGCGCACCGGCCGCGTGGTCGCGTTCGCGCTGCCCGAGCGCACGAGCATCCTCTCGATGGCGCTGGGCGTGGACGGCGCGCTCTTCGGCGCCGCGCTCGACGCCGCGCACGACCTCGACGGCGACGGATGCGACGACGTGTGCGTCGGCGCGCCGGGCGACATGACCTCGCGCGGCCAGGACCGCGCCGGCAAGGTGTGGGTCCTCTCGACCGGGACCGGCGGCGTGATCGCAGAGTTCGAGGGCGACAAGGTCACCGACGCCTTCGGCTCGAGCGTCGCGACGTGCGACGTCGGGGGCGACGGGAAGGTCGACTTCCTCTGCTCCGCGGCGCGCCCGGGGCGCGCGCCGGTCGTGCGCGTCCATGACGGGGAGACCGGCGTGCGCATCTCCGACGTGCAGCTCGAGGATGCTGCGCAGGGAGCCGCGCCGGCGCTGCTCGCCATCGGCGACGTCGATGGCGACGGCGGCGGCGACTGGGCCGTCGGGATGCCCGCGTACGCGGCGTCCGGATCTCCGCTCGGGCTCGTGCGCGTCCTTTCGGGGCGCTCGTCGAGCCTGCTCTGGGAGGCGGGCTGGCCCGGCGACGCGGGGCCGTGGAGCGTGGGCGCCGGTCTCGCGCGCATGCCCGACTTCGACGGCGACGGCGCGGCCGAGGTGCTCGTCGGCGCGCCGGACCCCGGCGCCGGCCCGGGCGGAATGCTCTGCCTCTCGGGCGCGAACGGCGAGCCGCTCCTGGTCCTCCCCGCGCGCGAGCGCCTGGCGCCGCGCTAGCCGCTTCCCTTGCGCGATCGCGCGGGGTCGGTGAAAACGTGCGTACGAAGCGACCCAAGGCAGGAGGAGATCCCATGCTCGGCCCGGCTACCCTCGCACTCTGTCTTTCCATGCAGACGGGCGCCGGTGCGCCGTCCGCGCCCCACTTCCTCGAGCGCGACGGCCTGCGCGTGGGCATCAACGAGTACGGCGTCGTCGTGCGCGCCCCGGTCGAGGGGCTGGGCACCGTCGACGGTCCGCGGATGGAGCTGCGCGAGGGCTTCCACGAGTGGTACGGCGTGCACTTCACGGCCGACTCGGGCGAGGTCGTCGCGTTCGCGCCCGGCAGCGCCGGCGACTGGGGCGAGCGCGTGCGCGTGCGGTTCGAGTCGTTCGCGGGCAGCGCGCGCACGGCGACCGCAATCGCGCGCGCCGGCGACCTCGAGATCCGCACCGACTTCCGCTTCGAGAGCGGCCCGTACCTGATCGCCGACGTCACGTTCACCAACCGCGGCTCCGGGACGATCAAGGGGCTCCTGTACACGCGCGAGTGCCTGCCGGGCGACGGCAGCGCCGGCTGGACCTTCCCGGGCGACATCCCAGGCGTCCTGCCCGCGCCCGAGAGCCTGCGCCGGCACGTGTGGATGCTCGACTTCCTGCGCCCCGGCGCGAGCGCGGGGGCGGGCGTGTCGTACACGCTGCTCGGCGAGCCCGCGCCGCCGCCGGGCGTCGACGTCCCGCTGGTGCTCTGGACGAGCGCCGACTACCCGAGCGGCCTCGTCTTCGGCACGACGTTCGGCATCTCCTTCGGCGACTACGACGGGGACGGCTACATCGACGTCTTCGCCTGCGACTCGGCGAACCTCTGGCGCAACGCGGGCGGCACGACCTGGTCGCTGGCCGCCGACCTGGACTCCGTGCTCCCACCCGCCTCGATCCGCTACGGGTCTTCCTTCGGCGACTACGACGACGACGGTCTGGCGGACATCGCGACCGAGCCGCGCTCCTGCTGCGACGGCTGCATCCATCTCTTGCACAACCTCGGCGCAGGTCCGAGCTTCGAGGACGTCGCGACCGACCCCTTGATCATGGACGTCCAGGCGTGCGAGGCGGACTCGGAGACCATCTGCTGGGGCGACGTCGACGGCGACCGCGACCTGGACATGTTCTTTCCGGCGTACCCGCCGTGGGCGGCGGGCGCGAGCTCGGGGAACTTCTTCTACCGCAACCTGGGCCCGAGCGGTCCGGGAGGCGCGTACCGCTTCCAGGAGTACACCGCCGCCGGCGGCTTCTTCAATCCGCCGCCGGACAGCGCGCGGCCCGAGGGCGCGCAGTTCGTCGACGTCGACTTCGACGGCGACATGGACCTCTACAGCAACGGCACGCTGTACCAGAACGACTCGACGCCCGGCGATCCGAGCATGGACTGGATGACGACCGCCGGCTCGGGGATCGACTACCATGAGTTCCTCGAAGAGGGGGCGGCCTTCGGCGACTACGACCTCGACGGCGACTACGACCTCTTCATCGTCTACACGACTTCCAGCCTCGGCGTGCGCATCTGGGAGAACTACGGCGACGGCACCTTCTTCGACGTCGAGGACGGGGTGATCGAGAACCGCTCGATCGGGCTCAACCTCGGGCTCTCGGCCGAGGACTGGGACAACGACGGCGACATCGACTTCACGACCCGCCAGGTCTTCCGTCGCAACCAGCTGATGGAGACGGGCAAGCGCCGCTTCACGGTCGCGACCCACACGATCCCGGCCAGCCACATCACCTCCGCCACGCCGGCCTGGGGCGACTGGGACGAGGACGGCGACCTCGACAGCGCTCTCGGCAACTGGGCCGAGGCCGGTAGGATGTACGAGAACACGACCTACGGCCCGGCGACCCCGATGGACGAGCGGCGCTACGTGCGCGTGCGGCCGGTGCTCGACTCCCAGGCAGTTCCGGTCGGGCTCGAGACCGAGTACGCGACGACGGTCGAGATCGACGTGCTCGGCGAGACGGCTTTCCGGCGCAAGAAGTTCACCTCGAGCTCGGCCGGCTACCTCAACCAGAACGAGTACACGCTGACCTTCGCGCTGCCCCCCGACCCCAGCCCCGCCACGGACGGGGACATCTCGATCGACGCGATCGTCGATTTCCCGCACCTGGACGGCATCTGGCGTGTCGACGGCGACGTCACTCCCGCGCTCTCCGGCGTCGCGCTCGCCGACCTCGCCGAGCGCGAGATCGTCGTGTTCCGCAGCGGGCGCGTGATCCTGAACGGGGTGGAGCACCTGCCGTGCGGCGTCACGCCGCCGCTCGCCGAGACGCTCGCCCCGCTGGTGAGCGCGGATCCGACGACGCCGATGCCGGGGCTGACCGACATCCCCATCGACGGCTACTGGGTCGGCCTCGAGCTCGACACGCTGGGGGCGCAGAACGACGTGATGCTGCGCGAGATCGTCCTCGACGGGCAGCTCGACCAGGCCGGAGTCTGCGGCGCGACCAACGTCTGGCTGTGGGACGTCACGACCGGTCTGGGCTCGGTCGTCGCCTCGTCCGCGCTGACGACGTCCCCGCGCAACCGCCGGTCCTACTTCCGGTTCCCGGTCGTGCTCGAGCGCGAGCGGGTCTACCGCCTGGTGGCGAAGGTCGACAGCCTGCGCGAGACGCCCTTCGCCGGCCCCGTCGGCGACGGCGGGCTCAGGATCGACGGCGGCTTCACGTACACGATGTTCGGCGACTGCGGCTCGTCGACGGCGCTGCGCTCGGCGATCCTCGATCCGACCCGGCTCTACGTGACGGTGCGCCACAGCTCGCTGCCCGTCGCGGAGAACCACTGCACCTCGACGGTGACCTCCAGCGGCAGCGCGGCGACGATCTCGTTCTGCGGCGGCGTCAGCGTCTCGCAGAACGAGTTCTGGCTGCGCACCGCGGGGGCGCCGGCCGGCGAGTTCGGACAGTTCTTCTACGGGCCGAACCGCATCCAGGTTCCGTTCGGCGACGGGTTCCGCTGCGTGGGCGGCGGCGTCGTGCGCCTCAACCCGCCGGCGCGCGTCGAGGGGGACGGGACCGCGACCCGCCGCGTCGACCTCGCCGCTCCGCCGGTCCCCGCCGGCGCGATCCTGCCGGGCAGCGCCTGGAGCTTCCAGTACTGGTTCCGCGACCCCTCCGCCGGGGGCGCGGGCTTCAACCTCTCCGACGCCGTGGAAGTGATTTTCGAGGAGTAGGACATGAGAAGGGGAATCGCGGGAACCGTGGTCGCGGGGTGCGCCTCGGCGACCGTCGCGCTCGCCCAGGGACGGCTCGAGCACGGCGAGCTGTGGGTCGAGCTCGATCGCTTCGGCCTCGTCGACGAGACGCCCGCGGGCGGCGTCGTCACCGTCGATGGACCGCCCGTCCACCTGCGGCCCGGCTCGCGCGAGTGGTACGGCGTGCACTTCGAGGACGACGCGCGGGTCGTCGAGGCCTTCGCCGGCGAGCGCGACTGGGGGCGGCGCACGCCGGTCGAGCTCGTCTCCTTCCGTACGACGGGCAAGCGCGCCCGCGCGGTCGCGCGCGTGGGCGGCATGCAGATCGAGACCGACTTCTGGTTCGACCCGCTCGGCCCATACCTCGTCTGCGGCTTCACCCTGCGCAACGTCGGCGAGGCGACGCTGCGCAACGTGCTCTACACGCGCGAGTGCCGGCCGGACGACTCGGGCCGCCCGGGCTGGACCTTCCCCGACGACATCCACGGCGTGATCGAGGCGCCCGAGGACCTCGTGCGTTCGGTGTGGATGTTCGACTACCTGCGGCCGGGAGCGGAGGCCGGCGGCGGCGTGGCCTACGCGCTGCCGCGGCCGGAGGGGCCCGCGCCGGGGCCGGTCGACGTGCCGCTCGCGCTCTGGACGAACCCCGACTTTCCCGGCGGCCTCGTGTTCGGCCAGACCAACGGCGTGTCCTTTGGCGACTACGACGCCGACGGCTTCATCGACGTCTTCGCGCTCATGGAGGGCAACCTTTGGGAGAACGTCGGAGGGACGACGTGGACCCTCGCGGCGGACCTCGATTCCGTGCTCCCGGCCACGGGCCGCCGCTACGGCTCCTCGTTCGGCGACTACGACGCGGACGGGCTGCCCGACATCGGGACCGAGCCGCGCAACGGCTGGGGGGGCGACGAGTGCGTGCACCTCCTGCACGCGCTCGGCGGGACGAGCTACCAGGACGTCGCGACCGATCCGGCGATCATCGACGTCCAGGCCTGCAACGCCGACGCGGAGACGATCTGCTGGGGCGACGTCGACGGAGACGCCGACCTCGACATGTTCCTGCCGACGTACCCGCCGTGGTCGGCCGGCGCGAGCGCCAGCAACTTCTTCTACAAGAACCTCGGCCCGACCGGACCGGGCGGCGCCCACCGCTTCGAGGAGTGCGCGACCGAGTGCGGCTTCTTCAACCCGCCGCCCGACAGCGCGCGGCCCGAAGGCGCGCAGTTCGTCGACGTCGACTTCGACGGCGACATGGACCTGTACAGCAACGGGCACCTGTACCAGAACGACTCGAGCGTCGGCGCGCCGCTCATGAACTGGCAGACGGAGGAGGGCTCGGGGATCCTCTATCACGAGGTCCTCGAGGAGGGCGCGGCGTTCGGCGACTACGACCTCGACGGCGACTTCGACCTGTTCATCGTCTACACGCCCGCCGCGCGCGGCGTGCGCATCTTCGAGAACCACGGCGACGGCACCTTCTTCGACGTCGAGGACGGGGTCATCGACAGCCGCACGATCGGCCTGAACCTGGGCCTCTCCGCCGAGGACTGGGACAACGACGGCGACATCGACTTCACGACGCGCCAGATCTTCCGCCGCAACATGCTGATGGAGACCGGCGAACGCCACTTCATCGTGGCGACCACGTCGATCCCCGGCGGCCACATCACCTCGGCGACGCCCGCCTGGGGCGACTGGGACAAGGACGGCGACCTCGACAGCGCGCTCGGCAACTGGCTGAGCGTCGGGCGCCTGTACGAGAACACGACCTACGGCGCCGGGACGCCGGACGAGGCGCGGCGCTACGTGCGCGTGCGTCCCCTGCGCGACTCGGAGATCGTCCCGGCGGGGCTCGAGACCGAGTACGCGACGACGGTCGAGATCGACGTGCTCGGCGAGACGGCTTTCCGGCGCAAGAAGTTCACCTCGAGCTCGGCGGGCTACCTGAACCAGAGCGAGTACACGCTGCACTTCGCGCTGCCGGACGACCCCGCGCCGGCGGACCCGGACGAGGACGTGCGCTTCGACGTGATCGTCGACTTCCCGAGCCTGCCCGAGCAGGGCTTCCGGCGCGTCGACAAGCACGTCAACCCGGCCCTCGGCGACGTGGACCTCTCCGACCTCGGCGAGCGCGAGATCGTCGTCTTCCGCAGCGGCAAGGTGATCCTGAACGGCAGCCTGCACCTGCCCGGGGCGGCCGAGACGCCGCTGCTCACGACCGCCGGCGGCGGCCTCGTGTCCGCCGATCCGGTCGAGCCGATGGGGGGGCTCACCGTCCCGCCCACCCTCGAGCACTGGGTGGGGCTCGACTTCGACACGCTCGGCGCGGCGAGCCCGGTGCGGATCCGCGAGATCCTCTTCGACGGCCAGCTCGGGCCCGCGGTCGACTGCGGGCTGGGCGCCGGCAACTTCCACCTGTGGGACGTCACCTCCTCGCCTCCAGCGCTCGTCGCGTCGCAGGCGGAGGCGAGCGCGGAGCGCAACCGGCGCTCGTTCTTCACGACCGACGTGCTGCTCCAGGTCGAGCGCCGCTACCGGCTCGTCGCGCGCGCGAACCTGATCCGCGAGACGGTCGTGGCCGCCCCGATCGCGCACGGCGACCTGACCGTCAACGGCGGGCTCTCCTACCGCGACCGCGACCCTTGCTCGGGCGCGCGGATGGAGATCGCGCCGGTCGACCCGACCCAGCTGTACCTCACGCTGCGCTTCGGCCCAGTCGGGGCGGTCGAGAGCTACTGCCAGGCGACGGTCACGTCGAGCGGCGCGGCGGCGCGCATGGCCGCCTTCGGCTCGCTGAGCGTCGCCCGGAACGAGTTCTCGCTCGGCGTGTCGGGCGGGCCCGCCGGCCAGAACGGGCTCTTCTTCTACGCCAGCGGGCGCGTCGAGATCCCGTTCGGGGACGGGTTCCTCTGCGCGGGCGGCGGCCAGCTCTTCCGCCTGAATCCGCCGCAAGTGATGGGCGCGGGCGGAGCTGCCCTGCGCAGGGTCGACTTCGGCGTTCCACCGGCGGCCGGCTCGATCACGCCCGGGAGCTCCTGGAACTTCCAGTTCTGGTTCCGCGACCCGGCCGCCGGCGGGGCCGGATTCAACCTCTCCGACGGGCTGGGGGTCACGTTTCAGCCTTGATCGCGCTCCCATGATCCACCCTGCTCCTTCCTCCTCGTCCCCCTCCTCGTTTCCCCGTCCCTCGCCCGTGCGAGGGGCGCGCCGTGCAGTTCGCGACCGAGGACGCCTCGCGCATCGACCCGGACCTCGGGACGATCGCGCGCCGCCTGGACCTGACCGCGGCCCCGGGCGCGATCAGGGCCGGCAGCGAGTGGAACTTCGAGTCCTGGTAGCGCGACATCCTGCCGGGGGGCGCGGGGCTCAACGCGAGCGACGGGTCGAGCGTGACGTTCCGCCCGGAGTCGCAGCGAGCACGAGGAGCCGCGAGCCTTGCCGGGTCCGCCTCTCGCGAGCCGGCCTACGGCAGACGCAGGCGAGGATCAATCCGCCCGCGGGTGCGCCTGCTCGTAGACCCGGCGCAAGCGCTCGATGGAGACGTGGGTGTAGATCTGCGTCGTCACCAGGTGCGCGTGGCCCAGGAGCTCCTGGACCGAGCGCAGGTCGGCGCCGCGGTCGAGCAGGTGCGTCGCGAAGCTGTGGCGCAGCGTGTGCGGCGTGACGTGGCGCCGGATGCCGGCGGCGCGGACCCAGCGCTCGACGATGCGCTCGAGGGAGCGCGTCGAGAGCCGGCTGCCGCGGGCTCCCAGGAACACGGCGCTCGCATTCTCCGGCCGCGGGCGCGGCCGCTCGGGGTCGTCGAGGTAGCGGCGCAGCGCCGCGGTCGCGTGGCTACCGAGCGGAGCGAGCCGCTCCTTGCCGCCCTTGCCGAGCACGCGCGCGATCCCGCGCCCGAGGTCGAGGTCGCCGCGGTCGAGCCCGACCGTCTCCGACGCGCGCGTGCCGGCCGAGTAGATCACCTCGAAGAGCGCGCGGTCGCGGCGTCCGAGCGGCTCTTCGACGTCGGGCGCGGCGAGCAGCGCCTCGATCTCCTCCTCCGAGAGCACCGCCGGCAGGTGCCGCGCTGCGCGCCGCTGGCGCAGCCCGTCGGCGGGGTTGGTGTCGACGTGCCCCTCGCGCAGGAGGTGGCGCAGGAAGGTGCGCACGGCCGAGAGCTTGCGCTGGACGCTCGCCCGCGCGAGCTTTCGCACCTCGAGCGCGGCGAGGAACCCGCGCAGCGTGCGCGGTCCGATCTCGCGCGGCGCGCTGACGCCGCGCGCCTCCAGGAAGGCGAGGAACTCGCCGAGGTCCCCTCCGTAGGCGCGCAGGGTGTGGGGCGAAGAGCCCCGCGCCGCGCGCAGCTGACCGAGGAAGCCGTCGACGAGCTCGTGCATGGACGCGGGCCATCCTCGGGTTCCGCGTCCCCAGTTGCCAGCCCGGTCGACAGCCTGCGCGCCAGCCCGCTACTGGCTGCGCCGGATGCCCTTGCCGGCGTCCGGATCGGGCGCGGGCGCGGGCGCGGGCGAGGGCGCGGTCGCGGGCGCGGGCTCGGCCGGCGCGCCCGGCACGCTCTTCTGCGCGGCCGCGATCTGCGCGCGCCACGCCGTCAAGAGGATCTTGCGCGACTCCGGGTTGATGCCGTACGTGAAGCCCGCCTCCTCCGACTGGCTGAGGGAGCTCGACAGGGCGTTCGTGGCGGCGGCCTGCGCCTGCAGGTAGTTCTCGACCGACAGGACGCGCTGCTCGAGCTCGACGATGCGCGCCTCGAGCTCGGCGTTCTTGTCGTCCTGGTAGCCGCCGTAGCCGGCCGTCGCCACGAGGGCGAGCGGCAGGAAAAGTTTTCGAGTCTTCATGGTGTCTGGTTATCGGGTGCGGCGCTCGGGCTTCTTGAAGGCGCGCTGGCGGGACTTGGCTGCGGCGGCTCGTCGGGCGTCGGCGGCAGCGCGAGCGTGAGCCAGAGGGGGATCACCACGACGGCCGCGCCCAGCCCGTAGGGAGCCCAGCTGCCGAGGCTCCAGTAGAGGATACCCCCCACGATCGGGCCGATGACCCGCGCCAGGGAGCCCATCGCGCGGAACACCCCCAGGCCGAATCCCTGGCGGTCGGCCGGCGTGTAGCGCGAGACGAGCGAGCTCATGCTCGGCATCACGAGCGCGCTGCCCACCGCGAGCGGCGTGAGCCCGGCGTACAGGAGGGCGCTCGACTGGGCGACGCCCACGAGCAGGAAGCCGGGCAGCGTGATGGCGACGCCCACGAAGGCCAGGCGTCGCTCGCCGTAGCGCGGCGTCAGGCGCCGCACGAGGCCGCCCTGCACGAACGCGATCGTGAGCCCCACGAAGACGAACATCGCCGCCTGCTGCAATGGACGGTAGTCCAGGCGCTCGTGGGCGAGGAAGGTCAGCGTGAACTCCATCGCCCCGAAAGCCCCGAAGTAGAGGAAGTAGGCGATGTTCGTGCGCCGCACGCCGGGGAAGTCGATCCGCGCGAGGGCGCGGAACGGGTTCAGCGTCCGGCGCTCGCCGTGACCGCGCCTCTCCGGGGGCAGCGTCTCCGGGAAGTGCGAGAGCGCCCACACGAAGTTGACGAGCGCCAGGACGAACGACGCGAGCGCGCAGGCGCTGAAGGGGTTGACCCCGATGCGCTCGCCGAAGCTCCAGCCCGCGCTGAGGTCCAGCGCGGCGAGGCCGCCGCCCAGCGCGGGCCCGATCACGAACCCGAGCCCGATGCCCGCGCCGAGGATGCCCATGCCCTTGGCGCGGTCCTTGCCCGAGCTCGTGTCGGCCACGATCGCCGACGCCGTCGAGACGTTGCCGGCCATGATGCCGCCGAGCACGCGCGCCGCGACGAGCACGCCGAAGGTCCCCGCGCAGAACCACACGACGTGCGCGACCGCCGTGCCGAAGAGCGTGAAGAGCCACGTCGGGCGCCGGCCGTGGCGGTCCGACAGCGCCCCCCAGATCGGGGCGAACAGGAACTGCAGGAGCGAGTAGACCGAGCCGAGCACCCCGCCGAAGAGGACCGTGACGGCGTAGCGCGAAGCCTCGCTCCCGGCGTCTCCGACGATGGACGCGAGCCACCCGACGAGCTGGCCGAGCGCGCTGTCCGCGCCCTCGCGCCCGAGGTAGTGCTCGAGCATGCGCGGGAAGAGCGGGAAGATCACCGAGAACCCGACCATGTCGAGGAACACGGTCAGGAAGACGAGACCCATGACCGACCGCCGGGACGCCGGAGTGCGCTGCACGGGGTGCCCTTGTACGCGCTCGAGGCGGGCGTTGGAATGTCCGGCCGCCCGTTCGACCGGGCGACCGACATCATGGCCCCGCTGCACCTGCGCCCGCGCGTCTTCGACCTGGGAGGAGCCCCCGACGTCGGCGAGCTGCTCGGCGCGCTGCGCGGTGCGCGCGGGCTCGCCGCGCTCGACAGCGCGGGGGGATCGCCGGCGAGCTGGAGCTGGGTGCTCTTCGACCCGATCGTCATCACGCGCGGCGCGCGCGCGCGGCCGCGCGAGCTCGCCGACCTGCGCGGGCTCGTCGCGCGGCTCGAGCCGCGCGGCGGCGAGCGGCCCCCCGGGCCCTTCGCCGGCGGCTTCGTCGGCGCGCTCGCCTACGACCTCGGCGTCGCCGGGGAGCGGCAGCGCCTGCCGCGCGACCCGCACTCGCCGCCGATCGCCGGCGGCCTCTACGTCGACTTCGTCGTGATCGAGCACCGCGCGCGCCGCGCCTGGCTCGTGCTCGGCGAGGAGCCGGGCGACGGCCGGCCGCCGGTGCGCGTGCGGCGCGATCGGTTCCTCGGCCGACTCGGCGCGCCGCCCCGCGCGCCGCTGGTCCGCCCGCTCGGGCCGCTCGTGCGCCACGTGTCCGGCGCGGCGTTCCGCGAGCGCATCGAGCGCGCGCGCGCGCGGATCGCGCAGGGCGAGATCTACCAGGCGAACCTCGCGCACCGATTCTCGCGCACCGTCGCGGGCGAGCCCGTCGACCTCTACCGGCGCCTGCGGCGGGTCAACCCCGCGCCCTACATGGGCTACCTCGCCTGCGGCCGGCGCACGGCGCTGCTCTCCGCCTCGCCCGAGCTCCTGCTCGAGCTCGAGGGCGGCAGCGCGCGGACGCGGCCGATCAAGGGCACCGCGGGCCGCGATCCCGACCCCGCGCGCGACGCGCTCGCCCGGCGCCGGCTCCTCGAGAGCGCCAAGGATCGCGCCGAGCTCGCGATGATCGTCGACCTCGAGCGCAACGACCTGGGCCGGATCGCGCGTCCGGGCAGCGTGCGCGTCGAGGGCTTCCCGCGCCTGGAGAGCTACGCCGCGGTCCACCATCTGACGGCCGATGTCGTCGCCGAGCCGCGCGCGGGAACGGACGCGGTCGACGTCCTCGCCGCGCTCTTCCCGGGCGGCTCGATCAGCGGCGCGCCCAAGCTGCGCAGCATGGACGTGATCGCCGAGCTCGAGGGCGAGGGGCGCGGGTTCTTCTGCGGCGCCATGGGCTTCCTCGACGTGCTCGGGCGGGCGCGCTTCAACGTCCTGATCCGAACGCTCGTCTGGCGCGCGACGCGCCCGGGGGTCGGCGAGGTGGGCTTCCACGTCGGCGCCGGGATCACGTGGAGCTCCGATGCCGCCGCGGAAGAGCGCGAGACGCTCTACAAGGGGGCCGCCCTCGCGGCGGCGCTCAGCGGCACCGACGAGGCGCCCGACACGCTGGGGATCGCGCTGCCGGCGCCGGAGCAGGAAGCGGCGCGCGCCGGGCTATGATGGCGGCGCGCCGCCCGCGCGGCGCTCGAGCGCACCATGGTCGACACAACCGGGGACGGCACACCTGGCGAGATCGGCGTGGCCCCGATCACGGGCCGCCTGGCCCCGCGCGATCGCGGCCGCCTCGAGTCCGTCGCGCCGCTCGGACAGGACGTCCAGCCCGTCGTGACGCGCCTCGCCAGCCTGCGCGACTGGCAGGACATCGGCGCCGCGCCCGGCTGGGAGATCCCGGCGCGGGCGAAGATCCAGCTGCACAAGCTGATGGCCGGGAACCTGCCGGCCTACGCGCTGGCCGACGGCGGCTGGGTCCTGATCCGCGTCCACGGCACCTTCACGATCGGCAGCGACAACCCCAACCTCTGGTTCCGGGTCCGCCTCGGCGGCGAGTTCGTGGGCCCCGAGGAATCCAGGGGCCTGGGCTTCGGCTTCACGAACTCGCTGACGCCGCTCGCCATCGACGGCCGCTTCCTCTTCGAGCTGCGCCTGCATGCGCTCGGGCGCCACGCGCCGCGCAAGCTCTTCAGCGAGGGCAGGATCAAGATCGGCGGCCTGGTCGGCGGAGACGGAACCGGGAAGTTCCAGGAGTACGACATCTGGGGCGAGCACGACGTCGCCGTCGACGCCGCACAGCCCCTGACGCTCGACGTCGGCGCGCCGCTCGAGGCGGGCGGGAGCGATCGGATGCACGTCGACGGCGGGGACATGTTCCTGTTCGGCGGTCGCGGCGGGCACGAGTTCCACACCTGAGCGGGAGGTCGAGTGCCGAGCTGGGAGACCCTTCACTACGGCCCCTACTACCACCAGCGCGCGCAGCGCTGGATCCCGGCGGGTGCCGACAAGCCCTGGCTGTGCTACGCCCCCGGGGGCGGCTGGAGCCGCTCGCACCCCAGGTTCTTCCACGACCCGGCCTTCGGTGAGCCGATCTTCCTGGGCTTCATCGAGCCCGCGGAGACGAGCTTTCCCGTGGCGTGCTTCTCGAGCTGGTTCGGCATGCACCGCTACGACTTCTCGCTGACCGGCGGATCGAGCGCGAACGACCCCACGCTGGCGCAGCTCGGCGAGTACCCGACGACCCCGCGCTACCTGGACTCGGGCGTGCGCGACTTCCAGCGCCTCGTGCAGCACGTCAAGGAGCACGCCGCGGAGTACGGCATCGACCCGGAGAACGGCATCGTCATGGGCTCGAGCGCGGGGGGCCAGGTCGCGGGCTGCGCCGCGTACGACTACTCGGCTCCCTTCTACGGCGAGCACACGGCGCCGACCGCGCGCAAGCACGTCTCGCGCGTCTCGAGCAGCGTCAAGGGCGCCGTGCTCACGATCACGCCCGACGACTGGCGCCACCACCCGCAGCTCTCCTTGCAGCGCGGCCTGTTCGGGATCTCGACGCAGGCGGAATGGGACGTCATCCGGCCCGGCGACAAGGCGGCGCTGAGCCCGCTGGGCGTGCTGCGCCAGACGCGCCGGGCCCTGCCCACGTTCCTCTGGTACCTCGAGGAGTTCACCGGCGCCCCCGATCAGATGCCGCCCTACCCGGCCGGCTACCTGCACGGCTCCGGCAACGGCTTCCAGATCCACTCCTTCCTCGAGTCGCTCGGGGGCGACAGCGTCTTCCACCACGCCGGCGTGCTCGCGCCCGAGGACTACCCGGCGACGCTCTGGGACTGGCTGCAGGCCAGGTGGACGCAGACCTGACGCCCGCGGTGGCGCGCCGGCGGGCGCCCCACCCGGCCAATTGAAAAACGGGGGTAAGGAGCGCGGGCGGCCCGACATCTCGGGACGGCCCGCGGCCCGCCGCGGAACTAGATTATGGGCGCCCCGGTCCCGGCGACGACCCGAAGGAGAAACCGATGCTCGAGAGTCTGCTCCTCGCCCTCTTTCCCAGCGTCCCCGCGGCGCCGCCCCGAGCGGAGCCGCCCGCGGCCCTCCAGGACGACGACAAGCCCGACAAGCGGCCCGAGATCGCCGAGCTGCTCGAACGCCTGAAGAAGCACGTCGCGGAGAACGGCCAGGAGGACCAGCTCGCCGTCGAGGTGATCGACCAGCTCGCCACCGAGTTCCCGAAGTGCGGCGAGAAGGACCGCGCGGCGATCGTCAAGGGCGTCGACGCGTGCTTCAAGGAGAAGCGCAAACCGACCGACGAGGGTGCGCCCGACAACCTCCTGCACCTCGCGGCGGCGACCGCGCTGGGCGAGATGGGGCCCGAGAGCGCCAAGCCGCTCGCGGGGTGGATCGACCACAAGAGCCTGCGCAAGGACCTCAACCTGCAGCGCGCGATCATCCTCGCCCTCGGCAAGACGAAGGCGGAGTCCGGCATCGAGCCGCTCGTCGACCTGCTCGACCACCACCAGGCCACGATGCAGGCCGCGGGGGCCGAGGCGCTGGGCAACTACGACAAGGAAGACCAGGAGGTGCGCAAGGAGATCTTCGAGGCGATCCTCAAGGTCCTCACCGCGCTGAAGAACAACGTCGACGCGGACGTGAACGACGTCATCTCGCGCGAGCGCTACGAGGCGATCTCGGCGGCGATGATCGGGACGCTGCAGAAGATGTCGGGGCACGACGCCCGCGACCCGAGCGACTGGACCCACTGGTGGAACAAGAACAAGAAGGAGGACTGGGACGCGGGCAAGGGCTGAATCGGCCTGCGGGACTCCCACGACACCGATGCCGCCCGTGACCCCTTTCGCGCCCGAGACTCCCCGGTCCCCGCAGACCCCGAGGGACCGGGCGCCGCGCGAGCGCGGCATCCTCGGGCCGCTCGTCGTCCTCGGCCTCTTGCTGCTCTTGCTCCTCGCCCGCGTGCTCCTGCCGCGCCTCTTCGAGCCGCAGCGGGTCCCCGCCGAGCCGAGCGCGACCGAGGCCCGGCCGACCGGTGTGCAGGCCTTCGCCGGCGAGGCGCAGGTGCGCGGCGTCGGCCGCCTGCGCGTGCACCTGGGCCCGTTGCACGCGGACGAGCGGCGCCAGGACTTCGACGCGCGCGCGCTCCAGGGCGAGCTCGGTCTCGGGCCGGGCGAGCCTTGGCGGCTGGACCTCGGCCTCGAGCCCGTTCACGAGGGCTCGGGCGGCCGTCCGCTCGCCAGCGGCACGTCCGACGCGCCCGCGGCGATTCTCGGCCTGGGGATCCACGCGGTGCGCGTCCTCGATTCGCGCGGGCTCGCCCTCGAGCCGCTGTCCGAGCTACCGGATCCGACTGGCGCGCCGCGGCCCCTCGTCACGCTCCTGCGCCCGCCCGCGGGCGGGCTCTTCCCCGGAGAAGAGGTCAGCGTGGTGCTCTGGGGCCGCGCTCCCGCGGGCGAGGTGCAGCTCGCGGGCCTCGCGCCAGACGCACAGCTCGTGCTCATCCCCGTCGAGGACGCGCCTTCCGAGCGTCCGCTCGCGCGCTGGGTGCGGGACGACCGGGAGCTCTGGATGCCCGATCTCGGCGCGCGCGGAGACAAGTGAGGGGGGAAGAAGCGCCGCCGCGCTTCGTCTAGAATCCGCGCGGTCCGGCACCGCCGCGATCCATGTCGACCCACGCCTCCCGCACCGCGCCCCGCAGCCTGGGGCCGGTCCTCGCCCTGCTCCTGCCCCTGCTCACCGTCGCGGCGGGCTTCCTGGGGTACGCGCGCTGGAGCGAGCGCCCGCGCGGCGAGCGCGCGCGACCGCCCGAGGCGCCCGGCGACGAGGTCGACGGCTGGGTCGGCACGGCGCGGCTCGCCGGCGGCGTGCTCTGGGCGCGCCTCGCTCCGCTCCAGGCCGACGCCGAGCGCCAGCGCTTCGAGGCGCGCGCCCTGCGCGCCCGGTTCGCCCTCGGGGAAGGCGCGCCCTGGCGCCTGGACCTCTACCACGACGCGGACGGCGGCGACGCCGCGGGGCCTGCAGCCGCTTGGGCGGAGCGCCTGGAGGTCCTCGACGAGCAGGGGGTCGCCCTGCGCGCGCTCGCGCTCGCCGAGCTCGCCGAGTCCGGGTCGAGGCCGGCGGACCCGCTGGCCGTCCTGCTCTCGCCCCCGGGCCGCGCCCTCCTGCCGCGCGAGGAGATCAGCGTCGTGCTGTGGGGGCGCGCCCCGGAGGCGCGACCCCGCGTCCGCGGCCTGTTGCGGGACGGCGACGGGACGGCGGCGGCCGAGCTCGCGCTGCAGCCCACGAGCGTTTCGGGCGCGAGCCTGGCGCGCTCGCTGGCGCGGCTCGAGCCGCAAGAGAGCGAGCTCGACACGGACGATCAGGAGGAGAGCCGGTGACGGGCGGCCCGGGCGGCCCGCAGGTCCGCGTCTGGGGGCTGCTCGTCGCGCTCGGGGTCATCGTCGCCTGGACCCTGCCCACGCGTCCCGAGTCGCGCGCTCGAACGGCGGAGGATCTCGCGCTCGCCTCGGCAGCGGGGGGCGGAGCGGGGGCGAGCGCGCCGCGGCTGCCCGTTCCCGTGATCCTGCCCAGCCGCGAGGCCGAGCTCCTGACGCGCATCCACGAGCTCGAGGACGAGCTCGAGCTCGAGCGCGAGCTGCGCCTGCAGCGCGAGCAGGAGTGGCTGAGCTTCACCCGCGCCGTGTCCGAGCTCCCGGTCGAAGTGCCGACGCCCGCGGCTCCGGAGCACCTGCGCGAGCGCCTGGTGGGCGAGGAGGCGGTGACCGAGGTCCTCGAGCGCGCCGAGCGCGAGGACGAGCTCGAGCGATCGCGCGCGCGGCTGCGCGTGCTCCGCGCGCTGATGATCGCCGAGCAGATCCTCTCCTTCGACCTCCTCGAGCTCGGGCGCGCCGACGCCGCGACGCGCTCGACGGGGCCCGTCGTGGCGCGCACGATCGACCCCTGGGGGCGCCCGACCGGGACGCTCGCCGCCGATCGCCTGAGCCTCCGGTGCAGCCGCTCGGCGCACACGCTGACCTTCGTCTTCGAGAACGGGTTCGAGACGCAGGGCGGCGTCGCGACGCCCTTCGGTGAGCCCACCCATGCCACGGAGCAGGATCTCTCCGATCGCCCCGAGCGGGGCGCCGAGCGCGGAGGCGTGCGCACGATGCGCTTCACCGGCGTCGACCCCGAGCCGTGGATCGAGACGCTGCCCGAGCTCTTCGACGCGGACGCCTTCCGCGCGCCCGAGGACGACGGCCGCTGGGACGTGCTGCGCGTGCGCCAGGAGCTCAACCGCCTCCTGCGCGAAGAGGCCACGGCGCGCCGCTACCAGCTGCGCGGGATGGGCGGCGTCGTCGACGGCGTGCTGCGCGACGTCCAGCTCGTCGAGCTCGACGAGCGCGGCGGTCCGCTGCGCCTGTTCTTCGCCGACCGCCTGCAGCTCCTGCGCTCCGGCAACGGGATCCAGCTCCTCCTGGAGCAGGGCGCGATCGAGAGCGGGGACCGGCGCGCGCCCTTCCTCGACGGCCGCTACCGCATCTTCCTCCCGCGCGCCTCCTTCGAGCGCTGGAAGGAAGCGCGCCTGCCGGGGCTCGCGCCGCCGCAGCCGCTGCGCCTCGAGGAGCCGCTGGAGCCCGGTCCGAGCGGGTCCTGACTGCTGCATGGCGCGCGCGCCCCGACCCCAACGCGAGCTCCCCTGGGAGGACTCGGACGACGTGCCGCCCGATGGCTCGCGCGAGGCGCCGCGCGCGGCGCCGCCCGGCTCCGCGGTGCTGACCGTCGGCGAGCTGACGCGCCGGCTCGCCGCGCGCGCGCGCGAGCTCGGCCGGCTCGCCGTCGAGGGCGAGGTCGCCGCGCTCAAGCGCGCCGGCTCGGGGCACGTGTACTTCTCGCTGAAGGACTCCGAGGCCGTCGTGAGCTGCGTGATCTGGCGCAGCCGCCGCGCGCAGGCGCTGCGCTTCGAGATGGAGGAGGGGATGCGCGTCGTGTGCCACGGCCAGCTCGACGTGTACGCGCCGCGCGGCACGTACAGCCTGGTCGTCGACCGCGTCGAGCGCCGCGGGCTGGGCGAGCTGCTCGCGCGCCTCGAGGAGCTCAAGGCCCGGCTGCGCGAGCGCGGCATGTTCGATCGCAGCCGCGCGCTCCCCGCGCTGCCGCGCTGCATCGGCGTCGTCACGAGCCGCGATGGCGCGGCGTTCCAGGACTTCCTGCGCACGCGCACGCTGCGCTGGCCGCTGTACCCGCTGCGCCTCGCCCACACCGCGGTCCAGGGCCCCGGGGCGGCGCGCTCGATCGCTGCCGCGCTGCGCGAGATCGAGGCCAGCGGGGTCGACGCGATCGCGCTGGTGCGCGGCGGGGGCTCGATCGAGGACCTGTGGGCGTTCAACGAGCTGCCGGTCGCGGAGGCGATCTGGGAGATGCGCGTCCCCGTCGTGACGGGCATCGGCCACGAGACCGACACGACGCTCGCCGACCTCGTGGCCGACCACCGCGCGCACACGCCGACGGATGCGGCGCAGAGCCTCGTCCCCGACCGCGGCGCGCTCGTCGCGCGCATGGAGCGCCTCGAGGCCTACCTCGCGGAGGCGATCGAGCGCGCCATAGGACGGCGCGCGGAGCGCCTCGAGCGCGCCGCTCGCGCGCGGCCCCTGCGCTCGGCCGCAGGGCTCTTCGCCGACCGCGCCGAGCGCGTGCGAGGCGCGCAGCGGCGCCTGCGCGAAGCGCTGCGCGGCGCCCTCGGCCGGCGCGCCGTCGCGCTGCAGTCGGCCGCCGCGCGCCTCGAGCGCTGCGGGCCGCGCGTCCAGCTCGAGCGCGCGGCCGCTCGCGTGACGGGCGTCGCCGCGCGTCTGGGCGAGTCGCTGCGGCCGGAGCTCGCGGGCCGCGCAGGGCGTCTCGCGCTCGCCGCGAAGTCGCTCGAGGCCACCTCGCCGCTCGCCGTCCTGGCCCGCGGCTACTCGATCACGCGCCGCCGCGCGGACGGCCGGGCGGTGCGCCGCGCGGAGGACGCGCCCGCCGGGACCGAGATCGAGACGCTGCTCGGCGCGGGGCGCCTCGTCTCCCGCGTCGAGCGCGGCGACGAGGACGGCGGCGAGCGAGGCGACGCTTGAGCGCCGCCGACCTCTGGGCCGTCGTCGTCAACTGGAACGGCGGGGCGATCAACGTCGCGTGCTTGCGCTCGCTCGTCGAGAGCGGCGTCGCCGCGCCGCGGATCGTCTTCGTGGACAACGCCTCGAGCGACGGCTCGCTCGAGGAGGTGGCGCGGCGCTTCCCGGAAGTGCGGCGGATCGCGAACGAGCGCAACCTCGGCTTCGGCGAGGCGGCCAACCGCGGCGCGCGGCTGGCGCTCGAGGAGCGCGCGCAGCAGGTCTTCTTCGTCAACAACGACGTGACCGTGCCGCCGGAGACGACGCCGCGCCTCGCGCGCGCCCTGTGCGCGGACCCCGCCATCGGCATCGTCGGCCCGCGCGTCCTGTACGCGAGCGAGCCGGCGCGGGTCTGGTGCGCGGGTGGCCGCATGACGTGGCGCCAGAACCTCTCGACGCTCCTCGGCCACCGCCGGCCCGACGGGCCCCAGTGGCGCGCCGTGCGCGCGGTCGACTACGTCGCCGGGTGCGCGATGCTCGTGCGGCGCGAGGTGTTCGAGCGCGTCGGCTTCCTCGACGCCGCGTACTTCGCCTATATGGAGGACGTCGACTTCTGCCTGCGCGCCGCGCGCGCGGGATTCGCGGTCGTCTCGGTGGGGGAGGTGGCTGCGTACCACGAGCCCTCGAGCGCCACGGGCGGCGGCTACAGCGCGCGGCGCAAGTACATGCAGGGGCTCAACTCGATCCGCTTCCTGCGCGCGCACGGCGGGGCGAGCGAGTGGGCGCGCTTCGCGCTCTACGACGTGCTGACGCTGCCCGGCCTGTGGCTCGTGGGCCTGTTCCGCGGGCGCGCCCGCGCCGCGCTCGCCAAGGGCATGGGGATCGCCCACGGCCTGGCGGGCCGGCGCGTCACGGCGGAGCGGCTGGAGCGCGGCGGGACGTTCCTGTGGTGAGGGGCGGGCCGGTGGCCGCGGCGCGCGTTTACGTGATGCCTACCGGCCGGGCCTTCCGCATGCCCGCGGTCCCGGGTATCTAGTGGCCCTGATGTCCGACCGAACTCCCTACCGCCGGCGCCCCTTCACGTGAGTGGACGCCAGGCCGGCCCGCGACGCCATCCGTTCGCGAGCTGCCAGGGAGCCGGTCGGTTCCTGCTGATCCTGCGCTGATCGGCAGCTGGCTCGGGGGAACGCGGGTCCACGTCCGTGGGATTCCGCTTCCGGCAAGGAACCTTGCCCAAACCCCCCTGCCAGCATGAACCCGAACCGAGCACTCGTTTCCGCGATCGCCGCCGCCGCGCTCGTCGCCGCGGCGTCCGCACAGGAAGACCCCGCCGCGAGTCAAGGCATCACCTGGGCCGATCTGCTCGGCGCCGGGTCGAAGATGAAGCTGTACGGCTTCCTGCGCCTCGACACGATGTACGACGACTCGCGCATGAACGACCCGCAGATCCCGATCTGGGTCAAGTCCGAGGACCCGGCCGTGGCTCCACCGATCGGCGCCGGCGAGGACGATTCCGAGTTCTCGATGTCGGCGCGCCTGACGCGGCTGGGCCTCGACCTCGACGGCCCGCCCGTGGACGAGATGGGCGGCTGCCAACTGGGAGGGAAGATCGAGGTCGACTTCTACAACATCGGCCTGGACGACTCGGACTCGCGCAACGCGATCCGCATGCGGCTCGCGTACCTGGACCTCGACTGGGGGCGCTGGGGCCTGCTCGCGGGCCAGGACTGGGACGTCTTCTCGCCGCTCTACCCCATCGTCAACAACGACATCGTGATGTGGGGCGCGGGGAACACCGGCGACCGGCGCCCGCAGGTGACTGCCAGGTACCAGGCACCGTCCGGCGAGAACGAGATCCTGACGGAGTTCGGCTTCGCGTTCCCGGGAGCCGTCGGCGGCTCGACCGTCGAGGGCGGCTTGCGCAGCGGGGAGGCCTCGGGGCAGCCGATGTGGAACGCGCGCATCGGCTACCACGGCAAGACCGCGGAGAGCTCCTACCAGGTCGGCGTGTGGGGCGCCACCGGCCAGGCGGAGCTCGACGTGCCCATCGACGGCGAGACGACCTTCGACGCCACGATCGTCGGGCTCGACGCCAGGATCCCGCTGCACTCCGACCGCGCCTGGATCACGACCGAGTACTGGCTGGGCGAGAACATGAGCGACTACCGCGGCGGCATCCTGCAGGGCGTCAATCCGACGAGCGGCGAGGAGATCGCGGGCTCCGGCGGCTTCCTCGAGCTCGGCCTCCAGGCCACGAGCTCGTTCGCGCTGTACGCCGGCTACTCGCGCGACGACCCCGACAACGCGGACCTCGACCCGCTGCAGCGCGCTGACAACAGCATCCCGTACCTCGCCGCGCGCTGGCGCTTCGGCGACGTGCGCTTCGGCTTCGAGTACCTGAACTGGACCACCGAGTACATCGACGCGGGCGACGGGACGGCTGACCGCGTGGCTGCCTGGATCGCCTACTACTTCTGACCGGGGAGGAGCTATCGACATGAGAATGGGCGCGGATGCTGCGCTCGCAGGGCCATACAGTGGCCTCGTCTCGTCTCGTCTCGTTCCTCGTTTCCTGCTTTCTTGGGTTCCTCAGACTACGGCAGCCGTCAGCGACACTCCGAGGACTCCTGTGCGCGCTCGTCCCGGCCGACGGGCGTCAGGATACCGTCGCGCGAGGCGCGGACGACGAGCTTCGGGTACGTTATAGGCCGAGCAAGAACCACTCCGCAGTTTCGTCGGCCCCGCGCCCCTTGCACGACCCCCGAAGCGCACACGTCTTCTCGTTCTCGACGAGCGTCGACGAGCCGACGCACCAGGCCCTCCTCGCGCTCCTCTCGCCCGACGAGCGCGAGCGGGCGCGGCGCTTCGTGCACGCGCGCGACGCGCGGCGCTTCGCGGCGGGGCGCGGGCGGCTGCGCCAGATCCTCGGCCAGTACCTGGGACGGCCGCCGCGCGAGGTCCGGATCGGCTACGGCGCGCACGGCAAGCCGCGGCTCCTCGAGCGCGACCCGGGGCTCGAGTTCAACGCGTCGGCCTCGGGCGAGCTGGCCCTCGTCGCCGTGCGCCACCAGGGTCCGGTCGGCGTCGACGTGGAGCGCGTGCGGCCGGGGATCGACGCGGGCTCCATGGTGCGGCGCTTCTTCACCGCCGAGGAGGCGCGGCGCTGGGACGAGCTCCCGCGCGACGAGCGCGTGCCCGCGTTCTTCTCGCTCTGGACGTGCAAGGAAGCGCTGCTCAAGGCGACCGGCCGCGGCCTCGCCCTGCGGCTCGACGCCGTCGAGATCGCGCTCGGCCCCGGATCGGCCGCGCTCGCGCGCATCGCCGGCCCCCGCGCGGACGCCGCGCGCTGGTCGCTCTGGACCTGGCGTCCGGCGGCCGGCTACGCGGCGGCGCTGTGCGTCGAGGGCGAGCTGCACGCCGTCGAGCACCGCGACCTCGGCGGGCTTTCCGGCGTCCGAGCCCCTGCGCTACACTTGGCGCCGTGTCGGCCCGACGCTGCGACCCGCGCGAGTCCCCGCCGAGGGCCGTGACCTCGACGCCCGCGCGGCGAAGGACCCGGGGGTGCCCCGCCCGTGGAGACTGTCGGTAGCCTGGTCGCCGAGCGAGCCCACCGCAGCCCCGCTGCCCCCGCAATCCGGGGCATCGGCCGGGATGCGCTGACGTACGCGGACCTCGCGCGGCACGTGGACGGCGTCGTCGCGGCCTTGCACCGGGCCGGCGTCGGCCGCGACGAGCGGGTCGCGGTCGTCCTGCGCGGCGGCCCGGAGATGGCGACGGCCTGCCTCGCGGTCGCGTCCGCCGCCGCCTGCGCGCCGCTGAATCCGGAGTACAAGGCGCCCGAGCTCGGGCGCTTGCTCGCGGCGCTCGACGTGCGCCTCTTGCTCGTCGATCCCGGGCTGCGCTCGCCCGCGGCCAGCGTCGCGCGCGGCCTCTCGATCCCGGTGCTCGAGGTGCGTCCCGCGGAGGGCTCCCCGGCGGGCTTCTTCGAGCTCTCGGGCGCCGCGCGCGCCCGCGGCCCGCGCGGCCGCCGCTCGCAGCGGGGGGCGGCCGGGCCCGCGGGTCGCCGCGACGTCGCCCTCGTGCTGCATACCTCCGGCACGACGGCGCAGCCGAAGATCGTCCCGCTGACGCACGCGAACGTCCTCGGCGCGGCGGCGGGCGTCGCGCGCTCGCTCGCGCTGGGTCCCGGGGACGTGGCGCTCGACATGCTGCCGATGTTCCACGTCGGAGGCTTCGTCGACCTCGTCCTGGCGCCGCTCGTCGCGGGCGGCTCGACCGTCTGCGCGGCGAACTTCACGCTGGGGGGCTTCTTCGAGTGCCTCGAGGCGCTGCGGCCCACGTGGTTCCAGGGCGTGCCGACGATGCTGCGCGAGATCGCCCAGCACGTCGCGGCGAGCGGAGCGCGCGCCGCGCCCTCGTCGCTGCGCCTCGTGCGCTCGGTCTCCGCCGCGCTCCCGGCGGGCGTGCTGGCCGATGTCGAGCGCGCGCTCGGCGTGCCCGTCATCGAGATCTACGGCATGACCGAGACGAGCGGGCTCATCGCGAGCAACCCGCTCGACGCGCGCAAGGTCGGCTCGGTGGGCGTGGCCTCGGGACCCGAGGTGGCCATCTGGGACGGCGCGCGCCTCGTCTACGAGCCGGGGCGCGCCGGCGAGGTCGTCGTGCGCGGCGCGAGCGTCATGGCGGGCTACCAGGGGCTCGCTGCCGCGGAGCACTGGACCCCGGACGGTTGGCTGCGCACGGGGGACCTGGGGTACCTCGACGCAGACGGCTACCTCTTCCTCACGGGTCGGATCAAGGAGCTCATCAACCGCGGCGGCGAGAAGGTCGCGCCGCGCGAGGTCGACGACGCGCTCCGCGAGCACCCCGCCGTCGCCGCCGTCGCGACGTTCGCGCTGCCGCACGAGGCGCTGGGCGAGGACGTCGCCGTCGCCGTGGTCCGCGCGCCCGGTGCCGCGCTCGAGCGCGAGGAGCTGATCGCGTTCGCGGCCGAGCGCCTGGCGTACTTCAAGGTGCCGCGCACGGTGCTCTTCCTCGAAGCGCTGCCGCGCGGGCCGGGCGGAAAGCTCGCTCGCGCGGCGCTCGCCCAGGAGCTCGAGCGCGCGGAGCGGCCGCCGTCGCGCCCGTCGCCCGCGGCGCCGAGCGATGAGCGGGATGCGCCGGGCGCGGGCGGTCTCGGGAGCCCGCTCGCCCGGCTCCTCGCGGCGCTGTGGTCGCAGGTCCTGGGGGTCGAGGTCGCCCGCGCGGACGCCGACTTCTTCGACCTCGGCGGCGACTCGCTCAAGGCCGCCAGCCTCGTCAACGAGCTCGAGGCGCGCTTCGGCGCGACGATCTACGTGTCCGCCGTCTTCGACGCGCCGCGCATCGCGGCGTTCGAGGCCTACCTCGAGGACCAGTACCCCGAGCTCGTCGCGCGCATGCTCGGGCGCGACGCGCGACCCGCCGCGCATCCGGGCCGGCGCGTGGACGAGCGGCGGCTGGCCGAGCTGCGGCGGACGATCGGCGGCGCTCCCGCCCTGCGCACCCCGCCGGCGCGCAAGAACCGCCGCGCGGTGTTCGTGCTGACCACGCCGCGCTCGGGCTCGACGCTCCTGCGCGTGATGCTGGGCGGGCACCCGCGGCTCTTCGCGCCGCCCGAGCTGTACCTCCTGAGCTTCGACGACCTCGCCGAGCGCCGGCGCTGGTTCTCGGGCTCGCAGGGCTTCCTGCTCGAGGGCAACGTGCGCGGGCTGATGCACCTGACGGGCGCGGACGCGGACGGCGCGCGCGCCCTCATGGCGCGCCTGGAAGAGGAGCGCACGCCCACCCACGACTACTACCGCATGCTGCAGGACTGGGCGGGCGAGCGCACGCTCGTCGACAAGACGCCCTGGTACGCCCTGCACCTCGAGAACCTCGAGCGCGCCGAGGCGTGCTTCGCGGACCCGATCTACGTCCACCTCGTGCGCCATCCCTACGGCATGCTGCGCTCCTTCGACGAGGCCAAGATGGCGCAGCTCTGGTATCCGCGCTTCGTCGACCGGAGCGAGACCGATCCGCTCGCGGTGCCGTACTCGGAGACCGAGCTCGGGGAGATGGTCTGGCTGATCCTGCACGAGAACATCCTGCGCTTCCTCGAGCGCGTCCCTGCGCGCCGCCGGCACCGGGTGCGGTTCGAGGACCTGGTCACGGCGCCCGAGCGCACGCTGCGCGACCTGTGCTCCTTTCTGGACCTCGAGTTCGACCCGCGCATGCTCGCGATCCACTCGCGCGACCTCGACCGCATGACCGACGGCCTGCACGGCGTCTCGCGCATGATCGGCGACACGAAGTTCCACCAGCACGAGGGGATCGCCGCGAGCGCGGCGGACGCCTGGAAGAGCGCGTACGAGCTGGACTTCCTGTGCGACGCGACCTTCGCGCTCGCCCGCCGCCTGGGCTACGCGGAGACGCTGGCGGACGTGCACGGCCGCGAGGAGCTCGTCCTGTGAGGCCCCTCGCCGAGCTCCTCGCCGAGCTCGCGGCGCTCGACGTGAAGCTCCTCGCCGAGGGCGAGCGGCTGCGGATCAACGCGCCCAGGGGAGCGCTGGCGCCGGCGCTCGAGGCGGAGCTGCGCGCGCGCAAGGGCGAGCTGCTCGCCGCTCTGGGCGACGGCTGGCGCGGCCAGGCGCGTCTCGCGCCGGTGCATCAGGCGCATCTCGCGCCGGGGCCGCGCGACGGCGAGCTCGCCCTCTCGTGCGCCCAGGAGCGCCTGCTCGCCCTCGCGGCGCTCGCGCCCCAGAGCAACGCCTACAACATCGCAGCTGCTTTCCGGCTCGTGGGCAAGCTCGACGTCGCGGCGCTCGAGCGCAGCCTGGCCGCGGTCGAGGAACGGCACGAGGTCCTGAGGACGGCGTACTCGAGCGGGCCGTGCATCGCCCCGGCCGCGCCGGGCACGCTGCCGATCACGGACTGGAGCGGGCTGCCGGAGGCGCGGCGCGGGGCGCGCGCAGCGGAAGAGGTCGCCTGCTTCGCGCGCCGGCCCTTCGACCTGGCGCGCGGCCCCGTCTGGCGCTGCACGCTCCTGCGCCTCGCCGAGCGCGACCACGTCCTCGCGCTCGCCGTGCACCACGTCGCGTTCGACGGGCAGTCGAAGGACGTCCTGCTCGCGGACATCGCAGCGCTGTACGCGGCCTTCGCGCGGGGCGAGCCCGCGGACCTCGCGCCGCTTCCCGTGCAGTACGTCGACTTCGCGGCGTGGCAGCGCCGCTGGCTCGAGGGCGACGGCGCGCGGCGCCAGCTCGCGTACTGGGAGGCGCAGCTCGGAGGGGGACTGGGCGAGCTCGTCCTCCCGGCCGATCGTGCGCGCGCCCGGCACGCGGGCGCGCGCGGGCCGGCGGCGAGCCACGCGCGCTTCGAGCTCCCGCCCGCGCTGGCGGCGCGCCTCTCCGCGCTGAGCCGGGAGCAGGACGCGAGCCTCTTCCACACGCTGCTCGCCGGGTTCCACGCGCTCCTCTTCGCGTACACCGCGCAGGAGGATCAGGTGCTCTGCTCGCCCGTCGCCGGCCGCGGCCCGCGCGAGCTCGAGGGCCTGATCGGCTGCTTCAACAACCTCGTCGCCATCCGCTCGGACCTCTCCCGCGACCCCTCGTTCCGGGCGCTCCTCGGCCGCGTGCGCAGCGCCAGCCTGGCGGCGTACGAGAACCAGGACCTGCCCTTCCAGCGCGTCGCCGAGCTGCCGTGCCTGGCGCGCACCCCGCTGGCGCGCGCGCTCTTCTCGCTGCGCTACGATCCACGCCAGACGCTGCAGCTCGCGGGGCTCGAGTCCACGCCCTTCACGCTGCGCAAGGAGACGCCGGACTTCGACCTGGCGATGTACGTCGAGGTCCGCCGTGACGGCCTGGGAGGGATCCTCGAGTACGACACGCGGCTCTTCGAGGAGTCGACCGTCTCGGGGCTCCTCGCGCGGTACCGCGAGCTGCTCGAGCGGGCGGTCGACGGGCCCGATCGGCCGCTGAGCGAGCTCGCGCCCCTGTGCGTGGAGCCCGCGCGGGTGGCGCGGCTCCTCGAGGCGCACGCGCAGGTGCAGGAGGCAGTCGTCGTGGGGCGCGGGCGCGCGCACCCCGGCGTCGCCTACGTGGTGCCGAGCCAGGAGGACGTGCCGAGCGCGGACGCCCTGCGCGAGCACGCGGCGCAGCGGCTGCCGCACTACGCGGTGCCCGCGGCGTTCGTCCCGCTGGACGCCCTGCCGCGCACGCCGGACGGCGGCGTCGATCGCGCGGCGCTCGCGGGGCCGCGCCGCGGAGAGCACCCGATCCGCTTCGCTCCCGCGGAGGACCGGCCGACGAGAAGCCGCGTCCCCCCGCGGACCGCGCTCGAGAAGGCCCTCGCGGAGCTCTGGACCGAGGTGCTGTGGCTCGATCGGGAGGTCGGGATCGAGGACGACTTCTTCGAGCTCGGCGGCCACTCGCTGCTCGCGGCGGCGCTCTTCGCGAAGATCGAGGAGCGGCTCGGACGGCCGCTGCCGATCGGCGCCCTGCGCGAGCTGGGGACGGTCGCCCGGCTCGCCGGATTCCTGGAGCGCGCCGAAGAGGAGCGCGCCGTCGCGTCCCCCGGTGCGCGGGCGCCCGCGGGCGCGGCGAGCGGCCTCGCGCCCGAGATCCTGCGCGGCCTCGTCGCGCACACCACCGGCTGGAAGGGCGAGCGCGCGGGGCCGGAGGCGCTCGTCTTCGGGCTCAACACGCGCGGCTCGCGGCAGCCGCTCTTCTGGTGCTGCCAGGGGCTGAACGAGTTCACGCAGCTCTCCGAGCACCTGGGGGAGGACCAGCCGCTGTACGCGATGCGCTCGGGCCACCGCGTGATGCAGAAGACGCCCGAGAACATCGCCGCGCTGGCGGCGCACTACGCCGGCGAGATCCGCGCCGTGCAGGCGCGCGGGCCCTACCTGCTCGGTGGCAACTGTCAGGCCGGCGCGATCGCGCTGCAGATCGCCCGGCGGATGCGCGCCGAGGGCCGCGAGGTCACGCTGCTCTGCATGATGGAGAAGTTCGTCCCCGACGACTACGCCGGCCGCGTGGCGTTCCTTTTCGCGAACCCGGGCGCGCGCAGCCCGTACCGCTACTTCCGGGACCCCGCGCTCGGGTGGCGCAAGTACTACACCGGCGGGTTCGCGCTCCACCGGCTGCGCGGGGACCACGGGCAGCTCTTCCGCGAGCCCAACGTCCAGGTCCTGGCCGCCGAGCTCACGGCGGCGATCGCGGCGGCACAGCGCGCTCCGCAAGAACCCCGTGCGTCCGACGAACCGCCCGCCGCGCGCTGGCAGATGCTCCCCGAGCGCGCCTACCGCGCGCGGATCGGCGCGCTCGCCCGCGTCCCGCTGCGTGTCCCGGCCGGCGCGCCCCTCGCCCTGCGCGTGCGCGTCCAGAACCAGAGCCCGGAGACCTGGGCGCCGACCGAGCGCAGCGGCATCGTGCTCGCCAATCGCTGGCTCGACGGCGCGGGCCGCACCGCGCGCTGGCTCGACGGCCAGGCGCGCCTCGCGGCCGCCCTGGGTCCGGGCCAGAGCGTCGAGCTGCGGCTCGAGATGGCCGCGCCCGGCGAGCCCGGCGACCACGTGCTCGAGCTCGACATGGTGGACGAGGGAGTCGCCTGGTTCGGCGAGAAGGGCTCGGCCGTGCAGCATGTCCCGGTCGTGGTCCAGGTCCCGAGACCTTCGCTCCTGCGCAGGCTCGCGGGGAGGTTTTCGGGTGCGAGATGAGGGCATGAACGACGCGACGCGGAACCACCCCTTCTACCGGCGGCTCGACGAGCGCATCCTCGAGCTCGGCGGCATGTTCAACGCGCACCTGCACCTGGATCGCGCGGGCACGCTCGAGGAGCGTTACATGGCGAGCACCGGCCAGGCGCTCGACGAGTGCTCGCACGTCTCGCTCGCGAAGAAGCACGGTCTCATCGGGCGGCTGCACGAGGGGCCGGCCTACGAGGCCGCCGACCTCGAGCGGCGCGTGCACTCCTACCTCGACACGATGGTCGCCGCGCGCACCGCCCGGGCCGACACGCTGGTCGACGTGACCGACGACCGCGTGGGCCTCTCCGCGCTCGAGACCCTCGAGGAAGTGCGCCGCGAGCGCGCCGGCGACATCGACCTGCGGCTCGCGGCCTACTCGCCGCTCGGCTTCCGCGACTCGGAGCCGGGGCGCTGGGAGCTGTTCGAGGAGGGGGCGCGACGCTCCGACTTCATCGCCTCGCTGCCGGAGGCGGACGACACGGACGACTACCCGGGCAACATCGGGTTCGACGAGCACTGCCGGCGCGTGCTCGCGCTGTCGAGGGAGCTCGGCAAGATGGTCCACATCCACACCGACCAGCGCAACGAGCCCACCGAGCGCGGGACGGAGCGGTTGATCGCGGCGCTGCGCGAGCACGGTGCTCCCGTCTCGCCCGACTCGAACCGGGGCGAGCCGCTGGTCTGGGCGGTGCACGCGATCTCGCCGTCCACCTACGACGAGGCGCGCTTCGACGCGCTCCTCGCCGGCCTCGTCGAGACGGGCATCGGCGTCGTCTGCTGTCCGTCGGCAGCGATGGGGATGCGCCAGATCCGCCCGCTGACGACGCCGACGCACAACAGCATCCCGCGCGTGCTGGAGATGCTGGCCGCCGGCGTCCACGTGCGAGTGGGCTCGGACAACGTCGCCGACATGTGCTCGCCCAGCACGACCGCGGACCTGCGCGACGAGATCTTCGTGCTGTCCGGGGCGCTGCGCTTCTACCACGTCGGCGTCCTGGCCAGGCTGGCGGCGGGCCAGCGGCTCGATGCCGCCGAGCGCGAGCTCGTGAGCGAGCACCTCGCGCGGGATCGGGCCGAGATCGAGAGAGCGCTCGGCCGGCGGTAGCCGCGATGGCAGCGGCGTTCGACCCCCGGGATCCGGACTTCGTCCGCGACCCGTACCCGACCTACGCCGCGCTGCGGCGCGACGACCCGCTCCACCGCGCGCCCTTCGGCTACTTCGTGCTGACGCGCTACGCGGACGTCGCCGCGGCGCTGCGTGACCCCGCGTTCCGCAATGGGCCCTCGCGCCACGCCGTCGTCAACGAGCGCAACCGCGGCCGGTACGTCTGCGCGGACGTGGCCGCCAACGTCCTCCCGTTCCTCGATCCGCCGCGCCACACGCGCCTGCGCAAGGAGATCGGCAGGGCGTTCCAGGCGCACCTCGCGCGCCATCCCCCGGACCTGCGGGCGCTCGCCGAGGAGCGGCTGCGGCCTCTCCTGGAGCGCGGGGAGCTCGACCTCGTCGGCGACTTCGCGACGCCGTTCTCGGTCGCCGTGATCGGCCGGGTCCTGGGCGTGCCCGAAGAGGACGCGCCGCGCCTCGAGGCCTGGAGCGAGGCGTTCTTCTACCTCTTCGCGCCGATCCCCTCGGAGGAGGTCCTGGCGCGGGTCGACCGCGAGCTGGCGGCGTTCCGGGGCTACTTCGCGAGCCTGCTGGAGGAGCGCCGGCGCGCGCCGCGGGCGGACCTGATCAGCGTGCTGGCCCGCGCCGACGGGCTCGGAGACGCCGAGGTCGCCGACACCTGCATGCTGCTGTTCGCCGACGGCGTCGAGAACGTCGACCGCGGGATCGCGAACGCCGTCCTGGCGCTCCTCGAGCACGAGGACGAGCTGCGGAGGCTGCGCGCGGACCCGCGGCTCGACGAGCCCGCGGTGCACGAGCTCCTGCGCTACGACTCGCCGGCGCAGTTCATCGGCCGGATCGCGCGCGAGGAGCTGCGGCTGCACGGCGCGACGATCCGCGCCGAGCAGCCGGTGTTCCTCGTCCTGGCGTCCGCAAACCGCGACGCCGAGCGGTTCGAGGATCCCGACGCGCTGCACCTCGACCGCGCGGACAACCCGCACCTCGCTTTCGGACAGGGCCGGCACGGTTGCCTCGGCGGCGGCCTCGTCGCGGCCGAGATGCGCGCGGCGATCCGCGCGATCCTGGAGAACCTGGACGAGCTGCGGCTCGCCGGACCGCTGCGCTGGGTGGCGCGGCCGGGGCACCGCTGGCTCGAGGCGCTGCCGGTGCGGTTCGCGCCGTCTTGCGGCAAGATGGGCCCATCGTGAAGACCACCTACCTCCCCGCTCTCGCCCTCGTCGCGCTCCTCGCCGCAGCTTCCGCCCGCGCCCAGATCGCCGAGGAGTACTGCTTCGGCACCGGCTGCCCGTGCGGCAACGACGACCCCGAGCGCGGCTGCGGCAACTCGGGCGTCGACTCCTCGGCGACCACGGGCGCCGGCCTGGTCGTCCTCGACGGGTGCGGGTCGGTCGTGACCGACGACCTCGTGCTCCACGTGAGCGGCATGCAGCCCACGCAGTCGGCCCTCGTGTACATGGGCTCGACGGCGATCCGCGTGCCGTTCGGCGACGGCCAGCGCTGCGCGGGCGCGGGCGCGACGGGCGTCTTCCGCTTCGGCGTGCGCACCTCCGACGCGTTCGGCGAGGTCACGGAGACCGGCATCGTCACGCGCTCCCAGAGCTTCCCCGCCGCCGGCCGCATCGTCGGCGGCTCCACCTGGTACTTCCAGGCGTGGTACCGCGACGTCGGTGGCCCCTGCGGAGCGCAGTTCAACCTGACCAACGCCGTCGCGGTCACCTTCCCCGTGCCCAAGAGCGGCGCGCGGGGCGCGCGGCAGGCCGCCGGCAACCCGCTGGGCGAGTTCCCCGGCTTCGAGCACGTGCGCTCGTTCAACGCGGGGGCGGAAGTCTTCTTCGACCTGGGCGCCTGCGTCTACGACGACCTCGTCGGGACGACCGTCGACGTGTACTTCACGGCGCCCAAGAGCGCCGCCGAGTGGGACGCGGCCCCCGGGCTCGCCGACGTGCGCGGCGCGCCGACGACCGTCGCCATCACGGGAGCGGGCTCCTATGTCGCCGACGCCGGCACGCTCGGCGGGACGAGCGGCGCGGCCGTGGGCGTCGGCTACGACATGGTGCTCGACGTCGACCGCGACGGGTCGCTCGACCTCGCGACCGACATCGTCGACGGCTACGGCGACGAGCCGGGCCTCTTCGTCGTGCGCGACATCGCCGCGGCGGGCCCGTACGCGGTCACGGAGGTCCTGTACTCCGGCGGCTCCTGGCTCGGACAGGACACGTACTACCCGACGAGCATCGCATCGCTGGGCCAGCTGCCGGTCATCGTCGTCAGCCACGGCAACGGCCACAACTACCAGTGGTACGACCACGTCGGCTTCCACATGGCCTCGTACGGCTACGTGGTGATGAGCCACCAGAACAACACGGGCCCCGGGATCGATTCGGCCTCGGAGACGATCCTGAACAACACCGACTGGTTCGCGGGCAACTACGCGACGGTCGCCGGCGGCGTGCTCGCGGGCCACGTCGACGTGAGCCGCATCACCTGGATCGGCCACAGCCGCGGGGGCGAGGGCGTCACGCGCGCCTACGACCGCCTGTTCGACGGCGAGACGCGCCCGAGCTTCGACATCGGCCAGCTGCGCTTCGTCTCGAGCATCGCGCCCACCAACTACCTCGGGGAGGGCAGCTCGCACCCGCACGGCGTGCCCTACCATCTGTGGACCGGCGCCGCGGACGCCGACGTCAGCGGCACGGCGAGCCTCGACCACCGCCAGACCTTCCACCTCCTGGAGCGCGCCACCGGGCTGCGCCTGGGCACGGTCTACCAGGGCGTGGGCCACGGCGCGTTCCACGACGGCGGCGGCAGCACCGTCACCTCCGGGCCGTGCCAGGTCGACCGCCCGACGACGCACTCGCTCATGCTCCCGTACTTCCTGGCGGCGAACCGCTGGGTCGTCGACGGCGACCTCGCCGCGAAGGACTTCCTCTGGCGCCAGTACGAGTCGTTCCACGCGCTCGGCTCGCCCGACGACGTGGCGAACCCCTGCATCATCTCGACGATGGAGCTCAAGGAGGACCCCGCGAGCGGCATCTTCGTGATCGACGACTACGAGTCGAACCCCGCGCTCGGCACGTCGAGCTCGGGCGGCCCGGTGACGTTCGACGTTTCCGATGCGCTCGAGGGGATCCTCGACGACGCCGACACGACGTTCTCCTGGACGCCGGCCGACCCGATGAACGGCATGACGCGCGCGCGCCCCGGCGAGAACGTCCGCGGCGTCGTCTTCGCGTGGTCCGGCCCCGCCTTCTACGAGCTCGGCATCGTCGCCGGCCAGCGCGATGTCTCGTCCAGGGAGTACCTGACCTTCCGCGCGGCGCAGATCACCCAGCACCCGTACACCCTCGCCGAGCTCGGCGACCTGACGTTCCGCGTCGTCCTGCGCGACGCCGCAGGCACGAGCGCCTCCATCTCCATCGGCGCCTACGGCGGCGGCCTCGAGCAGCCGTACGCGCGCAGCGGCGGCTGGCACAACGAGTTCGAGACGATCCGCATCCGCCTGACGGACTTCGCGGCAGGCGGCAGCGGGCTGGACCTCGGCAACGTCGTCGCCGTGCGCTTCGAGCTGGGGGGGGAAGGGGAATCGCCCGTCGGGTACGTCGGGCTGGACGACGTGGCGTTGACGGTGGATTGATGGGCGGTTGGGGGCAGCCTGCCCGAGGACGACCTCGAGGTCGCGTACCTGCTGAAGCGCGGCCTCGCCGGCAAGGGGCCCGAGCGCCTGACGGTGGTGGAGTGGGATCCGGACCGGGGGCGGGACGTCATGGGCCACGACGTCGGCCGGCGCTACCGCAGCCTGCTCGGCCTGACCGACGCGGGGTGGCGCACCGACGGGTTCGAGGGCTGGATCGCGGAGCCCGGTTTCTGATCCGGGACCCGCACGCGGAGAAAAACCCGGTAGGTCGGGCGTCGGAGCTCCGTACTCCGTCCAAAGACCGAATACCCGCGATGGAGCCCGCCCTACCCGCACCGTTCCCCGAGGAGCCCGCGCGCTCGCGAGAGCAGGAGCCAGGGCACCGGTTCAAAGACGCATTGCAGCGTCATGACCCCGGCCTGGCCGTTCGCATCCTCCGAAGCGTCAGCCGCCCACTTCGCAGGCACGTCGAGCTGCGCTACGGGCGCCGCCTGGGCGGACCGTGCGGCGTCGACGAACTTGTCAGCGAGGCGATCGAGAAGGTGCTCATGAACGGCACCCAGTACAACCCGTTCAAGGGGCCTCTCGGCTTCTGGCTGTGGCGGGTTGGCGACCGGCTGGCCAGGGACGTCGTGCGCTCCGAACGGCTGCGCAAGGACAGGGAGCACGAGGCGGCTTCTTTCGTGCGCGGCGACAACGCTAGCGCCCTGATCCGTGACTTCGTGCTCGAGGCGATCGAGAGCATTCAGGAACCCTACCGTACGATCCTCGGAGTGGACCTCGAGTTTGGTGGACGCGCCCCCGCCGCGCAACTGACGGAACGGCTGGGGCTAGGAATCCAGACCCTCTACAACCTCAGGCGCCAGGCTCGAACGATCCTGGCCGAGAAGCTCCGTCCGGAGTCGACCTGAATGGACCAGAAGACCAAGCGCCGGTGGGGTGAGCTGGCCGTCCTGTCCGGCGGTGTCCAGCGTCTGCCCCTGGACGAGGCCGCGGAACGCGCGTGGGAACGGGTCTTGGACTTGTTGGGTTGCGATCCGGACCTGCGCGACTTGACGGAAGCAGAGGCGTTCGAGGAGTACGTCTCGTTCCTGGAGAGTGGCCCTCCTAGGGGCGACGCATCGGCCGATCCCCGAATGCGCGAGCGGTTCGCTGGCCTCACGGAGTATGAACTCGAAGTGCTGCGCCGCTTCTTTCTCGAGCGGATCGAGAACGACCGAGACGACACCGACCGCCAAAGGCAGAAAGGACGCTCGTCGTCATGAGGTACCGATTTGGCAATCTGCGACCGGCGCTGGTGGATTTCCGCCAGCTGGAAGGTCTCGTACGAGGCTTGCAGCGCGACCAACGACGCGAGTTCGCAGCGCGCGTCATGAGGCGGTTCCTCGCCCCCGAGCCCGGCCGCGACCTGCTGGCAGAGCTCGGGTGCGAAGACGACGACTTCGAGTGGGTTCGATCCCTTCACGAGGGGATCGAAGCGCTGCGCGGCCGAGGACGCACGATCACGCTCCTGGCATGCGAGTACGAGCCGGGGCCCGGAGGCTTCCTCGCCGTGGCGGGGACCGACCTCGCGCTCGGTCGCTCGATTCGCTTGGGGGACGAAGTGTGCGCCGGCTTCGCGGCGCTGCGCGACACGAACGGCGAGCTCGAGGTCTGGCCGCGCATCTACCGCCTCGTGTGTACCAATGGGGAGCTGATGTTCAGCAGGAGCGGCAGAGGCGTTCTCCATGAAGCCGGCTCTCCGCGGCGCGCGGTCGAACGATGCCTCGATCCCGCGCTGCTCGCGGGAGCCGCCGAGGCGTGCCGGCGGGCGGCCCGCGAGCCGATCGAGGATCCGCTGCTCTTCCTGGCCGGGATCCGCGATGCGGAGCTGCGCGAGGAGATCCTGGAGAACTTCGAGCGCGCTCGCGACCGCACGCGCTGGGGGGTGGCCAATGCGATCACCGCCGCTGCCCGCCGCGCTCCGGACTTCCGGCGCCGCCTCGAGATCGAGAAGATCGGCGCCGCGGCGATCCCGATCCAGCCGGCGCGCCGCAGCTCGCGTGCGGTGGGGTCGGCGCTCGCTTCGCCGAGGGGTGTGAGCCAAGGTCAGGGCTCGAGCGGCATGTAGCCGTACGCGGACCGCCACGTGTACACCACGGGTCGACGGAATCCGGGCGCGGACACCTGGTCGAGGTAGTCGTCGAAGCCCTGCGCGAAGTCGACCTGTAGGCGGCGGTCGCGTAGATCCTCGAATCGCCATGCGGAGCGGGAAGGAGCCCCGCGTGCTGGACGGGCAGCTCCGGCATCGAGTCCACCGCCACCGCCGACGGGGGCGCCAGGAGCTCCGTGGCCAGATCGATCGAGGCCTGCGGAGGCAGCGACTCCACGCCCTGCGTCAGAGAGGACACACCGTCCTCGGACCACACCGAAACGGAGTACTCGAAGGACTCCGCGAACCCGGGCGGGTAGACCATCTCCGCTGGTTCCCCGTCCCAGAAGGTCGAGTAGTTCCCCCGCGGCGCAGCGTCAGGCTCGTGGCCACGAGGCGCAACTCGGCCGAGTGCAGATCGAGCGTGAACGTCGCCAGGTCCGTCCGCCACTCGTCGACGAGGACCGGCCGGTCGTTCGGAACGTCCAGGGCGAAGGAGTAGGCCAGCGGCTCGAACCGGGTACTCGGCGAGCGTGACGACCACTTCCCCGAGGGATTGGCGGGCGCTTCCCCCGACGCGCAGGCGGTTGCCGCCGCCGAGCCCGCCGAAGCTCGTCGTGAAGCCTTCCTCGAGGCGCGGGACCGTGAGGTAGCCGCCGTCGGGCACGCGGTAGCTCGCCTGCCCGGCGGAATCGGTCCGGACCGTGTCGAAGAGGCTCCCGTCGGCGCGGTCGATGACGACGTCCGCCTCGGGCAGCGGATGGCCCTGCGAGTAGACGGTCACGTCGATCTTGCCCCCGCCCAGGTCCGAGCACGCCGGAGCGAGCGCCAGCGCGGCCCCGGTCAGCACCTTGCGGATGGGATCGTTCATCGGGGTTTCCCTCCTTCAAATGGCAGAGCACGGCCGGGAGCCCGGACCCGAGCCGATTCCTCGCCTTTTTTTCGCCGGGGTGCGGGCGCGCCGCGTCCGGCCTCTCAGCCCATCCGGCGCCACGCCTCCAGGCTCGGGACCCGGAAGACGAAGTTCGTGCGCCGCGTCTCGCCCAGCGTCGCCGAGGGACGCGGGTCGTAGAGGTGGCCGGGGTAGAGCAGCGTGTCGTCGGGGACCCTGGCCAGGCGCTCGGTGATGCTGCGGTAGATCTCGTCCTTGTCGCCGCCGGGGAAGTCGGTGCGGCCGCAGCCCTGGAGGAAGAGCGTGTCGCCGGCGACGAGCTTCTTGTCCACGAGGAAGCACTGGCTGCCCGGGGTGTGCCCCGGCGTGTGGACGAAGCGGATCTCGACGTCGCCGACCGCGAGGACGTCGCCGCTCTCGTGCGGCGCGAGGTCGCTCGCCGAGACGCCCGTCGTGCGCCGGATCCACTCGGCCTCGGCCTCGTTGCAGTGGATCCTGACCGGCGTCTTCTCGAGCAGGTCGGCGATGCCCGGGACGCACGTCCCGAAGAGGTCGCCGCCGACGTGGTCGGGATGGTGGTGCGTCGCGAGCACGCCCTCGATCTCCATCCCGTCCTCCGCGGCGACGCGCACGAGGTCCTCGACGTTCCAGGCCGGGTCGACGACCACGCACCTCTTCGCCTCGCGGTCGCCGATCAGGTAGACGAAGTTCACCATCTGGCGCGCGACGGGGTCCGCGCGGGCGAAGTCCCGGCCGGCCAGGAGCTGGCGGAAGTAGAGGGGCGAGTCGCTCATCGGGACGCCACGCGCGGGGCCGGGAGCGAGGGTATCAAAGCCGTGCGGGAGCCGGCGCGCTCGACTACGCTCTTGCGCCGCGAGCCCCGATCCATGACCACGACCGACACCTGCCTCCACGGGTCTTCCCCCGGCGAGCGAGCGCGCCTCGAGCGGATGAACGGCAGCCTCGATCCGCGCTGCCTCGCGCTCGAGGTTCGAGCGACGCGGCCCGACGCGGCGATCGGGTACGGGCTGCCGCGCGCGCTGGCGGTCCGCGAGGGGAGGTGATCGTGGACCGGGACGAGCTGCGGGACATGAGCCGCTCGCTCCGGATCCGGCTCGCGGACGAGCGCCGCGCGGCGCTCGTCGCCGGGCTGCGCGAGCACTTCCGGCGCGAGTTCGACGAGGAGCTCAGCGAGTTCCGGGCCGCGGGGGTCCTGGACTTCTTCCTGAAGCGGCTGGGGCCGACCGTCTACAACCAGGCGATCCAGGACGCGCGGGCGTTCGTGCAGGAGAAGCTCGACGATCTCGACGCCGAGTTCTACGAGCGCGAGGAAGAGGGCTAGAATCGGCCCGATGATCGCGTTCCAGGACTGGTTCCCCTACGCCGCGACGGGGACGACCTTCGTGGCGCTCGGGACGGCGAAGCTCTACGGCTTGCGCAAGGGCGTGGTGGGGGGGCGAGGCGCGCCGCTGGGCCAGCGCCTGTGCGGCACCTGACCGAGCTGGAAGAGCCGCGGTCTGCGGCTCGGGCTCCCGCTCTTCTTCCTCGCCATCGGCGTGGTCGAGCTCGCGCTCCTCGCCCGGGTGCTCGCCGGGTAGTCGCCGGCTCCGTTCGCGCCGGAAACGGGAGTTCCCGCGCCACACCGCGCTCGCGGCGCTGATTGGGGAGGTACCCGGACGAATCGTGGGCGCCCGGGGCCGGGGCGCAGGGGCGCTCCGCGGAGTCTCCTCCACGCGCGAAGACCATGCACACCACCCGCATGCCCGTCCCGTTGCTCCCCTGGTTCGTCTCCGCCTCGGCTCTGATCGCCGTCCTCGGCCAGCCAGCGTCCGCCCAGGAGGTCGCCGCCGACGAGAACGTCCGACCCGTTTCGGGCCTCGGCTCGGGCTTCGGCGCGATGCTCGATCGGGTGCATTTCGATCGACCCGGCGACGGGGCGCTGTGGGCGCGCGGCGCGACCTACAAGGCGCGCTTCGACGGCAGCGGGGCGACCTACGTCCCCTTCCTCGGCTCCGAGGCGCCGCGCAGCTTCCCCGTGCGGTTCGCGCTCGAGGAAGTCCTCCTCGGGGGGCAGCGGCTCCAGCTCGCCACCGAGGTCGAACCGGAGCTCGAAGGGAACCGGGTGAGCTTCGATCGGGGGAGCCTGGTCGAGCTCTACGACCTCGAGACGGGCTCGATGGAGCAGCTCTTCTGGTTCGAGGACCTGCCGAACGCTGGCGAGCTCGTGCTGCGCATCGGGATCGAGAGCGAGCTGCGGGGCGCCGCGCTCCTCGACGGCAACGGGGCCTTCGAGTTCGGCAACGAGTGCGGCGCGGTGCGCTACGGAGAGGCCACGCTCGTCGACGGCCGCGGCCGGCGGGCGGCGCTCGAGACGCGCCTCGTGGAGGGCGCGATCGAGATCCGGCTCTCCGCCGAGCTCGTTCAGCGATCCAGGCTGCCGCTGCTCGTCGACCCCGTGATCAGCACGTTCGCGGTCGCGGACTCGCTCACGAGCAGCATCGGGGGCGACGTGGCCGCGCACCCCCGGTCCGGCGGAGCGTGCTACGTCTGGCAGGAGGTCTTCAGCGGGACCGACAACGACGTCGTCTCGATGATGGTCGACGCGCGCGGCGCCGCGGTGCCGGGCAGCCTGTTCTTCGTCGACGTCACGACGCAGCCCTGGGAGTGGCCGCGCATCGCGTACGCCCACGGCACGGATCGCTTCATGATCGTGGCGGAGGCCGTGAGCGCCGGCGTTCCGGGGGTGAGCGCTCGCTACCGCTCGGCGAGCGGGCTCACCACCGGCCAGATCCGTATCGACAGCCTCGGCGAAGAGCCCGACGTCGGGGGGGACACGTTCGAGCGATTCTGCGTGGTGGAGGTGGACTCGGGCAACGTCTGGTCGCGGCTCTACAGCTACACCGGCGAGGCCCTGGCGGGCTGGACCCTGCTCAGCGACCCGTCATCTTCCAACTCCCGTCCGGCGATCTCGAACTCGTCCGGATTCGGCAGCGCATCGAACCTCGGGTGGACGGTCGCCTGGAGACGGACCGCCTCCAGCCAGTCGGGGATCTGGGGATCGCAGCTCTGGCGGAGCGGGGGCGTTCGCCTCCCGGCCTTCCCCATGGCGACGGCCACCGACCGGGTCTACGACAACCCGACGGTGAGCACGCTGCTCGACAGCGCGGCTCCCATCATCGAGTACCTGGGAGCCTGGCAGTCCCGGCCCGTCGCCGGGGGGGACTGGGAGATCGAGTACCAGGTGTTCCGCGGCAACGGCAAGGTCGGGCCGACCTACCGCGCGAGCACCGCCTACGACGACACGAGTCCCTCCGCCGACAGCGACGGCTCTTCGTTCGTCCTGGCCTGGACGGCCGCCCAGGGGATCGGTGCGCTGGATCCGCGCAGGATCCAGGCGCGGATCCTCGAGTACCGTGGCGGACTTCCGGTCACCTCGCTCGTGTACGACGTCGCGACGTCCCCCATCAACACCGGCGTGCACGTCACCTCCGACCGCGGAGCGGCCGGTTCACCCCACAGCTTCTGGTTCGCCTGGGTGAAGCGAGGCTACTACAGTCTGTGGGGCGACCTCATGGGGGCGCGCTTCTTGACCGACGGATTCGGCGGCGTGTACTGCCCCGGCCGGCCCAACTCGGTCGGCCCCGGGGCGACCATCCAGGGGCTCGGCTCGCGCAGCCTGCACCGCCGCGACTTCCGCCTGCGGTCCGCCGGCTGCCCACCGCACCAGCCGGGCCTCTTCTTCTTCGGCCCGAGCCAGATCGACCTGCCCTTCGGCGAGGGGCGGCGCTGCGTGGGCGGCAGCCTCGTGCGCATCGCTCCGCCGACCTACGTCGACGGTGGGGGAGTGGCCGAGAGGCTGCTCGATCCCGGCGCCTCGTACTGGAGCGCGCTCTTCGCCGGCAGCCCGGCCCTGAACTTCCAGTTCTGGTACCGCGACCCCGGCGTCGACTCGGACCACGACGGTACTCCCGAGGGGTTCAACTACTCGGCGGCGATCCAGATCGAGCTCCTGCCCTGAACTCGCCCGGGCCGATGAACGCGGGCGATGGACCTGTCGGTCGGGTCGGTCTTCGCGTCGCGGGCATCGCGGGTGCGCTGCTCGCGGGGCTCTGGCTCGCGATTCGTGCGGGCTGGTGGGCGCCGGCCGGCGGTCCTACCTCCCCGGCTCCACGATCCGCAGGTACCGATCCCCCGGCACGTCGTGGAAGTCCTGGATGGTCCCCGACGGCCAGGTGACGCGCACCGTGGCGGCGACGCGCGCGGTGCCCAGCCCGAAGTGCACGATGGACGGCGGAGCGCTCTTGAACGAGTACCCGCCCATCACCATGCGCGTGACCCACAGGGGTCCGGCGAAGACCTCCACCTTGGCCCCGATCCCGTCGCGGTTGGAGGCGGTTCCCTCGAGCTCGACGACGAGCCAGTGGTTGCCCTCCAGGGCGGGGCTCTGGTTGCGGAAGAGGTAGGGGTAGTCGGCGACGCCGCCGCGCAGGACGAGGAGGTCCATCGCGCCGTCGCGGTCGTAGTCGAGCGGCACGAGGCCGTGCCCTTCGAGGCGCAGGAAGCTGCCGTCGGTCACCTGGGTGAAGTGCCCGGTGCCGTCGTTCTGGTACAGGTAGCCGGGGTTCTGGTTGGCCACGAAGACGAGGTCCTCGTCGCCGTCGTTGTCGAGGTCGACGAAGGCGGTCCCCCAGCCGATCACGGTGTCGAGGCCGTAGGACCCGACGCCGCGCTCCTGCGCTTCCTGGGTGAAGTGGCCGGTGCCGTCGTTCACGTAGAGGATGCCCTCGTTGATGTTGGTCGAGTAGATGTCCATGTCGCCATCGTTCTCGATGTCGCCGATGGCGAGCCCCATGTCGGAGCCGCGGTTGGTGGCGCCGACCTTCGCGGTGACGTCGGTGAACGTGCCGTCCCCGTTGTTCCAGCAGTGGTAGTCCCTGAAGAAGTCGACGGCGCAGTGCATGTCGGGCCGCATGTCCCCGTTGAAGTCGGCGAGCAGGACGCTGAAGTAGCGCCTCTGCGTGCCGATGTCGGCGCCGAAGCGCGACGTCGCGTCGCCGAAGCGCATGCCGCCGAGGTTGCGGATGCAGAACCCTGGGCCGCCGTCGCCCTCGCCGCCCCCGTTGTGGACGTAGACGATGTCGAGGAACGAGTCCATGTCGAGGTCGGCCACGGCGAGACCGCCCATGCGCTGGTGCGAGCGGCCGAGGTTCGGCGGGGTGGCGGCCTGGGAGAAGAGCCCGTCCTGCTGCTCGTAGACGATGATGCCCGTGTCGTCGGCGTCGCCCTCGGGGTAGTCGTCGCTCGGGAAGCGCTTGATCGAGACGATGTCCTTGTCCCCGTCGTTGTCGAGGTCCGCGAAGAGCGCGAGCGAGGACTCCGGAACCCGCCCGGGCCCGCGCATCACCTCGCGCGTCACGTTGGAGAACCAGCGCACCGGCACGCCGGCCTGGATGGCGGCGCCGTTGTTGCGGAAGATCTGCGGCTGGCCCTTGTGCCCGGCGACGAAGCACACGTCCATCCAGCCGTCGCCGTCGTAGTCGGCGGCCGAGACGCCGGGGCGGTCGATGTCGAGCAGGTAGTTCAGCCCGGCTTCGCTCGTGACGTTGCGGAAGCGCAAGTCCTGGGCGGAGACCGTGGCCGTCACGACGAGTGCCGCGAGGAGCGGCCCATTGACGCTGCGTAGCATCGGTTCTTCTCCGGGTCGAGGTCGGGGAGCGGTGTCGAGGCGCGGTCCATCCTCGCCGCGGTGCCGCGGAACCCGCAAGGGGTCTTTGCGCGCGGCCTTGGCTTCAGTCGGGAAGCGAGCCGATCTCGTCCAGGGCGGCGGCGACGTCGGCCGGCTCGACCTGGCTGCCCGCGCGCAGCGCCTCGGCGAAGCCCTCGATCTCGGTCGCGCAGTCCTCGGCGAGGAGCTCGGCCCCGGCGCAGCGCGCGTGCACGTTGATCGGCGTCGTCCGCACCTGGCGCCCGAACGTCACCTCGCGCGCCAGCACGACGCGCAGCGCGCCCTGCTCGATCGGCTCCTCGCAGTGCTTGCACTTGGAGCGGCCCGTCGGGGCGCGCTCGACGTACGGCGGGTCGCGGCGGGCCTGCTTGCGCTCTTCGGCCTGCTCCTTGAGCTTGCGCAGCTCGGCGAGGTCCGGCACCGCGCTCGGCGGATGCTTCGCCTCCTTCCACGCCTCCGCGGCGTAGGCCTCCTCCACGCGCTCCAGCTGCCGGCGAGCTGCGCAGTGCAGGTGGTGCCACATGTACCCCGTGCCGTACGGCCCCTCGATCAGGATCCCGATGCGCAGGGTCTCTTTCTCGATCGCGCGCCGGCACGTCTTGCAGCGCGAGCGGCTCGATCGCGCGCCCTCGATCACGTAGGGGGCCAGCTGTTCCTCGGCGGATTCCGGTTCGCTCATGACGTCTCCGTGGGCGCGCCGGCGAGGCACCGGCGCCGCAGCTCCTCGCGCAGCTCCTCCAACAGCTCGTCGCGCCGCTCGTACAGCCGGTAGCCGGCGTCCGGGCGCAGGTAGCCGCGCGCCTCGGGGTGGCGCTCGAGGAGCACGTCGCGCCCGAGGTCGGCGGCGAGGGCGGCGAGCCGCGCGCGCTTGTCGAGGAGCGCCTTGACCAGGAACGGCATCACCATCGAGTAGTCGGCGTGGAGCGACTCGCACGTCCGCTCGTACTCGTCGCGGTCGACCTTGCCCCAGGTCACCGCCTCGGCGGGCGGGCACGACGAGAGCGACCCGTCGGTGACCGGCGCGGTGGTGATCTGGATGTCGTAGAGGTACCCGCGGACGTCCTCGAGGCCCAGGATCTGGCTCAGCGCGGGCTCGGGCTGCAGGTTGAAGTTCTTGGGCACGCCGCCGCCCAGGATCAGCGTCCCGAGCGCCCGCGGCTCGGACCGGCGCAGCCCCCAGAGGTGGTACGCGCAGCTCTCGAAGACCTCGGCGTGCAGGTCGAGCTCGAAACCGTACTCGCGCCCCTCGAGCTGCGCGAGCGCCCAGAGCCGCATCGAGCTCAGGAAGATCGAGCCGTCGCACGGGGCCCCGACGAACACCGGGATGGCCTTGCGCTGGCACAGCGCGAGCAGGCCCTCGGGCACGCCGCGCGCGCGTTCCTGCTCGGCGTAGCGCCGGCCGAGGAGGTGGCGCATCTCGGTCCCGGACATGCGCCGCTGGAACTCGGGCCGCGTGAGGCATTCGGAGACGAAGCGGTCCTGGCCGAGCAAGAGGTCCTCGTCGAAGCCGACGTCGGTGATGCGGATCACGCGCTCGTCGCGCAGGCTCCCGTCGTCCCCGAAGATCGGCACCTGGTGGAAGTCGTGCCGCGCCGCCTCCTCGAGGGAACGGTGCCCGTCGTGGTAGCACACCGCGTCCGTGGTCGAGACCAGGCAGAACCAGCCCGTGTCGAGCAGCGGATTCAGCCAGGCGAGGTGCTGGCCCGAGGCCGTCACCGGACCGGACACGGCGAGGCTCATCGGGATGCCGCGGCCGATCGCCTCGTCGAGCAGGCGCCAGACGCGCCTGAGGTAGGCGCCCCCGAAGGCGGGCAAGGAGTCCTCGAACAGACGCTCGAGATCGCGCGCCTCCGTCACCGGGCGGTGCACGAGCCTCTGCCCCGAGCGCGGGCAGCTCGCGGCGGATCGCGGGTCGTCCTCGTGCATGGCCCGGAGTGTAGAGAGAGACGCCTGAAGCCACCAGCGGCCCGCGCTCGCGCTTCCCCCTCGCAATCTCCAGACCCGTGGTCGAGAATGCGCGGCCGCCGGCCGCGCGCCACGGCGCCCGAAGCCCCCTTCACGCTCCATGACCGAGTTCAACCCGAAGGCCGAAGACAGCTACCAGGTCCAGGACTACGCCGCCCGGCCGCGGATCGAGGGCCTCGAGATCATCCAGCTGCGGCGCTTCAACGACGACGGCGGCGCGATGACCGAGCTCGGACGCCTGAACGAGGGCGCGCACCAGGGCGTCGAGGGCTTCCAGGTCCGGCAGGTCAATTACAGCGTCATGGACCCGCTGGCGATCAAGGCCTTCCATCTGCACCGCCGCCAGACCGACGTGTGGTTCGTGCCGCCCTCGGACAAGATCCTGCTCGTCGTCGCCGACGTGCGCGCGGGCTCGGCGACCGAGGGCCTCCTGCAGCGTATCGTCCTGGGCGACGGCAACAGCTTCCTCGTGCGCATCCCCCCCGGCGTCGCGCACGGGTGCAAGAACCTGCGCCAGGCCGCGCCCTCGGCGATCGTGTACTTCGTCGACGTCCAGTTCACGACCGGCGCCGACTGCGACGAGGGCCGCCTCCCGTGGGACCACTTCGGTACCGACGTGTGGGAGGTCGAGCGCGGTTAGGCCCACGAGCTCCGGAGGCGGAGAAGGCAGACGAGCCAATCACTTCCCCACACGCCGCACGACCAGCCCCGGCGCCACGACCCAGCGGTACCCCTCCTTCGCGTTGCGCGCGCGCAGCGTGTACTCGACCCCCGGCACGAAATCGCGCCAGTCCGCTCCCCCGAGCGGCAGCACGACCCAGCGCAGCTCACCGTCGGTGCTCGTGATCCCGCCCGTGTTCACGCCGATGCCGAGGGTCGGGTGGCCGTCGGCCTCCAGGTAGAAGCGCGCGTCCGCGTCCTCGGTGAAGCGCTTCAGCGCCTCGAACCCCTGCCACTCGACGACGTGGCCCAGGAGCGCCGGGGGGCCCTCGAAGGACTCGCGGATCGACTCGGGGACGCTCCCGTCGTCGGACCACGTCAGGGAGTCGATCGCCATCTCGAAGAGCTCGCCCTCAGGCGCCGGATTCTCGATCGTGCAGTGCTCGCCGAAGAGGTCAGAGAGCGTGATCGTCGAGTAGGGGTTCGAGCCCCCGAAGACGTCCAGGCCCGCGCGCAGGCCGGCCTGGCGCAGCCCCCAGGTGCGCGGCATCACGCCGTCCGCCCAGTCGGCGAACGTGGCGACGTGCGTCATCAGGCCGAGGTAGCGCTCGTCGAGGATGTTCTGCCCCAGGCGGTCGTAGTTGAGCCGCCGCCAGCGGCCGCCGACGAAGACCTCGTTGAACGTGTGGCTCGTCCAGCCGGTGCCGGGCTGGATCGCGCGCACGACCGTGCGGCGCACCTCGTGGTGCGTGAGGCGCTCGCGCAGGAAGGCGATCTCGCGCTCGTCCGAGGCGTCGACGAGCGGGATGCACAGGACGATCCGCGTGGGCACGCCGAGCGCGCGCAGGCAACCGTTCATGTAGATGGCCGACGACGTGCAGCTGCCGCGCACGCCGTTCTCGAACATCCCCTTGGCGAAGAGCTCGCGCTGCCACTGCTCGTCGAGGGTGAGCCCCTTCTCGGCCTTGCCGCTCTCGGCGGCCTCCTCCATCCCGGGGTAGACCGCCGCCTCGCCGAAGTGCTCGCCATCGCGGTCGGGGAACCACGAGCAGAAGGTCGAGAACCCGTCGACGTACGCGGCGTGCCGGAGGAGCCAGCGCGAGGCCTCTTCGACGAGCGCCTTGTCGTCGAGCTCCTCGACGTCGATCCCGTCCTTCTCCAAGGCCGCCACGAGGTCGCGGCGCATCTCGGCGTCCCAGTTCGCCGTCGGCCCGGGCGCGAGGTACTCCTTCATGCGCTTCACCTGCGAGCGCCACTGCGGGTCGGCCTCGATCGCCTCCGCGACCGTGTTGAGCGGGTAGTGGATCACCTCCAGCTCGACGTAGTCGCCGGTCGCCTCGAGGATCCGCGCGTCCTGGTAGTCGTCGCAGGTCACGTCGGGCGTGACCGGCGGCAGGACGTGGACGATGCTGCGGACCGTGTAGGTGAACTCGCGCCTCTCGGCCCAGTCGCCGTCGGGAGTCCCGTCACCGTCCGAGTCGGCCTGCGCCGGATCGGTCGAATACTTGTGGACCTCGTGGAAGTCGGAGAGCCCGTCACGGTCCCGGTCCGAGTCCGACTGGGCGGCGAGCGCGGCCGCCAGCGCCAAGGCGAGCAGGGTGGGGGTCATGCCGTCACTTCGATGCAACCGCCCCCGCATCCACCTCGAACTGCATGGGTTTGTTGTTGGCGCGCGGGGGTCAACAGCGAACCCAGTCAGTCCTCAGCGGCCCTCGGTGATCGAGATCATGCGCTCGAGGGCGGCCCGCGCGTGCCCGATCATCTCGCCGCGCTCGGCGGCCGAGAGCCGGTCGCGCGAGCCCGTGATCTCGTCGATCGAGTCGCCGGCGAGGACGCGGTTGAGGTCCGGCGGCGTCCCGCGGCGCAGGAGGTCGAGCATGCCGGCGAGGTGCGGGGGATCGTTGCGGCTCATCGTCGCGCAGCCGCAGCCGGCGGAGCCGAAGCCCGCTTCGGGGATGTCCGCCAGGTGCGCGACCTCGATGCCGCGCCGGCGCCCCTCCTCGCGCGCGTTGCGCACGAAGTGGCCCTCGGTCCCGATCGCGATGCGCGCGCCCGCGGGCGCAGCCATGACCTCCTTCCAGAGGTACTGCGTACTGCCGCTGCCGTCGGCGGCCGCGACGACCTCGAGCGGCGACTCGGGGTGGACGAGCACGCGCCAGCCGCGCGCCTGCCACCACTCGACCATCTCCGCGCGGAACACCGTGTGCACGCCGCAGTACGAGCCCCAGAGGATCATCTCGGCGGCGTCGAGCGCGTCCGTGCCGCCCTGGATCGTCCCGTCGTCGAGTGCGTAGTTGCCCGCGAACACCTGCGGGTCGGGCAGGGTCAGGAGCGCCGCCGGGTCCATCCCCAGGCGCGCCGCGGTGTTGTGCCCCAGGTGCTGGTCGGGGACGAAGAAGATCTTGCGTCCCTGGCGCCGCGCCCAGTCGACGACGAGGTGTGCGTTCGAGCTCGTGCAGACGGCCCCGCCCGTGCTCCCCGCGAGCGCCTTGAGCCGCCCCGACGTGTTCATGTACGCAACGACGAGGAGGTCGTCGCCGTAGCGCTCGACCAGCTGATCGGCGATCGGCTGGACCATGTGGTCCTTCGCCAGCATCTCCATCGTGCAGCCGGCCTTCGGATTGGTGATCCACACCTCCTGGTCCTCGGCGGCCAGGATCGCGATCGACTCGGCCATGAAGTGCACGGCCGACTCGACGATGACCTTCTTCTCGGGGTTGCGCACCGCCTGCAGCGCCAGGGCGTAGCTGTCCGCGACGCGCCCGCCGTAGCGCTCGACGAGCTTGACGATCTCGCCCCCCATGTAGAAGTGCGCCAGGAGCAGGAGCCGGTCCCCGAAGTGGTCCTGGGCGGGCCGCACGTAGCGGTCGAGCCAGGGCAGGACGCTCTCGGGAGTGCGGTCGGGGAGCGCCAGGTACTCCTCGGCGTAGGGCTGGAACTCGCTCTGGTACCAGTCGAGCGGCAGGTCGGTCTGGCAGATCGGAATCCCGGGATCGAGAACCAGGCCGGTCGGAGCGGGATCGGTGATCATCGGGGCGAAAAGTGTAGCGGCCACCCGTCTCCTAGCCGACCTTCGAGCCTGGCTCCAGGCGAATGGGGGCTTCGGGGGCTGGACCCTGCGTGCCGATCCAAGGATCGTACCGTCGGGCTCGTCCCGCGGGTCCCCGAAGGAACTGCCATGGTGCACATCCACCCCGTCCTCTCGCTCGCGGTCCTCGCCCTCGGCGCGGCCTGCCAGAGCGCGGAGAATTCCCACGCGCCGGCGGCGGCGCCCACCCAGTCCCAGAAGAGGCTCCCCGAGGGTCGCCCGCTCGTGGTCGGCGAGAGCGTGCGCGTCGCGCCCGGCCGCTACCTGCGGCCGGCCGACGGCTCGCGCGGAGGCGTGATCCAGCTCGACGGGCTGACCGGCGTGACGCTCGACCTGCGCGGCGTCGAGCTGCGCGGCTCGCCCGAGGATACGCCGCTCGACGAGAACGCCGGCTGGGGCATCGTGCTGCGGCGCTGCCGCCAGGTCGTCGTGCGCGGCGGCCGGATCGGCGGGTACAAGGCGTGCATCGTCGCGCTCGGCTGCTCGGAGGTCGTCATCGAGGACGTCGAGTTCGACGGCTGGTACGCGCAGCGGCTGCGCTCGACCACCACAGCCGAGTCGCAGGACGACTGGCTGTACCCGCACGAGAACGACAAGGACGAATGGGTGAAGAACCACGGCGGCGCGATCGCGCTGACGGACTGCGAGGCCGCCGTCGTGCGGCGCTGCAAGGGCCGGCACGGGCAGAACGGCATCCTCATGACGCGTACCTCGAAGAGCGAGGTGTACGACAACGACTTCTCGTTCATGTCGGGCTGGGGCCTGGCGATGTACCGCTCGTCGAAGAACGTCGTCGCGCACAACGTCTTCGACTACTGCGTGCGCGGGTACAGCCACGACGTCTACTGGCGCGGCCAGGACTCGGCCGGGATCCTGATGTTCGAGCGCTGCAACGACAACGTGGTCGCCTACAACAGTGCGACGCACGGGGGCGACGGCGTCTTCGTCTACGGCGGCCACGACCTCGTCCTCGGCCGCGCACGGGAGCGCGGAGAGAAGGACGTCGGCGGCTGCGACCGCAACGTGTTCTACGCCAACGACCTTTCCTTTGCGGTGGCCAACTCGCTCGAGGCGACGTTCTCGAGCCACAACGTCGCGATCGGCAACGATCTCTCGGGCAGCCATCAGCACGGCGTCTGGGGCGGCTACTCGAGCAACATGGTGATCGCGGACAACAAGATCCACGACACCGTCGGGGGCGGCGTCACGATCGAGCACGGGCAGAAGTGCGTCGTCGCCCGCAACGAGCTGCGCAACAACCACATCGGGGTCGAGCTCTACTGGGACGAGGATCCGCACTACGTCGGGGGGCCATTCGGCCAGCAGCGCGACACGTCGTCCTCGGGGCACTGGATCCTCGACAACACCTTCGAGAACAACACCCAGGACTTCGTCCTGCTGAAGACGACCGGGCTGATCGTCGGCAACAACCGCTATTCCGGAGCCAACCGGCTGCTCGACCTCAAGGGCGGGCTCACGGCCGAGGGCTCCTCGCGGCTGGACACGAACCACGTCAAGGGCTGGCTGGTGGGTCCCGACGGCTCCGCGCCGAGCGGGCGCGTCGCCCAGACCACGCTGGTGCCCTGGAAGGGCCGGCGGCCCGCGATCCTCGAGGAGGCCGCGAGCTTCCTCCCCGCAGACATCCCCGGCTCGCAGGTCACCTGGGCGAGCGAACGCGGCCTCGAGGGCGGCCTCGAGACGATCGTGGTCGGGGAGTGGGGGCCGTGGGACTTTCGCTCGGGCGAGCCGCGGCCGAGCCTGCGCGAGCCGGGCGGGCTGCTCTCGAAAGCGCGCTGGGACGCGGCCTGGTTCCACTGGGACCCGGCCGCGCGCGACCCGCGCGGCGACGTCGCGGCGTGGCGCGCCCTCGCGCGCGCTCCGGTCGCGAAGGAGACGGTCGGCGTGTGGACGAGCCCGTGGCCGTCGGAAGCGGTGAAAGCGCTCGTGGGCACCGATCACTTCGGCCTCGTCGCCAGCACCGAGGTGACCCTCGTCGAGCCCGGTCGCTACCACCTGGACGTCGTCTCCGACGACGGCGTGCGCCTCGTCGTCGACGGGAAGGTCGTGCACGAGGACTGGACCTACCACAATCCACGCACCGCGCGCGTCCCGCTCGAGCTCGCGGCCGGCCGCCACGAGCTTGCGCTGGAGTACTTCCAGATCCAGGGCGGGGCCGCGCTCTCCGTCGAGATAAGCCTCGCGCGCTAGCGCGCCGAGTCGGAAGCGAGCCGGGGCCCCTTCGCTCCCGTGCCCGAGAACCCCGCGCCCTACTCCGCCTCCATGAACGGGTAGCCGAACTCCGTCGCCGGCACGAGGGTCTCCTTGATCGCGCGCGGCGAGACCCAGCGCACGAGGTTCAGGATCGAGCCCGCCTTGTCGTTCGTGCCCGAGGCCCGCGACCCGCCGAACGGCTGCTGGCCGACGACGGCCCCGGTCGGCTTGTCGTTCACGTAGAAGTTTCCGGCCGCGAAGCGCAGCGCGTCGGTGGCGCGGCGCACGGCGGAGCGCTCGGTCGCGAACACCGCGCCCGTCAGCGCGTACGGGGAGGTGCTCCCGCACAGCTGGAGCGTCTCCTCGTAGCGCGCGTCGTCGTACACGTAGACGCCGAGCAGCGGGCCGAAGTACTCGGTCCGCATGAGGTCGTGCTTGGGGTCCTGGACGCGGACGACCGTCGGCTGGATGAACCAGCCCTGCGAGTCGTCGCACTCTCCGCCGAAGACAACCTCCGCGTTGCGGTCGGCGCGTGCGCGCTCGATCGCCTCCGAGAGCTTGCGGAAGCTCGAGGCGTCGATGACGCCGCCCATGAAGTTGCGGAAGTCCTGGACGTCGCCGACGCGCACGTCCGCGAGCATCGCGCCGGCAGTCTCGCGCAGGTCCTCCCAGAGGCTCCGCGGGACGTACGCCCGGCTGGCCGCCGAGCACTTCTGACCCTGGAACTCGAAGGCTCCGCGCACGAGCGCTGTCGCGAGCGCCCGCGTGTCGGCCGACGCGTGCGCGAAGACGAAGTCCTTGCCGCCCGTCTCGCCGACCAGGCGCGGGTACTGGGCGTAGCTCGCGATGTTCGCGCCGATGCGCGACCACATGCCCTGGAAGACCTCGGTCGAGCCCGTGAAGTGCACGCCCGCGAGCCGCGGATCGGCGATCGCCGGGTCGCCGACCTCCGAGCCCGAGCCCGGGACGAAGTTGACGACGCCGGGCGGCAACCCGGCCTCCTCGAGCAGCTCGAGCAGGTAGTAGTTCGAGAAGACCGACGTCGAGGCCGGCTTCCACACGCAGGTGTTGCCGAGCATCGCCGGCGCTGTCGGCAGGTTGCCGGCGATCGAGGTGAAGTTGAACGGCGTGACGGCGAAGACGTAGCCGTCGAGGGGCCGGTGCTCGACGCGGTTCCAGGCGCCGGCCCCCGACTCGGGCTGCTCGCCGTAGAGGCGCTCGACCCAGGACGCGTTGAAGCGCCAGAAGTCGACCAGCTCGCACGCGGCGTCGATCTCGGCCTGGTGCGCGGTCTTCGACTGGCCGAGCATCGTCGCCGCGTTGACCGTGTCGCGCCAGGTCGTGGCCAAGAGCTCGGCAGCGCGCAGGAAGATCGTCGCGCGCTCCTCCCAGGGCAGCGCCGCCCACGCCGGGCGCGCCTCCTCGGCCGCCGCGATCGCGCGCTGGACGTCGTCGGCGCCGGCCTTGTGGTAGGTGCCGAGCGAGTGCCGGTGGTCGTGCGGCATCACCATCTTCGCCGTGCGTCCCGTGCGCATCTCCTCGCCGCCGATCACGAGCGGGACGTCGATCTCGGCCGCCGCGAGCTCGGCCAGACGGGCCTTGAGCGCCGCCCTCTCGCGGCTCTTCGGCGCGTAGTCGCGGACGGGCTCGTTCCGGGGGGGCGGGATGTGGAATACGCCGTGCGTCATGGTCCACAGTATCCCGTGCGGCGCGCGCGCTGTCGACCGCGTGCTCGCCGGTGGGCAGGCGTCCCGGATATCATGCCTGATCGATGAGCGGCTCCCGCGCCTCACTGAACGCGATGCTCGAGCGCCGGCTCGAAGGGCGGGCGCTCGACTGGTACGGCGAGCGCCAGGCGGAGGTCGCGGACGGCGTCGACGACGAGCGCTTCGCCTCGGGGATCTCGCGCGCCAGCCGCTTCGCGCCGCGCGGTCGCCTGGCGCCCGATGCTGAGGAGCGCGCGGAGGCCGCGCGCGCCCTGCCCGGCTGGAACCCCGAGCGCTGGACCGTGCTCGAGGCCGTGCGCGTGGGGCTGGTGCTGGCGCGGCCCGACCTCGACGAACAGGGCGTCGTCCTCGCGCTCGAGGAGGTCTTGCGCTTCGCCGACGAGGGCGAGCAGTGCGCGATGTACCGCTCGCTCGCGCACCTGCCCCGCGGCGAGCGCTTCGTCCGGCGCGCAAGCGAGGGCTGCCGGACCAACATCCTTCCGGTCTTCGAGTCGGTCGCTTGCGACACGCCGTATCCCGCGCGGCACTTCGGCGACCTCGCGTGGAACCAGATGGTCGTCAAGGCGCTCTTCATCGGCGCTCCCCTGTGGCGCGTCCACGGCGTCGACGAGCGCCTCTCCGCGGAGCTCGCCCGCATGACGCTCGACCTCGCAGACGAGCGACGCAGCGCCCACCGCCCGGTGCAGCAGGAGCTGTGGATGTGCCTGGGCACGCACGGCGGCGCGCGCGCGCTCGCCGCACTGGAGCGCGAGCTGGCGGGTTCGAATACACTGGGCCGGCGGGCTGCCGCGCTGGGTCTCGCCCGGGCCGGGGAGGTCGAGCGCCTGCGCGAGCTTTTCGCGCGGGAGCGCGACCCGGCGCTCGCCGCGACGATGCGCGCGGCCCTGGAAGGCGGCCACGGGCAGGAGGCCTTCGCGGCCCTCGACGAGCGGAGTGCTTGAGATGCGATTCTTCGACCCCCACATCCACATGACCAGCCGCAGCACCGACGACTACGAGGCGATGGCCGCCTCGGGCGTGCGCGCCGTCGTCGAGCCCGCGTTCTGGCTCGGCCAGCCCCGGACGCAGGTGGGGACGTTCGTCGACTACTACTCGAGCCTCGTCGGCTGGGAGCGCTTCCGCGCCTCGCAGTTCGGAATCCAGCACTACTGCGCCATCGGCCTGAACTCCAAGGAGGCGAACAACGAGCCGCTCGCGAAGGAGGTGCTCCAGATCCTGCCGCGCTTCGCCTTCAAGGAGGGAGTCGTCGCCATCGGCGAGATCGGCTACGACGAGATCACGCCCGCGGAGGAGCGGGCGTACGAGTGGCAGCTCGACTTCGCGCGCCAGAACGAGATGGTCGTGATGGTCCACTCGCCGCACCGCGACAAGAAGCGCGGGATCCAGCGCTCGCTCGAGGTCGCGGCGAACGTCGGCGTGCCGATGGAGAAGCTCGTCATCGACCACAACAACGAGGAGACGGTCGCCGACACGCTGAACGCCGGCGCCTGGGCCGCTTTCACGATCTACCCGCACACCAAGATGGGCTCGGAGCGCATGGTCGAGATCGTGAGGAAGTACGGTCCCGAGCGCATCATCGTCGACAGCTCGGCCGACTGGGGCGTGAGCGACCCCCTCTCGGTCCCGCGCACCGCCAAGCTGATGCTCGAGCGCGGCATCGACCAGCAATGGGTCGAGCTCACCACCTGGCAGAACGCGCTCGACGCGTACGGGCAGTCGGGTCAGATCGACGTCGAGGCGCTGCTGCAGAAGCCGGTCGTCGACCAGACGCAGCTCTTCGGCGACAACTCGGTGCTCCGCGGGCAGGCTCCGCGGGTGGACGTGCCGGTCCCGAATTGAGGGTGGCCGGAGTCTCGGCACTCCGTGCCCGCGCCCGTGCCCGTACTTGGCACCGCGGGGGGGCGGCGCGGCACTTCCGGCGTCCGACGGGTTGCTACTCCCCCAGCAGCTCCCGCGCGTTCCCCCCGAACACCCGCGCAGCGTCGGACTCCGACGCCCCCAGCCCTTCCAGCACCCCGCGCTGCTCCTCCAGCCGATCCCTGCGCCACCCCGCCGGGAACGTCCCCGAGTCCGTGCCGAACAGCACTCGCTCGGGTCCGAAGACGTCGAGCGCGCGCGCGAAGACCTCGCGCAGCTCGAGCCCGTTCGTGCGCACCCACGCGTTGCTCGACGAGGAGTCGACGTACACGTTCGCGCACTGCGCGCCCGCTATCAACGCCTCGCGGAAGAAGCCCGCGCCGAAGTGCGGGATCACGAAGCGCACGCCCGGGAACGCGTCCGCGGCCGGCACGATCGCCAGCGGGTTCGCGAACCGCAGATCGTACGCGCGCGGGAGGCCGAGGAGATCGCGCAGCTTCACGACGAGCAGCCCGCAGTGTACGTACAGCACCCCCCGCGCGGCCTCCAGCGCCGCGAGCAGCCCCCGCATCTCGTCGCCGGCGACCTCGAAGCGGTGCATGGCCGGGAAGACCAGCGCGCCGCGCACGGACCGCGCGCGTAGCATGCCGCTCGCGCGGCGCACCTGTCCCTCGTCGTTCGGATCGACCATGACCATCCCCGTGATCCGCCCGCCCGAGCGCCGCGCGGCGTCGGCGACGACCTCGGCCTCCGGCGGGACGCTCGCGAAGGTCACCAGGTGCTCGACGTCCCCCGCGTCGAGCTCGCCCAGCCAGCGCGCGAGGTGCGCGTCGCCGTCACCATCGGGGATCTCGAGCCCCGTGCGCCCGGCGACGGCCTCCAGCTTGGCCTCGACCGAACCCTCGCGCGGGGAGAGCTGCGCCAGGGTCTCGAAGAACGTGCGCGAGAAGTAGTGCGAGTGAAAGTCGACGACGCCCATGCGCCGAGCCTAGCAGCTCGCCTAGTCCGGATGGAGTCTCGCCCCTCCCGTGCCCGTGCCCGTGCCCGTGCCCGAGCCCGAGCCCGAGCCCGTGCCCGAGCCCGAGCCCGAGCCCGAGCCCGTGCCCGAAGGTGGCGCAGGGTCACCGCCGCCCCCGCCCACCGGCTGCCCCATACGCTCGCTCCTCGTCGGCCAGACCCCGAACGCGAGACAACCGAGCACGCAGATCCACAGCACCGCGCGGTGCAGCGGAAAGGTCTTCGGACGCGCGGTCATCGAGGCACGCAGCCCCCCGCTCGATGCGCGAGGGCGCTGGGCGTCCTATCGGGCCGCGCACGCGGCCATCTGTAATCGGAATGTCGGCCCGCCCGGCCCGTCACTTTTGCAGCAGGGTCACGCAGTCGAGATCGGGCTCGTGGTCCCACTCGAAGGTGACCTGCTCGAGGACGCGCATGCCGCTCTTCGCGGCCCAGTGCGCGAAGAGCTCCTTCGACATGAAGTTCCGGGCGCCCGGGTTGTCCCCGTAGTACTCGGCCGTCGGGGCCGCGGAGTAGTTGGAATGGTGGAAGAGCGCCATGCCGCCTGGTGCCAGCACGCGCGGCGTGTCGAAGAGGTAGGAGCGCACGACGTCCGGGTCGAAGTGGACCATCGAGTCGTAGCTGACGATCGCCGACACGCTCTCCTTCTTGAGTGGCTTGAAGTCGTAGCCGTTCCCGACGCGCAGGGTGAGCCGGCGCTCGCCCTCGAAGCGCTCGCGGCAGCGCTGGATGTTCTCGGGGTTGATGTCCGTCGCGATCAGCTTCTCGGCGAACTCGAGCAGCCGCGCCACGTGCCGGCCCGCGCCGCACGCGAGGTCGAGCATCATACCAGCCGGCAACCGGTCGAACAGCGGGCGGACGGGCCCGGCGGGGTTCCAGAAGAACGGCGCGTGCGGCTCGGCCTCGTCGTAGTACGGGGTCTCGCGCCAGTCGTGGCCGACGGATTCGGCCAGCCGCTTGATGTCGTCCTCTTTCCCCAAGGCTGGATCGGGATGCCGCGCGTTAGAGTAGCATCGCGCGCGACGAATCCCGCCACCATGGAGTCCTGGGGCATCGACATCGCCAAGGAGTACCACAAGTTCTCCGCGGCGCACTTCCTGATCTTCCCCGACGGAACCGCCGAGCGCCTGCACGGCCACAACTATCGCGTGTACGTGCACGTCGGCGCGGACCTGGGTGAACAGGGCCTCGTCATCGACTTCACGATGATCAAGCCGGTGATCCGCGAGCTCGTCGATCGCCTCGACGAGCACTGGCTCGTCCCGGGCACGCACCCCGTGCTGCGCTACGAGCACCGCGCGGACGGCGTCACCGAGGTGCGCTACGAGGGCCGCTACTACGCGGCCCCGACCGAGGACGTCGTCGTGCTTCCGATCAACAACACGAGCTCGGAGAACCTGGCGACCTACCTCGGGCGCGAGCTGCGGGAGATGCTCGCGCAGCGCTTTCCCGAGGTGCACCTGCGATCCCTGCGCCTCGCCGTGGAGGAGACCGCCGGCCAGCGCGGCGTCTACGTCTATCGCGACGACGCCGGCTGCGGCGACGCGGGGTGATCGGAGCTGCGCTCGGCCGCGCGGGCGCGCAGCGCGCGGCGCAGCTCGGGCAGCGCGGAGACCTCGACCTCGGCCGAGCCCTCTGAAAGGCGCATCCAGGCCTGGATCTCGCCCAGCCGCTCGTCGAGCGCCGCCGCGGGCGTGTCCCAGAGGATCTGCGCCACGGCGTCGACCGCGAACTCGGGGTACATGTCGAACAGCTCGCGCAGCTCGAGGGGCCCGAGCGCCATCACGGCGGCGCGGCGCCACTCTTCGGGGTCGCTCGAGAGCTCGGCCGCCTCGAGAAGCCATGTGTGGGGGACCTGGGACAGCCCCTGACGGCCCGCCTCGAGGCACAGCTCGTGCAGACCCTCGAGCCCGACGCGCTCGACGACGCGCTCGACGACGAGGAAGGAGAGGCCGTAGTAGCTGCGCTTGACGCCCGAGCGCAGGCGCGTCGAGGAGAGACCCGCCTGCACGCGGAACACCGCCAGCGGATCCCGCGCGGGCTCGTCCCCCGAGAGGACGATGCGCGCCGTCCAGCCGCGGCGCGAGCCGTCGGACTCGCGCACCTCGAGCTCGATGCCGAGCCCGCCGCAGGCGAGCGCGGCGCTCGACAGGCGGCCGGCGCGCAGGCGCGGAGCGCCTTCATTGGAGACGCGCGCCGACACGACGTCGCACAGCCCCTCCTCGAGCGAGCCGGGGAGGGTGCGCCAGGTGTCGCCGAGGGCGGCGTGCACGAGCTCGTGAGCGAGCGTGCGCTCGAGGTCCTCGGCGCCGGACGAGAGCAGGATCCGGGCGTGGTTCGCCGACCACAGCCCCTCCGCCGTGCCCGACGCTGGCGCCGGGAAGCGGTAGAGCCCCGGCTCCTCTTGCAGCCACACCTCGAGCTCGGAGCCGATCTCGGCGTCGGGCAGGAGCGCGACGACCTGGCTCGACAGCGTCCCGAGCAGGGCGGACACCTCTTCGGCCTCGGCCTGGGTCGCCGCGCGGACGACGCCCGCGCGCGACGCGATCCGCTCCCGGGGCGGCGCGGCGAGGCAGCCGCCCAGGGCCGGAGCGAGGAAGAGGAGCAGGGGGATACGGGGGTGCGAGACGCGCACTCCCAAACGTATCCCGGTTTGGGCGCGGTGGCCGCGGTACCCGCGGTCTCAGAATCCGCGCCGGGTCGGGAAGAAGACGACGTCGCCGCCTGCGGTCCCGATCCAGGGCAGCACCTCGAACCCGCCGTCGTCGTCCGCGACGATCCACAGCCCGCGGTCGACGATCGAGTCGTCGGCCTCGCGCGCGGGCGCGTAGTCCTCGAGCTCGTGCGCAGCGCCGGCCTCGGAGCCCTTCGTCGCGCGCTCGCCCGGCTGCCCTTGGATCCCGGGGCTCCCGGGGATCTCGCGGATCGCCGCGCGCGGGGCGGCGCCCGTCCCGGCGTCCGAGCTCTCCGCGAACATCGTCGCCGGAGTGCAGCGGATCTCGAGGTCGTAGGAGGACGAGGCGTCGAAGGCCTGCACGACGAGGTGGAACTCCTGGCCGGCGTCCAGCACCGTGAACGCGCCTTCCTCCGCCCCGTACGGCGCGTCGAAGACCAGCACGAACTCCCCGAGCAGGGGGTCCCAGACGCCGACGTCGAGGTCCGCGTGGGGGTTCCACGGATCGAGCCGGAAGAACACGTCGAGCGGCTCGTCGGCGACCATCGCGAAGCCGTCGAAGAGGTCCGGCCCGAAGGCGTCGATCCGGCCGCGCACGACGAAGTGCGAGAACGCATCGACCCCTCCCAGGAAGTCCGGCTCGAACGCGGAGTCGTTCGGCTCGACCTCGGTCAGCACCGCGGGCCCACCGGAGGAGCCCCCGGACGAGCCGTGGGACTGGTGCGGGTGGCAGCCGGCGAGCGCCGCACAAACGGCGAAGAGGCAGCGGGCCGCGCCACTCGAACGCAGGACTCTCATCGGACTCCTCCTCGAGCCGAACTGCATGGGTTCGGTGTGGCTGCCGGCCGGAACTGCATGGGTTCGGTGTGGATGCCAGCCTGGTGGACGACGCGGACGGCCGCATTCCCCGGCGACCCTGCGCCGGCTTTGAGCGGACAGCGGGTCGCACGTCGCAAGTCGCTGTGACGCAGCACGTTGTGGTCGACTGTCAACATCGAGGGCATGCAGTCCGGTTCGGAGGGGTGCCCGCCGCTCCCCACGATCCTGGGGCCTCCTTGGATGCGCGGAGCGCGGCGGGCTCGGTCACCCGGCCTGGCGCAAGCGGCGTGCCGACGTCGCCCCCGGCTCCGGGGTCCGGAGGCGCGGGCCCGACGGGGCGGGTGTGCCCTCCGGGGCGCGGCGTGTCCTCGTCAGCGGTCAGGGGCTCTTGCGCGCGCTCATCGACGCGCCGCCGCGGTGCCCGCACCGTGCAGGCGGGCGCGGATCGCCTCGAAGACGTCGTCGGCGCGGATCGCCCGCATGCACGGGTGTCCCGGGACCGAGCACGAGCGCCGGCGGCAGGGCGAGCAGTCCGCGGGTCGGAACACGACGCCCGCTGCCTGGCCGTAGGGGCCGGTACGCGCCGCGTCGGCGGCTCCGAAGAGCGCGACCGTGGGCGTGCCGACCGCCACCGCGACGTGCAGCGGCCCCGTGTCGCAGCCGACGAAGACGTCGGCCGCGGCGCAGAGCCCGGCCAGCTCCTTCAGGCTCAGCCGCCCGGCGCGGTTGCCGAGCGGCTCGCGGCACTGCCCGACGACCGCCGCGGCGCGTGGCGCGTCCTGCTCTCCGCCGGTCAGCTCGACGCGCGCCCCCTCTTCCCGCACGAGGCGCTCGCAGACGCGCGCCCAGCGGTCGGGGTACCAGCGGTTGGCGCTCTTGCTCGCGCCGACGTTGACGACGACGAGCGGGCCGTCGCGCGCGGCCGCGGGCCAGGGGACGAGCGGCAGCTTCCACTCGACCGGCGCGGCCGGGAGCCCGAGGTGATCGGCGAACTCGAGGTACTGCTCGACCGTGACGCCGGGGCTGGGGTTGGGCGGGATGCGCTCGTTGGCGAAGACGAAGCTCCACTCCTTGGCGCGCGCGCGGTCGAAACCGATGCGCCGCGGCGCGCCGGTGCAGGCCGACAGCACGCCGCTCTTGAGGATGCGCTGCAGGTCGATGGCGAGGTCGAAGGCGCGCGATCTCAGGAGCGGGATTGCGCGCAGCCAGGCCCGCGGACCGTCGAGGTCGAGGACGACGAACTCGTCGACCGCCTCGTGGCCCTCGACCAGCGAGTGCGCGAGCGGGCCGATGACCCAGGAGATGCGCGCCTCGGGGTAGCCGCGTCGCAGCCGGTTCACGAAGGGCAGCGTGTTGGCCACGTCGCCGATGGCGCCGAGCTTCAGGACGGCGATGCGCTCGGGCGGTTGCATCTCGCAGCGTGGGTCGCCGCCGCGGCCCGCGCCGGTGCGCCGCCGCGCGACGCCGCGAAGATACCCTCGTCGGGAGCTACCGGGAACGCCTCGTGCGTCGATGCTTCCCGCGCCAGCGCGTCCTGTGGCAGAATCCGCGCTTTCGCCATGAGCCTAACGCGCTTCCAGTCCCGCTCGTCGCCCGGTTCGCCCGGCACCTCCGACGCCCCCAAGCTGCACGTGGTGACGTTCGGCTGCCAGATGAACAAGTACGACTCGCTCCTGGCCGAGGGGCGCTTTCGGAAGTCGGGCTACGAGACGACCGAGGTGCTCGAGGAGGCCGACGTCGTGCTCTTCAACACGTGCTCGGTGCGCGACCACGCCGAGGAGCGCGCCTGGTCGTGGGTCGGCGAGCTGAAGCGGGTCAAGGCCGAGCGCCCCGACCTCGTGATCGGCGTCATGGGCTGCATGGCACAGCGCGTCGAGGACGAGATCTTCCGCCGCGCCGGGCACGTCGACCTCGTCGCCGGGACGCGCCAGTTCCAGCACCTGCCGGCGATGGTCGCCGAGGTCCTCGAGCGGCGCGCGCACCCCGAGCGCTTCCACCCGCGCGACATGCGCCTGCTCGCGACCGACATGGACGCGGACGTGGCGGTCGAGCGCGCGGGCGAGGAGTACACGGGCGGGCGCCACGGCTACCTCGCCGTCATGCGCGGCTGCGACCTCGGCTGCACGTTCTGCATCGTGCCGACGACGCGCGGGCGTGTGCGCTCGCGGCCGATCGACGACCTCGTGCGCGAGGCGCGCTGGATGGTCGACCAGGGCGCCCAGGTCTTGACGCTGCTCGGGCAGACGGTGAACAGCTACGGCGAGGACTTCGCGCCGCCCGGGCCGGAGGCGCCGGGCGCAGCGCGCGGGCGCGGCAGGCAAGGGCGTCCGGGCCTCGCCGACCTGCTCTACCGCCTGCAGGAGCTGGAGGGGCTCGAGCGCATCCGGCTCGTCACGCTGCACCCAGCGTACGTGACGCCGGCATTCGCGCGCGCCGTCGCCGACTGCGACAAGGTCGACCGCTTCCTGCCGCTCCCCGCGCAGTCGGGGTCGGACGACGTGCTCAAGCGCATGAAGCGCGGCTACACCACGGAGCTCTACCGGGGGCGCGTCGGCGTGCTACGCGAGGTCGTGCCCGACATCGAGCTCGGCAGCGACTGGATCGTCGGCTTCTGCGGCGAGACCGAGGACGACTTCCGCGCCACCGAGGCCTTCCTCGAGGAGCAGGAGTTCGCCGTCAACTACGTCTTCAAGTACGACCCGCGCCCGGCGACCAGCGCCGACGGGCGGCTCGCCGACGACGTCCCCGAGGGCGAGAAGAAGGACCGCAACCGGCGCCTGCTCGAGGTCGCCGAGCGCGTCCAGCGCCGGCGCTTCGCGCGCCTGCGCGGCCGGGCCGTGCGAGCCTTCGTCGAGTCCACCTCGGAGCGTGACCCGCGCGTGCTCCTGGCGCGCACCGAGCACGGGCTGCCGGTCTCGTTCGAGGGCGGGGTGGAGCTCCTGGGCCGCAGCGTCGCGCTCGCGGTCGAGGGGACGACGGCCTACGGCATGTCCGCCAAGCTGGCGCCGGACGCGGCGCGAGCGGGCCGGGCGGGCTGAAAAAGACTCTCGCCCGCCGCGGGGGCGGGCGAGAGACTCGAGAAGAGTAGATTCCCCAGCACAGCTCTCAGCTGCCTCCCTCAGCCGGGGAGGCGCGCGGACCGAACGCCCGAGCTCGGTCTTTCTCGCGTCCCCCCGCAGGAGTCGGCCGCGCTCCTGCGGTTGGGCCGGGAAACAGGAGACGAATGCTCGATCCGGCCGAGGGGTCCAGCTCGCTACCCCCGCGAGACTAGCCCTCCTCGTGGGCCTGCTCCGGCCCCGGCTCCGGGATCCGGGGAGGAGCCTGCTCGCCGTCGCCCAGGTCCCCGGCCGGCGCCTCGCCCAGGAGCTCGTCCACGGCCTTCCTCACCTCGGCGGCGAGGTCGACCTCGAAGGGCTCTGCGGGGATCCCCTTCTCGTCGGCCATGGCGCGGGCGTTCTCGACGACCTGCCGCACCTCCTCGGGCGTGGGAGCCTCCTCGAACTCCCAGTCCGACTCGAAGGTGTGCTCATCGGTGCCGACTCTCACCTTCGACGTTCCGTCCTTCATGATCGGTCGCAGGATCGCGTGCACCTCGTCGTGGTCGACGTCCTTCTCGTAGGCCCCGCGTGCGATGCGGCCGAGCTGCAGCTTCGCGTCCGCGAGCTCGGCCCCCACCAGGCCCGCCGGCGCGAGCAGCGCGCGCTCGGCGACGATCACGGCCCCGGCCGGGAACACCGGACCGTCGCCCAGCTTCTCGGCGAACTCGACGACCTGCTCGAAGCCGACGTCGCCGGCCTGGAAGGCGAGCTTGAGGCGCTCGACCTGCTCCACCAGGGGCTCCTTCTGCTCCTCTGGCAAGGAAGCCCCGCGGATCGCCTCCTGCAGCTCGGTCGCGAGCGTCTCGGAGCCGAGCTGCTTGAGCTTGCCGAACCCCCAGAAGCCGACGGCCACGAGGCCCACGAGGAGCAGCGCTCCGACCCCGCAGCCGATTCCGAGGCAGTACCCCAGGGCGTTCGAACCGCCCTTCTTCTCCTCTTCCATGCGCTCTCCTCCGTGCCCGGTGCCCGCGCGCGAGCGAGCCGGTTCGCGCGAGCGAGCATCTACGCGCGCCTGCGCCAGCCTTCGCTCAAAACTGGAAATATATGAACGGCGTCGTGTCCGTCGCCACCCACGGCAGGACGAGCGCGACGGCGAGGCCGAAGCCGAACGAGAAGGCCCAGTCCGGGAGGCGCGCGAGCCGCGGGCCGACGAGCTGGTTCTTGGCGACGTAGTGCAGGACCATGAACACGCCGACGCCGATCCACCAGACGGGCGGCACGACCTCGCTTCCCGAGCCGCCGGCCGCGAACGGCAAGAACATGCTGCCCAGGTACTGCAGCGCGTCGCCGATGCCCGTCGTGCGGAAGAAGGCCAGCGTGATGAACCAGATCACCAGGACGTAGGCGCGCTTGAAGGCGTCGGGCCGGCGCTCGACCCAGTCCTTGAGACCGGCGCGCTCTACGGCGAGCACGAGGCCGTTGAGGAATCCCCAGAGCACGTAATTCCAGCTCGCGCCGTGCCACAGGCCGCACAGCGTGAACAGGATCAGGATGTTGACGTGGGTGCGCCGCGTGCCGCGCCGGTTGCCGCCCAGCGGGATGTACACGTAGTCCGTCAGCCAGCTGCCCAGCGTGATGTGCCACCTCCGCCAGAACGTCGTCATGTTCGTCGTGAGGTAGGGGAAGTCGAAGTTCACGGGCAGCCGGTAGCCCAGCAGGCCGGCGGAGCCGATCGCCATGTCCGAGTAGCCGGAGAAGTCGCAGTAGACCTGCACGTGGAAGAGGAACATCCCGAGCCACACGCTGCCCGTCCCGTACGCCCCGGGGTCGGCGAACACCGGGTCGACGACCGCGGCGAGGTTGTCCGAGACGACCGCTTTCTTGACGAAGCCGACGAGGAACACCGACAGCGCGGCGCGCACGTCGACGTCCGCGAAGCGGCGCCGGTCGTCGAGCTGCGGCAGGAACTGGACCGCGCGCACGATCGGGCCCGCGACGAGCTGCGGGAAGAACGCGACGAAGAGCGCGAGGTCGAGCACGCTCTTGCGCGCCTCGAGCCTTCCGGAGAAGACGTCGAGCGAGTACGAGAGCGTCTGGAACGTGTAGAAGCTGATGCCGACCGGCAGCACGATCTCGAGCGTGTGGTCGGACGTCTCGAGCCCCAGGGAGGCGAGCAGGCCGGCGGCGCTCGCGATGAAGAAGTTGTAGTACTTGAAGAACCCCAGGATCCCGAGGTTGCCGATCAGGCTGACGAGCAGCCAGCCGCGGCGCCCGCGCGGCGAGCGCGCGCCCTGGATCCCGAGCCCGGCGCAGTAGTCGAGCGCGGTCGAGACGAGGATCAGGCCCAGGAAGCGCCAGTCCCAGGCGCCGTAGAAGACGTAGCTGCAGGCGAGCAGGAACACCTTGCGCGCCGTGTTCCAGCGCAGCGCCCAGTGCACGCCGAAGACGATCGCGAAGAAGGCGAGGAAGCGCAGCTCGACGAAGTTCACGGCTCCCTCGCGTCGAGCCAGTCGGCGAACTCGCTCGCCAGGATGCGCGTCCAGATGCGCGCGCCCGTACCGTTCAGGTGGTTGGGGTCGGTGTGGTTCGCCGGGTCGTACAGCGCGGGGTAGTCGGCGGGGCGGTTGTGCCCGAAGTAGGCGGGCAGGACGTCCGCGTCGGCCAGGCGGTACACGACCGGCGTCGCGAAGTTGAAGGGCCCGGTGTAGTAGATCGCCTCGGCGCCGGCCGCGCGGATCGTGCGGATCTGGCCGACGAGGGCCAGGCCGTTGCGGTGGCTCTTGACCGAGCCGCCGCGGTTGGCGGCATCGATGTTCGCGCGCGGGTACTCGTCGAGCTTGCGGGTGAACTCGGCCCGCCGGCCGTCCCACTCCGCGTCGTGCAGCTCGTCCGTGTTCACGTAGCCGCGCGCCCGGTCGAGGTCCGCGCGCGAGGGCTCGACGGGATCCAGGCCGAGCCAGCGCCGCACGACGTGCTTGCCGAGGCCCGCCCCGCTGTACTTGCGGCTCATCAGGCGCAACGTCAGCCAGGCCTTGTTCCACTTCCACCCCGGCGCGGCCCCCGCCGGCGTGGGTGTGTTGCGCAGACACTCCCACGCCATGCGCGTGTGCTCGAGGTCGTGCCAGTTGACGTTGCGCAGCGAGAACGTGTTGCGCCCGTCGAAGGTGTTCCACTCCCAGTTCTGCGCCTCGACGAACAACCAGCGCAGGTTCCCCGGCTCGAGCTCGAGCAGCCGGCGCAGCACGTAGTCCGCCTCGACCGACGTCATCCCGCCGACGCCGAAGTTGAACGAGCGCGTCGCGTACCCGCGGCTCGCCATCTCCGCGTCGAAGACCTCGGGCACGATCCCGTAGTAGGTCGTGCTGGCGCCCAGGAAGAGCGTGTCGAACTCGTCCCTGTGCTCGGCGAAGTACTCGACCTTCGCGCGCAGCCCGTACTCGTACGGCCACGGGACGAGCGCGCGAGCCAGCGACCCGCCGGCCAGCGCCCCGGCGAGGCCGAGCAGGACGCACGTCAGCCGGCGGACGGGCGCGCGCGGGCTCACTTCAAGAGGTCGGCCACGAGCTCGCGCTCGCCCTCCAGCTCCGCGGCGCTGGCGGCGAGCTTCTGCCTCAGGAACTCGTCCAGCTCGAGCCCGCTCGCGATCGACCAGCCGCCTGCGCCGTCGCTCACGACCGGGAACGAGCTGATCAGCCCTTCCGGGACGCCGTAGCTGCCGTCGCTCTTGACGCACACCGAGCGCCACTCGCCCGCGGGAGTCTTCGCGCAGAGGTCGCGCACGTGGTCGATCAGGGCGTTCGCGGCCGAGGCGGCGCTCGACAGCCCGCGCGCCTCGATGACCGCGGCGCCGCGCTTCTGGACCGTCTCGAAGAACTCGCGCTCGAGCCACGCCCGGTCCCCGATCACGTCCGCCACCGGGCGCCCGCCGATCGTCGTGTTGCGGAAGTCGGGCACCTGCGTCGCCGAGTGGTTGCCCCAGATCAGCGTGTTCTCGACGTCCTGGACCGGGACCCCGGCGCGCCGCGCGAGCTGGTTCTGGGCGCGGTTCTGGTCCAGCCGGGTCATCGCGGTGAAGCGCTCGTCGGGGACGTCGGGCGCCGAGTGCATCGCGATCAGGCAGTTCGTGTTGCACGGATTCCCGACCACCGCGACGCGCACGTCGGGCGCGGCGTGGTCGTTGATCGCGCGGCCCTGGCCGGTGAAGATCGGCCCGTTCTCGCGGACCAGGTCGCCGCGCTCCATGCCCTTGCCGCGCGGCTTCGACCCGATCAGCAGCACCCAGTCGGCGTCCTTGAAACCGGCGGCGGGGTCGCTCGTGAGCAGGATGTCGCGCAGGAGCGGGAAGGCACAGTCCTCCAGCTCCATGGCCACCCCCTTCAGGGCCTGCATGGCCGCCTCCACCGGGATCTCGACCAGCTGCAGGGCGATCGGCCGGTCGCGGCCGAACATCTCGCCGGCGGCGATGCGCGGCAGGAGGGCGTACCCGATCTGTCCGGCGGCTCCGGTGACCGCGACGCGCAGGGGCGCTCGACTCATCGAGGGGGGGTTCGGAAAAGGTTTCCGGGTTGGTTGCGGGGGATCGGCTGCGTAGTTTGCGACCGTGGCGGGTCGAAGGAAGCCCCGGAGCGAGAAAACTCCGCGGGCCTGTCCTACAAAGCGATCCTTCTAGCCGCCCCCGTCCGCCGACCGACACCTTAGGATGTCGTAATCTGTGGCAGGCAGGCACCATGCGCAGCGCAGCCGACCTCCTGAATCCGCCCCGCGTCCAGGGCCTCCTGCGAGAGCTCGGGGAAGCGGCTCGCGTCCATCGCTTCGGCGTCGCGCCGAACCCGTGCGTGGGCGCCGCGGTGCTCGCCGGAACGCGCGAGGTCGGACGCGGATTCCACCGCGTCTGGGGCGAGGAGCACGCCGAGGTCGCCGCGCTCGAGGCCGCGCGCGCGAGCGGCGTCCCGAGCGAAGCCTGGGACACCTTGATCGTCACGCTCGAGCCGTGCAGCACCGAGGCGAAGACCGGCCCGTGCGTCGAGCGCATCCTCGAGGCCGGGATCCGCCAGGTCTTCGTCGGCGCCCTCGATCCCGACTCGCGCCACCGCGGGCGCGGGCTCGAGCTCTTGCGCCGCTCCGGCGTCCAGGTCCACGAGGTTGCCGGCGCGGCTCCGCTGGAGACGGTCAGCCCGCACTTCCTGCGCTGGACCTCGCGCGACCGCATCCGCCGGCCGCGGCCCTGGACGATCGCCAAGTGGGCGCAGACGCTCACCGGACAGCTCTCGCCCCCCGCCGAGGTCGGCGCGGGGCGCTGGATCTCCTCCGCCGAGTCGCGCGCCGAGGTGCAGGTCCTGCGCTCGCGCGTCGACGCGATCGTGACCGGCGTCGGCACGGTCCTCGCCGACGACCCGCGGCTCACCGTGCGCGCCCCCGGCGCGACCCAGCGTCCGCCGTGGCGCGTCGTGCTCGACGCCTACCTGCGCACGCCGCGCGACGCCCGGCTCTTCGCGCCGCCCGCGGAGGGCGAGTCCGCCGGGGAGGTGCACGTGCTGGCGCTCGTGGGAGCCGACAGCAGGCGCCGCCGCGAGCTCGAGGAGAGCGGCGCGAAGGTCCACGGCCTGCGCGGCTCGACGAAGCTGCAGCTCGACCTGCGCACCGTCCAGACCTGGCTCTGGGAACAGGGCGCGCAGCGCATGCTAGTCGAGGCCGGCCCCGAGCTCCTGCGCGCCTACCTGAGCTCGGGCTTCGTCGACCATGTGCGCGTCGTCAGCGGCGACGTGCGCGGCGGCCGCGGCGAGTCGCTCGGCGACTGGCTCGCGAGCGCCAAGCTGCTCGAGCGCCACGACCGCGAGTGCGGCGCGGACGCGGTCCTGGAGGCGTTCCTGGCCGAGGGGTAGCCGGGGGTGCCCGAGCCCGGGCACGAGGTGAATCCCTACGGCTCGAAGCTCGCTGGTCACCCGAGGTCGGGGTATTTCTCGCGCGCGCGCTTGGCGGCCGGAGTCTCGGTGTAGCGCTTGCCGAGCAGCTTCCTCAGCACCCGCCGCGCCCCCTTCTCGTCGCCCGCGCGCTCGAGCTCCTGGGACTCCTCCCAGAGCTCCTCCGCGGCTCGCTCGACCTTGTACGCGGCGATCAGCGGCTTGAGCTCCTTGTCGCTCTCGGCCTCCTTGATCGCGGCGGCGAGCTCCTTCTCGACCGGCGTCCCGCCGTACTCCTGCGCGCAGTCGAGCAGCGTGCCGAAGCCCTCGCGCACCGTCTCGGGGGCGAGCAGCTTCTGCGCCGCCTCGATCCGCGCGCGCATGGCGCCCAGGGCCTTGTCCGCGCCGGCCTTCGCCTCCGTGCCGTAGGGCCCCGTGCCGACGACGCCGAGCACGGCGTCGAACGCGCGCCAGGCCTCGGCCCAGGTCTCGGACTGCAGGCGGCCGCGGCCGGCCTCGAGCTCGCGCAGGACGAGCATCCACTCGTCGCGCGTGAGCCCCTTGCCCGATTCGCGCTGCACCTTGAGCAGGGCCTTCATGAACTCGTCGACCGGCGGCGGGTTGCCCGTGTTGTGGCGCGAGGCGAGCGTCCCGTCGGGGCGGATCACGAGCGTCTCGGGGAGGTCCCACTCCCCCTCGCCGCCCTGGTGGTCGGTGTAGTCCAGGTACACGCGGTCCCAGTTCTGCTTGTGCGCCTCGCAGCTCCTCGTGCCGAACACCGAGCACACCTCGACCTGCACGCGCTTGCCCTCCTCGTCCTCGACCGCGACCTTCTTCAGCGAGTGCGTGCCGTCGTTCGTCAGGATCACGATCGCCGTGCCGTCGGTGCCCTTGGCGATCTCGGAGTTGCCGACCACGCTGCCGCGGAAGCGGTCGTTCTCTTCCTCGCCCTCGAGGATCGCCAGCACGAGCAGCGGCACGTTGCGCTTGCGCGCCTCGTCGCGCGCGGCTTCGAGCTCGCCCTCGAAGAACGCGAGCTCGGGCTTGTTCTTGCTCTGCGGCGCGGCGTGCAGCGCCGGGGCGCACGGCAGCGCGCCCAGGACCAGCGCCCCGCCCGTCAGCAGTCGCCGGTGGGAGTGCCTCATGGCCCGAGTATAGGGTGCAGCGGCCCCGGTTCGCTCGAGCCGGACCGCGCTGGCGGCGCGCGCGCGCGGCGTTTACAAGATCGGTATGGACCTCCGCGCGCCCGCTCCGCCCTCGCTCGCGCTGCTCCTCGCCGCGGCGTGCGCGGCGCCGCGGCCGGCCCCGCACCCGGCCGTGCCGAGCGCGGCCTCCGAGGCGTTCGCGGCCGCGCTCGCCGCCGAGCGCGCGGCCGAGAGCGGAGCGGGTCCGGACGCCGAGGCCGACGCCGAGGCGGCCGCGCGCCGCGCGCTCGAGCTCGCTCCGGACTGGGTCGCGCCGCGGCGCTTCCTCGACGAGCTGCGGCGCGCGGACCTGCTCGGCGTGCAGGTGCTCGAGGAGTACCGGCGCGAGCTGCGCGAGTCGGGCGAGGACGCGCGCCTGCTCTACCTCGCGGCGCGCTTCGAGGGTCCCGCGGGGACCGAGCGCTTCGCGCGCGCGCTCCGCGCCGATCCCGACTTCGCCTGGGCGCGGCACGGAGTCGCCTGGAGCTCGATGCTCGGCGGCTCGGTGCGCGACGCCGTGCGGCACGGCACCCGCGCGCTCGAGCTCGCGCGCGACCCGTACGAGCGGACGACCTTCGCCTGGGCGCTCGCGCGCTACTACCGCGCGCTGGGCGAGCGCGAGCGCGCCGAGGAGGTGCTGTCCGAGCGTCTCGCCGCCGACGACCTGCGCCCCGACGGGCGCATCCGGCTGGCGGTCGAGCTGGCGGCCGTGCAGCTCGAGAGCGGCGAGTCGCGCGTGCACCGGCGCGGCGCCGAGCGTGCGCTGCGGCTCGTCGAGGAGGCGCCGCTGACCGATCTCGAGCTGCGCGAGCTCGTGGAGGCGCTCCTTGGCAGCGCGCCGCGCGACGTCACGTTCGGGGAGATCGCGCTGGCGCTCGAGGGGCAGGCCCGCGCGGAGCGGCTGGTAGGCCAGGCGCTCTTGCGCGAGCGGCTCTCGCCCCTGGGCCTCGAGCTCTGGGTGCACGGCAGCGGCGACGGCGCGTTCACCGATCCGGCCGCGCTGCGCACGTTCCGCTTCGCCCTGGGCAGGCCGCAGGAGGCCGTCGAGGAGTGGCTCGGGACGCTGCCGCGGCAGGTGCTGGCGGGCGACGGAGCCGCCGGCGGCGATCGGCGACGACCGCGCGGGGCGCGCGTCGCCGCGGTCGTCGACGCCGCGCGCGCCCTTCCGCAAGGCGCCGACCCGGCAGACTATGGCGAGCTGATCGAGCGCCTGCTCGAGGCCGGCTGGTTCGCCGAGGCGAGCGCGCTCGCGGCCCTGCATCCGGGCGAGGCCTGGGCGGCGAGCGCCCTCGCGCGCAGCCAGGCGGGCTGGCGCGCGCTGCGCGAGCTGGAACGGCTGCTCGACGCGGAGGCGTCGGCCGACCCCTGGCGTCCGCTCTTCAGCGTCGACGCGGCGCTCGCGCCCGAGGACGACGCCGAGGCCTCGCGCAAGCTCGACGCGCTGCTCGAGGCCAGCGCGCCGATCTTCGCGCGCGCCAACCGCTGGCTCGGCGGCGAAGCGGACGCCGAGCTCCTGGCGCGCGAGCTGCGCGCCTCGCCGCGCATCGGGTACGGCTTCGCCGGGTCCGTGGTGCACCCCGGCCCGCGCTTCTCGGACGAGGATGCGCGCTTCGGCCGCGGGGCCGTGGGGCAGGACGTCCCCGGGCTCGCGCGCGAGCTGGCGCACCTGGGCCGGTTCGGCGTCTTCGGCGCGGCGCGCGGCGCCGCGCCCGACGGCACGATCCTGCGCCCGCTGTGGATCGAGCAGCGCGCGGGGACGCACCTGGGCGTCCCCTGGTCGGGCACCGTCGCGTGGTGCGAGCTCGCCGACGTCGAGAGCCGTCCCGGACGGCTCGGGGCGGCGATCGCCGGGGCCGCGGTCCACGAGGGCTACTGGATCGACGTCTCCGCGCTGCGCGGCGAGCTGCAGCGCTGGCGCGCGCTGCACGACCGCTTCTGCCGGCCGGGCGCGGCCGCGCGCGTCGAGCGCGCGCTCGCCGTGCGCGGCCTCTCGCTCGACGGCGGTTCCGCCGCGCGCACGTCCGTCGACAACGTCCTCGACGAGGCCGACCGCGTGCGCCTCGCGACGATGGCTGCCCGCGGCCCGTCAGCGCACGGCTGCGCGCTGGGCGAGATGACGCTCGAGGAGATCGTCGAGGCGACGGCGATCCACGAGGAGGGGCACCTCTGCGACCGCACGCGCTTCTACCCGCCCGGCGCGCACGTCCTCGAGCTGCTCGAGCTCGTCGCCAGGTCCGGCTTCTCGGGCCTGGCGGTCGCGCGCCGGCTCGAGTACCGCGCGCAGCTCGTCGCGCTCGCCGCGGCGCCGGACCCGCGCCTGCCGCTGGTCGACCTGCTCGAGGCGGCCGCCGGCGGCGGGAGCACGCTCACCCCGCACGCCGCGGCGTACACGAGCCTGCTGCGGCAGCTCCTCGTCGCGCTGGACGGCGCCGTGCAGCGCGCCCCCGAGGAGTGGCCCGAGATCGACCGCGGCCGGACGCTCGTCCACCAGCTCCACGTCCTCGGGCCGGAGCGGCTGCGCGGGCTGGCGCTCGCCCTGGCGCGCAGGGAGGGGCTGGACCGGGACTAGCCCGGGCACGGGCACGCCAGGACCCGCACGTCGGCAGATCGCCGCGTCCGGGGGTAGATTCAGCGTAGATCATCCTGGACGAGCCACGCCCCGACCGAGTTCTCGACATGCCCCTACTCACCCGCCTGCTCGCGCCCTCTGGCGCAACCCTCATCCTCTCCCTCGCCGGCCCGCCGCTCTTCGGCCAGGACTGCCGCATGTACCTCTTCGACGGCGTCGAATCGGTCGACCGGTTCGGGCAGAACGTCGACGGGGCCGGCGACGTCGACGCCGACGGCCACGCCGACCTGATCGTCGGGGCTCCGCTCAACGACACGAACGGCGCCGAGGCCGGGATGGTGCGCGTGTTCTCGGGGCTCGACGGGACGCTGCTCTACGAGCGCCTCGGCGACGACGCCGGCGACCAGTTCGGCAAGTCGGTCAGCGGCGCCGGCGACGCGAACGGCGACGGCTACGACGATTTCGTCGTCGGCGCGCCCTACGACGACAACGTCGGTTCGAACTCCGGCAGCGTCACGCTCTTCTCGGGTCGCGACGGCTCGGTCCTGCACGTCTTCAACGGCTTCTCCGCGCTCGAGATCCGCGAGCTCGGATGGTCGGTGGGCGGAGCCGGGGACGTGAACGGCGACGGCTACGACGACGTCATCGCCGGAGGCGCGGCGTCGTCCGCCGGCGGGTTGTTCGCGGGGCACGTGCGCGTGTACTCGGGGAGCACCGGAACGCTGCTGTACCCGATCGACGGCCAGCCCGGCGACCGCCTCGGCGGTTCCGTGAACGGCGCCGGCGACGTCGACGCCGACGGCTACGACGACTTCGTCGTCTCCGGATGGGCCTCGGACCGCGGCGGCACCGACTCCGGCGTCGTCATCGTCTACTCGGGCCGGACGGGGGCCCTGCGCCACGCGTTCGCCGGATCCCCGGGCGACGAGCTCGGCAACGACCTGCACGGCCCGAGCGTCGCCGGGGCCGGGGACGTGAACGGCGACGGCTACGACGACGTGATCGCGGGCGCGCGCGTGCACTCGGGGCCGGGCGCCAACGCCGGCCGCGTGCGCGTGTGGTCGGGCCGCGACGGGTCGGTCCTGCACACGCTGGTCGGCACGCCCGGCGCCTTCTTCGGAACCTCCGTCGGCGCGGTCGGCGACGCCGACGAGGACGGGTACGCCGACTTCGTCGTGGGGGCCTCGCTCGGGGGAGCCACGTTCCAGGGCACGGCGCAGATCTTCTCGGGGCTCGACGGGCACCTCCTGACCACGTTCGAGGGCGACTCGCCCGTCGACCTTTTCGGGCGCAGCGTCGCGCCCGCCGGCGACGTCAACGGCGACGGCTTCGTCGACCTGATCGTGGGCGCCGACCAGGACGACCATTCCGCCGACGACTCCGGGAGCGCGTCGGTCTTCCACGCGCGCACGGTCTTCTGGCGGCGCTACTGCCTGTCGAACCCCAACTCGACCGGCGGCGCGGCCCTCGCCTCCTTCGCGGGCTCGAACTCGATCGCAGCGGACGATTTCACGCTGCACGCCGCCCCCGTTCCTGACGAGGTCGGCATCTTCTTCTTCGGCGCGAGCCGGCTCCCGGCGCTGCCCTTCGGCGACGGCTTCCTGTGCGTCGCCGCCAGGCAGCTGCGCCTCCTGCCGCCCTCGACGCCGAGCTCCTTCGACCTCGCCTACCAGGTCGACTTCACCTCGCCGCCGGGCTCCCGCATCGAGCCGGGATCCACCTGGGACTTCCAGGCGTGGTTCCGGGACAGCGCCGCCGGCGGCTCCGGGTACAACACGTCGGACGGGATCGAGGTGACGTTCTGTCCGTAACGGCCGGCGTGTAGCTACCGTACCTGCACGCCCATGGAGCGCAGCCCGGAACCGCGCGTACGCGACATCATGGTCGGCTCGCCGGTGACGGCGGCGCCCGACACGCGGATCGTCGAGGTCGTGCGCCTGATGAACGCGCACCGCATCGGCGCCGTCGTGGTCGCCGAGGAGGGGCGGCCGGTCGGCATCTTCACCGAGCGTGACGTCCTGAACTGCATCACGTGGATGGACGAGGACTGGATCGGCGACCCGGTCCAGGAGTACATGACGCCCCAGCTCGTCACGGCCGAGGCCGACGAGCCCTGGCGCGACGCGATGGTCCGCATGGACGAGGGCGCGATCCGCCACCTTCCCGTCGTCGACGGCGGACGGCTGGTCGGGATGCTCTCGGTGCGCGACCTGATCCACCATCAGACCGCTTTCCTCGAGGCCGCTGTGCTGCGCCGCACCGAGGAGCTGCGCTCGAAGAACGAGCTGCTCGAGGAGCGCGACCGGGAGCGCTCGCACCACCTCGCGCTGGCCGGCGAGATCCAGCGCCGGCTCCTGCCGGAGCGGGCGCCGCGCTTCGAGCCGGTGCGCATCGCCGCGCACCTCGCGTCCTACGACGGAGTCGCGGGGGACTTCTACGACCTGCGGCGGTACGACGACGCCCAGCTCGGGCTCGTCGTCGCGGACGTCTCCGGCCACGGCGTCCCCGCGGCGTTCGTGACGGTCATGGCCAAGCACTGCTACGCCGAGAACTGCCGTCACGTGCGCTCGCCCGCGGAGGTGCTGCGGCGCCTCAACGAGTTCCTGATCGGCCCCCTGGGCGACGACCAGTTCGTGACGATGTGCGCGGCGTGCGTCGACCGCGCGGCCGGTCGCCTCTTCGTCGCGACGGCCGGCCACCCCGCGCCCTTGGTGTACCGCGCGGCGACGCGCACGGTCGAGGTGCCCGAGGTGGGGGGGATGATGCTCGGGGTCGTCGCCGGCGAGACCTACGAGGAGCTGGCCCTCGACCTCGCCCCGGGCGACCGCGCGCTCTTCTACACCGACGGCGTTCCCGAGACGCGCGACCCGGCCGGGGCCCTGTTCGGCGAGGAGGCGCTCGCCGGCACGCTCGTGGCGGGCGCCGCGGACGACCTCGACGACCTCGTGACGCGCATCTTCGGCGTCCTCGCCGCCCACCGCGACGGGGGGCCGTCGCAGGACGACGCGACCCTGGTCCTGCTCGAGTTGGGCGCCTGATCTGCCGATAGGGGCTCCGGCCCCCGTTTCCGGGGGCTGCCCCCTGCGTGACCCGGGGCTGCGCCCCTGCGTCACGTCCCGCGCCGCCTTTCGCCCCTTCCCCGAGGACGCACTCGACATGCCCCTTCCCAAGGCCGGACCGGCTCTCATCGGTACTCTCCTCTCGTTCGGGTGTGCGTCGGGGCCTGTCCTCGAGTCGCAGCCGCCGCGCATCCTGGTTCCCTACGAGGGGCGCGACGGCGCCGGCGAGTACCTCGTGTTCCGCGAGGGCGCCGGGGACGCGTTCGGGGGCGGCAAGCTCGTGCGCTCCTTCCCCGTTCCCCGCGAGGCGGGCCGGCCGCTCGCGAGCGGCCGCAACCACGCGAGCGGGCGGTACGTCGTCGTGTACGAGCGGGGCCTGGTCGCGGTCGAGGCGGGCTCGCGCGGCGAGCCGCAGTGGTTCGCCCTGGACTGGGACGGTACGCCGCAGACCGTGTCCGTGGCCGGGGACCTGGCGGCCGTCGTCACCGACGAGCGCATCCTCGTCGTGGACCTCGACAGCGGCAAGCCCGTGATGCGGCCGGCGATCGACTACTGGATCGACGAGCCCGCCATGAAGACGCTGCACTTCGCCTCACCCGACGCCTTCAGTCCGCGGGGCGCGATCGTCGTCGTCGGGAGCGGCTCGGACGGCTCGGCCCCGGTCATCAGCGTGTCGAGCCAGGCCTCCGCGTGGAAGCCCGTCCCGACGCCGCTGCCCAGGCTCGAGCGGCTGCACGCCTGCACGAGCGACGGCGACGACGTGTACCTCGCGGGAGTGAGCGAGGCGTGGCACCCCGACCCGAAGAAGAAGCGCGAGACGGTCAAGAACCTCGTCGTCGTGCGCTTCGACGCGCGCACGCGCCGCTCGGAGGTCGTCGCCGACAGCCCGCATCCCGACTCGGGCGCGGTCGTCCGCTCGATCGACGTCGGATCGGGCGTCATCGTCCTCTCGCTGGAGCGCGGCGAGGTGCTGGTGGGGGACACCGACCCCGAGCAGCCGCTGCTGGCCGCGGTCACCGAGCTCCCCCAAGGCGTGGACGCGGTCTACCTGGGCAAGCATCGGGTCGGCTACCTCGCGGGCGAGGGCGTGCAGGCGCACGCCCTCCCCAGGTAGCGCGGCGGCGTCCGCGGGCGTCACGCCATCCGCTCGAGCACCTCGCCCGCGGCCTCGAGCAGGCGCGCGAGCCCCTCCTCGGTGTGGTCGCCCATGTGCCCGATGCGGAACGTCTTCCCCTTCAGGTCGCCGTAGCCGTTCGAGATCTCGAGGTCGCGCGCCTTCAGACCGGCCACGAGCGCGGCGACGTCGACGTTCCCGGCGCGGATGCACGCGACCGTCGGCGAGGCGAGGCGCTCCTCCGGGAGGGGCTCGAGCTCCCGCGCCCGCGCCCACGCGCGCGTCCTCTGGCGCATGCGCCCGTGCTTGGCGAAGCGCGCGTCCCAGGCGTCGCGCCCGGTCTTCCCGGCGTCGGGCGCCGGCAGCGTGCGGCCCTGCGTAATGTCCTCGAGCTGGCGCGCGAGCGCGAAGTACAGCGGGATGCACGGCGTCACCGGGGTCTTGCGCTCCTCGTGGCCCGCGATGAAGCGCACGGGGTCGAGGTAGTAGCCGCGCCGGGGGACCTCGCGCGCGCTCTCGAGGTAGCGCTGCGAGGCGCAGACGACGGAGATCCCGGGCGGCAGCGCGAGGGCTTTCTGGACGCCGGCGAAGGCGAAGTCGATGCCGTGCGCGTCGAAGTCGACGGGGGCGGCGGCGATGTAGCTGACGAGGTCGACGAGGAGCAGGGTCTCGGGGTGGCTGCGCAGGGCCTCGGCGACGTCGGCGAGCGGCGTCAGCGTGCCGGTCGACGTCTCGCTCGAGACGACCGTCAGCGCGTCGAAGGGGCCGTCCTGCGCCAGGCGCGCGTCGAGCTCGGCGGCCGACGCGGCCGAGCCCCAGGCCACCTCGAGGACGTGCACGTCCTTGCCGAGCGTTCGGGCGACCTCCGCGAAGCGCTTCGAGAACGCGCCGTTCACCACGCTGAGCACGCGCTCGCCGCTCCCGAGGAGCGCCGCCTCCATCATCGCCGTGGCACTCGCGGAATGGACGGCGACGTGCGCGGTCGAATCGGCCTCGAGCCCGAAGGCGAGGCGCAGCCCCGGGTCGAGCCGCTCGATGGTCTCGGCCATCTTGGGGCCGCGGTGCCCGATCATCGCACGCGCGCACTCGGCCAGGATCTCGGGACGGACTTCGGTGGGGCCGGGGATCCAGAGCATGGGGGTTGTCCGGGTCAGTCCGGGCTCGACGGGGTGAGCGCGCGCGCGCGGCGCACGAGGTCCGAGTGTTCGGGGGCGGCTTCCAGGCGCGCGAGCTCGCGCGCGTCGCACAGGTAGGGCAACAGCGCCGCGAAGTCCGGCTCGCGGCAGTCGACGTCGGCGGCCGCGAGCACCTCGGGCCGCGCGACGACGCCCCCGAAGCCGACGAAGCGCGCGCACGCGGGCGCGGCCTCGAGGTCGGTCGCCCCGTCGCCGACCAGCACGAGCGGCGGCGCCGCCGACGGGCCCGCGCCGATCCCGCGCAGGACCGCGAGCTTGCCGCCGGCGCGCGCCAGCGGCGAGGCGCGGTCGAAGTCGACGTAGCGCCCCTCGGCGTCGTGCTCCACCTCGACCGCGTACACCTCGCTCTCGCGGACGCCGATCGCGCGCGCGAGCTCGCGCACCGGCCCGGCGAGGCCGCCCGAGACGATGCACACGCGCTTGCCGAGGGCCGTCAAGGCCGCGACGAGCTCGCGGACGTTGGGCAGCAGGGCCGCGACGTAGGCGGCGCCGAGGCGGCGCACCTGCGCGGCGCTCGGCCGCAGGAGCGCGAGGCGCCGACCGTACACATCCTCCAGGGGGACCGCGCCGCGCATCGCGCGCTCGGTCAGGGCGCGGATCTGCTCCTCGCGCCCGGTGGCGGGCGGGTCGAGGGCGGTGAGGGCCTCGATGCCCTCGATGCGCGCGAGCGTGGAGTCGCAGTCGAAGACGGCGGTGCCGTAGGGCGGGGGCAGGGGGCGGCGGGCGGGCACGGGCACGGGTCAAAGGTGCACGAGCTGGGCGTACTCGATCGGTGCGAGGGCGCGCACGCGCTCGAGGACCGCCGGGCTCGGGGTGCCGTAGAGCGTCAGGAAGGCCGAGGCGAGGCCGCCCGAGGTCTCCGTGGCCGGCCCGAGCTCGACGCGCCGGATGTTGACGCGCTCCTCGCCCAGGAGCGTGCCGATCATGCCCAGGACCCCGGGCTGGTCGTAGTGCCGCGTGATCAGCATCGTCCCGCTCGGCTCGAGGTCGACGTGCATGTCGTCGATGCGCACGAAGCGCGGGATCGCGCCGAACACGGTGCCGCTCACGAGGTGGCTCTCCGCGCCGCCGCGGCTCGACACGCGCGCCTTCAAGAGGCTGCGGTAGAACTCCGGGTCGTCGTCGGCGCTCACGAGCAGGCGGATGCCGCGCTCCCGGGCGAGCAGCGGGGCGTTCACGAAGTTGACGCCGACGTCCATCGACTGGCGCAGCGCCGCCGCCAGGAACGCGAGCGAGAGGTGGCCCTCGTCCTTCTCGGCGACCTCGCCGGAGGTGGTGAACTCGATCTTGCGGATGGGCTCGCGCATGCGCTGGGCGAGGTACGCGCCCATCCGCTCGGCGAGCAGGAGGTAGTGCCGGATCTCGCGCATCGTCTGCGCCGAGACCGCTGGGGCGTTGACCGCGTTGTGCGCCACGCCGTCGCGGAAGAAGGCGACGACCTGCTCGGCGATGTCGGCAGCGACCTTGACCTGCGCCTCGAGCGAGGAGGCGCCCAGGTGCGGGGTCAGGACGACGTCCTCGCGCGCGAGCAGCGGATGGTCCGCGGCCGGCGGCTCCTCGGCGAGGACGTCGAGCGCGGCGCCGGCGAGGTGCCCGCTCTCGAGCGCCTCGGCCAGCGCCGCCTCGTCGACCAGCCCGCCGCGCGCCGCGTTGATCAGGCGCGCCCCGCGCTTCATCGTCGCGATGCGCTCGCGCGAGATCAGGTTGCGCGTCCCCTCGCTCAGCGGCAGGTGCAGGCTGACGAAGTCCGACCGCCCGAGGAGCTCGTCGAGCTCGAGCAGCTCGACGCCCGCGATCGGCGAGCCCGCGCCCGTCTTCGAGAGGTACGGATCGGCCGCGACGACCTCCATGTGCATCGCCTGCGCGCGCTCGGCGACGACGCGGCCGATGCGCCCCAGGCCGACGATCCCCAGGACCTTCCCCGACAGCTCGGTGCCCACCAGCGTGCTCTTCTTCCAGGAGCCGCTGCGCACCTGGCGGTCCGCGCGCGGGATGTGCCGCGCCAGCGCCACCAGGAGCGCGATCGCCAGCTCGGCGGTCGTGACCGTGTTGCCGGTGGGGGTGTTCATGACGACCACCCCGCGCTCGGTCGCCGCGTCGCAGTCGACGTTGTCGACGCCGACGCCGGCGCGCCCGACGAGCCGCAGGTCCGGCGCGGACTCGATCACGCGCCGCGTGACCTTCGTCGCGGAGCGCACGAGCAGCGCATGGACGCCCGCGAGGCGCGCCACGAGCGCGTCCTCGTCGAGCCCGATCGCGACCTCGGGCTCGAAGCCGTGGCTGCGCAGCTTCTCGAGCGCGACCGCGTCCAGCTCGTCGCTGATCAGGATCCGGACTTCGGCGGGAGCGAAGGGCAAGGGATCTCCCTCAGCCGTGCAGGGCCGTGCGCACGAGGGCCTCGAGGTCACCGGGGTCGACCGACTGCGCCGCGCGCTCGACGTGCTTGCGCGCGTCCTTCTCGGAGTAGCCGATGGACGCGAGGGCCGCGATCGCGTCCTGCACGTTGGCCTCGCCGGGCGTCGTCGCACCGGCCAGCGCCGCCCCGCGGGGGGACGCGAGCTCGGCCGCGCCGGCGACGAGCTCGGCCTTGTCGCGCAGGTCGAGCAGGATCTGCTCGGCCGTCTTCTTGCCGACGCCCCGGATGCGCGTCAGCCGCGCGGCGTCCTCCGCGAGGATCGCGTCGCAGAGCTCGCGGCGGTCGAGGCCCGAGAGCACCGCGAGGGCCATCGTCGGCCCGACGCCACGCACCTTGAGCAGGAGCCGGAACAGGTCGCGGGTCTCGCGATCGAGGAATCCGTAGAGCGTGTGCGCGTCCTCGCGCACGGCGAGGTGCGTGAAGACGCGGACGTGGCCCGCCTCGGGCAGGACCGTCCCCAGGGGCATCAGGAGCTCGTAGCCCACGCCGCCGACCAGCAGCACGAGCTTGGCGGCGGTGCGGGCCTGGACCTCGCCCTCGAGGAACTCGTACAAGCGCCTCAGTCGCCCTTGAGCTTGAGGCCCAACTCGCTGAGCTTGTTCTTCAGCTCCATCAAGGAGGTGACGCCGAAGTTCGGCATGCCCAGGAGCTCGTCCTCGGTGTGCGCCGTGATGTCCCCGACGGTCAGGCAGCCGAGGTTCTCGACCGTCCGCCGCGCGCGGATCGACAGCTTGAGGTCCGACATGGGCTTGTTCATCGTGTCGCCCTCGCCGCTGCCGTAGACGGGGCGGTGCTTGGCGATGCTGGCCACGGCCTCCTCGCGCGCCATTCCCAGGCGCAGGCCCTTGGCTCCCAGGATCTCCTTGATCTCGTTCAGCGACGTCTCGCCGAAGTTCTTGTACGAGAGCAACTCCGCCTCGGTCTTGCGCACCAGGTCCCCGAGGGTCAGGATGTTCATCTTGTTGAGGCAGTTGCGCGCGCGCACGGAGAGCTCGAAGTCCGTGATGGGGATGCGGAAGATCTGGTTGAGCCGGTCTTCCTTCTTCTCCATGTCCTCGTCGTAGTACATCTCCATCCCGGCCCGCGCGTCTTCGAGATAGAGCCGCGCGCGTCGATCGGTCGGCAGGGTCTTCGCAACGGTGTCGTAGCAGGCCGCGGCGTCCTGCTCGCGGCCGAGGTCCTCGTACAGCACGCCGAGGTTGATCAGCACGGCGTGGTCGGTGGGCGGCATGCTCGCGAGCTGCGTGTAGGCCTCGAGCGCGAGCTCGTCCAGGCCGTTGCGCTCCGCCACGAACCCGAGCCGGAAGAGGTTCTGGCGGTGATACGGGTCCAACCTGCGCGCGCTCAGGTACTCGTCGATCGCCGTCTGCCAGTCGCGCTCGAGCTCGGCGCAGCGGCCGAGCAGGAAGTGCCCCTCCGCGCTCTCGGCGAACGGGCACTCGTGGTCGCCCACCGTCACGGCCGGCGCGGCCTTCAGCGCGGCGCGGACGGCGTCCACGATGCGCTCGTCGTCCGAAGCGATGCCGCCCTCGAGCCGGGCCGTCAGCCCACCTCCGCGCGGGCGCGGGTCGCGGGGGTGCTTCTCGGAGAGGCGCTGGAAGATCGGCAGCGCGTCCGCGGGGCGATCGAGCGACATCAGGGCGTTGGCACAGGTGAAGGAGGCGACGTCGTCGTCCGCGTAGCGGTCGAGCAGCGCCACCGCCTCTTCGAACCGGCTCAGCATCCAAAGGCCCAGCCCCTTGCGGCGCCCGGCCTCTCCGGTGTCGTCGAGCTCCTCGACGCGCCGCGCGAAGCGGTCGAAGTCGTGGCGCTTGGCGTAGATCCGCGAGCGCATGCGTTGCAGCTCGCTGAAGCTGTTGATCGCATCCTTGGCGACGTCGAACGGCGGCTCGAGGATCTCGGTGGAGCTGCCGTTGGCTTCTTCCGTCTGGGTCATCGTCGAAAGATCTCCCGTTCGGGGGGATCGCGGCCGGCGGCCCTCCGTCGCCCGGGCGGCCGCTCCTGGCGGATCGGCGGGGAGCGGCTCGGACGAGCCTCTCGGCGGCCGGTGGCTCGGGCCAGGGGGAGGGCGGGAGCGGAGGGAAGGCGGAGATGATAGGAGCCGGCGGCCGGGCGAGTCAAACGCCGGGTCCACCTCGGGGCGGCTCGGCGGCGCGGCGGAAGAACGGACGAGAATCGGGCCGCCGCGGTCGCTACGCTGCGCCGGCGCGCCATGGACTGCATCTTCTGCAAGATCGCCGCGGGGGAGATCCCCGCCGAGCCGGTCTACGAGGACGAGGCGGTCCTGGCCGTCCGGGACATCCGGCCCCAGGCCCCGACCCACCTGCTCGTCCTGCCGCGCGAGCACGTCGAGTCCCTCTGGGAGCTGCGCGACGAGGGGCTCGCCGGGCGGCTGCTCTGCGTCGCCGCGGAACTCGCTCGTCGCGAGGGGCTCGCAGGGGGCTGGCGGCTGATCGTCAACACGCGCGCCGACGGCGGCCAGGAGGTCCCGCACCTGCACCTGCACGTCGTCGGAGGCCGGCGCCTGGGCCGCATGCTGCCCGGGGAGTGAGAGGCGCCGGCGCGTCGCCGGCCTGCCGCAGCGGATTCGAGCGAGGGGACCTTGGACAAGCTGATCGTCGAAGGCGGAAGGCCGCTGCAAGGCGCGGTGCGAGCCGCGGGTTCGAAGAACGCCGTCCTGCCGATCCTGGCCGCGTCGCTCCTGACGCGCGAGGAGCTGCGCATCCCCAACGCGCCGCGCCTGATGGACGTGCGCACGATGCTCGCCCTCCTGCGCGAGCTCGGCTGCGAGGCGGAGCAGGACGCGGACGGGGCGGTCACGGTCCGGGCCGCCGACGGGCTCCGGCCGCGCGCGGGCTGGGACAACGTGCGCCGCATGCGCGGGTCGGTCTGCGTGCTGGGGCCGCTGCTCGCGCGCTGCGGGCGCGCGGAGGTCAGCCTCCCCGGCGGCTGCGTCTTCGGCGTGCGGCCGATCGACCTGCACCTCAAGGGCATGCGCGCGCTGGGCGCGGAGGTGCGCGTCGAGCACGGCTACGTCCTCGCCGAGGCGCCCGGCGGACGGCTGCGCGGGGGGTCGATGTTCCTGGGCTCGGCCTTCGGCTCGTCGGTGCTCGGGACGGCCAACGTGATGATGGCGGCGACGCTGGCGGAGGGCCGCTCCGTCATCCAGGGCGCGGCCTGCGAGCCCGAGATCGTGGACCTCGCCGACTTCCTGATCTCGATCGGGGCCCGGATCCGCGGCCACGGCTCGCCGCGGGTCGAGATCGAGGGCGTCGACGAGCTGCGCGGCGGCGAGCACCGGCTGATCCCCGACCGCATCGAGGCCGGCACCTACGTGCTGGCCGGCGCGCTCGCGCGCGGACGCGTGCGCGTCGAAGGCTGCCGTCCCGACCACCTGGCCGCGCTCCTCGACCGTCTCTGGGAGGCGCAGGTGCCGGTCGAGCTCGGGCCGGACTGGATCGAGACGCAGCCCTACGAGGCGCGCCCGCGCTCGACCGACGTGACGACGCACGCCTTCCCGGGCTTCCCGACCGACCTCCAGGCGCAGTGGATGGCCCTGATGAGCCTGGCCGACGGGATCAGCATCATCACCGAAGGGATCTACCCCGACCGCTGGATGCACCTGCCCGAGCTCGAGCGCCTCGGGGCGACCGTGCGGCGCCAGGGGACGGCGGCGGTCGTGCGCGGGACCGAGCGGCTCTCGGGCGCCCCGGTCACCGCCTCCGACCTGCGCGCGTCGGCGGCGCTGGTGCTCGCGGGGCTCGTGGCGCACGGGCGCACGGAGGTGCACCGCGTGTACCACATCGACCGCGGCTACGAGCGCATCGAGGAGCGCCTGGCGGGGCTGGGGGCGGCGATCCGGCGCACCCGGGACTGATCCCGACCCGCGCTGGGCTGCGTGCCAACCCGCCGCCCGGTGCCGTATCCTGCGCGCCGTGTTCGAGTCCCTGACCCAGCGGCTCGCGGGCTCCTTCTCGTTCCTGCGCGACAAGAAGGAGCTGACCGCCGAGAACGTCGACGAGGGGCTGCGCGAGGTGCGCGCGGCGCTGCTCGCCTCGGACGTCCACTTCCGGCTCGCGCGCGACTTCACCGCGCGCGTGCGTGAGCGCGTCCTCGGCCAGGGGCGCGTGAAGGGCGTCTCCGCCTCGGACCAGTTCGTGCACGCCGTGCACGCCGAGCTGGTCGAGCTGATGGGGCCGGAGGACGCGCGGCTCGAGTTCGCCAAGAAGCCCCCGACCGTGATCCTGATGGCCGGCCTGCAGGGGTCGGGCAAGACGACGACCTGCGCAAAGCTCGCCAAGCACCTGCGCGACAAGCACCAGCGCCGGCCGCTGCTCGTCGCGGCGGACGTCAAGCGCCCCGCCGCCGTGGAGCAGCTCGAGGTGCTGGGCCGCAGCATCGGCGTCCCCGTGTTCCACCGCGAGGGCGCGGCGCCGCCCGAGGTCTGCCGCGCGGGCGTCGCCTTCGCGGCCCGCGAGGGCTGCGACGTCGTCCTGCTCGACACCGCCGGCCGGCTGCACGTCGACGAGGAGCTGATGCGCGAGGTGGCCGAGATCGCCGCCGTCACGAAGCCGCACAACCAGGTGCTCGTCGTCGACGCGATGACCGGCCAGGACGCGGTCCAGTCCGCGCGCGCCTTCCACGAGCGCCTGGCCCTGACGGGCGTGATCCTGACCAAGCTCGACGGCGACGCGCGCGGCGGCGCGGCCCTCGCGCTCAAGGAGATCACCGGCTGCCCGATCCTCTTCGCCGGCGTGGGCGAGAAGATCGACGACCTCGACCCGTTCCACCCCGAGCGCATGGCCGGGCGCATCCTGGGGATGGGCGACGTGGTCGGTCTGGTCGAGGAGGCCCAGCACAAGATCAGCGAGGACGAGGCCCAGGCCTCCTTCGAGAAGATGATCCTCGGCTCGTTCACGCTCGAGGACATGCTCTCGCAGCTAAGGATGGTGCGCCGCCTCGGCCCCATGAAGAAGGTGCTCGGCATGATGCCCGGGATGGGGCAGCTCGCCGACCTCGACGTCGACGACCGCCAGATGAACCGCCTCGAGGCGCTCTTCACGTCGATGACGCCGATCGAGCGCCTGCGCCCCGACACGCTCGACATGAGCCGGCGCCGGCGCGTCGCGCGCGGCGCGGGCCAGGACCTCGCCGCGGTCCACGAGCTCCTCAAGCGCTTCAAGGACATGAAGCGCATGATGAAGCAGCTCGGCAAGCTCGGCTTCGGCGCCAGGATGGGCTCCAAGGCGAAGCGCGAGACGCTGCGCGAGCTCTCCACCTCCGGCGAGCTGGCGGGCGGGGAGAGCAAGGGCCTCGGCGGGATGGCGAGCGGGCTGGGCGGCCTCTTCGGCGGAGGCATGGGCGGGCCCGCGCTCCCGGGCGGGCTCGGCGAGGGGCTCGACCCCTTCGCCCCGCGCCCGATGGGCAGCTCGGCCACCCGCAAGAGCGGCAGCTCCAAGCGCAAGAAGCAGCAGAAGCAGAAGCAGCAGCGGCGCAAGAACCGCAAGCGCCGTTAGCTAGGGGCTGAACGTCACCGCGAGCGCGTTGGACAGGTTGAACGCGAAGCCGCAGGGGCCCTCGGGATCGCGGAACCAGGTCTGGAAGTTCCAGGTGTCGCCGGGGTCGATGCGGCCGGCGGCGGGGAAGCGCGCTTGCGAGTGGGCGACGATCCCGGGGCCCAGGGCGAGGACGCCGACCGGCCCGGAGC
>Ga0302046_10000102_pt1 | contig 87504 bp, 63 predicted proteins | sample RVTome_11_FD_200261 | JGI IMG/M metagenome (GOLD analysis project Ga0302046, IMG submission 200261) | Soil microbial communities from uranium-contaminated site in the Upper Colorado River Basin, Wyoming, United States - RVT147D111 (version 2) ... | reverse complement strand
AGCGCAGGATCTCTTCACCGTATTCCGCGCGCTTCTCCCGCAGGATGTCTTCGCGAATCCTCTTTCCAGCCTGCCAGTAGAGCATCACCAGCGCCGCATTGACCGAACGCGCCACCTGTTCCCGGGCATCGGCGATCATCTGCCGAAGATCGGACAAAAGCGACGTGGACGTGATCGTCGATACCGTGGGCTTGTTCTCGATTCTTTTCCGCGCCATGGCTACTTGATCTCCGCGTCGAAGGCCTGCGAGGTGTCGTTGCCGAAGATGTCGATCACCTTGACGAGGATGCGGTACTTGCCCGGCTTCTCGTAGGCGTGTGGGTCGGAGGTGAGCGGCAGCTTGCGCTCCTTGCGAGTGCGGTAGGCCACCCAACCCTGCATGAAGGTGTCGCTCTGGAAGTCCCAGTCCACCGCCCAGTAGTCGATATAGTCCGACCACTTCTTGACCTTGCTGCGTACGTCCTCGGGGATCAGCTCGGTGTTGGGAATGACGAAGTCCCGGAGCGCCACCTGCGCGATGAGCTTCTTGGCCTGCTTGATCTCGGCTTCGAGGTAGGCCAGCTCGAAGAAGCGCACGTCTCCCTTGGCGGCGGCCTGCTGCTCCATGACCTCGCGCGGGATCTGCAGGAGCAGGAGCTTCACGCCCTTCTTCCTCGCAGCCTCGACCATCAGGTCGTAGAGGCCCATCTCCCACTCCCAGCCGAGGACGTGCAGCTCGCCCTGCTTGAGCTTCGCGCACTCGTCCACCGCCGCGTCGATCTCGGAGATGGTCACCGGCGCGTCCACCGCGCCGATGTGGACCATGGCCTTGCTCTTCTTGCCGTGCAGGTGCGCCATCCCCGATATCGGCTGGGCTCCGTAGAGCTTGAGGATGAAGGCGAGGTACTCGTAGAGTGTCTGCTCGGCGAGCGGCTTGCCTTTTGCGGCGCCGAAGGTCACGCCCTGCCAGTACTGGCGCTCGTACTTGCCGAGGTTCAGCACCTCGAAGGGTTTGCAGTTCTCGATGCCGAGCAGGCGCTTGCGGGTGACGTGAATGCCCCACCGGCCCAGGTCGCAGCCGATCCAGCGTCGGCCGAGCTTTTCGGCGACGGCGAGCGTCGTGCCCGAGCCGCAGAAGAAGTCGGCGACGAGAGAGTCTTCCGTCGTCGAAGCCTTCATGATGCGTTCGAGGAGCGTCTCCGGCTTCTGAGTATCATAGCCCGTGTCCTCTTTCGCCTGGGAATTGATGGGAATGATGTCCGTCCACACGTTGTCCGGCTGGACGCCTTTGGCCTCGTGTAGATAGTGCTTGATCCTAGGATGAGCAGACGGATTCTCCGGGAACCGGACGCGTCCCTGAGCCTTGAGTGCTTCGAGACGCTCCGCAGAATAGGTGCCGATGTCAATCCAGTAGAACCACCCCACCTCATCTCGCTGATTGAATCGCTTCTTGTACTCTTCAGAGAAAGGCAGGTAGATCAAGTTGTACACGTACGACGGGCTACGTGTTCCGACCAAGATGACGTCGTCCACGGATAGCCACTTTTTCGCAGACGCCTTCCTTATACTTGATCGCTTCCAGATAATCTGACACATGAAGTTGTCGCGCCCGAGAATCTGGTCGAGCATCAGTCGGAGATGCGAGCTAACGCGCGCATCGCAATGGAGATACAGGGATCCACGATCAGAAAGCAGATCTCTGACAAGAAACAGACGAGCCCACATCATTTGAAGATAGGACTCAAGCCCACTGCCCCATGTATCTCGATAGGCCTTCTCCTCAATGAGCGATTGTTCCTTGAGCAGCTCTACCCCCGATTCACCGATGGGTGTCGTGAACGAGAAATCCACCCCTGTCGCAAACGGCGGATCGATGTAGATGAGGTCGATCTTCCCGGCGAACTTCTCCAGCAGCGAACCCATCACCAGCAGGTTGTCGCCCCAGATGAGCTTGTTTCGCCAGCCCTCTGCGAAGGTGTCGCCCTCCTTGCCCTCGTAGACGTCGAAGAGCGTGCTCTGCTGCGGCAGCTTCTTCGCCTCGCGCGTGGCGCGGCTCTCGTTGACGGTCTCGATGACCTGGAACGGCAGGCTCACGCGCGGCACCTCCTTGTGCGTGCCGTCCTCGTTGTACTTGCCGGGCCACACCAGCTCGGTCTTGGTGATGTCGATCTTCGCCATCTACTTCTTCTCCTCGATGCTCTTCAAGAACTGGCGTCCGCGTGGTGTGATCCGGTAGCGCTGCAGCCGGCTGCTGGGCTTGTCCGGAATGGTGAGCTCGATGAGCCCGTTGCCCAAATGCTCGTTCAGGGTGCGCTTCAGAGCACCGGTCTTGCTCCGCAGTCCGAGCGTTGTCGCCAACTCCTGGGCCGAGCGCGCGCCGCCCGACAACGCGCGAAGCACTCGATCCGACTGGGCCCCCGACTGGGCCCCCGACTGGGCCCCCGACTGGGCCCCCGACTGGGCCCCCGACTGGGCCCCCCTTTTCACGCCCCCTTCTCGGACCCCGGTCTTTGCCCTGACCTCCGGATTCGGGAAGAAGGTGGCGGTGACGAAGCCGGTTTCCTCGAACACCGGCTCGGGACAGCCCTGATCATGGGCCTCGTCGCGGATGCGCTTGATGCCAGTGCCGGCCTTCTCGATGAAGTCGATGCGGTGCAGCAGGTCGGCAATGAGGGCGTTGCGGCGGACGCTCTTGTGGCCGAGGTCGGACAGCTTCATCCCCTTGGGGAGGGGCCCGGGACTCGACACCTCGATCCGGTCCGTGTAGATCTCCACGAATACGTTGGCCCCCTCCATGAACCAGTCTCGATGCATCACGGCGTTGGTGATCGCCTCGCGCAGCGCTTTCATCGGGTATTCGGGAATGTTCTCCCGCTGCAACGCCTCGATGCGCCAGGCGGTGCGCGTGTTGCGCTCGATGAATCGCATCGCGTCCTCGATGTCGGCGACGATGCCGCCGTCGAAGTCCTTGCGATCCAGGACGTGCACCTTGTCCATGCCCTTGGCCAGAAGGCAGGTGATGTAGGCCTGATTGAAGAAGTGACGGACGTTCTTGGCGAAGAACAGCACGCCCGCGTTCCGGAACAGGAGCTTCCCGCCGGAGCGCTCGGCGGCCTCGATGTTCACCAGCACGTCCTCGGCGCGTGGACGTCCAGTAATGCTGCTCAGCCGAAGCCACGCCTGGTACTTCGCGCGGTCGAAGTCCTGGGGGTAGCGGAACTTCGGGCAAAGGGAGAGATCGAAGCGGATGGCGCCCTCGGCGCGGAAGAAGTCGCGGATCTCTTCGCGGGTGAGCTTCTGAGTGACCGCGCCCTGGCGCCAGAAGAAACCCTCGCTGCACTGGACCGGTTTGGCGTCACTCTCGCGCACGTGGACGACAACCACCCTGCCGACCGGCTCCACCACGACCTTGACCGGCGGATCGCAGTTGCGGGCGACATCCTGGATGCGGGCGCGGAGCGTGTTCGAATCCCGCACGCCAACCGTCGCGCCGTCGTTACCTACGCCGAGAAGGATGCGACCGCCAACGGTGTTCGCCATGGCCACGAGCTCGCGCGCAAAGGACGACGAGAGCGCCTCCTTGAACTCGAGCGTGGTTCCTTCGCCTTCCTGCACGAGGATGTCGAGATCGGCCGTCTTCACGGTATCGCGGCTCCCTTCCAGATCACGCCCTCGGCGTGGCACAGCATCCGGATGTCGCACTCCTTGCAGATCGCCGCCTCGGGCGGCGTCTTGACCTCGAACTCCCGGGCCTGGATGCGGCGCACAGTCTCGTCGAAGTGGCGGCCCGCCTCCTCGACCCGCCGTGAATCGTACGGGAGGACCATCAGCGCGTCCTGCTTGCGCGGCTCCGAGGTCCAGTAGAGCAGCAGCCGATCCACCTGCCGCCCGTGCCGCCGCTCCAGGATGTGCGCGTAGGTGCAGAGCTGCCGCTCGTAGGCAGCGATCAGGTCGGGGCTGTCCTTGGGTCGGGGCGAGGTCTTGAAGTCCAGGAGCTCCAGCTTGCCGTCGCCGCCGAGCAGCAGATCCACCTTGCCGGAGAGGATGTAGCCGTCCTTTTCGAGAGAGACGTCCACCTCGGTCTGGATCACCCGCCGCATCTCGGCCTGATTCTGACGGAAGTAGTTCAGCACCTGCGTGAAGGCTGCCTCGCGGGCCCGGTCGTCGATGGGGCGTACGTCGCTCAGGCACAGGAACCGGAAGGTGCGGTCGAACAGCTCGCGGATGCGCGGCTCGTCGAGCGTGTCGAGCTTGCCGTCGAGCGCCATGCGGTGGATCTCCTCGATGGTGTGGTGCACGAGCAGGCCGAAGAAGATCACCGCTGACCGTGAGGGCGTGAAGTCGTACTCGCGGAAGAACTGGTACTGGCGCGGGCAGGTCTCGTAAATCTTGAGGTCGCCCGTGAAGCTGTAGATCCTCTTGACCGGCATCCGGTCGCGCAGCGCGAAGCGCTGGGCCGCGAGGAGGTCCTGCTGCACGTAGGGCCACTGCGGCAGACCCTGCCAGATGGGTGCGAAGTGGTCCTTCGGCGACTCGGACGCGGTCAGCACCAGTACGTTCTGCGCCCGCGAGAAGGCGACGTAGTGCAGGCGCATGCGGTCGAAGAGCGTGATGCGGGCTTCCGGCTCGAACGGCGGGCGGTGGTAGAAGGGCCCGAGGTCGCGGTCGATCTGCTTGGGGCTCGAGAGCTGTGTTGCGAGCGAACCGACCACGACCACGGGGAACTCCAGCCCCTTGGCCTGGTGGATGGTCATCACCTGCACCTGGCCCTTGGGGAAGGGGAGATCCGGGTCCTCGTACTCGTTGATGCCGCCGTCGTGGAGGAGGCGTAGGAAGCTGTTGAAGAGGTGGAAGCGGAGGAACTCGCGATTCCGGTGGGTGACGACGGTGTAGTGGTAGTAGCTCTGGAAGAGGTTGAGGAGCTGGGAGAAGATCGCGAGGTTGCGGGCGGCGTTCTCCTCCTTCACCGCGCTCTTGAATGGGTCGAGCGCGAGCAGCCGGTAGAGATAGTCCGCGGGGCGCAGGTCCAGCGACTCGCCCTCCTGCAGACTGCCTATCTCCTCGGTCCACTCGCGCAGCGCCGCTGCGAGAGGATGGGGCCCGCCGAAGCGGCGGCCCAGCTCCACGATCGCCCCGTCCACGTAGGCCGCGAGCTCCGCCACCGCGCCCGCGACCTCGCCGCGCCCCGCGCCGTGCCAGCCGAAGAGGACGGCGAGGCAAGCGACGAGGTCGCGGATGACGTCGTTCTCGAAGTAGGCCCGCGCGCGCGGGCAGAAGGCCGGGATGCCGCGCGCCTCGAGCCCTGCGAGGTAGGGGCCGCTGTGCTCCTGGCGCACGCTGTGCAGGAGGAGCGCCACCTGACTGTAGTCCGCGATGATGGCGTTCTTCTTCAGGAACTCGACCAGGTCGGCGAACCGCGTTGCCTCGTCCCTTCGGCCCCGGCCCCAGATGGCGAATACCGCGGGGTAGCCGGGGTGGGCGGCACCCTCGTTGGCGGCGATGGTCTTGTCGTACCGGAAAGGCGTGCTTCCGGGGTTGGACCAGTCGGCCGACGCCATGAAGCGGTCGTAGCGCTCGACGATCGTGCGGTGCGAGCGGTAGTTGGTCGTGAGCTTGACCACGGCGCAGCCTGGCACGCGCTGCGGGAACTCCAGGATGTTCCGCACCGTGGCCCCGCGGAAGCGGTACAGGCTCTGGTCCTCGTCGCCAACGACGCAGAGATTGCGTGTCACTTCGGTGAGCTTGAGAAGCAGTCGCTCCTGCACGTAGTTGGTGTCCTGGTACTCGTCGACGAGCACGTGCTCGATGTTGCGGGTCACCGCGTCGGAAGTCGCGGGGTCCTCCAGTAGGTCGAGGACCATGCGCTGGAGGTGCGCGAAGTCGATGCGATTCGCCTCGACCAACGTCCTCTCGTAGACCTGGCAGGCTCTTCCTATCGCGGCGAGGAACACGTCGGCGGACCTGACGAGTTGCGCCGGGTCCACGAGCTCTTCGGTGATCTTGTCGAAGTACCCACGCGCGCCCTCGATCGCGGTCCAGCGGGTTTTCCACCGGCCCAGGAAGAGGTCGTTCGTCGCAGGCCCGATGATCTCGTCGAAGTGCTCGAAGATGAAGAGGAGCTGGGTCAGCTCGTCGAGAGTCTCGTAGTCATGGCCCAGTGCGGTGCGGTGACGGTGCTGCGTGAGCACGCGATTGCACAGGCTGTGGATCGTCGACACCGTCAGCTCCGACACGTCGCCCGAGTAGCCGACCTTGCGTGCGGACGCAGCCAGCCGGTCGCGCATCTCGAACGCCGCCTTTTCGGTGAAGGTGCAGAGGACGAGCTGCCTCGGCTGCACTCTCCCGAGGAGCAGTAGGTTCAGCGCGCGCAGCACGATGCTGTAGGTCTTGCCGGAGCCCGGGCCCGCGATCACCAGCAGTGGGCCGTCGAGATGCCCGATCACGGTGCGCTGCGCGTCGCTCAGGTCCGGGTAGTGCTCCAGGATGCTCGGGGCAAGGGTCACAGCAGCCCCGCCTTCCGGAAGCTGAACGACTCGCTCGTGGAGACGATCAGGTGGTCGACGATCTTCACGCCCACCGTCTCCGCTGCGAGAACGATGGCGCGAGTGAGCACCTTGTCGTGCTCGGTCGGCGTCACGTGACCATTCGGATGATTGTGCGCCAGCATCAGTGCTGCTGCGCCACGACGCAGCGCCGACTCCACGACCCGTCGCGGATAGACGGCCGCGCGGTCGATGGTCCCCTCTTCGAGAGTCTCGACGCCGTCGCGCAGCAGGCGATAGCCCGAGTCCAGGTACCCGACCTGAAAGACCTCGTTCTGAAGCCCACCGATGCGAATCCTCCAGAAGTCGGCGAGCCGCGACGGGTCGGCGAGGGAATCATGACCCTCGCCGCTCTGCTGGAGGTAGAGTGCCGCGGCCGCCTTGATGATCTTGAGCGCGATCGGCGTCACGGAGCCGATCCCGCTCACGGTCTGAAGCTCCTGGATCGGTGCGTCCAGAATCGCGCGCAAGTTGCCGAACCTGGCGATCAACGCTTTCGCCGGTTGCTTCACGTCCGAGCGCGGGATCGCGAGAGTGAGCAGAAGCTCGACGACCTCGTAGTCGGCGAAGCCGTCGAGGCCGGACTTCAGGAATCGTTCGCGGAGGCGCTGCCGGTGTCCGAAGTAGTGGGAATCGGCTTCGCTCATGTCCAGGTAGGTTTTCCTTCCGGCCCGTGGACGTCCACAGGGGTGGCGGAGGCGCCTGGCGCTGCGCCGAACCTGCGGGACCGGGACGCCGCGCGCCCCGCGCTGCGCATCATGATGGCACGATCCGGACGCGTGGCTCAAGCGGGGTTCTTTCGGGGATGTCGCGCACGAACGGGTGCGGTAGGATCGTCGTCGTGCACACCGCGATTCTCCGACCTCGATCGGCGGTGGCGCCGGCCGTGGCGTGTCTTGCGCTCGCCCTGTCCTCGGCGTGCGACGCGACGAAGCTCGGCACCGCCGAGGCGGATCCGCCCGGCGCGCGCCGCGCCACGCTGGAGCAACTGCTCGCGGACCTCGAGGCGCCGCGCCACCCGGCCGACGGCGGCGGACGCGCGTGGCTCGAGGTCGACGGCGACGGGACCTCGAGAATCGTCGCGTCGAGCACCGGACGCTGGACGATCGTCTACGAGGCAGGGCCGCTGGGCATCGCCAAGGGCGGTGCCGTGCGGTTCATCGCCTCCCCGTTCTGGTACTGGAGTGCCGCTCAGACCACGACGCCGGGAAAACCCGGCTACACCGCGATCGAAACCGACGCCGAGGGCGTGGAGCTCGAGGTCTCGGTCCCCTCCTTCGTCAACATCCGGATCGGAGGACGAGGGCTCGAGGCCGGTGAGCGGATCCGGATCGCGTACGGCGCCGGGGCCGCCGGCGCTGCCGCCGACCGCTACGCCGAGGCCGATTCGAGCTTCTGGGTCGGGGTCGACGGCGACGGCGACGGCGCGCACAAGCTCATCGACGATTCTCCCGGAGTCGTCGTCGAGCCGGGGCCCGCGGCACAGCTCGTGGTCGTCCTTCCCAGCACGGCTCGTCTCTCGGAGACGATCACCGTGCGAGTCGCCGTTCTGGACGCCGCAGCGAACGCGGGGGTGCCGTTTCACGGCGCAGTACAGCTCGCCGCCGTCCCCGCGTGGCCGGATCTGCCGACGACACTCACGCTCGTGCCCGAGGACCGCGGCGTCAAGACGGTGCAGGCGCGAGTCGGCGAGGCCGGGGTCTATCGCATCATCGCGACCGCGGTGATCGACGCTGCGCAGAGCCGGGCCCTCGAGGCTCTCAGCAACCCGGTCGTGGTCGACGACTCGGAGACCCGGGTGCTGTGGGGAGACCTTCACGGCCACACCGCCCTGTCCGACGGCACGGGCAGCGTCGAAGATTATCTGTCGTACGCTCGCGACGTCGCCGGCCTCGACGTCGTCGCGGTGACCGACCACGACCACTGGGGATTCGTGGCGCTCGACGACGATCCCTCGGCGTGGGCCTCGATCGAGGAGCGGGTGCAGTCTCGGAACGAGCCGGGCCGCTTCGTGACGCTGCTGGGCTACGAGTGGACCAACTGGATTCACGGTCACCGGCACGTGCTGTACTTCGGGGCGCAGGGCGAGGTGCTGTCGTCGCTGGACGCGGACTACGACACGCCGCCCGAGCTGTGGGACGCGCTCCGCGGCCAGGACGCCTTGACCTTCGCCCACCATTCCGCGGGAGGTCCCGTTCCCACCAACTGGGACTTCGCCCCCGATCCGGAGCTCGAGCCCGTGACGGAGATCTGCTCGGTGCACGGCAGCAGCGAGGCGGCCGACTCCCCCGCCCCGATCTACGATCCCCTCCCGGGGAACTACGTCCGCGACGCGCTCGATCGGGGGTATCGTCTCGGCTTCGTCGGAAGCGGCGACAGTCATGACGGCCATCCGGGCCTCGCGCACCTCGCCGGGGGAACCGGCGGGCTCGCCGCGATCCTGTCGCCCGAGCTGACCCGCGAGGGCGTTCGTGGAGCGTTGAAGGCGCGTCGTGCCTACGCCACCAACGGCCCGCGCATCGTGCTGCGGTCGGCGCTCGACGGCCACCCGATCGGATCCGAGCTGCAAGCCGCGGACGTCGCCGACCCCGCACTGCTCTACGTCCGCGCGGTCACGAGCGCGCCGATCGAGCGCATCGACGTCATCCGCAGCGGGAGCGTCGTGCAGTCGGTCCCCGGCTCGGGCGCCTTCGACTTCGAGACGACCGTCGAGCTCGCGGGGCTCCGGAGCGGCGAGTACGTCTACGTCCGCGTGGTTCAAGCGGACGGCGGGGCCGCGTGGTGCACGCCGTTCTTCGTGAATTGAGATTCGTCACTCACGCTCGCGCTTGAGCCACGCGTACACCGGAACGCCGAGCAGCATCAGGACGACGCCGAGCAGCGCCGTCTGCGCGCCCGCGCCGTAGACCGCTCCCACCGAGAACAGGAACGCGACGGCCGCGACCGCGTGATCCCGCGCGCGCGGCCGCGGCGCGGCGTGCGGCGCGCGGCGCGCGATCAGGACGGGCGCGATCGAGCAGAACGCGTAGGGAATCAGATTGGCCAGGGTCGCGAGCAGGATGGTGAAGTTGAACACCGACACCAGTGTCGCGGCACCGGAGTAGTTGAACGCCAGCAGCAGCGTGACCAGGCCCGCGGCCACGACCGTCGCGAACAGCGGCACGCCGCGCGCCGAGAGCGTAGCGAAGCGCGCGGGGAAGCTCCCGTCCTGCGCGGCGGCGCGCGGGAACTGCCCCGCGAGCAGCATCCAGCCGTTCAGCGTTCCCGCGCACGACACGATGGCGCCGGCCCCGACCGCGTAGTACGCCCAGTCGCCCCACATGAGTCGCGCGGCATCGGCGATCGGCGCCTGCGACGCGCTCAGGGTCTCGCGCGGGACCGCGCCCATCACCGCGATCGTGGTCGCGATGTACACGGCGGCCGACAGGGCCGTGCCGATCACGGTCGCGCGCGGGATCGTCCACTCGGGACGCCGGACGGAATCGGCCGGGATGGTGGCCGACTCGATGCCCAGGAAGGCCCACAGGGTCAGCGTCGCCGCCGCGGAGATCGCCTGCAGCGGGTTCGTGCCGCTCGGAATCAGCGGCTCGAAGTTCGCGCGCTCCACGAAGGCGAGCCCGAGGGTGCCCACCACCAGGAGCGGCACGAGCTTCAGGATCACCGTGACGATCTGCACGGCGCTCGCGCTCCGGATCCCGAGCGCGTTCACGATCGTGAACACCCACACCGCGGCGACGGCGGCAAGCGCCACGTACAGCGTGTTGCCTTCGAAGGCGGGGATGAACACCTTGAGGTAGCTGCCGAGCGCGACGGCGATCGCCGCGTTCCCCGTCCACAGCGCGATCCAGTACCCCCAGGTGACCCAGAAGCCCATGAAGTCGCCGAACGCCGCGTGCGTGTAGGCGTACGGACCGCCGGCCGCCGGCATCATGCGCGCGAGGCGCGCGAACACCAGTGCCAGGCAGATCGCGCCCAGCGCCGTCACGAGCCACCCCGCGATGGCGAGAGTGCCGTACGGCGCGAGCGACGAGGGGAGGAGGAAGATGCCGGACCCGATGATGTTCCCGACCACGAGCGAGACGCACGCCCACAGCCCGAGGGTCTTGGCGCGCGACGGCGGGCGCGTCGCGGGGCCGTTGGTCCGGGATCGCGACATGTCGTTCGCGGAATGCGGGGGCGTCACGAGACGACCTCTTACCACACGTGGTCACAACCGGCGTAGTGCTTTGTTCTACCGCGGTCGTGCTCCGACGGCACGACGGGGATGGTAGGGCTCTTGTAGGGCTCAATCTCGTCCGGTACCACGGCGTCCTCTGTCCGGCGACACACAACCGCAGAAACGTGATCCCGGTCTCGGGCAAAGACAGGAAGGCGCCGCTGTGACTCTACGGTCTCACACGACACCGACGAGTTCGGAGCTGAGCCAGCAAGCAGAACCGAGTCCTCGCCGGCGGCCCCCTCGAGATGCCACCGGTCCGATGAGACTGCGTCTCGGGACCACCCCGAAGCCCCGACATGCGTCCCGCTGCTTCGGCAATCTCGCCCAGGTTTGCGAGATCGAGAATCCGTTTGTGAGAGAGGAGCTCGTAGCGGTCGGGGGAGATGGTGAGGACTTTGCCCCTGTCGATCGGTGCGGGACCTGCTCATGACAGTGTATAGGGGGCACTAGAATACCGAGCACGCGATGCGAGGATGACGTAGGACTCTAGGCTCGAATCGGCTACCGAGTACCGCAAAGCAGGGGCGCGCACCGGACCCGACCGTCAGCGCAGCGATTCCGCCACGCGCGCGATGTCGCCCGCGCCGAGGGTGCCGGTCAATGCGTACAGCCGCTCTCCCTCGGTCCACAGGAGCATCCGTTCGGCCGGCGTGTCACTCCGAGTCCCCGCACGAGGTGCGATCATCAGACCCTTCTGCCCGCGCACCACGACCTCTCGGAACTCCGCGGCCCCTGGGGGCATGGGCACGGCAAGCGTCGCCGACCAATCGACCGAAGCGGCAAGCCGCTGCGCCTCAGCGGCGTCGATGCCGAGCACGCGCAGCCCGATCTCCCCGCACAGCGCGAGGTCGAAGTCGGGCTGTCGTCGAAGTTCGGGTCGGTTGCCCTGCAGCAGCACCACATGGTCGCCTGCGCTGCCGTACTCGAGCGTCACGGCGAGCGGACGGTAGAGTTCGACGACCCCCTCTGCCAGGCGGCGCGGCACCCTCACGTCCTGGAGATCCAACCGGTCGAGGGTTTCGTGGAGACTATCACGGTCGACGGCAAGGCGGTCGCGGGCCGCACCGGTCGAACGCACGGCCTCGAGTGTCACCCCGTCCGGCAGCCACGTCGGCGTGAGGAGCGGCAACGCGGTCGCCATCGCCGCAGCCTCCGGCGACGAATAGGTCGACGAGAGTCCGACGCCCTCCGGCCCCTGCGACTCACCGAACAGCAACAGCACCGGGCTCTTGCCTTCGATCCGTGCGCGCAGCGGCTCCACGCGCGCCGGATCGAACGTCACGTCCGCAACGGTGCGATGTCGGAACAGGTCGAGAAACGCACGCGCGGTCGCGCGCACTTGGGGGAACGCGAGCGAGCCGCCCGCGAGCAGGACCACCGCCAGGGCCACGGTCGCAAACGACGGCCGCCACGACGCGAATCGACCCGGCGGCTCGGTCTCGAGCACGCGCAGGCGTTCCCGAAGCGCGCGCGCGAAGTCCGGGGTCGGGGCTCGGTACAGGGCGTTCAAGAAGTCGTCGTTCATCGCGATTCTCCCTTCGTCCACCCGCGCCGCAGCGCCTCGATCGTCCGGTGAAGCACCGTGCCGACGTTGCTCTCCCCGAGCCCGACGAAGGTCGCGATCTCGCGGTTGGTGAGCCCCGCCCCGTACTTGAGCGCGATCAGCTCCCGCTCGCGGTCGCCGAGTGCGGCGAGGAGACGTTTGAGCCGATCGACGTTCTCGCCATCCGCGGCCCGCTCTTCGGGCGTGGCGCCGGTCGCGGGGATCGCCGCCGCGGTTTCGAGAGGCTCGTGTCGCCGGCGCTTGCGCAAGTGATCGATCGCCTCGTTACGCGCGATCGCGAGCAGCCAGGTCCCCAACGCGGCGAGTTCCTGCCGGTATCGACGCCGCCCGGCCCAGGCCTTCTCGAACACGCGTGCGGTGAGGTCCTCGGCCTCGTCGGGACCGACGCGGTAACGCAGGAAATTGAGGACCTTCGGAAGCTGCTCGGCGTAGATCGCGTCCCAGTCCGCAGGATCCGCGCGGTGCCAGGCGAACAGGCGGCTGACGAATGTGTTCGACCCGTCCATACGTGTTGTTGTACGGCCCAGCCGGCGGAGTGTCACAAGAATGGTCGTTTCCGGGCCCCCTGGAAGGCATCGCCCGGTGCGCCCCACGGCATCATAACGTGTGGCGCGTGGTCATTTCGGCGGGTCGCCGCAGCGTCTCACGGTGCTTCGACCTGGATCCCCCGCGCCAGCTCGACCGGCGGCCCGTCGATGGCCGCTCGCAGCTGCTCGTCGGATAGGCGGTAGATCAGGATCGAATGCCCCGCGTTTCCGTCGGGGCTGCGCCTGCGCAGCGAGGCGCACAGGCGTGCCAGCCGCAGCTCCTCGAAGCGCCTCATGCGGGCGGTCCAAGCCAACTCCCCCTCCGTCTCGATACGGGGGCGGTCCTCGACGGCGGCCTTTCCCCAACGTTGCAGTGCCGCCCGATCCCCTCGATAGAGATCCTCGTAAACGTCGCACCACGGGCCCATGGGGGTTTGCAGGGTCGATTGCAGCAGGGTTGCGCTGATCGCGTAGACTCCCCCCGTCAACTCGGCGGGCATGCCCGGCGGGCGGCGGTCCGGCACGCCCGGAAGCAGGATGGCGTCGACGCCGTAGTGTGCGGGGAGCGCGTTGCCGAAGTACGCGAGGTAGACGGGCTCGTCGAGGCGCCCGGCGATTCTCTCGTTCTCGAGCCAGTCCGCGAGCGCCGGGAGGTCCTGGCCCCAATCCAGGGAGCTGTCCACGAGATGGCGATAGCCGTTGGCCGGCCCACCCACGAGCCGATTGAAGTACGCCAGGTAGTCCGGCCATGTCCCCACCGCCGTCGCGCCGAGGACGACGAGCAGGGCCGCGGTTGCCCACTGCGGCACTCGCCAACCGTGACGGAACCAGTATCCTGCGGCGCCCGCCAGCACGAAGACCGGCACGTAGACCGGCAGGACGTGACGGTGACCGATGTTCAGGTTGCTGCCGACTGCGAACGTCCAGTAGATGGCGCCGAGCGCCCACAGCGGCGCCGTGCGGTACAGGCCGCGTCGCAGCGCCCGGATCCGCCGTTGGCGCGGCAAACGCCGGAGACGGTGCAGCACCGCGGCGGTCGCGAGGAAAAAGACGCCGAAGGTCGCCAGCGGGGTCTTGATCAGCACCGCGTACGGGAAGAACCAGCCCCACCCCAAGAGGCTGTACCGTCCGGCCGCGAAGGCGCGCCGCGATCCGGATGTCTTGAACTGGAAGGCAAGGCCGTAGAGGTAGGCTTCGGGCAGCAAACGACGGTCGGACATGCGGCTCACGCTCTGCACGGCCGCCCCGCCGTTGTGCCGGAGCGCCTCCCATCGTTGTTCGAACCTGGCCTGCCCGGGGGCTCCTGCCGGGACTGCCGAGTGACGGAATCCGAAGCTGGCCCAGATCAACATCGCGGCAACTCCGGCGAGGATCAGGCCGACGCTCGCGAATATCGCGGCCTGGCTCCCCTGCGTGTTCAAGCACGCACGCCATCGAGGAAGGCGCACCGGCAACGGCCTGCCGTCGAGCAAGCGCACCAGCGCCAGGAGGACGCCGAGAGGGAGGATCAAGAGCCCCGACATCTTGGCGAGCACCATGGCAGGCACCGCCAGCGCGGTGATCGCCAATCTGAGGAGGGTGATGCGCGCGAGCAACCACCACAGCGACACGGTGGCGGCAAGGAAGGTGGCCGCGGCCGCCAGGTCCGAGGTCGCCAGGCTCGCATGGGCCAGCACGGAGGGACACAAGCAGTACAGAGACAGGCTGACGAGACCCCCGGCGGTGCCGAACAGGCGAGAGGAGACGTGGTAGATGACGAGGGCCAGCATCAAGCTGAGCGCGACGATCATCGAGCGGCTCGCGGCCAGGATGGCTTGCAGGTCGTTGCCCTGCGTGTAGAGCAGGTCGTGCCCCACGGCCCAGACATCGCCGTCGGTCCAGGAGGCACCGCGCTCCGGGAAACGCACGTCGTCCATCAGTGCCAGGGGTAACGACGCCCAGCAAAGGGGTAGGTGCCCCGCCTCCGAGCCCAGGCGGTAATCGTCGAACAGCCAGTAGCTCAAGCCACCCGCGATGAACAACACTTCGTCCGAGGTGTGGGACTTGCGAACCAGGCTGGTGAGACACAGGGTCGCATGGATGACGAGCAGTCCCGTCACGAGGACGACGCGCCACGCGCGTCGTCGCCGCGTGGGTCCGGGACACGACGAGCCGAGAGGCCGATCCGTGGGTTGCGATCGAGGCCGGCCGGTCACGGGCGCTCGACACGCCCGCCGGGAGCGTCCAGCTCTCGGACCTCGCCGTCTTCGTAGCTCACCACCGCGTAACCCTGCTCGCGGTATCGTCGCACCTTGTCCACGTATCCCGGGTCGTCGGGATGCAGCACCCGGACGCTCTGGCCGAAGAACGTCGGCGAGGCCATCGCGACGGCATGTCCTCCGGCCTCCGATGCCAGGCCCACGACCAGAACTAGGTCCGCGTCGGTTGCCTCGTGGATCGTCGCGGACAGTCGGTAGAGATCGTAGCTCTCGAGGTCGCGGTGGGGCAGGATGGCCTGCACGAAGCCCAGCACGACGAAGGCGGCGGCGAGCACCGCGGAGATCGCCGCACCCCACCTCGGCATCCGCGGCGAGACCCGGGCGTGGGCGTAGGCGATGAGCAGCAGCACAACGGGAAGGATCGCGATCTTGTGCTCGATGTTCGCGGAATCCCACTGACTGGCGAATCCGACGGACATCGCCAGGTAGATGAGCAGGAATCGAAAGAACGGATGAGCCCACAGGGCGCGAACGCTCCGAAGAACGAACAGCGCGGCAGCAGCCAGCGGAAAGTAGAGCGCGACACCGAAGCGCCCGAGGGCGGCCTCCGGCGCCGACCGCAGAAACGTCGCGGCGTTCTGCACCGGACCGGCTGAAATGAAGTGCTCGGTTTCCGAGCTTCCGGCCAGGCCACGCAGGGTCTCGACGACGGTCATCGACCTGCCGGCCGCCAGACCGAGCAACAGTAGGCAGAGCAGCGCGCCGGTGGCCGGGAGGTAGACGGCCAGGCGAATCCAGGCCCGACGCGGATGCGCGGCGATCAAGAACAGGAAGACGGTCGGCAGGAGCGTCAAGTTCGACAGGTGTGTGGCAACCGCGAGCGCCGTCAGCAGGGCCAATACCAGGGTCGGCCCCACGCCCAGGCCCGCGGGCTGGCGGACGCAGCATCGATGAACGAACCCCATCGTCAGCGCCAGCACCAGGTTGTTCAACGCGTAGACTTCGACCGACAGGAAGAACATCAAGGACGCGTGGCTGAACGCGAGAACGATCGTGGCACAGACCGTGACGAAGTCGTCGGCAAACGACCGCAGCACCTTCATGAAGACGAAGATCGACGCCAGCGCGGTGACGATGGTGAAGATCTCGAGGATGTAGAGCGATTGCATCGGCGACTGAACGCCGCTGAGCCGGATCAGCACTGTCGCGAGCGCGTGCCATGCGAAGTGGACCGGCACGGCGACGTCGTCGAAGAACACCGAGGAATCGACGGCGGAGTGTAGCGCGATCAGGTTGTAGTGCAGAGCATCGGCGTTGAAGTGATTCGACGGGAAGGTCAGGTACACCATGCAGATGCCGAGGAAGACGAGGTTCGGCCTGGCGAGCGACTCGAGCACGGACGCCCGCGGGCCTGTTTCGGTCATCACGCACGAGGTCATCGGCTCGTGCGCATCCACTGATCGGTCCATCGGGCCGGAATATAAGGATCTGCCGCACCCGCAATCAAGCGCGCTCCGCCGCCTTCCACCGCTGGGCCGAGAGAAGGCTCGCCACAGTCCGAATCAGCCGAGGGTGGCGAGAACGCGCTTGCGCGTCTGCTCCTCGCGCTTCCTGCCGCGCTCCGCCGCTTTTGCCTTCTCGGCCTCGCGCGAGCGCGGTGGGCCGTGTACGACCAAGGCGTCGAACAGCTCGAGCGTGGCGGCGCTCACCTTCTTCACGGCGAGGTCGAACGCCGCGCGATTGGCGCGTGAAGCGTGGTGCATGCCGCTGACCTTGCGCACGTACTGCAGCGCCGACGCCTGCACCTCCTCGACCGTCGCGGGCGGCTCGAAGTGATGAAGCAGCTTGATGTTGCGGCACATCACCATACTCCGTCGGCGTTGGGCGAATCCGCCGGAATCTGTTGGCCGACGTCCCAAAGCTCCGCGATCTCGTCGCCCGCGAAGCGGAACAAGTGCACGACCACGAAGCCCGGATCCCCCGCACGCATCACGACGTGCGAGTGCACGGCGACGAGGTCGCCCTCGGCCAGCACGTGCTTGACCGTGAGGATCTTGTCGGGGTTGGCTTGGGCGTTCTGTTCCATGGCCTTGGCGAGGGCCGCCATGCCGGCGGGGAAGAAGGCATTGTGATGCTTGGCGCCCGGCGCAAAGAAGGGCTCCAGCGCTTGGCGGGCCGCGCCCTTGGCCGCGAGCTGCAAGAATTCGACGGCAGTCCGTTTCCTGTCGGTGCCGGGCATCGGCGAATTGTAGCATCCCGCTCGGGCGCGGAAAACGCCGGCCGCCGGCCGCGCCTTACTCCGGCGCTCTTGCCAGGGCCGCCAGCTTGGCGACGGTGTCGAGGTTGCGGCCGGGCAGTCCAACTCACCCTCTCGCGTCCCTCGCGCCGTAGCCGAGCCCAGAACGGGGGGTTGAAGCCGCGGACGTAGTCGCGGAGGCTCATGCGTCGCTCGGCACTCGAGTCGTCTCCGTCCCCTCGTTCAGGACGTCCCTACCGCGATCACGAGCAGGAAGTAGATCGACGAGATCGCGATCAGGAGCGCCGCCGGCCAGATGGCCGCCGCGCTCCGCGCCTTCCGCGCGCGGCGGATCGCGAGGGGGCACAGCAGGTACGCGTTGAGCGCCAGGGGCACGAGCAGGAACGCCGAGGGCTCGAGCCATGCCGTGCGGGCGGAGACCGTCGCGAGAAACGACGCCCCCTCCGGCGCCATACGCCAGATGTCGAACGACCGGGTCAGGATCAGGAGCGCCGTGCCCGCCCACGCGAGAACCACCCCCTCGAGGGCGGTCGTGGCGTCGTGGTCGGCCGGGCTCGCGCTCGACCGGCGCCCCGTCAGGTGGCTGTGGATCGATCCGTAGGCCACGTAGATCACGAACCCGAAGTTCAGCCACGCGGCGAAGCGCAGCCACGAAGTCGGGGGCAGGTAGTAGATGAGGTACAGACAGGAGACGATGCCGAGTACCGGAATGACGTGCCGCCTCGCGAGCGCGAACACGACACCCCCCGCGAGGATCAGGAGCCACGTGACGCCGGCCCCGAGCGGCAGCAGGAGGACGCCGGCCGCGTAGGCCGCGAACAGCGGGATCGTCCAGCGCCAGCCGCCGGGCACGCGGAACGGTCGCACGCGCTCGGGCTCCTTGACGCGGAGCACGATCACCCCCGCGCACACCAGGATGAACGCGAACAGCGTGCCGATGTTCGTGAGATCGACCATCTCGTCGAGACTCGCGACGGCCGCGAAACTTCCGACGAAGATGCCGGTCACGATCGTGGCGACGTGCGGCGTACGGAAGCGCGGGTGGACCTTCGCGATGAACGGCGGAAGGAGCCCATCGCGCGCCATCGAGAAGAAGATGCGAGGCTGGCCGAGCTGGAAAACGAGCAGGACCGCGGTGTGGGCGATCACCGACCCGAGCGCGACGATCCCCACGGCCCACCCCAGATCGGGGGCGGCGCGCTCGAGCGCCAGGGTGAGCGGCTCGGCCTGCTCGGTCGCCAGCGCGGAACCGAGATCCTCATAGGAGATGAGCCCCGTGAAGACCGCCGCGACGACGACGTAGAACACGGTGCAGATGACGAGAGACGCGAGGATCCCCACCGGCAGGCTGCGCTGCGGCTCCCTGGTCTCCTCGGCGACGGTCGAGACGGCGTCGAAGCCGATGTACGCGAAGAACACGATGGCCGCGCCTGCGCTGATGCCCGCCCAGCCGTTCGGCGCGAAGGGGGTCCAGTTCTCGGGCCTGATCCAGAAGTAGCCCACCGCGATGAAGAACGTCAGGACGAGGATCTTGATCCCCACCATGATCGCGTTGAACCGGGCACTCTCGCGGATCCCCCAGACGAGAACGACGGTGATCAGGGCCACGATCGACAGCGCCAGGAAGTTGAACACCAGGGGCACGCCGAAGAGCTTCGGGGCGTCCCGGAACACGGTCGAAGCCCCCGAGGCGTCGACGATGCGGGCCGCGGTGCGGTAGTCCATCGAAGCCCAGTCGGGGATCGCGATGCCGAAGCCGCGCACGAGGGTCTTGAAATAGTTCGCCCACGAGATCGCGACCGCGATGTTGCCGACCGCGTACTCGATGATCAGGTCCCAGCCGATGATCCACGCCACGAGCTCTCCGAGTGTGGCGTACGAGTACGTGTAGGCCGACCCCGAGATGGGGACCATCGACGCCAGCTCGGCATAGCACAGCGCCGTGAAGGCGCACACGACCGCGGTCACGAGGAACGACACCACCAGGGCCGGCCCCGCGCCGGGGCGGTAGGCGTCACCGGCCGCGGCGGTCCCGATCGTGGCGAAGATCCCCGCACCGATGATGGCGCCGATCCCGAGGAGCGTGAGCTGGAACGGACCGAGAGCCCGCCGCAAGCGGTATTCGGGCTTCTCCGCGTCCTCGAGGATCCCGTCGAGCGACTTGGTCCTGAAGAGCGACTGCAGCGACATCGTCCCTCTCCCTCGGGGCCGTGAGTCTACCCCACGGTTCCCCGAGAAAGCGGGCTTCTTGCGCTTCGGTCGTCGAACCCGCCCCTACCTTGCCTGCGGGGCGACGCTTCTGGCAGAGTGGGGCCATGCACCGATCGGCATGGCTCACGGGGCTCCTGCTCGTCGTCGTGACGGCCGTTCCTTGCTCGGCCCAAGAGGGAGGCACGAGCGCTCCGGCCGAGTCGATGCCCCGCGACATCGAGATCCCCACGGCCCCGGTCGAGATCGACGGAGCCGTCCTGTTCCGCGTGCGCGGTGTCACGACCTACCCGGCCGAGAAACGCGCCGCGGCCATCGCCGAGCGGATCCGGACTCTGGCTCGCGACCGGGAGTTCGCCGCCGGCATGCTGCGTGTCGAGGAGTCCGAGTTCGGGCCGGCCGTCGTCGGAGGAACGGTCCGGGTCATGATGGTCGACGAAGCCGATGCCCGACTCGAGAGCGTGCGAGCCGAGGTCCTCGCGGCCATGATCCGGACCCGCGTCGGCGAGGCGATCGACGCGTACCGTGCGGCCAGGACCCGCGACGCGCTCGTCGCTTCGGCTTGGCGCGCGCTGGTCGCCACTGTGGTGCTGATGCTGCTCCTCGGCACCGTGCTGTGGGGCGCCCGACGCCTGGACGCGAGCCTCAAGCTACGCTTTCAGGAGCGCGTGCGATCCCTGAGCATCCAGTCGTTCGAGATCGTACGCGCCGAGCGAGTGTGGGGGATCGCGCACGGGATCCTGTCGGGGGCTCGCGCGCTGGTCCTGGTCGCGCTGATCGCCTGGTACGTTCGATACGTCCTCGTGCTGCTGCCGTGGACGCGCGGCTTCGGGAACCGAGTCGCCGACTTCGTCCTCGATCCCCTGGTGACGATGGGGCGGGGTCTCGTCGCGACGATCCCGGACCTGATCTTCCTGGCGATCCTGGTCCTCGTCGCGCGCTACGTCCTCCGGCTGCTGCGCGTGTTCTTCGATGCGGTGGGCCGGGGAGAGGTCGAGCTGGCGCAATTCGATCGCGAATGGGCCGCCCCGACCTACAGGCTCCTGCGCCTCCTGGTCATCGTGTTCGCGCTCGTCGTCGGCTACCCGTACATTCCCGGCTCCGAGTCGGGAGCGTTCAAGGGGCTGTCGTTGTTCCTCGGCGTGGTGTTCTCCCTGGGCTCGTCCTCGGCCGTCGCCAACATCATCGCCGGCTACACGCTGACGTATCGCCGCGCCTTCCGAATGGGAGACCGCGTGCGGATCGGCGAGGTGTTCGGCGACGTCACGGTGATGCGGCTGCAAGCGACCCACGTGCGGACGCTCAAGAACGAGGAGGTCATCGTTCCGAACTCCACGATCCTCAACAACGAGGTGACCAACTACACGACGCTCGCGCACACCGAGGGCCTGATCCTGCACACCACGGTCGGGATCGGCTACGGGACGCCCTGGCGGCAGGTCGAGGCGATGCTGCTTTTGGCGGCGGAGCGAACCGACGGGTTGTTGCGCGACCCGAAGCCGTTCGTCCTGCAGAAGTCGCTCGGCGATTTCGCCGTGACCTACGAGCTCAACGCGTACTGCAACGATCCGCGAGCCATGGCCCGGCTGTACACCGAGCTGCATCGGCAGATCCTCGACGTGTTCAACGAGTACGGCGTGCAGATCATGACTCCGGCCTACGAGGGCGATCCCGAGCAACCGAAGATCGTGCCGTCGAGCCAGTGGAGCCTGCCCCCGGCTCCACCTTCGGCCGCCTCCGGCGCGGCGCCGCGCTGACGCGCCCCGCGGGGATCGCGCTCGCCGTCAATCGCGGAAGTACTCGCGCGCGCCGTCCCAGCGCGCCGCGAACCTGCGCTCGGCCGGAATCGACTCGGACGGAGGGGTTCCGGGAATCCACGCGCGCGAGCCGTCGTACAGGACCCAGCGCCGGGGCCCGGACCCGCCGGGATCGACGCCGCGCCCGAGCAATCCCGGCTCCCGTCGAACGGTGTTCAGCAGGTCGGGAAGCTCGATCAGGCCGCCGACGCCGCGCTCGCGGTACGGGATCAGCTTCGTCATGTTCCCGCGCTCGGCGATGGAGCGGCTCAGCTCGGAGACGGCGTCACGCTTTCCGACGTCGACCACGACCAGGGTCTCTCCTCGAGCCACCGCGGCCAGGTGCGGCCGAAACGCGTCGACGCACGCGCGGTACGGCCGCGACAGCACGCCGTAGTCCGCGATCTCGCGCTGGATGGACACGACGTTGGCGACCACGACCAGCAGCAGCCCCAGCGCGGCGGCTCCCCCGGCGAGGCGGCGCGCGGGCGCGCCGCTCATCTTCTCCCCGAGCCACGGAACGATCCCGCACAGCGCCAGGGCGTAGCCGATCGACATCATGTAGAGGTAGCGCGAAGAGAGCTTGTCGAGCGGAATCACGGGTGCGCTGCACACGGCGACCCACAGCAAGCCCCCGAGCGCGGTCGACCGCCGCAGAACGAGCGCCGACCCGAGAAACAAGGCCACCACGACGCCGAACATGGGCCAGGTGAAGTCGTACCAGTCGCCGAGCCCCAGCGGCCGCAGCAGGACGAACGGCACCTTGAGCGCCAGCTCGGAGGCTCCGGCCGACGACATATGGAAATCGGGCTTGGCCACCAGGTTGAAGGCGACGAACGCGACCGCCAGGGCCGCCGTCCCGGCGTACAGCCGCAGGTCCCGCCACGGGCGCGCCGAGAACAACGGCACGAGCAGCAAGGGGAGCAGCGCAGTCTCCTTGGTTAGCAGACCCAGGGCGAACAGAACGAGCGCCAGCGGAGCGCTCGATCGCCCGCGCCGCCCGGCGGCGAGCAACGCGGCCAGCACGCACAGCGTCGCCAGCGCGTGGCCGCGGGCCGCGGGCCAGATCGCCGGCTCGGAGATGCGCACGTTGAGCGCCCACAGCGCCGCCGCGGCCGCGGCGAGGCCGAGCCGGCCGCACCGGACCTTGCAGAGCAGGAGCAGCAGGCCCGCGCACGCGCCGTGGATCAGGATCGACTGGGCATGGAAGGCGACCGCGCTGCCCCCGCCGACGAGCCAATCGACGAGCAAGCTCGCGTGCAGCAGCGGGTTGAAGTCGCGATAGAACACCGTGAACACGAACGCCGGGCGCTCGAGCGTGGGGTTCATGCGCCCGAGCCACTGGTAGTCGTCGGAGTAGAAACCGGCGCCCAGCGCCGGCGCGTAGAGCGCGCACACCGCGACGGCGAGCCCGCCCGCCGCGAGCAGGTCTCGGCGCTCGATCATCCGGGGATCCGGAACAGGACCACGCTGCCCTCGGTCGCCAGCGGGGCGCCCAGCGAAGCGACGTACCGCCGCACAATCTCGGGATCCCGCGCCGCCGGCGCAAGCGACGGGTAGCCCTCCGCACTGCGCGCCACCCAGCCTGGGTCGACGATCAGGTGCGTGAAGCCCCGATCCCGCAACTCGCGGTGTACCTGTTCCGGATCCGCTCGGCGCTCGAGCGCCTCGATCAGCGGGTGCGTGTTGAAGCCCGTGGGAGCGGCGCGCCGGACCGCCAAGCCGTAGTGCCGCATGTCGCCTACGAGCAGCACGCGATCGGCGCCGGCGTCGAGCAGCTCGGCCGCGCGGTCGTACAGGCGCGTGCTCGGGAACGCGCGCGCGACGAGCTGCCGGGGGCTCTCGAGACCCGCGGCGACGCGCGCACCCCCGGTGAAGCGCTCGATGTGGATCAGCGCGACCGCGATCGACGCCGCCGCGATCGGCAGGGCCAGGACGGGAAGGACGCGCAGCGCGCCGCCGCGGCGCCACGTGACCACGATCGCGCCGGCCAAGGACAGCGCCAGGAAGGCCGAGGCGGCGACGAGAAAGCGCTCCCAGCGGAAGGTCAGGAACCAGACCGTGATCAGCGCGAGCGCCAGGACCAGCGTTGCCCGTACCCGGGGGTCCGCGCGAGCGGCGACCAGCGCGAGCGGCGCCAGCACGATGGGCACCCAGCCCCACGCGGGCGTCGGGTAGATCCTCGACTCCGTCTCGCTGCCGGTGACCCAGCGGGGAAGGAGGTTCCGCGCGTCGGCCCAACCGGGCGGACCTCCGCCCGCGTCGGCACGGAAGCTCGCGGCACCGCCGTCGGCCAGTCCGCTCGTGGGGAACACGGAGCTGGCCACCGGTGCCACGGGGTTGCCCACGGTGACCAGGTTGGCCAGCAGCCAGGGCAGCACGAGCACCAGCGGCGGTCCCGAGAAACGGACCGCGCTGCCGATCCTCCCACGCAGTGCGTGGCGCCCATCCGTGGACCCGGGTCGAGCCGCAAGCCACAGCGCGCCGAGCGCGACGGGGACGAGCAACCCGAGGTACTTGGTCAGCACCGCGCCCGCCCCGAGCAGCGCCGCGCGAGCGAGCCAGCAGCGGTGCCCCGTCGAGCGCAGCAGCAAGAGGCAGCCGAGGGATGCGCAGGCGAACATCCCATGGCCCAGATCCGCGGCGGGAATGGCGAGCGCGTACAGCGTCAAGGGAAGCGACAGCAGCACGAGCACGGCGAGCAACCCCGCCCCCGACCCGAGCCACCGGCGTCCGAGATCGAACACCGCGGCGAGCAGGCACAGGCCGACGAGCACATTCGCATCGTTGGCCCAGGCCTCGCCTCCCGTCGCGAGCCCTGCGCCGTACAGCACGGACATTCCGGGCGGGAACCACGAGTGCAGGCTCCACGGCGCCGGTGCGATGCGCCCCTCGATCAGCCACAGCTCGGGCTGCGCGAAGTGGTAGGCCCGGGCGTCGAAGAACACGGGCGGCACGCGGTCCCACACGAGGCCGGCCATCGCCACCGCGAGCAGCGCGAGCGCGAACCGCCGCGTCGCGACATCCGGCGCAGCGCGCTCCCGAAAGCGCGCCAGCGGGTCGAGCCGCGCGCGCAGCGCCGCCGCGCCGACGAACGCGGCCAGGGTGACGCGCACGGTCGTCGCCTCGAACCCGTGCGGCACGAGACCGACGACGAGCAGCACCACGGTTAGGACCACGAGACCGGCGGCGCCGTCCCACACGACGTGCGCGAGACCGGCCAGACGCGATCCCGTGGCCCAAGCCGCCAGGCGCGCTCCGCCGAGCAGCACCACGGCCCAGAACGCCACGCGCGCGCTCGCGTCGAGCAGCCCCTCGAGGAAACCGTCCGGGTGATTCCAGGCCGCCACGCCCAGGCCCCCGAGCACGAGAAGGACGGCGACGGCGACGATCGCACGCCCCTCCGTCTTCGCGGGCAGCTCCAGGCGAGTCGCCACCGGCCGGGCTCGCTCCATCTCCCCTCGAGCGGGGGGCGGTCATTATACTGGGGGCCGACGCACGCGAATCGCGCGAGTTCGAGGGCATGGCTTGGCCGCGTTGCTGTGCGAATCGCCGAACATCACGCCGGTCCACCGGCGCATCCTGGCGCTGGCCTTCCTGGGCTGGATGTTCGATTTCTACGACCTGATCCTGTACACGTTCCTGACGCGGTTCATCTCCGCCGACCTCGGCCTGACCCGCATGGACCACGCCCACGCGCTCGGGCTGTCCTTCGCCGCCACGGCGCTGGGAGGCATCGCGAGCGGCGTCCTCGCCGACCGCTTCGGCCGGCGCACCCTGGTCTCCTGGACGATCCTGCTCTACAGCCTGGGGAGCTTGCTGTGCGGCCTTGCCGACGGCAAGGCGATGCTGTTCGCCGCGCGGATCATCACCGGCCTGGGCGTCGGCGGCGAGTGGGCCGCGGGCCACGCGCTCGTGGCCGAGACGTTTCCGCCGAAGCACCGCGGACGGGCCGGCGCGCTGCTCCAGACCGGCGCGCCGGTCGGGGTGGGGCTCGCGACGCTGGTCGGCACGCTGCTCGCGCCGCTCGTCGGGTGGCGGGCGTGTCTGATCGGCTCGAGCGTCACGGCCCTCCTCGCTTTCGCCGCCCGCCGCTTCATGCCCGAGTCCGATCTGTGGGAACAGGGCAGAACGGGTCGCTTCGGCGAAGGACTGGTCCGGCTCGTGGCACGTGACCTCGCTCCGCGCTTCTATCTGGGCTTCGTCCTCACGGCCATGAACGGCGCTTCGTACTGGTTCACCTACTCGTGGCTGCCGGAGTACCTGCGAAGCCGCGGGCTGACGCTCGCCGCCTCGGGGGCCTACATCGGCGTCATCGTGGTGTGCGAGATCGTCGGCTACTCCGTCTTCGGCTGGTTTTCCGATCGCTTGGGGCGCCGCCCGACCTTCACGCTGTTCTCCCTGACGATGGCGGCCGGACTGCTGCCTCTCACGTTCCTGTGGGAGCGCTTCGCCCACACGCCGCTCCTGATCCTCGGCTCCATGGCGCTGGTCGGCCTCGGCACCGGCACGTGGAGCAACTTCGGTCCGATGCTCGCCGAGCTGTTCCCGACCGCCCTGCGCAACGCGGCGATGGGCTCGATCTTGAACCTCGCGCGAGGCGTACAGTTCGTGGCGCCCGTGCTGATCGCCACGCTCGAGCCGCGCTACGGCCTGGCCTCGGGGATCGGCCTGGCGGCGGTGTTTGCGACGCTGGCCGCGCTGTTCGTCTGGACGCTGCCCGAGACCCGCGGGACTCCCCTGACCACGATCCGGTAGTTCTCTGGTAAGGTTCGCTCCTATGTCCGGCCGGACCGAGAGCGTCGCCGAGTTCACGCTGCGCGCCGTCGTGTCCGGGGTCATCCTGGGCCTCGTGTTCGGCGCCGCCAACGCCTACCTGGGGCTGCGGGTCGGGCTAACGGTCTCGGCCTCCATTCCCGCGGCCGTCATGACGGTGGCGCTGTTCCGCCTGGTGCGCGCGCGGCCGACGATCCTCGAGGCCAACCTGGCGCAGACGGTCGGCTCGGCCTCGACCTCGCTCGCGAGCGGAACGATCTTCACGATTCCCGCGCTGTTCATGTGGGGGCTCGTTCCGTCCTATCTCCAGGTGGTGACGCTGTGCTTCCTGGGAGGGCTGCTCGGACTCGCCGCGATGATCCCGCTGCGCCGCCTCCTGATCGTCGAAGCGCACGACGAGCTGCCCTACCCGGAAGGACGCGCCTGCGCGGAGGTGCTGCGCGCCATCGCCGAGAAGGCACGCGGAGGGCAGTGGATCTTCGTGGGGATGGGCCTCGGCGCCGCGGTGAAGATCGCCGTCGCGCTCCTGTTCCTGGTCCCGAACGAGATCCGCGTGGCGCTGCCGGTCCTGCCCAAGGCCGAGGTGGCGCTCGAGATCGCCCCCGCGCTCCTGGCCGTGGGGTTCATCCTCGGTCACCGCCAGTCGGCGGTCCTGGTCGCGGGCTCGATCGTCGCGTCGTTCGTCCTGATCCCGATGATCGCGTGGATGGGTGCCGCGATGACGGTTCCGCTCGCTCCGGAGCCGACGCTGCTCGTGGCCGAGATGACGACGGCGCAGATCTGGTCGCGCTACATCCGGTACATCGGGGCGGGAGCGGTGGCGACCGCGGGGCTCCTGACCGTGCTGCGCGGCCTGCCGACGATGGCCGGCGCGATCGCCGCGGTGGCGCGAGGCGTTTCGCGGCGCGGCGGCGTCGCGGACACGGGGGACGGCCGCAGCGTCGCGCCGATGCCCGCGGGCGTGCCGTTCGAGCCGGGCCGGACCGACCGCGACCTGCCGCCGGCGTTCATCGCCGGTGCCGTGCTGCTCGTCGTGATCGTCGCGGGCACCGTGCCCGGCGTCTTCGCCGGCGGGATGGGGCCTGTGCCGCGCCTCGTCTGTGCCGCGGGCGTGGCGATCTTCGGCCTGCTGTTCGTGGCGGTGGCGGCGCGGATCGTCGGCATCGTCGGCGTCACCTCGCAGCCGACCTCCGGGATCGCGCTCGTCACGCTCCTCGGCACGGCGTCGATCTTCGCCGCCGCCGGCTGGAACGATGCCGGCGCGCGCGCCGCCGTGCTGACCGTCGGGACGATCGTGGCGATCGCGGCGTCGAAGGCGGGCGACATCGCCCAGGACCTCAAGACCGGCTTCCTGGTCGGTGCGACGCCGGCGAGACAGCAGCTCGGCCAGGTAATCGGCGCGGCGTCCGCCTGCTGGGCCGTCGCCGCCACGGTGCTGCTCCTGGGTAGCGCGTACACGTTCGGATCGAAGGAGCTGGCGGCACCTCAGGCCACGTTGATGAAGACGATCATCGAGGGAGTCCTTGCCGGCGAGCTGCCCTGGGACTTGGTCCTGACGGGAGGCGGCGTCGCCATCTCGGCGATGTTGTGCGGCGTGTCGGGCCTCGCGTTCGCGATCGGCGTCTACCTGCCGCTGGCCTCCATGCTGGTGATCTACGTGGGCGGCTGCATGCGTGCGCTGGCGGATCTGCTCGCGCGCCGCGGCCGCGGGGCGAACGCGGCCGGGACGGCGACCTCGGGCCCGGCATGGGCGGCCGATACGGGGATCCTCGCCGCATCCGGACTCGTCGCCGGCGAAGGACTCGCGGGCGTCCTGGTGGCGGGCCTTGTCGCCGCCGGCGCCGTCGCGAAGTCGGCGCCGTCGCGGCTGGCCGGCGGCCTCGGCGAGCTTGGAGCGCTCGCCCTCGTCCTGATCGTGTGCGCCTTCCTCGTGCGAGCGAGCACTCGACGGCCCGCGAGCGCATAGAATCCGCCGGGCCCGCCGCCAGCCTGCCCGCCACCACCCACAGCGCGACAGAGAGAGCGGCCGCGAGAATCGCTCCGGTGCCAAACACACATGGGCGATGCCGACGGCGAGCAGGGGACGAAGCTCGCCACGACCGACAGACTCATGCCTGGGGAAGGCCCCGCGAATGGTCCACGGCTCTATTGTTGCTGCTCCTGTGTTTCGTGTATTCTGCGCCCCCGCACGGGTTTCTCCAAGTCTCCGCGTCGATTTATCGCCTTGGGCAGCGTGAGGGTTGCGATGAGCGAGCGAAGGGGATCCTATGGAGCGTGGACGATCGTCGCCTCGCTCGCTCTCCTCCTGTCCTGTCGCGAGGAAGTGCCGCCCCCGCCGCCAGCGATCGAGGTCAAGGCCGCCACGGTCCTGACGCGCGATGTCCCGGTCTACCTCGAAGCCATCGGCGAGACGCGGGGCAACACCGAGATCGAGATCCGGGCCCGCGTCGAGGGCTTCCTCGAGAGCGTGAACTTCGCCGAAGGGACGTTCGTCAACAAGGGCCAACTGCTCTACACCATCGACCCGAGTCCGTTCGAGGCGGCGCTCGCGCAGTCCCGAGCGAAGCTCGCGGAGGCGGAGGCCCAGCTCGCCCGGGCGCATCAGGACGTGGTGCGCTACGAGCCGCTGGTGGCGAAGAACGCCATCTCGCGCCAGGAGTACGAGACCGCGGTGGCCGTGGAGCGGGCACAGCAGTCGGCCGTCGAGGCGGCTCGGGCAACGGTCAGGAGCACCGAGATCGACCTCGGTTACACGCGAGTCGTGGTGCCCGACGCGGGGCTCGTCGGAAAGACCGAGGTCTACCCGGGAACCCTGGTCGGGCGCGGGCAGAGCACGCTGCTGACCCGCATCTCCAAGGTCGATCCGATCCACGTGCGGTTCACGATCCCCGAGCGCGACTACCTGTACTACGCGCGGCAGCGCGAGGCGCGCCGCGCCACCGAGGGCGTCGACCTGCCCCTCGAGCTCATGCTGGCCGACGGATCGGTCCACGCGCATCCCGGGACCCTGGTGTTCGTCGATCGTAACGTCGATTCGCAAACGGGCACGATCCTGCTCGAGGCCTCGTTCGCGAACCCGGGAGGCATCCTGCGCCCGGGACAGTACGCGCGCGTGCGTGCTGCGGTGGATCTCAAACAGGGCGCCATTCTCGTCCCCCAGCGCGCGGTCACGGAGATGCAGGGAATCTACAACGTCGCGGTCGTGGGCGATGATGACACCATCGAGTTCCGCATGGTGCAGGTCGGAGAGCGGATCGGTACGCTGTGGGTCATCGATTCGGGCCTCCATACCGACGAGCGCGTCGTGGTCGAGGGCCTGCAGAAGGTCAGACCGGGGGTCAAGGTCCAGGCCGCGATGGTGACCATCGACGAGGGCGGCGCCGGCGCCCCGCCGGGCGCGACCCCCGACGCGGCTGCCGAAGCGAAGGTCGCGACGAGGAGCTAGCCATGGCGGACTTCTTCATCCGGCGACCCATCGTCGCCATCGTCATAGCGATCCTCATCGTGCTCCTCGGTCTCAACGCCCTCAAGGGGCTGGCCTTCGAGCAATACCCGTTCCTCGCCCCCCCGACCATCCGCATCACCGCCACGTACCCGGGCGCCTCCGCCGTGGCGGTCGAGCAGTCGGTGGCGACGCCGATCGAGCAGGAGGTCAACGGCGTCGAGAGCATGATCTACATGAAGTCGTCGAACACCAGCGACGGCCGCATGCAGCTCGACGTCAACTTCGAGGTCGGCACCGACCAGGACATGGCCAACGTCCTGACCCAGAATCGCGTCTCCTCGGCCCAGGCCCGGCTGCCGCAGGAGGTGATCCAGCAGGGCGTGACCGTCAAGAAGCAGAGTCCCAGCATCCTGATGGTCATCTCGCTCCACTCCCCGGACGGCAGCTACGACGCCAACTTCCTCATCAACTACTGCGGCATCAACGTGCGCGACCAGATCCTGCGCATCCCGGGCATCGCCCAGGTGGACCTGTTCGGCGGAACCGACTACGGAATGCGCATCTGGGTGCGGCCGGACAAGCTCGCCAAGCTCGGCCTCACGCCCTCCGACGTCATCTCGGCCATCCGCGAGCAGAACCTGCAGGCCCCCGCGGGACGCATCGGGGCCGCCCCATCCCCGAAAGACCAGCAGTTCACGTACACGGTGAGCGCCCCCGGGCGGCTCGTGACCGCGGAGGAGTTCTCGAACATCATCATCCGCGAGACCGAGACCGGCGCCGCGATCCGGGTCAAGGACGTCGGACGGGTCGAGCTGGGTTCGCAGAACTACGACTCGTTCGGCCGCCTCGACGGCAAGCCCGCCGGCGCCATGGCCGTCTACCTCCTCCCCGGGGCCAACCAGCTCCTGGCCGCGGAGACGATCTACGAGACCCTGGAGCAGGCCAAGGGGTTCTTTCCCCCGGACATGGACTACCGGATCGTCTACGACACGACGCCCGCGGTCGAGGCCTCGATCGAGTCCATCGTCCACACCTTCATCGAGGCCGTGATTCTCGTCACGCTGGTGGTGTTCATCTTCCTGCAGAACCTGCGCGCCACGATCATCCCGCTGCTGACCGTCCCGGTCTCGCTGCTCGGTACGTTCATCTTCTTCCCGCTCCTCGGCTTCTCGGTGAACACGCTGTCGATGTTCGGCCTGGTGCTGGCGATCGGGATCGTGGTGGACGACGCGATCGTGGTCGTCGAGGCGGTGATGCACCACATCGAGCACGGCATGAGTCCGAAGGACGCGACCGTCCAGGCCATGAAGGAGGTCTCGGCCCCGGTGATGGGCATCGCACTCATCCTGTGCGCGGTGTTCATCCCCGTAGCGTTCATCCCCGGCCTCACCGGGCGGATGTACCAGCAGTTCGCCCTGACGATCGCGATCTCGGTCCTGCTATCGGCCTTCAGCGCGCTGTCCCTGTCGCCGGCCCTGGCGGCGATGCTGCTGCGGCCGCCCAAGCCTGCGCGCGGCCCGCTGGGTTGGTTCTTCAAGGGGTTCAACCGCGTCTTCGAGCGCACGACGAGCGGATACGTTCTGGGTGCGCGCTTCCTGGTGCGGCGCTCGATCCTGACCATCGCGATCGTGGCCGTCGTGGCTGTGGGCGCGGGGCTGATCGGCGGAGCCCTGCCCGCGGGGTTCATTCCCGAGGAGGACCAGGGCATCCTGGGCGTCAACGTGACGCTGCCGGCGGGCTCGTCGCTCGAGCGCACCAGCGCCGTGCTGACCCAGGTCGAGGAGATCGTGGGCCGGACCGATGGCATCGAGTCGTACCAGACGATCGGCGGCTACGGCGTGGTCACGAGCACCTACCAGCCCAACTTCGGGACGGTGTTCCTCAGGCTCGCGCCGTGGGAGGAGCGCCACGGCGACGCCCTGCACGCGCGCGGGTACATGGCTCGACTGAACGCCGAGTTCGCCCGGATCCCCGACGCCATCATCTTCCCGTTCAACATCCCGACCATCTCGGGCTTCGGCGCCTCCGCCGGCTTCAACTTCCTGCTCCAGGACCGGAGCGGCGGCCTGAGCGTCGACCAGCTCGGCGAGCTGAGCCGGCAGTTCATGGAGACCGCGCGGAAGCGGCCGGAGATCGGCAACATCTTCACCTCGTTCGACCCGCGCTACCCGCAGGTCAAGGTGGAGCTCGACCGCGAGAAGGCGCGCAAGCTGGGCGTGCCGGTCGACCAGGCCTTCCAGGCCCTGGCGTCGAGCCTGGGCGGCAGCTACGTGAACGACTTCAACCGCTTCGGGCGCCTGTTCCGCGTCTACGTCCAGGCCGAGGCCGACTATCGCAGGAAACCCGAGGACATCGGCCAGATCTACGTCCGCAGCCAGACCACGGGCGACATGATCCCTCTCGGTACCCTCGTGACGGTGACGTCGCAGGCCGGGACGGAGCTGACCAACCGCTTCAACCTGCTCCGCTCCGTGGAGCTCAACGGCGTGCCGGGACGGGGCTTTGCCTCGGGCCAGGCCCTGCAGGCGCTCGAGGAGGTGTTCGCGGAGACGATGCCTCCCGAGATCGGCTTCGCCTACACCTCGCTGTCCTACCAGGAAAAGACGGCGCCCCCGGCGGGCCCGACCTTCGTGGCGGCGATCGTCTTCGTGTTCCTGCTCCTGGCGGCGCTCTACGAAAGCTGGCGGCTGCCCTGGGCGGTGCTGCTGGGCTCGCCCCTCGTTGTGCTGGGAGCGTTCTTCGGAGTCTGGCTGCTGGGCTTCGACAACAACGTCTACGTCCAGATCGGCAACATCATGCTCATCGGCCTCGCGGCCAAGAACGCGATCCTGATCGTCGAGTTCGCGAAGGCCAAGCACGAGGAGGGCATGGACGTGCAGGAAGCCGCGCTCGAGTCCGCGCGCTTGCGCTTCCGCCCGATCCTGATGACGGCCTTCGCGTTCATCCTCGGCGTGGTTCCCCTGATGAAGGCCAGCGGGGCGGGCGCGGGCGCGCAGAACGTCATGGGCACCGCGGTGTTCTTCGGGATGCTCGTGGCCACGGCTCTCGGCGTGTTCCTGATCCCGGGCAACTTCGCGTTCTTCGAGGGATTGGGAGCCGCGCGGCGCGCCAAGCGCAAGGCCGTCGCCTCGACCCCTTCGCCCGAGGGGGCGCACTGAGATGGCGCGTCGACTCCTGCTCGCCTCCGTGTGCGGCTTCCTCGTCACCTCCTGTACCGTCGGACCGGACTACGTGCGGCCGCCGGTCGTCTCGCCCGAGCAGTGGCGTCATGCCGCAGCGCAGGACGCGTCGATCGCCAACATCCCGTGGTGGGACCTGTTCCAGGACGAGCAGCTCCGGACGCTGATCACGACCGCGCTCGAGGGGAACCGCGACCTGAAGATCGCCGTCGAGCGCATCGAGGAGGCCCGCGCGCGCTACGGAATCAGCCGCAGCGATCTCTATCCCCGAATCGACGCGAACGCCCTCGGGGGCGCCCTGGAATTCAGCGAGGGCAGCCTGACCCATACCCCCGAGACCGGCGCCGCCGACAACACGACGCAGCTCTACAACGTCGGCGTGAGTCTCTCGTGGGAGATCGATTTCTTCGGTCGCATCCGGCGGGCGAACGAAGCCGAGCGCGCGAGCCTGTTCGCCACCGAGGAGGCGCGGCGCGCGGTCGCCATCACGCTCGTGGCCGACGTGGCGCGGGCCTACGTCGAGCTGCGCGACCTCGATCGGCGTCTGGAGATCACTCGACGGACGCTGGAATCGCGGCGCGAATACGTCGTCCTGGCCCGCGACCGCTTCGAGGGCGGGATCACGCCCGAGCTGGACCTGCGCCAGGCCGAGGCCGAGTTCCACCGCATCCAGTCGTTCGTCTACGACCTCGAAAAGCTCGTGACGCAGAAGGAGAACGAGATCTCGTACCTGCTCGGGCACAACCCCTCGGGCGTCACCCGCGGGCGTGCCGTGGACCTGCAACCGATCCCGCCGCAGGTGCCGGCCGGCCTGCCCGCGACGCTGCTCGAGCAACGGCCCGACGTGCGGGAGGCCGAGCAGCGGCTGATCGCGGCCAACGCCCGCATCGGAGAGGCGAAGGCGCAGCGCTATCCCGCGATCAGCCTCACCGGCTCGTACGGGGTCGCGAGCACCGACCTGGGAGACCTGCTCGACAGCTCCAGTTTGAGCTGGGGCTTTTTTGGCGGGCTCCTGCAGCCGATCTTCAACGCCGGCAAGAACAAGCGCCGCGTCGAGGTCCGGGAGTCGCAGCAGCGCCAGGCCGTGTACGAGTACGAACGCACCCTGCTCCAGGCGCTGCGCGAGGTCGAGGACTCGCTGGTGGGCCTGCAGAAGACGGGCGAGCAACGCGACGCCCAGGGCCAGCGGGTCGCCGCGGAGCGGAAGGTGCTCGAGCTCTCGGAGCTGCGCTACGTAGGCGGCGTCGCGGCGTACCTCGAGGTCCTCGACGCGCAGCGCTCGCTGTTCAACTCGGAGATCGACGAAGTGTCGAGCATCAGCGAGCAGGTGAAGTCCCTGATCCGGCTGTACAAGGCGCTCGGCGGCGGCTGGCCCACGACGAGCGAGACCACGCCGCCGTCCGAGTAGCTCAGAAATCCAGCTGCACGAGGGCGACCGTGAAGGCATCGCCGCCGCCCGGATCGAACCAGTACAGCCCCAAGGTGGAGGGTCCCAGGACGACCTGCGCCAAGACGCCGCGCTGAACGTCGCGCTCCGTCTCGAAGACCCGCGTTCGCTGGCCCACGATGCCGACCCGCAGCCAATCGAGAGGACTCACGGCGAGTTCGCTCCACGCGTACGTGAAGCTATCCGCATCCTCCTCGAGGTCGAAGACGACCTCGCTCTCCACGTAATAATCGAGGATACCCCAGACGAGGCTCAGCTCCAGTCCCGGCGCGACGCCGTCGACGTCGCCGAACACCGCGCCCAGCATCGGCGTGACCTGCAGCTCGACCGTCTTGCCGGTCGACCAGTTCCAGCCGGCCCACAGCGACCCCGTCTCGAGCGCCTCGTAGTTGTAGCGTGCCTCGAGGTGAAGAGGACCGCGGTCCGCGGCGGCAATGCCCAGGGTGAAGTCCTCGTCGTCGGGGAAGAGGTAGGCATTGCCGGCCACCGAAATCGCCCACGCGCGAGGCGCGGGCGCCACCGGCGCGCCCGGGTCCGCCGTCGGTCCTTCCGCCGCGATGCACGTCCGGCACGCGGCCAGCACCACCACGATCAGACGCGGTCCAATCCACCTAGCGCGGCTTGGTCGCGTAGGGGTTCCCTCCGAGCGCATTGGAGATGTCCGCGATCGCCTTCTGCGCCCGAACGCTGTTGCCCGCCTTGTCGAGCGGCGGGGAGATCACCGCGATCCCGAACTTGCCCGGGGACACCGCGAGGATGCCGCCGCCGACGCCGCTCTTGGCCGGCAGCCCCGTCCTGAACAGCCACTTGCCCGTGTCGTCGTACAGGCCTGCCGTCGCCATCACGGCCAGCACCTCCGGGACGTTCTGGGCCGCCATGACCTGCTTGCCGGTCACGGGGTTCTTTCCGCCGTTGGCCAGGGTCGCGGCCATCGCCGCCAGGTCCTTCGCGTTGACGCTGATCGAGCACTGCTCCGTGTAGATGTCGGTGGCCTGCAGCGGGTTGTCCTTGATGTGCCCGTAGGCGTACATGAGCATGGAGATCGCCTGGTTGCGCTGGTTGGTCTCGGCCTCGGACTTGAAGACCTCCTCGTTGACCGACAGCGTCCGGCCGGCGAACTCGCCGTGCCAGCTCAGGATCTTGTTCCAGATCTCGTCGCGGCTCGCCCCCTTGACCATGCTGGTCGCGGTGATCGCGCCGGGGTTGACCATGGCGTTCATCTCCGCGCCCTTGTACTGCTCGACGGCCACGATCGAGTTGAATACCTGCCCCGTGGCATCGACGCCCATGTTGGCCTCGATCGCCTCCGGGCTCTGCTCCTCCATGACCTTGGCCATGGTGAAGACCTTCGAGATCGACTGGATCGAGACCTCGGATTTCACGTCGCCCGCGGTGTAGACCTTGCCGTCCACCGTCACCAGGGCGATGCCGTAGATGTTGGGATCGACCGTGGCCAGCGCGGGGATGTAGTCGGCGTTGGCGCCCTCCTGCAGCGTCTTGTACTTGTCGTGGGCGGCCTTCAACGCGGACTCGATCTCGGCCGGCGATTGGGCCTGGGCGACGGCCGCCCCCAGGAGCAGGATTGCCGCCAGGACCGCGGGAATCGTGCAAACTCGAGCGATCATGACTTGCCTCCCCAGCTATGCCCGAAGCTGTACTTGACCGAAACCTGGAACCGCAGATCGTCGAAGCTCTCGATCAGCTCGCCGAGGATCGGGTCGATCGATCCATCGCCGTTGTTCTCCCGCTCGCCCCACTGCACCTCGACGCCCCACATCAGGTTCTCGACGGAGTGGTTCAGCAGGTTGACCAGCGCGTACTGCCCGTGCTGGAAAGCGGACGGCGCCTGGGCGGCGCTGTTGTCGACGTCGACCATCGAGTACCCGATCGAGCTCGTCCAGTCCGCGTTCCACGTGCGGTCGTAGAACGCGACGATGCCCACCAACGGCAGCGCCTCGCCGATGTCCGAGTCGCCCGTGGCGCCCACGTCGGCGGTGGCGTCGTTCATGTAGTTCGCGATGCCCTCGCCGTAGACGACCTGCAGCCGCAGGGTGTCGTCCGAGAACTTGATGTTCGAGCTGAGGTTGATTCCCCAGCCGGTGGCGCTGCCCGACGCGTCGAGCGGCGTCGGGTCGCTGTCGTCCCACTCCATCCTGCGCAGGATGCCGGCGATCTGCACGTGACCCCAGTCGCGTTTCATGCGGTAGTGCGCCGTCAGATCGGGCAGCGGAAAGCGCGCCGTGAGGTCCGCGATCTCGGGGCTGCCGACCAGCACACCGGGATCGCCGCTGGCTCCGGGTCGCTCGAGCGCGACGAACACCTCGTCGTCCCCCTGCAGCGGCATGTAGCGCAACTGCACGTTGCGGAAGAAGACCATGCCGTTGGGACCCCAGTACTCGATCGAGTTGGGGAACACGTCCGGATCCATGAACGGGCTCCAGGTCTGGCCCGCTCCCCACTTGCGGTACTCGCCCCAGGCGTGGCGCAGCCGGAAGGTGGTCTGCCCGGCGTCCGGTCCCGTGCCGAACATCTCGAACTCGAAGATCGTTTTGATCTCGCCGTTCGCCGTCGGGAAGAAGCCCTTGACCCCGAGCCGGCTCTGCCGCACCCCCGCGAAGGTGTGGCCGTCGCCTCCGAACTCGTCCTCGAACGAGGGCAGCTTGGTCGGCCGCATCACGTCGAACCAGTCGGGGTCCGACTGGCCGGTCTGGTAGCCCATGTCGAGCATCGCGAAGCCGTAGAGGTCGATGCGCTTTTCGCCGGCCTCCTCGGCCCCGGCAGGCGCAGAGCACATCGCGGCGAGCGCCACACCGGCGAGCGCCAACAGACGTCGTCGATCGGTCATCGCACGTTCTCCTTTTCCCAGGCCCGAACCTTGCGTCGGGCCTCGTCGAACAGCCGTTCGTAATTCCCTTTTCGCACCTTGGCGCCGGCTTCCGGCGTGAGCGCCGCCCACAGGGGCGCGTACGCGTCGTGGACCGCGACCATGGCGTCGACCGTCTTCGGGGCCACGACGTCGCTGCCGAACAGGAAGCGATCGGGGTGGCGGTTGATGATTTCGGCGGTCCTCTGGATCCCCTCGGGTGTCGCCATGAGGTATTTTGCAACCTCGTCCCACGAGATGTCCATGTAGACGTGCTTCAGGGCGGGATCGGCGAGCATCTTCTCGACGATCGCCCCCTGCTCCTTGACGGGCCGGACGATGCGGCCGAGACCGATGTGTGCCCAGATGATCGTGGTCTCCGGGTGGCGCGCGAACAGGGCCTTCATCTGCGCGAGCATGTACGGCTCCTGGTCCGGTCGCGGGAACGGCATGTCGACGTCGTTGTGCAGGATGACCACGAGCCCGACCTCGGCGGCGAAGTCGAGGATCCGGTCGAGCGCCGGGTTCGTGAGGCTCGCCGTCTCGCCGGCGATCTTGGAAGACACGAACTCCTTGTGGATGGTGAACTCGCCGATGCCCGAGAACACCCCGGGGAAGGTCTCGAGCACGCGGCGGATGTGATCCGTTGCGTACATGTCGGCCGGGTTGAACCCGGTGATCATCGGATCGAGCCGCGCCTGCACCTCGCTCGCGAGCGAGTTGTACGCCATCGCGATGTGCGCGTCGGTGAACGAGTAGTAGTACAGCGGCGCATCGGTCTGCAGGTAGTAGGTGGGCGCCCAGTCACCGGTGTTGCCGTGCGACCACTGCTGCTGCAGCGGGATGCCGAACACGGTGGAGCGACCGATCTTCGTTCCCATCATCTTCACGAAGTCCCGGATGGCCGTGCCTTCCTGCACGTAGTTCGTCAGGTGGAAGTGCGCGTCGTGGAAATCGGCGGCGGCCCACGGCTGCGCGGGCGCCGAGGTCGTGGCCTGCGCCGCGGCGGGCCGGCTCGCGAGCGCGATCGCAAGAGCGAGGCCGAGCCCGAGCGCCCTCCCCACGGACGGGACGGTGAAACGTCCGGTCCGGAACACCCTGCTCATGTGAGAACCCCGTCTTGCGTTCATCGCGATAGAGCGCACGCTCCAGGGCCGTCCCTCAGAAGAACACCGAGCACCCCAACGACACGATCGTGCCGTCCTGGCCGCCCACGTAATAGCCGAACGTGCTGCTGACCGGCGAGCGGTTCACATCGACGACCTGAAGGTTGATCCGATGATCGCGCGTGTCCGCGGGATAGAAGTTCAGACCGACCAGGTACTCGGAGCTGTCGTCGAACCCGGCGTCGCGGTCCCCGTAGATCTGCGAGGTCGCGGCGTAGAGCTCGAGCTTCTTCGGCACCGGGTAGAATGCCGCCTGCACGTGGAAGCCCTTGTCCACGATGTCCTCGACGGGCAGCGCGCCGTCGGCCTGGAAGTCATCGAGCCACCGCGTGTAGAACTCCGCCTGGAGGAAGAAGCCTCGATACTTCATCGCGGCATCGACCGCGAGCAGTTGGTAGTCCACCTCTTCGACCGTGACGCCCGCGGCCAGGGACCCCGTGTCGAACACGTTCAGGCTGTCCGCCAGTTTCAGGGTCGTGTTGTCGGGAGCGCCGGTGGCGGCGTCGGGGAAGCGCTGCTCGAGGCTCCTCGCCGTGGAGATGCCGAAGCGCGTGGCCACCTTGTCGTGCATCTCCCAGTCCCCGTAGGCGCCCCTCGGGCCGAACTCGTGCGTCGTCGGCATCCACCACACCGACGCCCCGGTGCCCAGATCCCGGTCCAGTTGGCTGGCGGTGATGCCCAGGGAACTCGAGTTGTTCCCGGCCATGACGTTGTACCACAGCCCCGGCACGGGCTCGCCCTGCGCCCAGACCCCGAACGTGAAATAGGACCGGAAGAACTCGTCGGCCATCACGCGATCGTGGCCGAGCCAGTAGGGGTGCGATCCTTGGAGCGAGCGCGTCCCCGGAAGCCCGTTGATTCCGCCGTACACGCTGAACTTCCTGCTGAACTGATAGCCGATGTTCCCGAACACGGCATCCTGGTCGGTCGTGTTGACGGTCCACAGGATGATGTTGTAGACGAGTTCCGGTCTGCCGACCCACCCCTTGAAGAAGACCATGGCCCGATGAGGGAAGATGTCCTGCCGCGTATCGACATCGTGCTCGTTGCCGAGATGATCCGTGAAGGTCTGGTCGGCAGGGAGCTGGTTGACGTACCGCACCAACGCGTACGCGCTGATGGACAGCTCGCCGGCCTTGGATCTCCCGATGAGGAAGCCATCGCCGGGGGAGAACTCCCCCCAGACGTCGATGGGCTCTCGCGGCTGCGCCTTGCCCGGCGGCGCCGGGGCCGGCGGGGTCGCCGCCTCCGTCACGCTTTGCCCCAACATGAACTCGCCGCCGCAGCCCTCGGTCACCCACACGCCGGTGTCGTCGTAGCCCCAGGTGTTGCCGAGCAGGCAGGGCTCCGTCCCGGTCGTCCGGGCCAGCGCGACTCCCCCCGACGTGTCGGCGAGGCAATGCTGCCGCTCGCCGGCCACCGATGCGCAGGTGACGGTCGCGGGGCTCCTTCCCCGCCGGAGCGCCTTGCGCGGGAGGGGCAAGGAGCGCGACGGCGAGCAGCGCGAAACGGGGCGCGGTCGGTCGGACGTACACCGTGGTCCTCCTCGGAGGGCGGGCGGAACAGGTCGATCCGTTCCCCATGTTGCGGAAGGTCAGGGCTTCCGAAGTCATCGAGCCTCTTCTCGCCGTCCTGCGGCCCGCGCGATGGCTCCCCCCGACCGATGGTCGCGTCGCATGGTCCTACGTCCGCCGAGGCGTGTCAAGGCGGTTTCAGAAGTCGAAGGTCAAGCCTACGGTGGTGCGAAAGTCGTTCTGCTCCGGCACCGTACCGTCCGAATCCGGCCGGGGGTTCTGGATCCGGTCCCAGATCCATGAGACGTCGAAATCAATCAGACGCGTTATGTCGGTTTCGAACGACGCGAGCATGTGGTGGTTGTAGCTTCCGGATTCCTCGTTGACGAGCTGGAAGCGGTACTCGCCGTCGAACTCCATCCAGCCGGTGATGTCCCAGCTCGCAGTCGTTGCGGCCACGAGCGCGGGAGTGCTTTCGCTGTCGCTCTCGCCTGGAACGACGTTGTCGAACCAGGTTTGTTGGAAGGCCGGCCCCCCCGAGATTTCCCACTCGATCTTGGTCGAGTCCATGATCTGATAACCGGCGCCGACAGTGACGGTGACTCGACTGCCGATGTTCTGGAAGGGGTCGCGGTAGTACTCGCCGGCCACGGGCCTCAGGAAGACGCGGTCGCTCATGAACTTGTCCCAGGCCGCAGTCGCGCGCTGGTTGTCCGAGATCCTCTCGCCATCGGTCGTGTTCTCGTTGCCCACGAAGTCGATGCTGTGCCGGTCGCGGACGGTCCGGCGCTCGATGTTGGCGTGCACGGTGACGTCACGCACGCTGGAGTTGCCCGAGCGGACGTCGAACCCGAAGAACATCTTCATCGACCAGAAGTTGATCTCCTTCGGCACGCCGGCGGTGATGGTGATCACCTCGGCGCGCTCGAACTCCTGGACCTCGTCGCCTGTCACGACCACCCTGTCGCCGTCGACGACGAGCGTGCCCGTCGCGGTCCTCTTGCCGAGCAGGCCGACGTTCACCACCCGCGAGGTTCGGACCTGCCGGATGTCGTCCCAATCCAGCTCGAGCTCTTCGAACTCCTCGCTGTCGAACTCCAGGCTCTCGTCGTACATCGCGATGAACTCGCCCTTGAGCCACTCGCCGGACTTCATCTGGACCCAGTCGAACTTGCCGTCCGGCTTCGGATCGGGTTGCCAGCTCTCGTCGTCCTCCTGGGCCCAGGCCCGTCCGGTGGACGCGACGGCCAGGAGGACGGCCGCCGCCGTGCGCATCCACCGGCCGACACTCGACCGCGGCGCACAAGGATGACTTGCAGCGGCTCCGAGTTCCATGGTCTCGACCGTCCGATCCCCGGGAGCCCCCGCGACCCGCCACCGCCCGGAAGGCGACGGCCGGACTCTCCGGAATCCGGAGCGCGCCCCGCCGGTCATTGAAGGATGCGGAACCCCGCGAACAAGTTGTCGCCGTCCGCGCAGACGAGGGTGGTGAGCACGCGCTGACTTCCCGTGTCGAGATCCAGGATGAATCCCCGTTGCCAGCACTTCTTGGCCTTGTACGGGTCGGTCGGTGTCGGCGGCTTTCCGGTGGTGACGAGCTCTTCGGCTTCCATTCTCTCGTACCCGTTCTCTTGCACGATCCCGTAGATTCTCTCCCGGAGCTCCGAGTGCCCGATCTCGGGCGTGCTCGGGACCATGTACCACACATGGGAGTCGTGAATCTCGACGAACCGGATCTGGACCGCGGGATTCTCCTTGTTCCATTTCGTGATCGCGTCGTCGAGCCAGGCCGGTATGGACGCCGCCTCGGACGGGCCGGCGGCGAAGGGCAGGACCATGACCACAATCGCGCAGCGGACGGCGAACGGAAGGGCCTTTGCGCGCCAGCGGTTTCTCTCGAAGACGTCGTTCATGGGTCACTCCTTTGCTTTCGGAATCACAGTCTAGCCTACGGTAGCCCCGTGGTTGCCACTATCGAGCTCGGCAGGAGCCTGGAGTCGTGCTCGTTCCAACAGCCGCACTCCGGGCAGCGGGCACCCTCCTTCCGGACGGAAGAGGTCGAGAGCTCGTAACGCGACTGTGCCGGTTTCACCGAGACCGCAGCGGTGGCATGAACAGCCACGAGCCGCCGTAGAGCGCGAGCGCGACCACGTACAGGACGCTCAAGCCCCCGACGTTGCTCGTGTACTCCAGGCAACCCCCCAGGACGACTCCCAGGAGGTTGGACCCGAGGGCGTGGCTGACCTGGCTCGCCCCGCGGAACGAGCGGGAGAAGATGAACGAGGCCCACAGGATCGGCAGCCCCACGGCCGCCGCGGCCGCGGCGAGCCGGGGGACGAGCGGCAGGGACAGCAGGCTGTTGAACGGAAAGAAGTACCCCGCGACCAAAGTCACGAACAGCAAGACGTAGCACGCGACGGGGCCCGGCGCGCGCGCGATGCGAACCAGGTGGTTGGCCAGAAAGATCGTCGCCAGGATCGCGGCGAACACGATCGCGTTGACGCTCCAGGTCGAGCCGAACAGCAGCGCCATCTGCGTCACGCTGCGCGTCTCGAGGAGCATGAACCCCGCTCCGAGGAAGAAAAAGTGCAGATTCGGCTTGCGAATCGAGGGATCGACGGACACGACGATCGCCACGCTCACCGCCATCATCATCCCGAGCACCACCAGGTAGGGCGCCGGGATGCGGTTGCGCTCCAGGTACAGGTACGGCCAGTCGTCCGTGCTGAGGCGAACGCTTTCGTTCCTGGGGAGCGGGGGCAACGCCGTCAGGGCAGCGCCGGGGAGCAGGTCCCGCTCGAAGTACGGCTCGGGGGCGTAAACGTAGGCCACCGAGTCGAACGGGCTCTCCACGGACCGCAGGATCCGCGGCTCTTCACCGAAGGCCTCGGTCAAACTCCAGTAGGTGCGCTCGCCCATCCACGGGCGAGTCGAGCCGAGGTTGAGGCAGAACACTCCCCCGGGCGCCAGGAGCTTTCGTGCCTGACGATAGGACTCCACGGTGTAGAAGAAGCTCTCCAGGCGCAGGCTGGACATCCCGGCGATCTGGCGGTGGGAATCGAGGGCCGACATCACGATGAGGTCGTACTTCTCGTCGGCGTTCGAGATGAAGGCACGGGCATCGTCGACGATCACCTCGACGTTGGGGAACGAATACGGCGCGTTCGGATGGAGCGAACGGCCGTAGCTCGCGATGACCGGGTCGATCTCGACGGCGTGGACCTGTTCGGCCCCGCGCATCAAAGCGACGATCGCCTCGTTTCCGCAGCCTGCTCCCAGCACCAGCACTCTCTTGGGTTGGATCAGATGGTACGGCAGCTCGTAGTACGGAAGCCACGACCACAAGCCGGACCGCAGCAGATCCGGACCGAAGTGCAGCGCGTCCTGGATCCGGAGGCTGTTGACCGTGATGTAGAACCCGAGGTCGACGTTCTCGGTATTGCGGTACGGGTGAACCTCGACCTTGTAGTACGGCGACCAGCGCGCGTCCCTGTAGCTCGTCGCCACCAATGCCAGGGTGACGAGCAGCACTCCCGCGCCCACGATCGTCCATGTCCTCCCGCCCAGAAAGACGAGCAGCAGCGCCCCGCCCAGCCCGAACCAGACGTGCGGCGGCGTCCCCGCCCATGCGAGGAGCGCGTACAGGATCACGCCGAGCAGGCTTCCCGCGATGTCGTACGCGTAGGCTCGGATCGGATCGCCGATGGCGGCGATCTGCTTGCCCAGCTCCTGTCCCAGGAGGACGAACAGTGCGGTGTTGACCGTGAATCCCGCGAGCGCCGAGAACGAGAGCCGGAAAAGGCCCTGTTGCGGATCGTACTCCGTGGCGAAGATCACGTCCTCGGTGTAGCTGATGTCGATCGCGAACCGATTCAGGAACAGCACCGCGGCCACGAAGGTCAGGAGCGCCACCGGATACCAGCGGATGAGCGGGGTCCGGAGCGTGGCCAGCAGGCAGCCCACCCCGAGGCCGAAAAAGCAGGAGATCAGGATCAGGTTGTTGAAGTAGGCCAGGGCGCTGACCGCGGCGTTGAGCCACCGGATCGACGCCATCTCCAGGAACAGGATCGCGAAACTGATGAGGAACAGCTTCTCGGGGCTGAACCTCCTGGCCAGCCGCTCACGAATCGCTCCCGGGAAGCTCGACTCGGGTACCATGGGCTCCGAGAGCCTACACCCGGTCGCGGCGGAAACAGTGGCTGGATTCGGCCCGCCGACGTATCTTGCTGGACGGCGAAGGTCATGACTCCAGATCGCGGACCGACAGCGACGACGGGCGAGACACCGTCGCACAACCCACCCCTCGGGCGCATGACGATGGGTCGCGCTCTGTTCTTGGCGTCTGTGCTGGCGCTTCTCGCTACGGCTCCCCTGGTGTGGTGGGCGGCGGTGCGTGGCGGCGCCGCGCCGGTGTCGCCGCCACGAGGAACGCGCGCCACGACCGAGAAGATGGCGGCCCTGCTGGAAGAGCGCACGGCGCTCGTGGACCCCAGCCGCGCGCTGTACGTCATCAACGACCGGCGCGCGGACCTGTTCAAGGCCAGGCTCGAATCGGAGCCGCTCTCCTTGGGGCGCTTCAGCCTGCAGATGGACTACGCCCTCGAGGCACTGAACGCGGGACGGATCGAGGAGTCGCTCGTAGCCATGGAAACGCTCCAAAAGGACCTAGGGGCGTACGCCCCCGCGCAGTGGCGCCAGTACGTGGCCAGCTTCCTGCTGGTCAAGGCCCTGGCCTACATGCGCATGGCGGAAGAGCAGAACTGCTGCCAGAACAACAACCGGGATTCCTGTCTCCTTCCCATTCAAGACCAGGGCGTGCACGAACTGCGGGAAGGCGCCACGCGCGCCGCGGAGATCCTCGAAGAAGCGCTCGCGGCGGAGCCCAACCACTTGCATTCGCGGTGGCTCCTCAACATCGCACACATGACGCTCGGGAGCTATCCGGAAGGCGTCCCCGAGCGCCATCTCATCCCGCCGAGCGTGTTCGCCTCCGAGTATCCGTTGCCGCGATTCACGAACGTGGCCAAGGAGGCCGGCGCCGACGTCTACGGTCTCTCCGGTGGCGCGCTCCTCGACGACTTCGACGGCGACGACGACCTCGATCTCATGGTCTCGTCGATCGGGTTCGAGGACCAGATGCGCTTCCTCCGCAATCGCGGCGACGGGACGTTCGAGGACCGCACGGAAGCTGCCGGCCTGATCGGTGAGACCGGCGGGCTCAACATGATCCACGCGGACTACGACAACGACGGATTCGTGGACCCGCTGGTGCTCCGTGGAGGCTGGATGGGTCCCGACGGCCTCTTTCCGCTGTCGCTGCTGCGGAACAACGGCGACGGCACCTTCGGCGACGTGACGGTCGATGCGGGGCTCCTGCGCTTCGCTCCGACCCAGACCGCGGCCTGGCTCGACTACGACGGCGACGGCTGGCTGGATCTGTTCGTCGGGAACGAGTCCTCGCCCCTCGAAGAAGGCTCCTATCCCTGCCACCTGTTCCGCAACAACGGCGACGGCACGTTCACGGACGTGGCCAAGGAGGTGGGCGTCGACCGCGTGGCCTTCGTGAAGGGCGTGGTCAGCGGCGACTACGACAACGACGGCCGCCCCGACCTGTTCCTGTCCGTGCACGGCGGCAACAACGTCCTGTTCCACAACGACGGCCCCGGCCGCGGCGGCGCGTGGAGCTTCACGAACGTGGCGAAGGAGGCCGGGGTCGTCGAGCCTGTCATCAGCTTCGGGACCTTGTTCTTCGACTACGACAACGACGGCTGGCTGGACCTGTTCGTCACCGGATTCGGCGGCTACGAGGTCGACTCGCGTCTGGCCGGCAGCGTGTGCGCCGATTACCTCGGTCTGCCCACGGGGGCGGAGCGCCCCCGGCTCTATCGCAACCGGGGGGACGGCCGCTTCGAGGACGTGACGAAGTCGGCCGGTCTGTACAGGGTCATACCCACGATGGGTCTGAACTTCGGCGACCTGGACAGCGACGGCTTCCTGGACATGTACTTCGGCACGGGCAATCCGGACTTCGGCGCGCTGGTCCCGAACCGCATGTTCCGCAACGCCGAGGGCCGGCTGTTCCAGGACGTGACGACCGCCGGCAACTTCGGCCATCTCCAGAAGGGGCACGCCATCGCGTTCGGAGACGTCGACGGCGACGGTGACCAGGACGTATTCGCGCAGATGGGCGGCGCGTACCTGGCGGACAAGGCCTACAGCACGCTCTACCAGAACCCCGGCACCGACAACGGCTGGGTGGGGCTCGAGCTCGAGGGCGTGCGCTCCAACCGCAAGGCGATCGGGGCCCGTATCGCCGTCACGGTCGAGACCGCGGAGGGAGAGCCGCGGACCTTCCACCGCACCGTGAGCACGGGCGGGAGTTTCGGCGGCTCACCGCTGCGCCAGCACGTGGGGCTGGGGGGCGCGAAGCGGATCGTGTCGGTCGAGATCCTGTGGCCGGCGACGGGAGCGACCCAGACGCTCACCGGCATCGAGCCCGGACGCTGGCACCACGTCCGCGAGGACGGCCCGTAGCTTCTGTCCGCAAGCCGGCCCGGCGCACCGACCTAGAAGCGGAATCAGGAACAGCACGCCGGGACAGCCGCCGGCGAGGCAGATGAACGTCGTCTGCAGCGGGTTGGGCGACAGGCTCAGGGCGTACAGGGCCGGCAGCGTGAAGATCGCTCCGGCGACGACCGATCCCGAGACCCCGCCGACGCCGGTGACGATCACGTTCTCGAGAATCGTCGACTGCCGGCGGTGGACGCGCGCCAGGCCGATCGCGAGGATCGAGATCGAGATGGCGGCCTCCATGACCTGGCCGACCTTCGGACCCGAATACGCGGACGCGACCGTGAAGATCACGCACAGGACGACGCCCCACCCGACCGAGCGAGTCGTCGACTCCGGCATCACCACCTTGGCGGGAACGACCGGTTTGTAGGTTTCTCCCGGGGCGAGCGGCTCGTAGGCGTTGTCCGGCACCTTGCGCGAAGTCGCCAATCCTACAACTTTGCCGCATCCGATTCGCCCCCCGTCTCTTCGAGTACGATCTCCCCATGCGTCGCCGACGGATCACCCGCCGCCGGATGTTCGGGCTCGCCGCTTCGGTTCCGATCCTCCTGCTCGTCTTCTGCCTGGTCACGATCGCCATCGGCTGGATCCGGGCCCCCGATCTCGTGGCTCGCGAGATGGCGAAGGTGGAGCGGCCGCTCCGGGCTTCCGATCTGCCCCCCGGATACGTCGAGATCCTGCTGCGCGTGGAGGACCCGAGCTTCCTGACGCACCACGGCCTCGACCTGACCACGCCCGGGGCGGGGATGACCACGATCACGCAGGGCCTCGTGAAGTTCCTGTACTTCGACGACTTCCAGGCCGGCCTGGCCAAGCTCCCGCAATCGCTGTTCGCGCTCAGCCTCGACGCGAGGGTGTCGAAGGACGACCTCCTCACGCTGTTCCTCAATCGCGGCTACCTGGGGACCGTCGAGGGGCGCGAGTTGCACGGCTTCGACGAGGCGGCGCGAGCCTACTTCGGCAAGCCGGCTGCGGAGCTCGAGCGGGATCAATGGCTCGCGCTGGTGGCGATGTGCGTCGGGCCGAACGCCTTCAGCGTGGCCACCGCGCCCGAGAACAACCGCGCGCGCGTGGCCCGCATCGAGCGTCTGCTCGCCGATCGGTGCCGCCCGGCCGGCTGGCGCGACGTCTACTACGAGGAATGCGACGGAAGGAGGCCACGATGACGACGCGCGTGTTTCTGGTTCGCCACGGCGCAACGGTGCTCACAGTAGAAGATCGCTACGCGGGGTCGTTCGATGCGGCGCTCTCCGACGAGGGGCGCTCCCAGGCGCGTGCCCTGGGAACTCGCCTTGCAGAGGAGCCGCTCGCCGCGGTCTACGCGAGTCCGATGTCGCGGACGCTCGACACCGCGCGTCTCATCGTCGGGACGCGCGATTTCGCGGTCGCCGTCTTGCCCGAGCTGCGCGAGACCGACCACGGACACTGGGAAGGGAAGACCCGCGACGAGGTGCAGACGAAGTTCGCCGACGAGTATGCGCGCTGGGAGCGCGACCCGTTCACCTTCGCCCCCACCGGCGGCGAGACGGGACTGCAAGTTCTGGCTCGCGCCCTCCCTGCGTTCCTGAGCATCGTCGAGCGTCACGCGGGCGCTGCCGTGCTCGTGGTCTCGCACAAGGCCACGATCCGCCTCGTCGTCGGGGAGCTCTTGGGCGTCGAGCTGCGGGGATACCGGGACCGGCTCGATCAGAGTCCGTGCGGGCTCAACATCCTGGACGTGAAGCCGGGCGGCCAGGCGCGCCTCGTCCTGTTCAACGACGTATCGCACTACGCGACCGTCCCGGGGCCGACGGGCAGGCGCCTGTCGCCATGGTGGGCCTAGAGACCGTCGGGAAGAGCGGTTCGTCCGGATCCGAACGAACGTCGGCGAGCGGCGGTACAATACGATCGCCGCGCCAGGGGGCCCTCTTCATTCGGGCAGCAACATCATGCACGCTACGGGGTTACGTGAAGTCCCGTTGACACGGCGCATCGCGACCGTGGTCGCGATCGCGGCAGTGTACTTCGCCGCCGGGAAGATCGGCCTCGCGCTCGCGTTCGTGCATGCGAGCGCTTCCGCGGTCTGGCCACCGACCGGCATCGCGCTCGCCGCGCTCGTCGTCTTCGGGTACCGAGTCTGGCCCGGCATCCTCATAGGCGCGTTTGCCGTGAACGCGACGACCGCGGGAACGCTCGCCACCTCGGCTGGAGTCGCGACGGGCAATACGCTCGAGGCGCTGGCCGGGGCGTGGCTCGTGAACCGCTACGCCGGGGGGCGCCTGGCGTTCGACAGCCCCCGGAACATTCTCGCGTTCACCCTGCTCGCGGGGTTCGCGGCCACGACGATCAGTCCGAGCTTCGGCGTGACCAGCCTCGCGCTGGGAGGCGTCGCGCCGTGGTCGAAGTACGGCTCCATCTGGGTCACGTGGTGGCTGGGTGACGTCGCGGGAGCGCTCGTCGTCGCCCCGGTCTTCATGCTGTGGGCATCCCACCCCCGCCCGGGCTGGAGCGGCCGCCGGTTACTCGAAGTCGCGGGACTGCTCGTCTGCCTCCTGCTCGTGGGTGCCATGGTCTTCGGCGGTTGGTTTCGCTCCGGCTACGCGCTGGGCTTCGGGTGGATCCCCGTGCTGGTGTGGTCGGCCTACCGGTTCGGCCCACGCGAGGCGGCGACGGCGGCGCTCCTCACGTCCGCCGTGGCCATCGTCGGGACGCTCGAAGGCCACGGACCCTTCGCACGCGGTGCGCCCAACGAATCTCTCCTCCTCCTGCAGTCCTTCATGGGCGTCCTGGCGGTCACGTTCACGGCCCTGGGCGCCGTGGTGGCCGAGCACCGCACGGCTCGAGCGGCGCTCCGCGCCGTGCAGCGGCAGCTCGAAAGCGAGGTGCGGCGCCGGACTCAGGACCTGACGGAGGCGCTCGCGGCGATGCGCTCCGAAGTGGCGACGCGCGTGCGCGCCGAGAACGAGTTCCGCGGGCTGCTCGAATCGGCACCCGATGCGATGGTGATCGTCAACGCGCGCGGCGAGATCGTTCTCGTCAACGCTCGAACCGAGCAGCTCTTCCGGTATCGCCGGGACGAGATGATCGGGCAGCCCGTGGAGCTCCTGGTCCCTGGACCCCTTCGCACGCGCCACGAGGCACACCGGGACGCCTATGCCGCCGATCCACGGGTTCGACCCATGGGCACGGGGACGGAGCTGCACGGCAGACGCAAGGATGGCAGCGAGTTCTCGGTCGAGGTCAGCCTGAGCCCCCTGGAGACGGAACAGGGCCTGCTCGTCTCCAGCGCCATCCGCGACATCACCGAGCGGAAACAGGTCGAGGAGCACATCCGGCGCCTGAACGTCGAGCTCGAGCAGCGGGTCGAAGAGCGAACCGCGGAGCTGCGGCGATCCAACGAGGACCTGAAGCAGTTCGCCTACGCGGCCTCCCACGACCTGCAGGAACCGTTGCGCATGATCCGGAGCTTCTGCCAGCAGCTCCAGCGCCGCTACTCCGGAAAACTGGACGCGCAGGCCGATCGTTTCATCGCCCACGCCGTGGACGGCGCCGAGCGAATGCAGGAGCTCATCCGGGACCTGCTGGAGCTCTCGCGGGTCAGTACACGGGAGATGCAGTTCGAGCCGGTGGACTGCGAGCGGATCATGGGCCAGGTCCTCAGCGACTTGGGCGGCTCGATCCACGAGGCGGGCGTCGCCGTGCACGTCGATGCCCTTCCGAGCCTCCCGGGGTATCCCGCGCTCCTGCGTCCACTCCTGCAGAACCTGATCAGCAACGCGATCAAGTACCGTCGCTGCAGCGATCCGCGGATTCACGTCTCCGCCCGCCGCAACGGCGCCGACTGGACGTTCTGCGTTCGCGACAACGGCGTCGGGTTCGATCCCAAGCACGCCGAACGGATCTTCGCCGTGTTCCAGCGGCTCCACACGCGGCAGGAGTACTCGGGAACGGGCGTGGGCCTGGCCATATGCAAGAAAGCCGTGGAGCGGCACGGCGGTCGAATCTGGGCGGAGTCGGATCCGAGCGTGGGCAGCGCCTTCTACTTCTCGCTGCCCGCCGAGCGGGACGAACGCCGATGACGCCGCGGCCGGCCTCGACCCCACCCGAGATCCTGTTCGTCGAGGACAATCCCGGAGACATCGAGCTCGTGCGGGAGGCGTTGACCGGCGTCGCGGTGCACGTCAGCGTGGTCATGGACGGCGAACACGCTTTGGCCCTCCTCTTGGGGAAAGGCGGCGAGCGCCTCGGACCCCGTCCCGACTTGGTTCTCCTCGACCTCAACCTTCCGGTGACGGAGGGCAAGGAGATCCTGCGCGAGATCCGGCGCCTCGAGTGCACCGTTCCGGTGGTGGTGTTCACCGGATCGGATGCGGAAGAGGACGTCGAGGAAGCCTACCGTCTCGGCGCGAACTGCTACGTCGTCAAGCCTCCCGACTTCGAGCAGTACCTGTCGTGCGTTCGGAGGATCGTCGCCTTCTGGATCGAGATTGCCCGCTTTCCGGCACGCACGAGCGGGGCTTGACACCGCCGGGGGACGCTCGGGTATTGTGCGTCAATGCGCACCGATCCGCGCTCGACGCACGAAGCACCCCTCAGGGTGCTGCTCGTCGAGGATAATCCGGGAGACGCGGAGCTCGTCCGGCTGGCCCTTGCCGCCGCCCCATCGCCGACCTTCGAGGTCGTGGAGGTTTCACGTCTTTCCGAAGCGGTGGCGACGCTCGACGCCGCGCCCTTCGACGCCGTCGTCCTGGACCTGTCCCTGCCCGACTCCCGGGGTCTGCCGACCTTTACCGTCCTTCACGCCCGCCGCCACGCGCTTCCCGTGGTGGTCCTGACGGCGCTCGATGACGAGGGGGCCGCGCTCGGGGCCGTGCGCCTCGGCGCGCAGGACTATCTCGTCAAGGGCGAGTACGACGACGCGGTGTTGGTGCGCGCCCTGCTCTACGCCGTGGAGCGGGGCAAGATCATCGCCCAGCTCGAGCGTGTGCTGGCGAACCTCAGGGCCTTCGACTCGATGCTGACCATCTGTGCGTGGTGCAGGAGAATCCGCGACGCACCGGATTCGTGGCTGTCCGTCGAGGAGTACCTCTCGCACCGCGCGAACGCGGTCCCCACTCACGGGATCTGCCCCGACTGCCGGACGCGGATCCAAAATCGCTGAGCCGGGCGACTTTTCCCGTAGTTCCCGGCCTGCCTGGCTCCGGTCGTCCCACGGCACCATATTGTCCCACGCTGGGGCGGGCCGACCCATCGAGGCGATCTCGCTCGGAGGACATCGAGATGGAGCAGTCGTGGATCGTCGCGTCAGGACGGTTGTCCCTGTACCTGTTTTATGCCCTGATCGTGGCGTCCCTCTTGGGCATCGCCTACCGCAGGGCGTCCGCGAGCTCCGAGGCGCGGCCGGCGGCGGGACCCAACAAGATAAGGCGCCGGGAGGTCCCGGGTGCCGGCGCGCTGGCGCGCGTCGCTCTCGAGTACGTCGGGAACGTCGGTCTGGAGGAACTGCGTAAGCGTATCGAACGGCGTCGCAACCGAGAGGCACGCGCCCTGATGGACTACATCAAGGGAGACCTCGCCAAGCGCCAGGTCCATCCGTCGGAGGCGGAGCGACTCCTGGAGGAGCTGCGACAGACCCTCCGTGCGGAACGACAGGAGCAGACCGGCTGAGCCGTGGTCCGCCCGCCCCCGGCCGGAGAGCCGGATGTCGCTTCTCGAGACGTTTCTGTGGGGCTTCGCGGGAAGTATCGCGGTCGAGGTCGTCACGGTCCTCGGCTACTACCACACCGGCCGGGTCCGCCTTCCGTCCCGCTATCGCAGGCTCGGCTTCTGGATCACGCGCCTGATCCTGGCGTGCCTCGCCGGCGCCGTGGCGATCGGCTACGAGATCGACAAGCGCATCCTCGCCTTCAACATCGGGGCCGCGACGCCACTGATCATCACCTCCCTGGCTCGCGGTTTCCGCCCACCTCCTGACGACTGACGCGGACCCGCGGGCTGCCGCGGTCACCATGTCGCACGCGACGACCGAACTGACGTTTTTGTCGGCGGCGTGGCACAACGGTAACGAACCGGTTCCACCTTCTTCCACGCATCACGGGTTTCGCACCCTGGCACCTCGCTTGCTGGAGGTTGTGAGCAACGCGGTCCCGTGGTCATGCTCGGGTCTCGTGGGAGGCGCCCATGAGCCAGCGACGGTTCGCAACGATCCTCTTCAACCTCGCTGTGATCGTTTCGGCAGGGTGGTCGTGCGTCGCGATCGCGGCCCTCGCGCAGCAAGGCCGCGGGAATGACCCCCAGCGGATGACCGGAACCGTGGCCGAAGTCGATGTCGAAGCCCGTCAGGTGCGTGTGATCACCGGCGTCGGCCATGCGGCGCGGACGATGGCGTTCCACGCCGGCACGGAATGCCGCATCACGTGCGCGGGGACCGCCGTCGCGCTGAAGGACGTGACGCGGGGCGCGATCGTGGTGGTCGACTACCGCAACGCCCGGGGTGGGTACGAAGCCGAGAGCATGGAGGTTCGATCCCCGCAACCGGAGGGCAACGAACCATGAGGCGCTTCCGGGGAACGCTGGCTGTGGCACTCGGCCACGCGACCCTCCTGCTGGCAACGGGATGCCCCAAGTCGGTCGAGCCGGGAGACCCCATCGCGGGACTCACGCGCGAGCAGCGGGACCGGTTCAACCGCGGACGTGTCGCGTTCGAGACGTCGTTCGTCCCCGAGACGGGTCTCGGGCCCCTGTTCAACGCCGACTCTTGCGGGGAGTGTCACGAGCAGCCCGTGGCAGGAGGTCCGGGGGACGAGCGAGAGCTGCACGTCGCGGCGTTCGATCCGAGCACCGGGTTCTGCGACCCGCTCGTCGATCGTGGCGGTCCCGTGATCCAGCAGGCCGCGACGCCCGCGCTGAAGGCCGCGCTGGGCATCGACCGCGAGCCGATTCCCGACGGGGCGACGACGATCGCGGAGCGGTCGTCGCCGGACATCCTGGGCTTCGGGCTGCTGGATTCCGTGCCGGAGTCGACGATCCTCTCGCTCGCCGACCCCGACGACAGGAACGGCGACGGCATCTCCGGACGGCCGAATCGCTTCTTCGACGGACGCCTGGGGCGGTTCGGACGCAAGGCCCTGGTTCCGACGCTGCGGGAGTTCAACGAGGGCGCCTTCCCGATCGAGCAGGGCGTAACGACACCCGGGATCCCCACGGAGGAGTCGATCGGGGGGGAGCCCGTGCCGGCCGGCGTCGATCCCGTCCCCGAGCCCGAGATCGACGGTGAGGTCGTCGATCTCACCGATGCGTTCGTACGCTTGAGCGCCCCACCGGCACCGGGTCGCCTGACATCGAGAGCGCAGCGCGGCCGCAAGCTGTTCTCGCGCGTCGGATGCGCCGGGTGTCATGTGCCCACTCTCCGGACGGGAGAAAGCTCCATCGAGGCGCTCGCGAACAAGACCGTCACGGCCTACACGGACCTTCTGCTGCACGACATGGGCCCCGAGCTCGCGGACATTTGCCTCGGTCTGGCGTCGCCCTCCGAGTTTCGGACCGAGCCGCTCATGGGCCTGAGGCTCTCGGACGGCTTCCTGCACGATGGTCGCGCCAAGACCGTCGAGGAGGCGATCCGCCTGCACGGGGGCGAGGCCTCGCGGTCGCGGGACGCGTTCGACGAGCTGTCCGAAGCCGATCGCCGGGACGTGCTCGAGTTCCTGGCCTCCCTGTGATGACCGCCCTGGCGCCCGTCCGCTACCGCGAGAACCGCGCGGCGATCGTGATCGGGAACGCGACGGCCTGTCCGTCACGCCGGGCCGGCACGTAGTGCCATTGCTCGACGGCTTCGAGGGCGGCATCCTCGAACTGCGACCGGTACAGTGATGCGTGGCGCGAGACTCGCGCCCTGACCACGGTCACGTCCCCCACCGAGCCGTCCGCCTCGACGATCGCAAGGAGCAGCACGTCGGCTTCAACGCCGTAGCGCCGAGCGTCGACCGGGTACTTGTAGTCGACGCGCATGGCGAGTTTCGGCAGCGAGTCGTCGCCGTCTCCCCCCTCCGTTCCCGGCGACGATTCCGAGCGCCGCAACTCCACGTACTGCAAGTGGTATGCCGCGACGACGATCTCGAGGTCCTCCTGGGGCGGAGCCTGGCTCAGCAGGCGGAGAAGCGACACCGCGGCCTCGTGACCCCGGTCGCGGCTCAACGCATCGAGGGCCTCGAGGGCCGACACCTGCCAGGCCGCCGCCGTCAGGCCGCGCAACTGCTCCAGAAGCGCGCGTCCCTCCTCGGGGCGCCCGCGGGTGTAATCGGCTCGCGCCACCAGGAACGTGGCCTCGGCGAGCTGTTCGGTCCCGCGCGGCAGGCTCGGCAACAGCCGCCGTGCGTCCTCGATCCGGTCTTGCTCGGCGTACAGACGAGCCAGCTCCTCCAGGACGTCGGGGTTGCCGGGATCCGCCGCGGCCCATTTCTCGTAGGCCGCCATCGCCTCCTGCTGTCGACCGGCCTTCTTGTAGGCGCTCGCGCGCAGGGAGATCGCCTCGGCGTGGTCCGGCGAGCGCGCGAGCTCGCTCTCGACGTGCTGCAGCGCTTCGTCGCATAACCCGATCGCGATCTTGTCCTTGCCCCGGCCGAAGAAATCGTCCGCCATCCGCAGCAGGACGACCCCGAGCTGATAGTCGACGTTGGGCGCGTCGGGAGCGACGCGCTTCAGCTTCTCGAAGTACTTCTCCGCTTCGTTCAGCTGGTCCAGGTTCAACGCCGCGAGGCCGGCGACGTACAGCGCGCCCGCGCCTCGGGGGTCTTCGAACAACAACTCCCTGGCCTCGTCGAGCGCGAGCCCGTACTCGCCCTGCCCCAGGTGCGCCCGCGCGCTCTCGAGGGTGGCCTGGCCCTCGGCCGGCCACGCGGCCCACGCGACTGCGAGCGCCGACAGCGTCGCGAGCACGGTCAGCCGCATCGGTGACAGGCGTCCCTTTTAGCCGGCCTTGCTGAAGTTCTCCGCGACTCGATCCCAGTTCACGACGTTCCACCACGCGGCGATGTAGTCGGGACGCCGGTTCTGATACTGGAGATAGTAGGCGTGCTCCCACACGTCGAGCCCGAGGATCGGCTTGCCGCCCTCCATGATCGGGCTGTCCTGGTTCGGCGTGGAGCCGATCTCGAGCTTCCCGCCCTTGACGTACAGCCACGCCCATCCCGACCCGAAGCGGGTCACACCGGCCTGGGAGAGCTTGGTCTTGAAGTCATCGAACGACCCGAAGGTCGACCGGATCGCGTCGCCGAGCTTCCCTGCGGGCTGCCCGCCGCCGCCGGCCTTCATGAGGCCCCAGAACATCGCGTGATTGAAGTGGCCGCCGCCGTTGTTCCGGACCGCGGCGCGGATGCCTTCGGGAACCTGCCCGAGATTGCCGAGCAGCTCCGTGATCGACATCGACTGCAGGTCCGGGTTTCCTTCGAGCGCCTTGTTCAGGTTGGCGACGTAGGCCGCGTGATGCTTGTCGTGGTGGATCTCCATGGTCCGGGCATCGATGTGGGGCTCGAGCGCGTTGAAGGAGTACGGAAGAGCCGGTAGCTCGTGTGCCATGCGAACCTCCTTGGGCCGTATTTCCGTGCGGTGCGAAATCCGACCCTGGATTCTACCGATTCGCGTCGTGGACCACAACCGGCCGCGGCGGACCGCCGATTCGCTCCGGCGGCCGACCCGAAGGCCGCGTCAGGCCGAGCCGGGCAGTCGCCGCGCGCTCTTCCGCGGGCGGAGCACGGTCCACAATCGATCGAAGAACGACCCCAGGAGATTGCCGGTGGCGGTCGGCCGGACTCGCGTGGCGTGCAGGGCCGCGATGCACCACAGGCCGTTGCGCTTGTCGGCCACCAGCGTCTGGACGCAATCGAGTGCGGGGGAGGGCGCGTTCCTGCCTCGCATCGCCGTTCCACAGAGCGCATGCAACAGCACGACGTCCGCGCCCAGCAGCCGGAGACTCGTGACCCGGCCGACGAGGCGTGTCCCGCGGAGACGCGTCTCGAGCAGCGGCTGGTGGAATTCGGCGATGGTGCGTCGCCCCTTGAGGTGCGTGCCGTCGAACGCGACGAGGTCACCGTTCTCGGCGAACACCGAGGCGAGGGCGTAGGCGTCGCCGCGGTTCCATCCCTCCAGGAACCCTTCGTACAGCGCACGCACCGCGGCGGCATCTGCGGAGGAGGAGCGCTGCATGACCATGCTCTGTGGATTCAACGCGGTATCCTCCTACCCGGCGGGGAGGCGTCCGGCTCGGCGTCCGATTTAGAGTGCTCGCGGCATACGCGCAGCAAGACGCATACCGACGCCGGAGACCGCGGCACGGCCACCCATGACACGCCTCCGCGGCGTGGCGCCGATCATTCCTACCCTGCGCGTCGTGAAAACTTTGCCCGCGTCGCGCGCCCGCGATTTGGAAGCTCTTGACGATCTTGAAGCTCGCGGCGCGAGCCGGGGAAGGCGTGGGGGCTCAGTAGGTCACGATCGCGGTCAGGAGCACCGAGGTACCGGGCGCGAGCGGTGAGCGCCGGTCGTTGGCCAGCGGATAGGACTCGTCGAGCAGGTTGCGGCCGAGCAGCTGCAGCTCGAAGTTCGGGGTGACCTTCCAGCCCGCCGCCGCATCCAGGAGACCGTAGCCGGGAACCGCCACCTCGTTCGGCCCCGGCTCGTCGTCGTCGTCGAACAGCGCGCCTCTCAACTGGACGAATAGATGCTCGCCGATGCCCTTGCGAACCTGGACGAACAGGCTCGGCGGCGGAATGTCGTCGAGCGCCGCGCCGTCGTCGAGGGTCTCCCCCTGCAGCACGGCCGCCCCGAGCTGCACGGAGACTCGCGCGCGAAGCTCGGCCTGCGCTTCGATCTCGACGCCGCGGATTCGGGCGCTGCCCCGGTTGCGGAAGAAGAAGAAGTCCTCTTCCTCCTCGAAGCGCTCGATCATGTCCTCGAGCCGGTAATTGTAGAGATACAGCGCCGAACTCCAGATCGTGCCCGCGTATCGGACGGCGAGGTCGAATTGATCGCTGGTCTCGGGCTCCAGGTCGGGGTTCCCGGTGATGAAGCCGCGCCCCGTGACCCCACGGAAGAACCGATCGGACAGCCGCGCGTCCCGGAATCCATGTGCCGCCTGGCAGGTGACGGTGAACCCGGAGAACGAGCCGAGCGTGAGGGCCACGAAGCCCGAGGGCGCGGAATCGGTGATCGAGACGTCGCCGAAGTAGCCCCCCTCGTTCGTCGAGCTGACCCAATCCGCCCGCAGACCGCCGGCGAGAGAAACGACGCGGCTCAGGGCGCCTTCGGCGGAGACGAACACTCCCGAGTCGGTATTCCGGGCGTTCTCGATGGTCTGCACCACGTCGCGCCGGGTCTCCTGACCGGAGGCGTCGAATGCGATGACCACGTCCTCGGCTTCGAGGTTGAAGCGCCCGTGGACGTCGAGCCCGACCTCGAAGCGAGTCCGGCCCACGTGCGTCTCCACCACTCCCCTGACTCCGAAATCGCCGGCGGAGACGTCGGCGCGCTCGATGAGGCGCGGTTCGGTCGCGGTCGGGAACTGGTCCTGGTCCGTCACCAGGCGATAGGTGCCGTAGAACAAGGATAGCGCGATCGAGTCGAGGCCCGCGATCGATCCCGTATCGTACGACGCCGTGAAGCGGTTCGAATCCTCCTGCGGATAATAGAAGCGCACGATATCGGAGTCGGTCCGGGGCCGCTCGATGACCGTGCCGTGGTCCGACTGGAATCCCGCGGAGAGCACCCCCCGTCCCACGACCTGTGCGTAGCGCGCCAGGAATCCCTGGTCGCTGCTTCCCGAGTTGGTCACCTCCCCCTCGGGGCTGTCGTAGTCGTCATAGCTGCGGTAGTGCCCCGCGAACAGCACCGCCGAGTGCTCGGTGATGCCGGTCTCGACCTCGAGCCCCGCGCCGACCTGCGGCGTGCCGACCCCGACGTCGCCCGAGAAACGCAGGGCGAGGTCGCCGCCCGGCTCGGGGGTTCGAGTCTTGGCGTAGATCACTCCACCGAACGCGTCGGAGCCGTAGGCCACGCCCCCGGGCCCGCGCGAGATCTCCACGCCCTGGAGGATGAATGGGTCGAGATAGGTGGCGCTCGCGCCCGCGCGCCGCTCCGCCGTGACGCGCGCGCCGTCGATGAGGATCAGCGAGCGTCCCTGCGCCAGACCGCGAACGGCCGGCACCGCCGCCTGTCCTTCCGAGACACTCGAGACTCCCGGCACGTTTTCCAGGCTCTGCGCCAGGGTTCGGGGTTGACGGACTTCCAGGTCGCTCCCCGCGACGAGCCTCGAGGCGCCCGCGGGAGCGGCCTCGATGTCGGGAGCGGCCACGGCGTCGATCGTGACCCACTCCGTCGTCAAGGGCTCGATGCGGATCACGAGCGGCTCTCCCTGAACCAGCTCCTCGACCACGACGGGTTTCGCATACTCCCCGCCGGGGAGGATCACGAGCAGCTCGAACGGAGGTCGCGGATCGGGGACCAGCACGAAGCGTCCGTCAGGGTCGGTGTGCGTCGCCTGGGTCCCGCCGATGAGGGCCACCTCGGCGTTCGCCACCGGCTCGCCGCTCTCGTCGTAGACCACGAGCCCGTCCAGGGCGAAGGCGGACGGCGCCGCCGCGTGGGCGAGCGCCAACCCGGCCGCGAGCATGACGGCTTTCATCCGGGCAGGCTAGCGGCGGCCGGCTCCTACTACCAGGGCTCGTAGTTCGGGACCCGGGGTCAGAAGCCGGTCAGCAGCCGCACGACCGCTTCGGTCACGTCGTGCAGACGACCGGAGAGTCCGGGAACCAGGGGACAGACGCCGGGCAGCGCGAGGGCGAGCCACGGAACCCACCGTTGCCGGCCCGTGGCCCGCGCGGGGGGCCTCCCGCCACTCGCGAGCCGGCGCACGCGTCGCGCGATCGGTCCTCCCGCATGGAGCGAGCTGGCAGCAAGACTCGTCGGCGGGGCGCAAGCGAGACGCGACACCTTGACGATGGCGCTCGCGAGATCGATTCCGTCCCCGCCGCTCGAGCGGAGCGCCGCGGCGTCCGCCTCGTCCTCGACGGCCTCGCTCCACGCACGCTCGATCGCCGTCGCGGCCGGCATCCAGGAGAGGACGTCGGGCAGGCAACGGATCGCCAGCTTCTTGATGTTGTCGTGCGCGGCGGCATGAGCCGACTCGTGAGCCACGATGGCCGCGAGCTCGGGCCCGGTGCACGCCGCTTCCACGCTCCGCGCAAGGAACAACGTGGGATGCCGGCAACCGGCGACGAACACGCCGGGACAGGGGGTCTCGACCCCGTACGCCGCGCCGTGCCATCCGGGCAAGTCGAGCGGTCGACCCGAGCGACGCCAATCGCGAACCACTCTCCCGGTCTCCCGCCAGGCCGAGATCGCGCGCGCGGCTCCGAATGCGACGATCGAGAGTCCGAGACCGGCGGCCACGCACAGCGCCAGGTTGACCCCTTCCGGGGACGCCCGCGGCTCGTGGATGAGGAACGAGGGGATGAACGCCAGCGCGACGAAGGCCGTGGAGAGGGTCGCGGGCAGGAACCGCAGGAACAGCAGCCACGAGCCGGGTCGGCTCGACCAGCTCGCGGCCCGGGCACGCCACAGCACCGCGACGACCATCGAGACGGCGGAGTTGACCACCGCGAAGGCGATGAACGCGCAGCACGCGGTGAGAAGCGCGAGCTTCATTCGTCGCTCCCTCCGCAGGAACGCGTCCGCTCCGCCTCGGCCCTTTTTTCCCTTACGATGCGCTCCAGCTCGTCGAGCAGCAGCGCGTCGCCGCCACTGACCGCGTCCACCAGACTGCTGAGCACGGGCCCCGCACTCGCGCCGGACATACGAGCGTCGAGCAGCGCGTCGAAGGCGTCCCTCGCCACCCACCGCTCCAGCTCCGCCCGAGCGTATCTCTGGCGGTAGACGTAGGCCCGACCCTCCTTGCGACGGTCGAGCACCCCTTTCTTGTAGAGGCGATCGAGCGTTGTCATCAGTGTGGTGTAGGCCGTCTCGGGGAAGTCGTCCCGCAACGATCGCACGCTGGCATCGCCCCGGCCCCAGAGGGCCTCGAGGACACGGATCTCGAGGGCCCCGAAGCAGGACCCGAGGATGCCGGTCCCGCGCTCCCCCCGTCCAGGCGCGAGCCGCGCGATGAAGCGCTTCAGGATCATCGGCCGTCGATCAAGTTCGCGCTCCCCTCGAGCGTCCACACCAGTGTACGGCGGATCGGGGGCGTACGGCGGTCCTTCCCAAGGGAAGTGCGCTGTCGAGCTGCCCGCGGGGTTAGAATGCGCCCCACGCAACCGGAGGGCTACCCATGCGCATCCCGAGAGCCGTCATTGCGCCGGCCGCCGTCCTCGTCCTCGCCGGCTGGGTCGCACTGGCTCGGAGCCAGGACTACGAGAAGAGGGTCGATGAAGCCGAGGTCCCGAAGGCCGCGCTCAATACCTTGAAGGAGATCCCGGGAGCTGCCCCGATCACGGATTTCGCCGAGGAGGTCGAGGACGGCCGCAAGTTCTACGAGGGCACCTGGGCCGGCCCGCACGGCCACGTGGACGGGCTGGTCACCGAAGCCGGGGCTCTCGTGGAGATCGAGGAGGCCGTCCCCGCCGACGTTGTGCCCGCCGCGACCCGCGCCGAAGCCGAGAGGGAAGCCGGCAAGGGCGCCGCCATGTCCTTCGAGAAGAAGACCCTCGTCATGTACGAGGTCCACTTCAAGAAGGACGGCTTGGGGCGCGAGATCATCTTCCTCCCCGACGGGCGTCGCTACGTCGAACAGGACGCCGAGGCGGAGGAAGACGAAGACGAGGGGCATTGAGACGTCTGCAGGCGCGGACCTTCGCGCTGACATGGGTCTCGTACGCGTCGTACTACGCGACGCGGAAGAACCTGAGCGTCGTCAAGAGCCGGCTGGACGACGAGTTCCAGGTCGGCGTGGGCTGGCTCGGGGCGATCGATACGGCGTACCTCGTCGCCTACGCCGCGGGGCAGTTCCTGAACGGCGCTTTGGGAGACCGCTTCGGCGCGCGGCGGATGATCGCGTTCGGGATGCTGCTTTCGGCCGCGATGAGCGCGATCTTCGGGGCGTCGTCTCTGCCCTGGCTCTTCTTGATCTCGTTCGGCGTGAACGGCATCTTCCAGGCCACGGGTTGGCCGAACAACGTCAAGACGATGGGGAGCTGGTTCGGGCGCGGCGTCCGCGGGCGCGTCATGGGGATATGGAGCACGAACTACCAGGTCGGGGGCCTCGTCGCGACCGCCGCGGCGGCCTATCTCCTGACCCACTTCGGGTGGCGCTCGGCGTTCTTCGTCCCCGCAGTGTGGACCGCGGGGGTCGGGCTGCTCGTGCTGCTGCTTCTCGTCGAGAAGCCGCAGGACGCGGGGCTGCCCGCGCCCGAGGGGAGCGTCGATTCCGCCACATCCGGCGTGGATCGGGGGCGCTCCCCGTTCGGCGCCATGATCCGGCGCCCGTCTCTCTGGACCCTCGGCGGCGCGTACTTCGGCTTGAAGCTCATCCGCTACAGCCTCCTGTTCTGGCTCCCTTTCTTCCTCACGCGGCAGCTCGGCTACGAGCCGGGGAAGGCCGGATACCTCGCGACCGCGTTCGAAGCGGGAGGGATCGCCGGCGCGCTCGCCGTCGGTTGGGCGGCCGACCGGTGGTTCGCGGCGAATCCGCTGCGCATCGTCGTGCCGGTCCTGCTGGGCCTCGGCGGTGCGTTTCTCGCGCTGCGGGTCTTGGCGCCGCTCGGTACCGCCGCGGTCGTAACGAGCCTGGCGGCGATCGGCTTCCTGCTGTTCGGGCCCGACACTCTCATCTCGGGAGCGGCCGCGCAGAACCTCGGAGGCGGGCGGGCCACGGCCTCCGCGGCGGGGATCATCAACGGTTTCGGCTCGGCGGGGGCCGCGTGTCAGGGGTTTCTGACCGCCACGATCTCCGCGACATGGGGCTGGGACGCGCTGTTCCTCGTCTTCGTGGCGGTGTCCGTCGTCTCCGCGTCGGCGCTCGGGTCGCTGGCCTGGAAACGCGAGTTTTGAGGGGGCCGTCCCTTCGTGGCGTCGCGTCACACCCCGCCGTAGACCGGCGCCGTGAGCGCCGGCTCCCGGCTCTGCCGCGCCAGTCGGCGGCGGAAGCGCAGATGGCGCGTGCGAGCCGCCGCGACGAGCGGGCGCCACAGCGCGTGCGTCAGCCGGGCACGGATCACGAGCGGCCAGAACAGGTTGGCCCGCTTGTAGAGGTAGCTCATCGCCAGGTACGAGGGCACCTCGCTCGCGCGCGGCGGGCGCCGGCGCCAGATCGAGCGCGTCGAGAACAGCCTGCGGTAGCAGCGGTCGTAGCCGGCGGCCAGCTCCTCGGGCGTCATGTGTCGGGGCCGGAAGACGACGTGGGCAGTGTCGTAGAGGTCCCAGTTGCGGTGCAGCAGGCGGCCCTCGGCCTCGTACTGCCGGAACAGCGGCGTTCCCGGGTAGGGCGTGAGGATATGGAAGGTCGCGCACTCCAGACGGTTGCGCTCGACCCACTCGGCGGTGCGGTCGAAGACATCGGGGCGATCGTGGTCGAAGCCGAAGACGAAGCTGGCGTTGACCGCGATGCCGTGGCGATGGAGCAGCTCCACGCGTCGCGCGTAGTCCTCCGGTCGCGGAGACTTCTTGCCCGCCTCAACGAGGTTCTCGGCGGTCAGGGTTTCGAGGCCGACGAACACCGCCGTGCAGCCGGACAAGGCCATGTCACGCAGCAGTGACGGGTCGTTGGTGACGTCGATCGTGACGGCCGCGCTCCAGATCTTCTCGTGGGGCGCCAGCGCGCGGCACAGCCGGCGCAGGTAGTCGGGCCGGGAGCCGAGGTTGTTGTCGGTGAAGACGAAGTAGGGCTCGTCGTTGGCCGCGACCTCCGCGGCTACCTGCTCGACGTCGCGGAGCTGGTAGGGCATGTGCAAGCCGTCGGTCGAGAGGTAGCAGAAACCGCAGCGATTGTGGCAGCCGCGCGTGGCGATCATGCTGGTCGTGGTGAGAAAGTCCCGGCGCGGCAGGAGCGTGCGGCGCGGCGGCGGGTCCGTGCGGTAGGGGTTGCGGTAGCTCCCCACGTAGCGTGGCTTCAGGGTGCCCCGGTCCGCGTCCTCGAGGATCGTCGGCCAAACCGAGACGCCGTCTCCGATGGCGAGCGCGTCGGCGTGCGGCGCGACCTCGTCAGGACAGCTCAACACGTGCAGGCCGCCCAGCACGACCTTGGCCCCGCGCGCGCGGTACCAGCGCGCCAAGGTGTAGGCCCGGCGCGCGAACGTGAGGTGGACGGTGATCCCCACGACGCTCGGGAAGGGCTCGGCCGGCGGGTGTCCCTGGAGCAGGTTCTCGTCCCAGTAGGCCACCTCCCACCCCGCGGGAGTGGCGCCGGCGACTGAAGTGAGCGCCAGGGTGGGCGTGAGCACGTGCTTGCCGAAGCTCCCGTGCGGGTCCTTCGGGTAGAACGGGTTGATCAGCAGCGCGTATCGCCGCCGGGGGGACGAGGTGACGCGCCGATCGTCGAGTAGCGGAGCTTCCCGCATGGCGCGCGGCAGGTGGCGGTGTAACGCAGCTTCGGCTCGCGGGATGGTCATTCTTCGAGGCCTCCGGGCGGGTCGCGCGAGTGGAGAACCGGAGGGTCAATATGGGGTCCGCTTGTGCCCGCGACGGGGCGCGCACGTGCGCGCGCCCCGGAAAGACCGTGCAAAGACCGCGCAGGCGCGACGAGGCCTGCGTCTGGAGGAACGCCCGCGCCTCCACCGGCAGCCCCGACGCGGTCCGGTGGTGTTCCTCGAGCCACGCCCTGAGCTCCTGGGGCGTCGCGAAGGCAACGGGCTTCATGGCGGCTCCGTGAAAGGACCTCGCCGGGGAGGCGCGATGATGAACCTGAACGGCCGGGTGTGGATCTGCGGTTGCCCCGTGTAGGGCGAGACGGAAGAATCCGTCACCTGGATCGACACCGGAAACGTCCCCACCTGGGTTGGCGTGCCGGAGAGGAGCCCGGTGCTGCCATCCAGGCTCAACCCCGGCGGCAGCCTGCCCTGCACCACGGCCCAAGCGTAGGGCGTCGCGCCGCCCCAAGCGGCGAGTTGAAAGGCAACGGTCCGTCCCGGCTCTCCCACTCGCGGCGGTGGGCTGATCAACGCCAATCCTCTCGTGGCAAGCAACGTCCCGGCGAGGGTCCTTGCGACGCTTCGATAGGCCGGGTTGTGGAACTCGTCCTGCAACTCGAAGGGATCCGCGGCCAAGTCGAAGAGCACTTTATGGCCCGAGTCCCATTCCGTGTATTTGTACCGGTCGGTGCGCAGGCCGGCCCACACGCTCACCTCCGGTCGCGAAGGATCCGGTTGGGCCCGCTCCTCATCCGGTGGATAGCTTTCGATGAGGAATTCCTTCCTCCACGCGATGCCCGGGTCGCGCAACAGCGGCACGAGACTTCGGCCGTCCGTGTCGTGTCGCGCGAGACCGGCCACCTCGAAGATCGTCGTGGGAATGTCGAGATTCGCCACGATCAGGTGACCCTCTTCGTGCGGTTGCACGCCGGGCATCACCACCACCAACGGCACCCTTATGGCCTCCTCGTACGGCAGGGACTTGGTTCGCTCCCAGTGTTCTCCCCACAGATAGCCGTTGTCGCTCATGAAGACCAGGAGGGTCCGGTCGAGCTGTCCCAGGACCTGCAACTCCTGGACAATTGCGCCCACGGCCCGGTCCACCGCTTGAAGGGACTGGAGCTGCCGGCGATGAGAGTTGTCGGCTGCCACCGCCCTGAATCGTTCCGCTTCATCCCGCAGATACGGCTTGTCACTCAGATCGTCCTCTTTGTAGCCGCGTTCCCGATAGAGGTAGTTCGCGAACAGGGTCTCATCTCCGGGGGCAGGGATCGTCGGCGAATGCGGCGCGAGCGGCGCAAAGTAGACGAAGTACGGCGACGGGTCCGGCTCGCGAATGAAGTCGATGACCTGATCGCGTAGGAAGTCGGTCAGATACTGCGATACGTGGACGGTCACGCCCGCGTCGGGTGCGTCGGGACCGCTGCTCCCAACCGTGGCGCGGTAGTTCACCCAGTCTTCTCGTCTCCCTGTCGTGTGGACGAACTTCGTCCATCCGGGAGGGAGGTAGGGTTCGATGAGGGGGTACCCGTTGAGGTACTTGCCGATCAACGCCGTGCGGTAACCGGCGCGTTGCAAGCGCACCGCGAGCGTGTCTTCGTCCAAGAACGCCGTTACCCCGCCGTTGGGAGGCTTGTTGTTGAGCACGCCCACGTTGTGGGCGTAGAAACCCCCGGCCAAGAAGCTCGCCCGCTCGGGACAGCACAATGGAGTGGACACGAATGCATTGCTGAACGTCACGCCCCGCCCGCCCAGCTCCTGCTCGACGATCGGCATGGCCCACAGCGTGTCCCACCGCTGATCGTCCGTCTTGATGACGATGACGTTCAGCGGTCGGACCGGCTCCCGAGCCGCGGCCGCCTGCAGGGGAGTCACGAGGCCCAGGAACAGCGCTCCCGGACCCGCCAACGCGCGGAGCCTGGCCCACCTCGGTGCGTTCGTGAGTACCTCGATCATTTCACGGGGAGAGGCTACGCGTGCGAGCGTAATCCCTACAACGGGCAGACGTAATTGCAGCTGAACGCACAGGTCGGAGCTCCAACGACAAGCTCGCAGCTCTCGAGAAAGCAGGTCACGTCTCCGGAATGCAGGACGTGCCGGCAAGAGCACCGACCACAGTTCCGCTGATCGCCGGCCGCCATGGCGGGGGTCGGCGCGAGCAGGGCGTAGCCTGCCAATGCGATCGCGGCCAGCAGAACAAGACCGCAGAGACCGGCGCCCCAACGGTCACGAGTGCGTGCACTCATGAGACATCCTCCGAAGTTGACGGTCCTGGTACGAGCCGTGCCGCGGGGACGGCCTATCATACCCCAGCCCGGGTTTCGAGCGACGGCTGTAGACGGTCGAGCGCGGGTGCGGCGACGCGTCGCTCACGGAGGCGTGGACCCCGCGGCGATCTGGAGCGCGACAGCGAGGCTCTCGTCGAGCGGCATCGGGCCCCGGCCGAGGCGCTGATCGAGGCTCTCGCCCTCGGCCAGCTCCATGACCAGGAACGGCTGATCGCCGGCCTCCTCGCGTTTTCTCGGACAACCCCTTCGTCGCCGCCTTCCGGTTCGTGTTACGCCTCTTTCCTTCCGAGACGACGGCCACCCCACTCAACCGATACCGGTCCGCAGAGGTGGCGTCCAGTGTCTTTCTGCGGAAAGCGTCGGGGTCGTCGAGTCGTTCAGGTCGGGCCGTTGGTTCACTGGCCATGGGATCGGCGGATCACGGCAATGGTTTCCGAGACTCAGCGCGTCACGGTCAAGAGGAAGGACATCTCGTGGCCGTCGAAGAACGGCGCGTTCTGCACCCGGATCGTTTCGCCGGTGAGGACGACGCCGCGGCTCGGGGGCAAGAGCGTCCGTCCGCGCCCGTCGTCGGTTCGCCGCAACGCGTGACTGCCGTTCGGCCCCGGATCGGGCAGGACCATCTTCACCGTCTCCCCCAGCGCCACCGAAAAGACCTTCCTCCCGCCATCCCCGATACCACCGGGTCGAGGTCCGTTCTCCGGTGCGACGCCGAGCCAACGACTCACGCCGAGCTCCACGTCCACGGAACCGTCGCGTCGGAGTCGCCCCCGGAGCCTCCCCGACAACTCGAGCACGAGATGGGCGTCCTCCTCGCCGTCGAAAACGTCCTCCGCGATGCGCCAGCGAAGCGGTTCGAAGCGGATATCGACCGGCTCGCCCTGCTTGCCGAACGTCGACAGACGGGCGGTTCTACTCCCCTCCGGCGATTCGTCGATGAACCACAGTTCGTAGTGCAACGATTCAGTCGCGAGCTCCGGATCCTCGCGCACCTTGGCTGTCAGATCCACGAGCACGTTCTCGTGGCAGACCTGTCCCCGATCGCGCTCGGGCTCGGGGATGAAATCGAGCATGTGCGTCTGGCCTTCGCGAAGCGTCATCTCGCGAGTGCCCGCATTCGAAATGGCCAGGTCATCCCCGGCGCGGTCGAGCCGCTTCCAGTCGACGCGGAGCTGGATCTCTTCGAGTCCGGAATCGAGCAGCTCGACGTCGGCCCACCACAGGTGCTCGACCCATCCGTCCGGCTCGAACTCACCGAGACTGCCCGGCGACCTACCGGTCATCACCGAGCACAGTCCGGCGCTTACAGCGACATACACGCTGCCCCGCTCGCCGGGGGCGAGGCCCGCGTCGCCCGAGCCCGTGGTGCTCATGGCCCCGCCGGGATCCGTGGCCTGAAGCCGCAAGGAAATGGCGACCTGCTCGTGCTCGAGAGGCGCCGGCGGTGTCTGCGCGGACGCCGCGAGCGCGATCAAGCCAACAGCGACCATCGAGCTTCTCATCTCAGTCACCTCCGTTCAGGACGCCGTTCCACTCGGTGCCCGACTCGAACGCGATCACACGGTCGGGCCGTGGCGGCGTAGGCTGGATTGCCCCCGATTGCCGCCATACCAGGGCAAAGCCGGCAAGAGCCAGAATGACGACCGCAGCCGCGGTCGCCGCCGCCCAGCCCCGCCAGCGGTTCGTCGTGGGAGGTCGCGCAACGAGGACGGGGCGCATCCTGGCGTAGAAGGTCTCGCTTGGGGCGGCATCGTCCCCCGAGAACCGCTCGCGCAGCCGGACGAAATCGATCAGCGCGTCGCGTCCGCCGGGCGTGGTCAGCGCGCGCGCCAACTCGTCGGCACCGACATTTTCGCCGTCGGCGAAGGCGGACAGAGTCGCCTCGTCGTGTTCATCGATGCTCATCTCGTACCTCCCGAGGGTGACAGATGGCCGCGCATGGCACGCCGTGCCCGATAGATCCGCGAGCGCACGGCGGCCGGTGAGACACCCGAAATACGGGAGATGTCCTCGTAACCCAGCCCGCCGTACTCGCGGAGCATCAGCGCCTCGCGTTCCTCGACCGGTACCCGCGACAGCGCCTGCTCGAGGTCGAACCCCAGGGTCGGATCACCCGCCGACGTCAGAGTCGGCAGGCCATCTTCAACGAGGTCCGGCGTCCTGCGCTCGCTTTTCCGCTGGTCATTCAAGACGTTTCTGGCGATCCGGAAGACCCACGAGGCCTCGCGACCTCGGGGCTCGTACCGGTCGAGTGCGCCAAGGACGCGGACGAAGACGTCCTGGGTGAGGTCTTCCGCGAGGGTCGAATCCGACGTCATCCGACGCAGGAAGCGGTACACCTGGAGATGGTGCCGCTCAAAGACCTGCGCCGGGGTCGGTGAATCCACGTTGCGTCGCCCTCCACCCGGGCTAACGACACCGAGCCGTCAGGCTCGCAGGGTTCGACGGCCACGGGCGTGACCCGTCGTGCCGTTCGGGTCCGAAACACCGCCCGTCGGCGTGTTTCGCCGCACGTCTATGGTTGCCGAGTGGGGCTGTTGCCCGGGGCCCCGAAGTCGTTGTCGGTCCGCAGGATGGTGTGCATGTGCGCCCCGGAGTTGTTGTATTCGATCAGAAGCCCCGGACCCAACAGGGCATAGTAGTGCGGTTGTCCTTCCGTGCGGCTGCCGGCCCAGCCGAAACGGGTGTGCTCGCGCCTATCGTCGATTTCTCGCCGCAGGGTGAGCGCGATCGGCTCGGAAAGAACCGCGAGGTACTCCTCGATGAGCTCGTTCAGCGTCCCTTGTTGAGAGGACGTCAGTCGCGAACGTGGCAGGCCGTCCGGCGGTTCGGCCAGCACGACGCTTTTCGCCCTCGCTCAGGCTCAGAGCCCCGGGGGCTTCTTCCTCCAGAAGCGTCGCCGACCAAGCCCCATCATCGAAATCGGCGACGAGTTCGCGCGCCAGCGTTTCGTACGCGCGCAGACTCTCGAAACCCACCCACCCGTCGCCCGGGTCGCTGAGCCTCTCTCCACCCAGGTGCAACGGCGTCGCCGATACGACGTCTTGCCCGTCGCAAGTGATGTGGACGGAGAGGTGGTGCCCGCCCAGGGACCAGGCCCAACGGCCCTGGCCGGGCTGGCCATACACCGCGATCCAATAGTAGCCCGCGCCAAGCCCACCTTCGATGCGCGCGAGCAAGTCCTGTTCCTGGCGAATCGCGGTGACCCTGCGCAATCCGACGTCGCTCAAGACGGTCGCGAGCAGCTCTTGGACGAGGGCCCGCTGCGTGTCGCTCATGTCTTTCATGGCCAGTCCCGGCCTGGGGCTCGGACTGCGATCCCACCGGCGTCGTTGCGGAGCCTCGAAGGTGAAGTGCACGGATCGCCGACCGGCGTCGTCCAATGTGTCGAGGAAAGCGGGCCGCGATCGCTGCTCCTCGCGTAGGGTCGCGCGGCAGCGAGGCTTCGCCGGCCGCAACGGAAGGCCAGACGAGGACGCCGAACAACAGGACGGGGAGCAGCACAGAGAGGCCTGATGTGCGCACAGGCTATTCCGCTCCGTTCTCGATCTCGGCCCGGATCTTCTCGAGGCTGGTGACGACCTGCGCGCGCATGTGCTTGCGTCCCATGGAGTGGCGCATGTCCTTCGCGACTCCCGCCACCTGATCGGTGGACGTGCGGTTGATGTAGAACACGAGCGTTTGGTTCTCGAGGGGCAGGCAGCCGGCCATGACGAGGAGTGAGTTGTAGGAGTGACCGACGTAGAACTCCCGCTCGACCCCGAGGAGCGCGTCGGGGCGCTGGTAGAGCATCCCGTGCTTGAGGACGAAAGCCGGACGGTCTCGAACGCGCTGCTTGACCCAGAAGAACCGGTGCTCGAAGCCTTCGATACTGCTGCGAGGGTAATCGACCAGGGCCCGATGCAGCTCCGGCAAGCGATCCCGGATCAGCGCGCACCCCTGCGCTGCCGTGCGAAGCTCCTCACCGGGGCTCGCCACGCTTCCTCCCCCGCGGGCGTACGGGGCCACCGCCTCCGTTCCGCCTCTTCGGTAGGCGCGAAGTCGATCGAGAAGAACCCGGCGGTACTCCTGCACCACGTCCGCGGGACACTCGGGGTCCCGCTCGCAGGAACCGGGGAAGCGCTTCCTCAGGCCCTCGAACCCCAGAATCTCCTCCGCGCTCAGATTGAACTCGGACCCCGGCTTTGCGCCCAGCAAGCCGCGGATCTCCGAGGCCTCGTCCCCGTCGAACTCCACGTCGACGAAGTCCGCCTCGCTCGGGTCCTCGTCGCCCAGATCCTCGAAGAGCAGGAAGTTCGGGTTCGATTCGAGCAGCTCGCTGCCCCGGACGGCCTCCGCCAAGTCGGCGATGGGCAGGTCGACGAGCATCGCCACGGTGATGGCCAACTCCTTGTCGGTCAGCTCGGGGAAATCGGTGGAGACGATCTTCCCGGCGCGGACCTCGGCCATCTGCTGCGCGGACAGCCCGAGACACTGGGCCGCCTCGTCGATGGTGATGCGATGCTGGTCCCCGCCGTCCGCCGCGAACGAAAGGGTGAAAGCCCATACAGCCGGAATCGCGAGGAAACGGGCGAGGTTCACGCCGGCCTCCTGTCTTCCCGGGCGCGCCGTGGGTGCCGGGACCGCAAGAGCATGGCACGGGACGAGGCCAACGCCAACCGGTGGTCGACGGATTATCATGGGAACGAACGGAACGTGAGGTTCGGATGCTCGAGATCCGCTACCGAAACATCGCATGGTGGTCTTGGGCGGTCCCGGCCATCCTCCTCGGCGTGGGAGTGGCGGGCCGGCCCACGGTCTTTCGATGGGCCGCTGCTCCGGGACGTACGGGATCATGGAAACGAACCTGATCCTCGTGGCGATCGGGCACGTCGAATCGCCGCTGACCGAGCGGAGGCTCGCCCCGAAGCAAGGGAACGAAGGGTCTCCCGACGCTTGGCTCGTCTTTCGCCCATCCGTGCGCGAGGCGCTCGGCGACCTGAAAGAGGGTGACGACATGATCGTCTTGACGTGGCTCGATCGCGCGGATCGCGAGACGCTCAGAGTTCACCCGCGAGACGATCCATCTCGGCCTCTGACGGGGGTCTTCAGCACGCGCTCGGCCGACCGGCCGAACCCGATAGGTCTGCACCGCGTCCGGATCGTCACCATCGTGGACGGCCTGAGATTCCTGGTGCGGAGCCTCGAGGCGCTGCACATGACGCCGATCATCGACGTGAAGCCCGTGATCGACGAACCGAGCTCGCGCGGCAGGCGATGAAGTGCGAGGTCGAGCGTCAGATCGGGACGATCGCCAAGCCATCGACGGAATCGCAATAACAGAACGCGATCTCGATTCCGAGGGCGCGGGGCCCGAAGTGAGTCAGCAGCCCCAAGTTCCGCTTGCGTGTGGAGCTCGCCCGCTGTTAGAGTCCCACGGATGGGCTCCGAATGAGCTGCTACCGCCCCCACGTCGCGTGCTCGGTCATGGCCATCGTCACCCTGTACGCGCCGCTCTCTCTCGCCGGGTCGTCGGACGGTATCGACCTGACGCTGACGAATACGCCGCCCTCGATCACGCTGGAGTGGACCGGCGGCTCACAGCCCTACGACGTCTACCGCTCCACGGTCGCGTCGACGGCGACGGACGTCCCGCACAAGATCGCGGACACGGGCGCCAACTCGTACATCGACAACCCGCCCACGGGGGAGATTCACTTCTACGTCGTGACGACCTCGCATCCCAAGCTGATCATCCGGGGAAGCTCCTTCCAGGCCATGCGCAACCGCGCAGCCATGGAGCCGTGGAGCTCCATGATGGCCGACGCGATCGCGACCTCCAATACCGGATACCTCCCCGGCGGCGACAACTTCGAGATCGCGGAGAACCTGATCCGCTTCTCCAGCGCCTCGGCCTTGGCTTATGTCCTGGACGAACCCAACGCCCGCCTCTATGGCACTCGGGTGCGCGACGCCATCCTCGATCATGTGGACACTCTCACCTTTGGCAGCAACGACTGGGGAACGGTTGTTCCACCCGCAAACGCTCTGTTCAACCTCACGCTGGCCCTCGACGTCGTCTACAATCACCTCACCCCCGCCGAGGTCGCCGCGTGTGAGAACAAGATGCAGGACAAGGTGAACGAGGTTTGGACGGGAGACTGGTCGTCCGCGGGGTTGGGGGCCATCGGCACATGGGACGTCTACACGGGGGCCCGCACGACTCCGGATGACGGATACCACGGCAGCCTCGTGAGCAGTCTGAGCCTGGATGGAGTCTTCTACGGTGGCCGGTGTTACGCGTGGGCGCGTTGGACCGGCGCCGGCCGATACGTCAAGAACATGTACATGGACGTCCTGGAGTTCACCGGGGTGGACCGGAGGTATTACACCGACACCAGAATCGTCGGTCTCCATGAGTGGCTCTACGGACACAGCGACGCGGTGTTCGGTGGCCCGATTCCTTTCGGTGATTGTGCCATAGAGCCCTATCGAGGCCAGGCTTACGACGAGCCGCCGCTCTATCGCGCCGAGAAGTTCGGTTACACAGCCGGGCAATACGCGGCGACCCATTTGCCGGCTCAGATCGGCGGCAACCTGCTGAGCTACGTTGTCCCCGATGGGCCGCTTCCACCGGCGGCCTATGCAACCAGCAAGATCTACCCGGATGGCGGAGGCTTCTTCATGGAAGCCGTGCCTTCCCAGGCTGCCCGGCCAACGGCGGTGGGAGGTGTCCTGTGGAACGCCATGGGCCATGAGGCCCACAGCCACTACGACGTGAATGCCGTCGCTCTTGCGGGCTACAACGAATACCTGCTGGTCAACTCGGGCTATGCGGGCTGGGGGAGCGGGATTCCAGGGTATTCGTGGTCATGGATCCATGACGACGAGAGGTCGGGCAACACGCTCAGAACATCCAGCCGGCATGCCACCAAGGCGGGAGGAGGCGTGGTGGAGGGGTTTACCGACACTCTGTTCGACTACGCCTCGGGCGACGACGGCCCGGCTCTCCCCAATGACGTGCACCTGCGAAACCTCGTCTTCGTGCACTCCGATTCTACGAGCAATGCCTACTTCGTCCTCTTCGACGAGGTGTATGCAGACAGCGGCGAGCACATCTTGATGAACCTCCACCCCAATACGTTTGCGACGACCGGGATTCAGACCGACGTCAATGAAACGGAGTATACGGCGACGATCGACGCGGTCGCTGTTGCGCCCAATCAGGTGAAGCTGTCCCTGTTCTACGCCACGCCGCCGAGCGTCGTACGGCACCTGAACGGCGGGATCGCCACCTGGGAGGCGCCCGGCGGGGGATTCGTGGGCAAGTACCTCGAGTCCGAGTACATCGCTCCGGCAAGCGGCGAGAAGAACCTGGTTACCATCCTCTTTCCCCACGATCTCGAGCACGCCAAGGCCGGGATGACCAGGCTCTCGGTGGCGGGCTCCAGCGGGGCGATGATCGATCATGGGGCCGGGGTCACGGACTATGCGTTCGAGTCGACGGGCGCAGCACCGCTGACGCATGACGGGAACACCTTCACCGGGAGAGCACTGCTGTGCCGGAAGGCCTCGAATGGCGCCAACGTGTTCTATTTTGTCCGGAAGGGGACTTCCTTCAGCACCACCAACGGTGCCGCCGTCGGATTCAGCTCTGTCGGAGATGTGAGTGTGTACATGCGCGGCACCCAGGGACACATCGTGTCGCCCGGAACGAGCGTTCGATTCACCTATCCGGAGATTTCCGGAGTCAGACTCGACGGCTCCACGGTCAGCAACAACGGTTCGGGCATCAACTGGGTCGAGGTAGACGTGCCGGCCGGAACCCACGGTGTCGAGTTGTTGACCGACGGATAGGGCTGACGCTCGGGCCGATGCCTCGGTCGCCGCTGAAACCGCGGGCCGCACGGCGATGACGTCGACCGGCGTTTCGATCGTAGCCGATGCGAACGCCACGCGGGCGTCACAGGGCCCCGATGAAATTGACGAATACGCCTTGTTGGTCGTAGCTCAGGTCGGTCAGGTCGTCGGAGAAGTCGGTGAAGTTGTAGCCGCCGCCCACCTTCATGTGCTTGCCCAAGTAACGATAGATCGCGACCAGCGCGCCGCCGCGGCGTTGACTGACATCCGGAAGGTCGAGCATTCGCACCTCGGCCAGGCTCTCCCAGCCCTCACGGAACCGCCAGTCCGCGCGCAACATCGCGAGATTCGCGGTGTTGTCGAAGAACTGCGGCTGCGTGCGATCGAGGCTCACTTGTCCCAGGCGGTAGGCGTACTTGCCGCCGATGGACCAGTCGGCCGTGACGTCGTAGGTCAGATCGAGCGCCGCGATATGGCTCTTCTGGATGAACTCGGCCGCGGTGTTCTGCGATCCCTCCTGACCCGTGGTCGGGAAGTTATAGAAGTACGTGTACTTGGCCAGGGCGCTCAGCCGGTCGTGCCGGACCGGACGGTACGCGTAGCCGACCACGGCCTCGGTGTAACCGCCGTCGAAGAACTCGCCGAGCGAGCTATCGCTCAACGAGTGGTTCAGCTTGCCGACCACGCGCCAGTCGGGCGTCAGTTGGAACTTGAAGCTGTTACGGAACAGCCACACGGTCCTTTCCGCAAACGTCGCGTCGAGTTGTTCCTGGTCATCTCGGCGATACTCGATCGCACTCGAGAATTGCATGGTATCCACGCCGTAACCCACGCGGAATCCGGCTGCCTTGCGATCGGTCTCAGCGTAGGTCTGCGAATTGATCAGCGTGCCGAGCTCCGCACTGGCGCCGAGATTCCAGCGTTCCGCCGCCACGAGCTGGATTCCGGACGCGTGCGTGAGGCCGGTCAGCGACCCGCCGTCCTGGTAACGCTCCTCGAGGTAGACGCTGGAGCTGTCGGAGAGCCTTTTCTTCACGCCCGAGACCAGGGTGCCCTGACGGACTCGCAGGCCGTTGTCCGTGCGTTCGTTTTCCAGAGAATAGTTCATGTAAAGACTGGTCCGCTCGGAATACAGGAAGCTGGTGCCGACCCTGCCGCCGGGCCCGAGGTCCCCGTCGGAAACCTCCCCGTCGATCCTGAAGCGTTTCGTCAGTGAATAGGAGCCGCCCGCGCCGATGCGCCCGTTGTCTTCACGGTTGCCGCTTGCCGCGACCGTGTCCTGGACGAAGCCATAGGCGCGCCATGAGGCACCGGGATCGAACCCCACCTGCACGACCGCATCCGTGCGCTCGCCCAGTTCCTGGGTCGGCGGAACAACCGGCGAACGGTCCTCGCGCACATCGTTACGCACGCCGGTGCTGACGCTCCACTCGTCGGTCAGACGAAGACCGACGTTCACTTCGATCGCCCGGGTCTCGAGCCCCTCGTCCTCGATCTTCTGATCGCCTTTGGCGGCCAGGCTCAGGCGGCTCGTCACGGGCATCCTGAACGTGCCGCCGTATTGCTCGGTGTCCTTGATCACCTCCTGGCCCGGCGCCGAGTACCCGGCGTCGCGGTTCTGCATATAGAGGGTGACGCGACCGTCTCGGCCGGTGAAGAAGTCGCCGAGCCCGACGCTCAGGTCGGCGCGGTATGCCCCCGCGTCGGCGTCGGTGAACGACGAGTCGTCATTGCCGAAGAACTCGAACCCGCCGTCTTCGGACAACAGCTGGTTGGAGACGAGACCCTCGGTCCGGCCCGCCTGCACCTTGAGCCACGAATCGGGCTTCATCCGCAACGTCAGATCTGCGGCACGGAGGTTGCTGTCGGCGTCCCCTTCGTCGTTGGAGTTGGCGGTCAGGCCGAGCCGCACGTGGTCGTTGAACCACATATGGCTTTGGCCGCCGACGGCGACCGCGTCCAGCTCGTCGAAGCCCGGCGTGTACTCGTAACGCACCACCAGATAGGCCTCGTCGCCGCTCACGCCGCTGGTGCGCACCAGCAGGTTGTCGTCGGGGGTTGACGACAGCGGCTCGGAAAGCAGCACCCGGCCCTGCAGGTAGTCGATGTCGTAGTCCATAACGGGCCGCAGGTTGACCACCCCCGTGACGATGCCCGAAGCCTTGTCGCGTATCTCGATGCGCACGCGCTCGGAGCCCGTCAGGATGTCCTGGTGGCGCAGGAAGTACAGCGACCCGTCCGTTCCCCGGAATTCCTCATGGCTCGGCATCGTTCCGGGTTCGGCGGCGAATCCGTCGGCGGCGATCCGTCGCTCGCCAAAGCTGGTGGTGGCTTCGGACTCGTAGTGTGCGTTGGCTCCGTACAGGCCGCGATCCACCTGGGCCAGCTCGTTGCCCAGGTAGCCGACCGTGAAGTTGCCCCACAGCCCGTAATTCTCGCCACGGCTCGCTTTGACGTAGAACTTGCCCAGGGTCGGCGCCATTTGTTGCACGACACTGTCGTCGCCGAACGTCGGGAAATGATAATCGGGATCGATGCGCCGGAAGAGCGAATCGGGCGACTTGTCGAGGAAGTTGCTGAACAGATCCCCCAGCGGGCCCTCGCGGGTATCCGCGCTCGCCGTCAATCGCCACTGCTCGCCGACCTTGCCGTTAACGTAGAACGCCAGCCGGCCATCCAGCGGCGAGTCGGGCTGCGCGGCATTCTCGCCCTGCAGCAGCTCTGCCGGTCCGTTCGTGCGGTTCTCGGACAGCGTGACGTCGGAGACGCCGACGTAGAACAGGTCCGTGCGCTTGAACTCCATGTCGCGAAGATACAGCGAGCCGTTGCCCGCATCGTCGAGCACCGCGACTTCGACCGTATGCGCGCCGTCCGGAAGGATCTCCTCCGCGGCGAAGTTGCCCCGTGGGTCGACCGGAACCTGGCGGCCCGCCACCCATACCGTGTGGTCCGCCGGTATGCCGCTGCCCTGCACCTTCACCGTGCCGCTGCCGAGCGGAATCTGGCTGCGCGCCAGATCGCTCTCGCCGTAGGCGGCCAGCAGCTCGCGCGGCGGCGCGGACACGGCAGCGGACGTCACGGTTTCTTCAGACGACGGCTCGCGGTACAGCCACAGCGGCCGCGCATCCGTTTCGTCGAAACTACCCTTCGGGCCATAGGCGCGCAGCACGTACTTGAGTTCGCGCGTTGGGCCCGCGAGACTGTCCGCAGCCGGCTGCCACTCCGCCAGACCCGCGTCGTCGACCGTGATGATTTCGAGCGGCACGGCCTGCAACGACTGCTGCGGCTCGAAGATCCGGATCTCGGCACGCTCGATGAAGCTCGAATAGTTGTTGTACATCCGGAAACGCACGACCGCTGCGACAGGGCCGTCGCCCAGGTCGCTCACCGCCACCCCGACCGGATGCGCCGCGACGCCGAGCCGCCGTCGCGAGTCGAGATTGTCGAAGCGGAACCGGATCTTGGCGCCGTCGAGCGCGACGTCGGTGCAGCGCTGGACGTCGGAAGAGCTGCGGTCCGGGTCGTCGATCGGCTCGCCGTCCACGGTGATGCGCATCACGTTGAGCTCGTAGGGGCTCTTCGGACGGAGCTCCCGGGTGATACGCGTGATGTCCACGCCCTCGTAATCGTCGAGCGGCACCGGTTCGTCATACACGACCTGCACGCGCACGAACGACTTGTCGCCCTGGATGAAGCCGGCGTTCACGACGTCGTCGGACTGGACGTAGCCGCGTCCCTCGTGCTCCGACCGGGCGCTCGACAACAGCGGATCCTGCTTGACGATCTCCATGGTGCGGCGCGCCCGCGCCGCGGAAAGACCGATGTCGTCGCCGTACACGGACGCGGTGCGGCGGTCGAGGCGCTCGTTCTTCGTGTAACCAACGAACCGCAGTCGCGCGTTGGCCCGATCCGCGACGTCCGTCAGCGCGCGCTGCAGATTCGCCGCGTAGCCGGGCGGAATGATCGGCTGGCCGTTCTCGAGCTCGAGCGTCGCGATGCGGCCCCAGGGAGGATCGTAGACCTTGGTCACCATCTCCTCGCCGCCATCGCCGGGACAGGGTTGCGGCTCTTCCGGAAGCTCCTGGAGAGGATCGTCGTACCAGAACTCGACCTCGACGCGACGATTCAACGTCCGCCCCTGCACGGAGTCGTTGGAGGCGAGCGGGCGTGAGGCACCGCGACCGTCGCTTTCGATCGCCGAGGTCGGCAATTCGAGGGCCTCCTGCATGGCCAGCGCGACGCGGTGCGCCCTTGCCTTCGACAACGACAGGTGGGTTCCGTAAATGCGCTCTTCGCGGCCGGCCAGCGGCGCGTCGTCGGTGTGGCCGATGAACCGGACGGTCACGTGCTGCTTGTCCCGCAGGTTGTGGAGCGCCTGCCGGACCTGTTGGGTGAACTGTTCGGAAACGGGAATGGTCTCGTCCTCGTACCGCAGGGGCACCACGAGGTTCCTGACGCGGGCCCGCCGCGCATGGCCTTCCCTGTACCGCAGCTTGCAGACGGTCTCCATCCGGCACACCTTGATGCGCTTGATGTCATCCGCGACGACGACTTCCGCGTCTCTGAGGGCGTCCCGGGCCTCGTCGTACCACACCTCCACTTCGACGCGACGGTTCAGCGCCCGGCCCTCTTCGGTCAGGTTCGGGGCAATGGGCTGAGTGTCGCCGGCCCATTCGTAGGTGATGGCTTCGGGCGGCAACCCGAGCGCCGTCTTGAAGTACTCGGCCACCTCCCCGGCACGCTCCCGGGAGAGGCCCGAATTGTCGCGGAAGACGCGCTCCAGCGCGTCGGAGAGCGGCTGCGAGTCCGCGTGCCCGACGAAGTGGACGCGGACGTTTCTGCGGTACCGCACGCCGTCGAGGACCTTGGCGAGCTTGTCGACGTAGTCGGGCGGTATTTCCGCCACACCCGATTCGAACCGGATCGGCGGAACGACGTTCTTCAACTTGACGGTCTCGACTTCCTCGCCGGCGACCTGCCGGACCTCCAGCCGATCGCCCCGCTCGCTGTCGAGCACGTCCGGGTCCTGCGACCATAGCTGGAATATCTGGTCGCCGGACAGGTGCCGCTCGACCGGCTCGCCCAGCTCGGCCGTGTCGACCGCAGCGGCGCCCGCCGAGGCGGTCAACAGGAATCCGACAATCAGCGGTAGATGGCGGTGCTTGCTCATGCCGTTCACCCGCTGCCCGCCACGCGCGCGTCGGGCTGTTCGGGCCGGGCGCCGCGGCGCCAGAAGATCTCAGGCTCGATGGTCAGTGGGTAGCAGCAGTTCGCCGCATCCCAGGCTTCGGTCACCTGCCGCTTGACCGCTTCCACGCGTCGTTCGACCAGGGCCGCATCCTCCGTGTCGGCGATGTAGGACAGGCGCAGCACCGCCGGCGCTTTGCGCAGCTCGTCGAGCAGCAAGTCGAGGCGTGGCCGCCACTGGACGCGGATTTCGGTCGTGCCCGGCTCGAACGCCGCATCGGAGAGGTCGATGCCGACCACCCGGTGAATCGAGGCACCGAAATTGAGCCGCAGGGCCTTGCCGCGCGTGGCGCGCTTGATCTGCACCTGGTCGGTCGACATCCGGAAGCCGCTCGGCAGGGTCCTGTCGTCGAGCTTCAGCACGAAATTGCTGCCGCGGCTCTCGTGTGGCGTGACCGCGCAGGTGATGTGGTAGCGCCCGTACTGATCGGTCGTCGCTTGCAGGCCCCGTGCCGTCACCACACGCACGCCGGGCAGGCCGCCTTCGCCGTCGTCCTGCAGCCCGTTGCGATTGGCGTCGTTGAAGACCTTGCCGGTCACGTCGGTGCAATCGAACGTGGGATCGGGCGCGACACGCACGGTGGCGGTTGCTTCGCCGGACATCGCCTCGCCGGTCCCGCCGTTCACCACCTGCGCGCCGTTCACGTATTCGCCCTCGGTAACGCCGGCACCCACGGCGAGCAGCAGTTTCACCGTGCGCACCTGCGTGCCCGCGATGTCGAGGCCGTTCCAGCTGAGCTCGCGGCCCGCGACCGACGGCTCGGTCGGAACGCCATCGAGGAGCGCAGAGCCCTCGACGTAGCTGAATCCCGCCGGGAAGCGATCCACGATGCTCGCGTCCGTGAGCAACAAGCCGGCCACGTTGTTCACGGTGATCGCGTACGGAACCAGCTGCCCGCGGGTCACGTAGAGCAGAGGCGTCGTCTTGGAAATCGCGACCGAGCCGCTGAGCTCCGGATCGAGCGGGATGTGGTTGTTGAAGATCTGGCTCGAGCCGGGCGCCTGGCTGTCGTCCAGCGTCAGATGGACGTGGTGGATCGTGCCGGCGCTGCGTGCCGGGACCGATACCGCCGGCGCGAGCTCCGAAGGCTGCACCTCGCAGAACAGGGGCGTGCCCGGAATGACATCGGCGCCGCTTCCCGGGCAGGCCGGCACCGAGAATGCCGCGGTCGAAGCGTCGGACGTCGGCGGGATGATCTGCGAATAGCCCGCGATGTAGGTCGCTCCCGGGGGTGGCGTCACGCCGATGAGGTAATCCCCGCCGCTCGGGCAGGCCGGGTCGCCAAAGTTGACCTCGAACTTGTAATAGCCGTCCGCGAGCGTGACCTGCCCTTGCTGGGCCACATCGTCGAAGCAGCTCGCCGGCAAGGGCGAGGCGCCGCCGGCATCCAGCAGGGTGAGGGTCGCCCCGACGACCGGGATGCGCGCGATCGAGTTGTAGACCACGCCGTTCGGATCTATCGGCAGGTTCAGGCCCTGGAGGTTGGCTCCGGACACGACCACGATGCCTGTGATCTGCTGCAGGCCGTTCGTGAACGGCGAGGCGGCCCGGCCGAGCATGGCGGTGTTCGGGCCCGCGCCCGGGGCGCGGAACCGCAGCTCGTAGGGGCTGCCGGTCCCATCGTTCGGCTCGACACCGATGATGCGATAGGCGCCGTTGGCGTCCGTCAGCGTCGAATGCAGCAGCTGAACGTCGCGATAGAGCTCCACGGCCCAGCCCGCCAGCGCCCGCTCGCCGGTATCCTGCGTATCGTCGAAGTCGGCGTCATGCCAGGCCGCGCCGTTCAGGACGGCGACTCCGGGAACGCCGCCGACGACGATCGACACGCTGGCGCTGGCGGTCTGCGTGGGCGTGTTCCACGCGACCACGCCGGTGTTGGTGACGACCGTGCCGTCCACGAGGCCGGGGTCGAGCGTGGCTCGGAACCGGAGCGTTGCGATCCCGCCCGGCTCCAGCGGCCCGCTGACCGCCGCGTAATCGGCGGTGATCGTCGAGCCGGCGAAGCTGACGCCCGCCGTGGAGCCGTTCATCGTGGCCGAGCCGCTCACATAGGCGAGCTGACCGGGTTGCGAGGCGTCGAGGTCGTCGGTGATGACGACATTGAGGGCGGGCACCGCCGCGACGTTCGTCACGAGGACGACGTATTCGAGCTGGGCGCCGGGGATCGCGGCGCCGCCACCGACGACAGTGACCTGCTTCGCGATGGAGAGTTGCTGGCCGGCGCCCACCACGACCACCGTCGGCTCGGGACCCGTCGCCGGATTGCCGTCGCCGTCGGTCAGGAGGTCCGGCAGCTCGGCGCTGCCGGCCACGGCCTGGTTGCTGATCACGGTGCCCGCCGGCGTGCCGGGATTGACGCGCAAGTCGAACTGGAGCACGGCCGACTCGCCCGGCGAGATCGTGCCGGCGCCCGGACCGGGCAGCGGCGGCGTCAGGTCGGAGGAACTGATATCGATGCCCGAGGCGAGAGGCGAGACGCCGCCGTCGGGCTGGCCGACCGGCAGTCCGTTGAGCAAGGTCGAATTCGCGACGTAGGTCGTATTCGCCGGAACCGAGTCGGTCAGCACGACACCGGTCGCGGGAATCGCGGCGGAGTTCTGCACGGTGATCGTGTAGCGCAGCACGTCGCCCGGATCGACGATGCCCGGGGATCCCAGGTCGCCGAACAGCACGACACGCTTCTCGGCATAGAGCAGCGGGAAGTTGCCCACGATATCCCGCGTCGGGTCGTTGGCGATCGGCGTGTCCGGGTCGTCGGACGGCTGGTCGACGATGCCGCTGTCGATGGCGGTGACGAAGCCCTGGTTCGAGATCACCGTGCCGTTGACGACGTTCGGATTCACGACCACGTCGAAGGTGATGGTAGCGACGTTGGCCTGGCTGCTGGACGGATCGGCTGGCATCGAGCCCGGCGTCGCATCGGCCGGCGAATGGACCAGCATGCCGTTCACGAGCGGGGACAGGCCGCCGACATCCGCGATGGACGCGCCGTTGAGGGTCGTGCTACCGGCCACGTAGGTCGTATTGACCGGCACCGCGTCGCGCAGCACGACGCCCACGGCATCGTCGTTGCCGATGTTCTTGACCGTGATCGTGTAGCGCAGGGTCTCGCCGGCGAGCAGGATGTTCGGGTCGCCGGTCAGGTCGGTGGAAATCTTCTGCACCAGGAAGGCCGGCGCCGAGACGATCGTTACCCGAGTGGGATCCTCGTCGCCCGCGACGAGCGGATCGGCCATGCCGTTGACGTTGGGGTCGTCGCTCAGGGAGATGAGCGTGTTGTTGGGCTGGCGGGCCGCCGCCTGGTCGCTGACGACCTTGCCGTTGGGGAGACCCGTTTGCAGCGTGATGTCGTACTGGATCACGGCCTCGCTGTTGACCGGCAAGTTCAGGCCGCGGATGTCGACGACGCCGGTGCCGTTGGCGCCGCCGGTGCCGCTGGTGAAGGTGACGTTGGCGCCGGGCGGGACGGTGACGAGCGTGAGCGTGCCGGACGCGAAGGCCGGCGGCGAGTTGAGCGCGTCCAGCTCGTCGAAGATCCGGAAGTTGTTGATCGCCTGGTCGGTCGTGCGGAAGCGCAGGGTGTAGCGCAGCGTGTCGCCCGGAGCGGCGGTCGTGGCGGGATCCACGCCGCTCGTGAGGTTCGCGACGGTCTTCTCGAAGAAGAACCCCTGGAGGTCCACGGTCACGGTGTGGGCGTCTTCGTGGTCCGGGACACCGACAGTGCCGTTGGTCAGCGTGTGGTTGGTGGCGACCCGCTGGGGGTTGCTGCTGGCGCCATTGAACCACTGGATGGCGCCGGCGATGTTGGTGAGCGCGACGCCGTTCTGGGTGTTGGCGTCGAGCTCGGTCCGGTAGCGGACGATCAGACGCTCGCTCGGGCCGATCCGGGCGGCGGCCGTCAGCATCGTCAGATCGAGGCGGCAGGTGGGCGGGCCGCTCCAGGTCAGCGTGTAGTCGGTGGCGGCGGCGAGCGGGCCCTTCCCCGGGACCGGCGTGACGCCGTCCGCAGCGAACACCTGGGCGCTCAGAATCTGCGGCTGGAGATCGCACATGCCGCCGGTCGGGCCGTCCGGGAACAGGTCGCGCAGCGAGACGTCCCAGGCGTCGATCGACCCGTTGTTCTGGATGTCGAGCGCGAAATCGCCCGATTGTCCGAGGTTCATCGTGGCCGGGCCGGTCTTGTCGACGACGAGCTCCGGCGCGGAGATGGTCAGCGGCGGCGAGATGCCGTTCTCGCCCGGCAGCGGCTCGTAGAAGACGTTGTCGATGAGCCGTCCGAAGTCCCACTCGGCCGTGTTGATGAACGTCCTCCCGTCGGTGTTCACCAGCGTGTTGTTGTTCAGGACGACGGTGAGCGCGATGGCGAACTGCCGGCCGGCATCGACGACGGGGATGTTGTCGAAAGTGAGGAAGCCGTTGACGTTGGTGAAGGTGTGCGGAACCGGAGTGCCGTCGTCGAGCCACGTGATGGTGTGGCTCACGTAGGTGAGATCGACGCCCGTGGCGTTCAGATCGTCCCAGACGGTGATGCTGTGCAGGTCGTTGACCGACCCCTGGTTGTTGATGACGGTGCCGGTGGCCGGGTCGAACAGGATCGGGATCGTCATCGTCCAGGTGAAAGGGACCCCGATGGTGACGAACGGCGGGCCCGGCGGATTCGCCTTGTCGATCTTTTCGACCGGGATCAGGAGGCTCAGGCAGTTTTCCTGGACCGTGGTGGACGCGCTGTTGACGAACCAGATCTTGTTCCCTTGAGAGGAGAGGTTGCACGACATGTTGCCCGTGTGGACGACGTTGTCGAAGATGAGCAGCCAGCTCGTGGGGTTGTTGCCGAACCAGCTGATGTTGCTGGTCAGCGGGTTGGAGGCGGGGTAGTTCCGGATCGTGCAGGGCCCGTCGATGTTGATCTGGGAAGGAGGAACGGGGACGTTGACGAAGCCGTCCATGACCCCGCCGTGATCGGCGACGCAATCGTCCGCCCGGGCCGCGCCGGCGGTCAGCGGCGACAGCGCGAGGGCGAACAGCAGGGTTCGGAGCCACCTGCCGCCCGTTCGCGTCTTGTTCGTGGCGCTGAGAATCACAATGCCCTCGCTCCAGACCCGGCGATTCCGTCGCGGGGGGACCGAGGCAGTCCACGCTGTGGACTGGATTCCGGCGGTCCCGCCGTCATGGGGCCCCGGGCCCGTTAGACCGGTGACTTTGCGCCGCCATCTTTCGATGGCTTTGCCTTTGTCAGAATCGTGTCGAAATCAACGGATCAGATTCGCAGCTCCTCCCAATCTCCCGGCTATCCGTGCGATTCGGCTTCGGCCGCCGGCTTCACGCCGCCGGCAGGAAGTCGATCGGGTAAACGATCGTCAGGGCCTGCACGTCCTTCGCGCCGAAATTGATCGTTCGGACGCGATTCACCACCTGAGCGGCGAGATCCGGCGCATCCATGTCGGTCGACTGCAGCACGCACATCGACACGCTGCCGTCCGGTTCGATCGTCAAGCGCAGCACCATCTGGCCTTGCAAGGTGGGGTCATTGCGCAGCTCCCGGTTGTAAAGCCGGTAGAACGACGCCTTGTAGCGGTCGAACACGATCTGAATTTCTTCGTCGGTGCGTGAAAGCCCCGGTCCACCGCGCGCCAGCGGTCGGTCGCCTCCGCCGATCGAGGCGATCGAGCTGGTGGCGCGGCCTACCGGCACGCCCGGGATCCCGCCTTCACCGCCCGCGCCACCTCCGTTGCCGTGTACACCGCCCGGGCCGCCTCCGCCACGGCCTCCCACGGAGCGGCTCAGCGAGCCGAGGTTGATCCCGCCGCTCGAGCCCGGCGTATTGGTCGTCAACATGGAGCGTGACGATGCCTGGGCCACGTCATCGGAATCAGTGAAACGCGCATTGGCTCCGAGACGCGGCACGACCTTGTCCTGTGCCAGGCTCGCGAACTCGTCCCGGAACGCCAGGATGCCGGGCTTTCCAGCCTTCGGCGGTGGCTCCGCCGTGGCGTAGCCCGGTGTCCCCGGCTGCTCCGCGGCATGGCCCGGTGTCCCCGGCGCGAACTGCTGCCCGGCCGGCTCCTCGTTCTGTCGCGGTGGCACCGCCGCGGCGTAGGCCGGTGCCTCCGGCGGGAGCTGATCTCGCTGCTCGGACGGTTTCGGCTCCTCCACCGGTTTCGGTTTCTGTTGCTCCCGCAGCTTGTCCGCGACGACCGCCGGTGGCGGCAGTGGTTTCGCCTGCTCTTGCCGGATGAGCTGCGCGAGGCGCCTGGGCATCGCGTCCGGCTGGAAGCGCTTGGGCAGCGGCAGGTCGATCATCGGGAGCAGCGCGCCGAGGAGTAGGCTGCCCAGCATCGATGCGGCCAGCGCCTTGCGGAAGCGTCTGTCGTCCTCGCCGCCGCGCGCCCAGGCCATGACCTGCACGTGAGGCGGCACCGGGCTGATATCCCGTTCGACGACCCATTCGAGCTTGCGGCGCTCCTCGTCTTCCCGCGCCTGGTAGAGGTCCTCGCCGAGGATCTCGAGGTTGTCCTCATCACGGCCGATCTTGGCGAGAATCGCGCTGCGTCGCTCGTCGAGCTCGCCGAGCTGAGCCTGGAAGGCGCTCACGCGGCTGCGCACCTCGCGCAGCTGTTCCGCGACTCGCGCAGGCTCGATCCGCTCGCCCCAGAAAAGCGAGGCGACACCGAGCTCGCCGAGTTTCTCGAGGGAGCCGCAGGCCTGGTCCAGCAGCTCGTGATGCACTCGCTGCGGCGCCAGGCTCTCGACTTCGTCATCGACGACGCGCAGATCGGCGGTCAGACCCTGGAGTCTCCCGCGAACCTGCCCGACCTGGGCGCGTAGTTCCTGTTCTTCCTGAGACTTCATGCCGTGTACCCGGTTTGGCTTAGGTGGATTGCGCGGATTTCTGGACCACGGCCAGCGACACTCGCGTATAGCCCTGCGCCGTGCAGGCGGCCATGACCTTCTTCATGACACTGAAGGGGACCGACTTGTCTGCGAGGACGGTCACCTCCTGACTGTCCGCGACGGCCTGCGTGCTCACGCCCATGACGCTTTCGCTCAGCTCGGCGAGCCGCGCACGGATTGGCTCGATGTCGACGTTCTCGGTCGCCTGGATGTCGGCGACGCGCGCGACCGGCACGCCCTGCACCAGGACCTCCTCTTTGCCGACGAAAATCACGACGGTCTCGCGCGGCTTCGCCTCGACCACGGAATCGGGGAGCGTGATTTGCCTCGGCTGCTGGAGCACCTCGCTGGTGGCCGAGTTGACTATCAGGAAGAACACCAGAATGGTGAACACGTCCATCATGGACGTCAGGTTCAACTGCGGTGCGGCGCGCTTGTTGCGCGTCATGCGCGCGATGCGACGCGATGTCTTCATGGCGCATCTCCTATGGATATCGCCGTGAACAGGTCGGTACGCGCGGCCCGCCCGCCGTCGTTCGTCTCGACGCTTCGCACCACGTCCATGACCTGTATCAAGTGGTCGTATTCAATGTCGGGTTCGAGCAGCACCGAGGCGTCTTCCTTCTCCGGATACTCGCTCTTGATCGCCACGAGGTACTCGGAGAGTTTCGGCAGGTCGTACGAGTCGCCCACCTTCGGGATCGCCGCGATCACCTGCGAGCCGTCCATGATCTCGAGCCCGGCCTCTCGGACGACCACCTCGACCCGGAAGGTCGGGCTCGACGGCACCGGGCCCTGGGCGCTCGGCAGGTCCAGCTCGGCGATCGTTATCCGCGAAAAGGCCGCGGTGGTGAGCAGGAACGGCACGAGCACCATCATCAGGTTCATGAAAGTGGTCATGTCGAGATTGGACGTCGCCTTCTCGCGACGCCTGTAATGGTGTGCTCTTGCCATGCTCGTTACGCCGCGACCTGGCGTTTCGCCAGCGCCGTTATTACGTTGAGCGCCTTCACTGACGCCATCTCGAGGCTGTCCACGATCGCACCTGTCTTGGACGTGAGCACCGAGTGCGTCACGAGCAGCGGGATCGCGACAATCAGCCCGAAGGCCGTCGTGTTCATCGCCACCGAGATGCTGGCCGACAGCAGGTCGGCCTTCTCCGCAGGATTGGCGTTCGCCACCGCGGTGAAAGCCTGGATCAGGCCGATGATCGTGCCCAGCAGGCCGAGCAGCGTGGCGATGTTCGCGCCGACCGCGACGTACGCCGTGCGCTTCTCGAGTTGCGGAATGATCTCCATCATGGCCTCTTCCATCGCGATCTCGATGTCCTCCCGGCGGCGCACCGCGCCCTGGCGCGCAAGGCCCATGCCCAGCAGTCGCGACACCGTGGAGTCGTC
>Ga0302046_10000098_pt1 | contig 88305 bp, 76 predicted proteins | sample RVTome_11_FD_200261 | JGI IMG/M metagenome (GOLD analysis project Ga0302046, IMG submission 200261) | Soil microbial communities from uranium-contaminated site in the Upper Colorado River Basin, Wyoming, United States - RVT147D111 (version 2) ... | reverse complement strand
CCATATCACTTCAATCGGCGGAGCGGGCCGTGCCCTTTCCCGTATTACGCTCACGATCTCACGCTACGCGGGCTGCACGAAACCCGCGAAAGGCCAGTACAGTAAGGCTCGGTAGAGAAGGAGACCGAACCCCATGTGGACACGCACCCGCATCACAGTTGTTGGCCTAGCTCTGCTTTCTTGCGCCGGGCTCCTGTTGCTGTGGCCTCGGCCTGCCCCTGGAGACGCTATTCAGGAGAGCGTACAGCTTGGCCAGCCAGTGCCGCGCTTCACGCCGCCTCCGCTTGTGTCGGCCCAGCTACAGGACACCACGCCCGCCAAGGAACTATCTGCCGAACCCGTCGTGCTCGCAGTGCAGGAAAGTCTGGACAAGGAAGACGACTGGTTACTTCGCAGGCCCTTCGGTGCCCAGCAGTCCAGCGAGAGTCGGCTATCGTTCATCTCTCACGCACTGGAAGACTTCAAGAACGCGGGCGGCGAGAGAAAGGAGATGATGGCGTACGTCCTGGCGGGCTACTGCGTCGCGACCGAACTCGACTACCAGGGCAGGACTGCGCCGCCCTGGCAAGAAGGCGATCCTGGTCCGGCTCCGAACGAATGGGAGATGCAGACGCAAGAGGCCAGGTACCGCTTTGCCAAGAACGAGTTCCCCGCGTACTCGTGGGCTAGGGAGCTCTACATGGACACGCTCCGCACTGCCAACGGCAATGAACCAGTGGCTGAGCTGGCGGCGGATCACGTCCTGTTTCCGGAACGACTCGAGGGACTCGTCGACGCTTTCGTCGACAGGTCCGTAAGGCTACTGACTGAGTAAACGATAGGAGTGATAGGAGAAAACAACATGAAGACGGTTTCTCTACTGCTCGCAACGTGTCTCGCGTCACTCGGTCTCGCCCCGCCGAGACCAGCGCATGTTGTTCCGGCGACGGCGCAGGAGTGCGGCGGCTTCTGGTGCTTCCTGCAGAATAGCTCGAATCCGCCCGCGCCGCCTGGCTGGACCGTCACCTGGGGGACCCCCGAAAACGGCAGGGGCACGGGCAACGAGGATCCGGACGGATGCGGCATCGGCTGCGCCGACTGCAAGAGGTGCGAGCAGGACATCACCGCGGTGTTCTATTACCCGGACCATGAGGGCGGTGCCTTCATCTGCATGGCTGGGACCACCCACCCTGGGCCCGGGACCACCCACAAGACCCTCAAGGAGCACTGCTGCGACGATACCTGCGCAGCCAAGCTCCAACTCAGCACGGACCAGAGCTATTTCGCCACTTACGCCATCACCTGCCCGTGCGTCCCTTGAGTGGGCCCGCCCCAAGCCATGATCCTCTCGAAGTGCAGCTACACGCCGCGATCGAGGATCAGGTAGCCGAGGTCAAGCGCATGTTGGCCGGGCTCCTCAGCCGGCTACAGTCCGGAAGCTGACCGCTGAAAGCTGCGCGGCGGAGCTCAGGTGGCCCGCATCTCGCCGTTTGGTTGCGGCTCCTCCGCGCTGAGGGGTCTCTGGCTACCCCACTTCCCCACTTCCAGGTTCAGACCAGAATCTCGTCCAGCTCCCCGCCGGCGTACTCGTGCAGCTCCTCGAGCGCGTCCTTCGACACCTCGAGCAGCTTCAAGCTCCCTGCCGGGATCGCCTGCAGCCGCGCCGCGCCGTGCACCGCCGCCTCGGCGACGGCCTCGGCCACCAGCACGAAGGCCGCCAGCGGGTCGGCCTCGGCGACGCCGCGCTCGTTGTGGTGGAAGCGCGTCACGCGCACGAGGTCCTCGGCGAGCGACCAGCGCTTGACGAGCATCGCCCCCAGGTGCCCGTGCGAGATGCCGAAGCGCTCGCGCTCGAGCGCCTCGCGCCGCGCCCCGTCGCCAGGCGCCTCGCCGAGCAGCGCGGCCCAGTCGGCGCCCATGCCCTCGAGCAGCGCCAGCTCGCCGAGGTCGTGCAAGAGGCCGAAGACGTGGAGCTCCTCCGCGTCGAATTCGGGGCAAGCCTTGGTCTCGGAGCGCATCCGCGAGCACACGCGCGCCGTGAGCAGCGAGTGGCGCCAGACCTCGCGCACGTCGACGCCCGCGACGGCGTACTCGCGCCGCAGCGGCACGCGGCGCATGAGGTTCTCGAGCCCGCGCAGCCCAACGATCGAGGCCGCGTGCGCGGGCAGGAGGACGTCGGCCGAGAGGCCGTAGAGCGCGCTGTTCACGGTGCGCAGGAGGCGCGCGGTGAGCGCCGGGTCCTCTCCGATGCGCGCGCCGGCCTCGGCCAGGCTCACCTCCGGATCGGCGAGCAGCGCCTGGAGGCGCTTCAGCGCGCGCGGCAGCGCCGGCAGGTTCAACCGCGCGCCGAGCCGCTCGCTGAGGTCCTGGGTGTCCATGCCGGGCCTCCCCGACGAGAGTGGCCGAGGGTGGGGCCCCTTCGTTGTCGACCGCCCGCGCGCCAACCTGAGGCCGGCTCAGCGCGCGCGCAGCCGGGGTCCCGAATCCGGAATCGGCGCGGGCGCGACGCGCAGGATCGTGAGCGCGCCCGCGGTGGGCTCGCCCGTGTCCGTCCGGGCGTCCGCGGTCCAGACCGGCTCGAACGCCGCGCTCGGCTCGCGCGCGAGGCGCGCGAGGGCGGGCTCGGGCGACGACGGGGCCGAGGAGCGCCCGGCGCCCGGCGTCGCGGCGAGGGCCGCGCGTCCCGCGAAGACGTAGGCGACGCCCTCCGCGCGCAACAGCGCCCTGAGCGCCTCGGGGTCGGGCTCGCGCGTGGCGCGCAGCGCGGCGGCGTGGGCGCGCGTCCCGACGCGCGTCCCGAAAGCGCTCGCGAGGCTCGGACGGCGTGCGTGGTACGCGGCGAGATGGCCCCAGGCCGGCGGGACGAGGAGCGCCCAGTCCTTTTGGGTCGCCGCGGCGTTCCAGGGCCCGGGCGAGGGCGTGTTCTCGCGGATCCAGCGCAGCGCCTGGAGGAGATCGCGGTCGATGACGCGCGCCTCGCGCGAAGGGGCGAGCGCGGTCGACTGCCAGGCGAGGACGCCGAGCACCAGAGCGGCCGCGGCGAGCGCCGCTCGCGGGGCGAGGACGATTCGCGGACCGAGCCCGGCCCGCGCCCCCGAGCCTAGGGCGCGCTGGCCAGCGGCCGCGGCGAACACGCAGAGCACCGGCGCGAAGACGGGGGTGAGCGCGCGGCTCGCGAAGGAGCCGGCGGCGCAGGTGACGCTCGCTCCGACGAGCCAGCCGAGCCCCGCGCGCCGCTCGCGCGGCGCGAGGGCGAGGAGCCCGAGCGGCAGGAGCAGGATCGCGGGCCCGAAGTCGCCCCACAGCGCGGAACCGGGCGCTCCGCCCGGTCGAGCCCACGCGCGCTGCCACGTCCCCCACTCGGCGAGCTCGGACGACGCGCGGACGATCGGCGCCAAGGCCCGCGAGAGGTCGCGCGCGGCGAGCGCCGCGAGCGCGAGGGCGAAGGCCAGCGCCGCCGCGAAGGCGAGGCGCGCGCCGGCGCGCGGGCGCAGGAGCACGGCGAGGAACGGCAGCGCGCCCACGAAGGCGAGGGCCGAGGCGCCCGCGGTCCAGCGACCGGCGGGTACGCTCGCCGCGCCGACTGCGCCGCCCCCATCGGGGGCGCCCAGCGCCGCGACGACCCCGGTCACGAGCGCGAAGAGCAGGCCGGCGCGCCGCGCGGCGAGCGCGAGCTCGCCGTCGCTCGAGCGCGCGCGCGCGAGGAGCGCGAACCAGATCCAGGGGACGAAGAGCGCGGCCGCGGCGCCGCTCTGGATCGCGACGCCGCACACGAGGCCGCCCAGGAGCGCGGCCTGCGCGAGGTCGAGCCCTTCGCGCGCCGTGCTCACGGTCGCCCCGGCCCAGAGCGCCGCCGCGGCGCACAGCGCCATCCAGGCGGAGAGGTGCACGAGCCCGAAGCTCGCGTCCTCGACCGCGCACGGGAGCAGCGCGTAGGCGCCGGCGGCCGCCAGCGCGGCGACGCTGCCGCTCCCCGTACCGAGGAGCGCGCGCGTCGCGGCGAGCACGAGGAGCGTCGTCAAGACGCCGAGCACGGGGCCGCAGCGCGCCGCCAAGCGCTCGAGCGCGGGCTCGTCGACGCCGCCGATCGCGCGGTCGCCGGCGGGCCCTGCGAGCGCGCGCTGGGCGATCGCGGCGAGCAGCGAGTCGAACACCGGGGGCCAGGGTATGGCGGCGCCGCGCGGTGGGTCGAGGAAGGCGTCGAACGTCACCGCGCGGTCCGCCGCGAGCGTGAGCTCGATGCGCCGCAGGTGGTAGGCGGTCTCCGAATCGATGCGCTGCGGCAGCGCGGGCCGCGGCCCGACCCCGTCGCGCAGCGCGAACGCGACGACGAGCACCAGCAGGACCAGGAGGCCGCCCGCGGGCGGCGCGAGGCGCGTCACCGGGCCTCCAGCCAGGGGCCGATCCAGTCCGGCAGCATCACGTCGGCGACGAGCGGCGGCTCCGGACGCCGCATCCAGGTCAGCTCGTCGCCCTCGGGCCCCGACTCGGAAGGCGCGTCGGCGAGCACTTCCACGAAGAGCGTCGGCACGCCGTCCAGCCCGCGCGGGCGCGCGGGCCGCGCGAGCACCGTCGAGAGGACCAAGCCGTCGAACGCGAGCTCCGCGCCGCGGCGCTCGGCGGACCGCAGGCGCGAGAGCGCGGGACCGCTGGCGAGGAGCAGGACCGGCCGATCGGGCTCGGCGGCGCGCAGCCCGGCGGCGAGGTCGGAGACGGTCGCGGCGCCCGCGGCGACACCCGCGCTGTCGATCGGCAGGTCGGTCGCCAGCACGAGCACGCGGCGCTCGATCGCGAGGCGCCGCCACGCCTCGCCGGCCGGGCCCGCGAAGGTCCACGCGGCGGGCTTCCCGCTGGCCGCGAGGACGATCAACACGGCGCGCGCGTCCTCGGAGGGCGGGATGCCGACGAGCTCGGCGCCGCCGAGCTCGATCCCGCTCATCTCGTAGTCGCGCCAGAGGCTCGCGTGGCGGCCCTCGAAGTGCTCGACCAGGCGCGGCCAGAGCGGCGAGCGCACCCCGGCGCGCAGCGCGCGAAGGAGCTCCGCCGCGGTCCGCTCGTCCGCGGGAGCCTCGGCGGCGAGGAGCGCCTGCAGCTCGGCGAGCCGCTGCTCGAGCGCCTCGACGCACTCGACGCGCACGGGGAAGCCGCGCGCGGCGCCGCGCGCGGTCTCGATCTCGGGGACGAGGCTCCAGAGACCGGGCTCGGCGAGCGGCGCGCGCACGTACATCGGGAAGCCCGGCGCGGCGAACGCCTCGGGCTCGAGGATCGGCTCGCTGCGGGCGCGGATCTCGGTGCCGTCGGGACCGATCCAGAAGAGGCTGAGGCGCGCCTCCCCGACTGAATCGGGCGAATCGGGCGAATCGGGGGACTCGGGGGAACCGGGGAGCTCGACGGAGTACAGCGCCTCGACGTCGATCGTGAGCGGCGCTCCCTGCTCGGCGGGGTCGGAGCCCTCCTGCGCCGCGAAGGCTCCCGGCCGCACGCGCAGGTCGAGCGCGGCGGCGAAGCGCCGCTCCGGCCCGTCCTGCTCGAGGTCCGCTCCGCGCAGCACGTTCCAGGCGTCGGCGAGGACGGCGAGCGGCGGCCAGTAGACGGTCGGGATCCCGGTGCGCAGCTGCGCGTGGATCACGTCGGCGGCCGCGCGCCGTGGCTCCTCGTCGGCGGCGAGCCAGGCCTGCTGCACCGCGAGGCGGCGCTCGAGCTCGAGCGCGAGGCGGTGCAGCTCGAGGAGCTCGGGGTCGCGCTCGGGTTCGGGTTCCTGCGCCGGCGCGTCGAGGGCCCCCGCGCCGAGGGCCGGCGCGCCGAGGAGCGCCACGCCGCTGGCGAGCGCCGCTCGGGCCGCCTGTCGCACCGTCGACATGCCCTCAGAGTAGTTCCTCGATGACCTGCCGCTCGGCGTCGAAGCCAAAGAGGCGGATCCGCTCGGCCAGGCCGTCGGGGAGCGCCGCGCGCGGGAGCGGGCCGACGATCTCGGTGCAGGCGACCTCGACCCCGACCTCGGCGGCCAGGCGCTCGACCTCCTCGTACACGCGCAAGAGGCCCGTGCGCTCGAAGTCGCCGAGCCGCACCGTCACGGCGGTGGGTCCGGCGTGGTCGACCTCGAGGGCCAGGGCCTGGACCTCGGGAAGCCCGCCGTCGCGCTCGCGCACGGTGCGCGCGATGCGCCGCGCGAGCTCGACGTCGCGGCTCTCGAGCTTCACCTCGAAGGCGACCGGCAGCGGGTGGGCGCCGACCGCGGTCGCGCCCGCCGTCGGGTGCAGGGCGTTCTGCGGGCCGGCGTCCGGCTCGCGGCCGGGCCGCTGGGCGAGCGCCTCGCGCAGCCCCTCGAAGCCCCCGCGCCGCACGGCGAACAGGCTCTTGCGCTCGGGCCTCCGCGCGGCGGCGCCGAAGAAGTACACCGGGATCTCGAGCTCGGCGCTGAGGCGCTCCCCCGCGGCGTAGGCGATCTCGACGCAGTCGGCGAGCGTCCCCTCGAGCGGGCTGAACGCGAGGACGTCGAGCGCACCGATGCGCGGGTGCTCGCCCGCGTGCTGGTTCAGGTCGATCTCGCGCACGGCGACCGCCGCGGCGCGGAAGGCGGCCTCCCCGACGACGTCCGCCTGCGCGGCGAAAGCGACGTCGGAGCGGTGGTGGTCGGGGTCCGCCGTGCTCCACAGCGGCCGCACCCCATCGACCTCGCGCGCGGCGGCGAGGATCGCGTCGAGCACCTCGGAGCGGCGCCCTTCGCTGACCTGGAGGTTGCAGAGCACGAGGTTCACGGGGCAGACATTGGACCGGGCGGGCCGGCCGACGACCAAGCCCGAGGGCGGAATCTCAGAGGGAGTAGCGGCGCGCGGGGCGCTCCAGGACCGGCACGCCCGCCTTCACGACGGCCTGGACGGGGTTGCGGCCGAGCTCGTAGGTCAGGTGGCGGTAGCCCGGCACGTCGAGCACGACGAGGTCGGCGGCCTTGCCGGGCTCGACGCTGCCCGCCTCGGCGCCCAGGCCCAGCGAGCACGCGGCGTTGAGCGTCGCCGCCGTGAGCGCCTCCGACGCAGAGAAGCCCATGCGCAGCGCGGCCCAGGTGAGCACCTCCGGCAGGCTCTGCAGGTAGCAGCTGCCCGGGTTGAAATCGGTCGCCAGCGCCGGGGCGAGGCCGGCCTCGACCATTCGGCGCCCCGGAGCCTCCTGCGGCTCGCGCAGGTAGAGCGCGACGACGGGGCAGAGCACGGGGACGACGCCGGCGGCGGCGAGCGCCTGGATGCCGCGCTCGCTGACGTGCTCGAGGTGGTCGGCCGAGCGCGCGCCGAGCTCGGCGGCGAGCTCGGCTCCGCCGAGGGGCGTGAGCTGGTCGACGTGCATGCGCAGCTCGAGGCCGAGCTCCTTCGCGCGCTCGAGGATGCGCCGCGACGCGTCGAGGTCGAAGGCGTGCGCTTCGGTGAACACGTCGCAGAAGCGCGCGAGGCCGCTTGCGGCGACGCGCGGCAGCATCTCGCCCTCGACGAGCGCGACGTAGTCGGCCTTGCGCTCGCGGAACTCGGGCGGGAAGTCGTGCGCGCCGAGGAAGGTCGGCACGACGTCGACGGGGTGGCGGCGCTGCGCCTCGTCCAGCACCTCGAGGCACTTCATCTCGTCCTCGAGCGTCAGGCCGTACCCGGTCTTCGCCTCGATCGTCGTCGTCCCGAGCTCGAGAAAGCGGTCGAGCCGCACGAGCAGGCGCTCGAGCAGGACCTCCTTCGAGCTCTCGCGGACGCCGCGCAGGCTGGAGGCGATCCCGCCTCCGGCGCGCGCGATCTCGACGTAGGTCGCGCCGCCGATGCGCTTCTCGAACTCGTCCTCGCGCGTGCCCAGGAAGACGGGGTGGGTGTGCGCGTCCACGAAGCCCGGCACGAGCACGCCGCCGCGGCCGTCGAGGCGGTGGCGCGGGGCGAAGCGCGCCTCGAGCTCGGCCTCGGGCCCGACGGCCACGATCCGGCCCGCGTCGCAGGCGACGGCCGCGCGCTCGAGGACCCGGATGCGGGCGAGGTCCGCACCGCCGCGCGGCGCGCTGCCCTCCGGGGTCGCCAGCTCCGCGAGGCCACCGACGAGGAGGTCGACCGGGCGCCGGGGATCGGGCATGGCCGGTACGGTACCGAACGGGCGGCAGCGCGGCGCCCGTCACCCGGCGAGACGCGGCCCGACGAGCCGCAGCTTGGCCGGATCGTCCGTCGCCATCGCGCGCAGCATGAGCGCACGGATGCGCTTGCGCGAGCGGAACATGATCATCTTCATGTTCGAGCGGCCCACCCCGAGCCGGCGCCCCGCCGCGTCGTACGAGAGGCCGTCGAGCTCGACGAGCTGCAGCGCCAGCTGGTCGCGCGCGCCGAGCTTGTTCCAGGCCGCCGCGTAGTGCAGGAGCAGCAGCACCCACGCCCGCCGCAGGCCCGCGCACTCCTCTTCGCTCTGGGCGCTCTCGCGCGGTCCGAGGCGCAGGTCGGCGGGCTCCCGGACGTCCCACGGGAGCGCCTGCTCGGACCACGTGCGACCGCGCGATCGCGCGCGGCGGATCAGGTTCGCGGCGATCGTCCGCGACCATCCGCGGAAGCCGCCACCCGCGCCCTCCCGGAAGCCGCTCGCGTAGCGGTACACGTTCACGAACGTGTCCTGGAGGACTTCGGAGGGGTCGAGCGGCGCAGCGCGTCCGGCGAGCAGCTGGACGATCCACGCTCGCAGCGCCGGCCGCGCGCAGCGGTAGAGGGCCTCGAAGGCCTCGTCCGTACGCGTGTCGCGGAAGAGCGCCATCAGCGCCGTCTCGAGGCGCCGCGCATGGCTCTCGGGGCCCTCGTCCGGGAGCGGCTGGAGGCGGAAGCCGCGACCCGCGAGGGCGGCGCGGACGCGCTCGCACATCGGCCCCCCGTCGGGAGGCGCCATCGGGAGGAGGGACGGCACGCGAACGACCCATAGCACACGCCGTGCCGCGCCGCGGGGGTCGCGCCGAGCGCGGTCGCAAGCCGCTCTCGGCTCGGGGCTTAGGGCCGTCCTGGGGAAGGCCCTCGGTGCCCTCCCCGCGGCGGTCGGCGGCGTTGTTGTTTCGCGCGCGTAGCAGGCTCTCCCCCCCCCGGAGGGGCGCCCGGGGAGGAGGCGCGATGGCGCGCCGCCACCCCGTCGATACAATCCGCAGCCTGGGCCGGGGCATCGCTCCCGCGCACCGACTCCGTCCTTCGACCACCCCAAGTGCCTTGACACTCGTTCCACCTTCGGTGCGCCTCGATGGCGCGCCGCCATCCATCGAGCTTCCTGACCCGGAAGCGCTGCTCTGGCTCGTCGGGTTCCTCGGCCTCTCGGCCTTCTTCAGTGTTTTGCGCGCGGCCCTGCAGTTCTCGGTCCCCGACCGGATCCTGGCGCGCGTCCCCGGCGAGCGGGCCCGGAGGCGCCTCGCGCCGCTGCTCGAGCGCGCGGACCTGCTCGCGAGCAGCGCCTCGATCCTGAAGATCACCTGCGACCTCGCGTTCGTGACGTTCCTGGTCGGCGTCATCGCGCAGGACGGTCCGCCGCCGTGGCCGGAGCTCTTGCTCGCGATCGGGATCGGAGCCCCGGTGCTCCTGCTCTTCACGCTCGCGCTCCCGAACGCGATCGCGCGCCACCGCGGCGACGGCCTGGTGCAGCGCGTGCTCCCGACGTTCCACGTCCTCCAGCTGCCGCTGGGGCTGGTCGTGCTCGCCATCAACGAGGTACGCAAGGCGCTGATGCGCATCCTGCACCTGCCCGAGCACTCGCCGTCGGCGCGACACATCCTCGAGGACCTGCGCGAGGTCCTCGAGGACAACGCAGGCTCGCGCGTCCTCGACCCGACCGAGCGCGAGATCATCGAGAACGTGATGGAGTTCCGCGACGTCGACGTCGCCGCCGTGATGACCCCGCGGACGGAGGTGCACGGAGTCGAGCTCGGGAACTCGATCGAGGACGCGCTGCGCGTCTTCGCGGAGAGCGGCCACTCGCGCATCCCCGTCTACGAGGAGACGATCGACAGGATCGTGGGCGTGGTCACCGCGCTCGACGTCGCCAAGACGGTCTCGGCCGGCCAGCTGGCGCAGACGCGCCTGCGGGACGTGATGCGCCCCGTCCGCTTCGTCCCCGAGACCAAGCGCATATCGGAGCTGCTGACGGAGTTCCGCGCCAAGAAGCAGAAGATGGCGATCGTGCTCGACGAGTACGGCGGGACGGCCGGCCTGGTCACGATGACCGACGTCGTCTCCGAGATCATCGGCGACATCCTCGACGAGTTCGAGGACGCCGCCGAGCCGATCCGCCGCTTGGACGACGGCCGCGTCGAGATCGAGGCCGCGGTCCACGTCTCCGAGGTGAACGAGGCGCTCGGGATCCACATTCCCGAGGAGGAGGACTTCGAGACGCTGGGCGGCTTCGTGCTCGCGGAGCTCGGACACTTCCCGAAGAAGGGCGAGAAGTTCGTGCGCGACGAGGTCGAGTTCGCGGTCGTCGAGGCGAGCGATCGGCGCGTGCTCAAGGTGCTCGTCAGCAAGTCGGCGTGATCCGGCGCGACCACGCTCTCGTGCTCAAGCGCTACGTGTTCGGCGAGTCCTCGCTCGTCGTGCACGTCCTCACCCGGAACCACGGGCGCGTGCCGCTCGTCGCCAAGGGCGCCTACCGCCCCACTTCGGGCTACTTCTGCGTCCTGGACTACTTCGACACGCTCGAGCTCGAGTGGTCGCCCGGCGCGGCCGAGCTGGCGCCGCTGCGACGCGGGGCGGTCGCCGTCCGGCGCCGGCGCGTGGCCGCCGACCTCGCGCGCTACCGGGCGGGGCTCTCGGCCGTCGAGCTGGCGGAGCTCGCCTCGCGCCCCGGCGCCGACGAGGGGCGGCTCTTCGAGCATCTCTCGTCGGCCCTGGACGCCCTGGACGCCGCGGACCCGGACGCGCCCGGAGGGAGCTCGACCGACCCCGGCCGCACGCTCGTTGTCTTCGAGCTGCGCTTCCTCCAGAATCTGGGTCTTGCCCCCGCCCTGACGGCCTGCGCGGCCTGCGGGGGAGCTGCCCCGCCCTTGCCGCCCTCCAGAGCTCGCGTCGCGTTCTCGGCCGGGGCCGGCGGGCGACTCTGCCGGCGCTGCGCCGACGAGGCGCGCGCGTCCGGGCGGCGCGTCGGCACGCTCCCCCTCGACGTGGTCGAAGCCGCGCAGGCGCTGGCCGCCGGCGAGCGGCCGGCCCTGGCACCCGAGCTCCTGGTCCGCGTCCGCGACTTCGTGGAGCGCTTCCTCAGCCACCACCTCGAGACCCTGCCCAAGACGTACCGTTCCTTCCTCTCCGCGCCGAACCGCAACGCCCCCCGCGATCTCCGGTGAAGCCCCCTTCCTGCGTCTCGCGCGCGCTCGTCGCGCTGCTCGTCGCGCTCGCCGCGCTGGCGGGCTGCAAGGGTCTGCCGCACCCCAAGGGAGTCCCGAGGAAATACAGCGCTCCCGAGGTCCCGCAGGCGATCCTCGACGCGGACGCCGACCTGCGCGCGGGTCGCAACGACGCCGCCTTCGCCCGCTCGCGCATCGCACGCAAGGTGCGCGGCCTGCCGGCCGAACAGCGCTCGGAGCTCGAGTCCTTGTTGCAGCGTTCGGCCGAACGCTACATCGCCGAGCTGTCCGCCCCGGGGAGCAGCCCCAAGCCGCTCAAGGCGATCTTCGACCTGGACCTCCCCATGCCGCAGGCGGTCGCCGCGGGCGAGGGCGCGGCGCGCCTGTACTACGCGCGCGGGAAGCGGTTCAAGACCTTCCGGTTCATCAAGCGCATCGACAAGAAGCACCCGCACCACTACTCGAAGGTGGGCATCGGGAGCCTCCTGGCCGCGGTCGGTTTCGACCTCGCCTCGGACCCCCGGCGCTACGGCCTGTTCTTCAAGTACCGCAACAGCGCGCCGCAGGTGCTCGAGTACCTGGTGATCAACTACCCGAACCACCCGCGCTGTGCCGAGGCCTACGACGCGCTGGCGCAGATCTACGAGGAGCAGGGGCTCTGGGAGGACGCCATCGCGCGGCGCGAGGACCTGCTCCTGTGGCACTCGGGAAGCCCGTACGTTGCCCTCAGCAAGGCGCGCATCCCGCACCTGCGATTGCGCTCGCTGGCGAGCCCCGAGTACGATCACACGGCGCTCGAGCGGGCGCTCGCGGAGCTCGACGCGTGGCTCGCCAGGTACCCGCGGCACGAGCTGCGCGAGACGGTCGAGGTCGACCGGCTCGACTGCCTGCGGCGCCTGACGGACGCGCATATGATCGTGGCGCGCTTCTACAAACGCGTGAGGAACCCGGCGGGCGCGGAGTACCACGCGCGGCGCGCGGTCGACTTCGCGCGCATCGCGCAGTACCCCGATCAGCTCGAGGAGGCGCGCGATCTGCTCGAGGGCGTCGTGGCCGCGAAGCAGGAGCAGAGCTCATGAGGCGCTGTGCTCTCCTCCTGCTGGCAGCCGCGGCCGGCTGCGGCTACCGGACCGGATTCCACCTGAGCGAGGGCCACGACACCGTCGGGGTGGAGGTGTTCGGCAACAACAGCCTCGTGCGCAACCTCGAGCGCGAGGTGCACGCGCAGACGACGCGCGCGGTCGTCAGCTACGTGCACGCGCCGCTGTCCGCGCCCGCCGAAGCCGACCTCGTGCTGCGCGGCACGATCACCGACTACCGGCGCCGCGGCGGGACGCAGACCTCGCAGAACCGCCTGATCGAGACCGGCGTGCGGATCTCGGTGCGGGCGGAGCTGTGGGACCCGCGCACCGGCGAGGTCGTCGCGGGCCCGATCACGAGGTCCGCGACCGTCGGTTACACCTTGGATGTGCCGGACCTGGAGCCGCCCGCCCGCACGCGGGCCATCAAGAACGTCGCCGACCGCATCGTCCTGGAGCTCTTCAGCAAGTCTCCCCCCCCGCCCGAGAGCTCTTGAACGCCCGCGGATCGGATTCCCGCTCGAGCGCGTATGGCGGGCCCGGAGTGGCGCGATACGGTTAAAAAGTAGAATGCGGCGCGCCCTCGACTGGAGAGCGGAGCGCTCGAGGACGATACAGAGCCCATGGCCGAAGCCCAGAACCCCCAGAGCGACAAGAACCGCAAGGCGCGGCCGTTCGGCTCGTTCCTGCTCTTCCTCACCGTCCTCGTGCTTGTGCTCGTGGCTTTCGGCGGCGACCACTTCAAGCCGCGCGAGCGCTTCACGCAGGACCGCTTCGAGTGGGAGCTCAACACGGGCAACGTCGCCAAGCTCGTCCTCAAGGGCGACGAGGAGATCCAGGGCGCACTGGTCTCCGACGGGCGGGCCTTCCAGGTCAGCTACCCGGACGTGGCCGAGCTGGCCGCTCCGTTCCGGGAGCTCGCGGCGATCGGCGCGTACACGCGGCTCAGCGTCGTCGAGTTCAACGAGGCCGTCGCCAAGGGCTGGTACGAGCCGGACACGCTGCGCCACCTCACGGCCTACCGCCGCGCCCCGCGCGGCGCGGTGCTCGGCCCCGGAGCGAGCTCGCCCGACGAGCCGCCACAGGAAGACCGCGTCTTCGCGGGCGTGACGGCCAAGTCGCGCGGCGCCTGGGAAGCCGAGCAGGGCCCGGAGTCGAGCGACCCCTACCACCTTCCGGAGAGGTCGGGGTCGCTGTGGCTGGAGCTGGTCGACGTCCAGGACCTCGCGAGCCTCAAGAGCGCCGTCAAGGCGCGCGGCGCGGTGGTCGAGACGCAGAGCTACCAGCTCGGCGACGAGTTCGGGACGACGCACGGCAAGGCCAGTGCGACGATGACCGACCTCCTGCTCCTCTGGGGCCCCTGGATCCTGATCTTCGGGGTGTTCCTCCTGTTCATGCGCCAGATGCGCCAGCAGGGGTCGGGCGCCGGCGTCATGTCGTTCGGGCGCTCGCGCGCGCAGCTCTACTCGAAGGAGAGCCACACCAACGTCACGTTCGACGACGTCGCCGGGGCGGACGAGGCCAAGGACGAGGTGCACGAGGTCGTCGAGTTCCTGAAGAACCCCGGCCGCTTCACGCGCATCGGCGGGCGCATCCCGCGCGGCGTGCTGCTGATCGGCTCGCCGGGCTGCGGCAAGACCCTCCTGGCGAAGGCGATCGCGGGCGAGGCCGAAGTCCCGTTCTTCTCGATCTCGGGGTCGGACTTCGTCGAGATGTTCGTGGGTGTCGGCGCGAGCCGCGTGCGCGACCTCTTCAAGCAAGCGCGGGAGAACTCGCCCTGCATCATCTTCCTCGACGAGATCGACGCCGTCGGCCGCCGGCGCGGCAGCGGGATGGGCGGCGGCCACGACGAGCGCGAGCAGACGCTGAACGCGATCCTGGTCGAAATGGACGGCTTCGGCACGGACGAGGGGATCATCGTCGTCGCCGCGACGAACCGGCCGGACGTGCTCGACCCGGCGCTCCTGCGCCCCGGGCGCTTCGACCGCGAGGTCGTGATCGACCTGCCGGACCTCGCGGGCCGGCACGAGATCCTCAAGGTGCACCTGAAGAAGGTCAAGGTCGGCGACGACGTCGACGTCGAGACCCTCGCCCGCTCCACCCCCGGATACTCCGGTGCCGACCTGGCCGCGATCGTCAACGAAGCCGCGATCATGGCGGTCCTCGACAAGAAGGACTCGATCGCCATGCGCCACCTCGAGGAGGCAGCGGCCAAGGTGCGCTACGGACGCCAGAAGAAGTCGCGCAAGATCGAGGAGGACGATCGGCGCATCACGGCCTACCACGAGGCAGGACACACGATCGTCGCCGCCAAGGTGGACGAGGTCGACATGCCGCACAAGGTGACGATCGTCCCCCGCGGCCGGGCCCTCGGCGCCACGATGATGCTCCCTGAGAAGGAGAGCTACCACATGCAGAAGAGGCGGCTCCTCGGCCAGCTCGCCATGGCCTTCGGCGGGCGGGTCGCCGAGGAGGTGTTCTGCGGCGACATCTCCGCCGGCGCCGCCGACGACATCAAGCGCGCGACCGAGCTCGCACGGGCGATGGTCACCGAGCTCGGCATGAGCGAGAAGATCGGCCCGATCAACTACGCCGAGCGGCAGGGCTCCGACTTCCTCGGGACGGAGCTCTTGAGCGGCAAGTGGCACTCCGAGGAGACCGCGCGGCTCATCGACGAGGAGATCGAGCGCATCCTGCGCGAGGCGTACGAGGCCGCGAAGGCGATCGTCACTCGCGAGCGCGACAGCATCGAGCGCCTGACCGAGGCGCTGCTCGAGTTCGAGACGATCAACGCCCAGGAGATCCGCCGGCTGATCGGCGGCGCGCCCGCCAGCGACCTGCGGCCGCCCAAGCCCAAGAAGGTTCCGCGGAATCCCATCCCGGCGCCGCCCCAGCCGGCGGAGGCCGAGACCGAGAGCCACCCGGGGGGCAAGGAGCTGCCGGGCGACCTCTCGGGCGAGCCCGGCTTCTCGCCGGCGTAGCCCGGACCATGCATGAGCCCTCAGACGCCGCATCGGCTCGCCGGCTCGCGACCCGGCTCCCGCGCCGTCCAGGGCGGCCAGCCCAGGGTCGCCTCGATCGCAATCGGGCGCCTCGGTCGCGAAGCCGCAGTCTGGCGGGATCTGCGACGACCGGCGCAGAGGCTCATGAATAGCCCGAGCTAGCCCGATGGCCGGGGCGCCCGACCGGACCGAGGCGACCTTCGGCGCCCTCGCCCGGCGCATCGCGCCGCGCCTCGTGGGCGTCTTCGAGACCGAGCACGGGCCCCGGGTCCGCCTGGGCCTGCGGGCCCGGGCCCTCGAGCCCGCCGAGCGGCGCGCGCTCGCAGGCCTGGCGACGGCGCACCTCGCGCGCGGGCCGGGCGCCGATGGGCACCTCACCTGCGACCCTGCGCAGCTGGACGAGGCCGCGGAGGGCTCGCCCCTCTTCCGCGCGCTCGCCGCTGCGGCGCACCACGGCTCGCGGCGCTGCGACCCTCCGCGGGTCATGGGGATCGTCAACGTGACGCCCGACAGCTTCTCGGACGGCGGGCTCTACCTCGACCCCGAGCGGGCGGTCGAGCACGGCGTCCGGCTCGCCGCGCAGGGCGCCGAGGTCGTCGACGTGGGCGGGGAGTCCACCCGCCCCGGCGCGGCCGCGGTGGGAGCGCGGGAGGAGCTCGAGCGCGTGCTCCCGGTGGTGGGCGAGCTGGCTCGCCGGCTCGAAGTCCCGGTCAGCGTCGACACGACCAAGGCGAGCGTCGCGGCGGCGGCCCTCGGCGCGGGCGCGAGCTGGATCAACGACGTGAGCGCGGGCCGCGCCGACCCCGAGATGCTCGCGCTCGTCGCGGACCGCGGCTGCACCTACGTGGCGATGCACATGCAGGGCGAGCCGGCGACGATGCAGGCGGCCCCGGAGTACGCGGACCCGACCGCCGAGATCGTCGAATTCCTGCGCGCGCGGGTGGCTGCGTGTTTGAAGGCGGGAATCGAGCCGCATAAGATCGTCGTCGACCCGGGGATCGGCTTCGGCAAGCGGCTCGAGCACAACCTCGACCTCCTGCGCCGCCTGTTCGAGCTGCGCTCCCTGGGCCGCCCGATCTTGGTCGGAGTCTCACGCAAGTCCTTCATCGGCCACGTCACCGGCGCGGAGCGGCCGGCGGACTGGCTGGCCCGGGGGCGCCGGGACCGGCCGCCGGAGCGCCTGGGGGGATCGGCGGCCGCAGTGGCCGCGGCGGTGCTCGGAGGGGCCGACTGGCTCCGGGTCCACGACGTGGAGCCCATGCTCGAGGCGGCCCGGGTGGCGCGCGCCGTCCGGGACTCCAGCCAACCCGTGATCCAGCCGACCTAAGCGACTGACTTGGAAATCTCCCCCAGCTCGATCGGGCAGGTCCTCATCTTCGCGACGGGGATCTACCTGGCCCTCTCGTTCCTGCGCACCACGCGCGGCAGCGGGCTGGTGCGCGGGCTGGTGGTGAGCGGCCTGGTGGTGGCGGTCGGGCTGTACGGCCTGGCGGTGCGTTTCGAGCTCGAGGAGCTGAGCTACATCCTCAGCACGTCGGGCGGCTACGTCGTGATCCTCCTGGCGATCCTGTTCCAGCCCGAGCTGCGCCGCGGGATCGTCCAGCTGGGCGAGAACCCCTGGGTGGGGCGCTGGATCCGATCGGGGCGCAAGGAGGCGGTCGGCGAGGTCGCGCAGGCGGTGATCAAGATGGCCGCCAAGCGCCAGGGTGCCCTCATCGCGTTCGAGCGCCAGACGCCGCTCGACGCCTTCATCGAGAGCGGGGTCAAGGTGGACTCGGCGGTCGGCCGGCTCCTGATCGACAGCTTGTTCCACCACGGCGCCGCGCTGCACGACGGAGCGGTCATCATTCGCGGCGAGCGCGTCGCGGCCGCGGGCTGCCTGTTTCCGCTGACGGAGAGCCGGACGATCAGCAAGTCGACCGGGACCCGGCACCGCGCCGCGCTCGGGCTGACCGAGGAGTCCGACGCGCTCGTCGTCGTCGTGTCCGAGGAGACGGGAGGCATCTCGATCTGCGAGAGCGGCAAGATGCGCGAGCACGTCGCGCCCTCGGAGCTCGAGCTCGAGCTGCGCACGCGACTCGGCGCCGGTGACAGCGGGTCCCGCTCGCCGCGTGCGCGCGTCCGTTCCCTCTTCCTCGACGACCTGCCGCGCAAGGCGGGCGCGGTCCTCCTGGCCATCGCGCTGTTCGTCGCCGCACGGCAGAACATCAACCGCGAGAACAACCAGGTCCTCACGATCAACGTCGCCCAAGTGGCCCCGCGCGGCGGCGCGCGCAGCAAGGTGCTGCACGTCGTCCTGCCCGCGGAGGACTACGTGCTGGCGAGCCCGGTGTCGGGCGAGAGGCTGCTCGTCGAGGTCTCGGGCAAGAGCTCGAAGTTCGAGGAGCTCGGGGGGGAGTTCGGCGGCGTCTTCACCGTCCCACCCGGAACCCCGCCGGGAACCCTGACGGTCCCGACGAGCGACGTGACGTGGTGGGGTGCGGGTCGCCTCGCCAAGGGTCTGGAGTTCAAGTGGCCGCCGCAGGCCGAGCCTCGCCTGGTGCTCGAGCGCGTGTCGCGGTACACCGTCAGGCTCGCGCCCGAGCACGTCGCGATCGACACCGAGCGCCTGAACAAGCGCTACCGCTGCGACGCGGCCCGCGCCCGGATCAGCCCGGCGACGATCGAGGTCCTCGGTCCGCTGGCCAGCGTGCAGGCGCTGGACACGGGCCAGCTCCCCTTCCGACTCTCCACGATCACCCTCGACGAGAGCGACGACGAGAGTCGCACGGAGGTCGTCGCCCTGTCGCCCGCCCTGGTCGACCAGCACCTCTCGCTCGCCGAGGGGACGACGATCGAGGTCGTCCTGCCGATCGTCCCCACCGAGTACCCCCTGGGGACGATCGAGAGGGAGATCAGCCTGGTCGCCCTCAGCGGGTCCGCCGACCATGTGGGCCGCTTCCGTCCGATCACGGCCAAGGCGAGCTTCAGCGTCCTGACTCGCGGGATCATCCCCGCCGACCTGGATCCGACGTCGGCGGCCTTCATCGAGCGCTCGAGCGAGATCCTGCTGTACCTGGAGGACAACCTGCGCGCCTTCGTCGACGTCACCGACGTCGACGACGCGGCGCCGGCGGACCAGCTGCGGGTCCCGATCCTCTACCACCTCAAGACCTACTGGCGCAAGGTGCTGCCGGACGAGATGGGCGCCAAGGACCTGCGCGCGCTCCTCGACGTCGAGCTGATCAGCGACTCGCACGTCTACCTGCGGCCGAAATGAGGAGTGCGGCCCGTGAGTGAGGAGCGGATCTTCGGGACCGACGGCGTGCGTGGACGAGCCGGGGAGGGCTGGCTCGCCGTCGCGTCGGTGGCCCGGCTGGGGCGCGCGATCGGCGACGTCCTCGGTCGCGATGCGCGCGTCCGCCGGCGCGCCCTGCTGGGGCACGACGGCAGGCGCTCGGGCCCCGAGCTGCTCGCGGCCCTGGCGCGCGGCCTCGCGAGCAGCGGCTTCGACTCGGCCAGCGTCGACCTGATCCCCACCCCGGGGCTGGCGTGGCTGACGCGCGACGCCGACTTCGGGCTGGGCCTCATGGTCAGCGCGTCGCACAACCCGGCGCGGGACAACGGGATCAAGGTGTTCTCGAGCACCGGCGAGAAGCTCTCCGACGAGACCGAGATCGAGATCGAGGACCGCGTGCGGGCCGAAGTCGCGGCGCCACCCGCGGCCGGCGAGCCGCGGATCGACGCAGGCCTCGAGGAGCGCTACGTCGAGCACCTGATCGGGCAGGGCTCCGGGGCCCCCGACCTCGCCGGCATGGAGCTCGTCGTCGACTGCGCGAACGGCGCCACGAGTCGCGTGGCGCCGCGGGTTCTCGAGCGGCTGTCGGCGCGGGTGACCTCGATCGCGTCCTCACCGGACGGCGACAACATCAACCTGGCCTGCGGCTCGACCCACCCCGAGGCCCTCCAGGCCGAGGTCCGGCGCACCGGAGCCGAGCTCGGGATCGCGCTCGACGGGGACGGCGACCGCTGCATCCTCGTCGACCACGCCGGGGAGATCGTGCACGGCGACGCGATCTTGACCATCCTCGCCCGCGACGCCCAGCAGCGCGGGCAGCTGCCGGGGTCGCGGATCGTCGCCACCGTGATGAGCAACCGCGGCCTGCAACGCGCCCTGCGCGAGGTCGGCGTGAGCGTCCTCGAGGTCGGCGTGGGCGACCGGCAGGTCGTCGAGGCGATGCGCCGGAACTACCTCGAGCTCGGGGGCGAGCAGTCCGGACACATCGTGCTGGGCCCGCGCAACGCGTTCATCGGCGACGGCCTCCTCACCGCGCTGCAGGTGCTGCGCGTCGTGCGCGAGAGCGGCCGACCGCTCGCCGAGCTGGCGCGGCCGTACGAGCCCCTGCCGCAGGTGCTGCTCAACGTCCCCGTCCTGAGAAAGCCGCTCCTCGAAGAGCTTCCCGAGCTGGTCGCCGCGGTGCGGCGCATCGAGACCGAGCTCGGCGAGGACGGACGCGTCCTCTTGCGCTACTCGGGGACGGAGCCGCTGGCGCGCGTCATGGTCGAGGGCCCCGACTCGACGGAGATCCGAGCGCGCGCGGAGGAGCTCGCCGCACTGATCAGCGACGCCATCGGCGGATCGCGCTAGCCGGCCATGACCACGGTGGCCCTCGAGACCTCGACCCGCGCCCCGTCGGTCGCCGTGCGACGTCCGGACGGAGAGCCCCGCGAGCGTCCGCTCGGCCCGGGGGCGCACGCCAGCGGCCTCTTGCCCGCCCTCGAGGCGCTGCTCTGCGCGGAGGGGCTCGCCCCGCGTTCGATCACCGCGGTGCTGGTGGGCACCGGCCCCGGCAGCTACACCGGGCTGCGCGTCGGCATCGCGACCGCGCAGGGCCTGGCGCGCGCGACGGGCGCGCGCCTGGTGGGCGTCCCCTCCACCGAGGTGCTGGCGTACGGCGCTCTCGCGCCCGGCGAGGAGGGCGTCGTCCTCATCGATGCGCGGCAGGGCGAGCTGTACTATGCCCAGTACCGGCGGCTGGAGAGCGAGGTCGAGACCGTGGTCGCGCCGCGCGTCGTCGGCAGCGCCGAGGTCCAGAGCCTCTTGCCCGCCGCCATTCCGATCTTCGCGCGCGCCGACGCCGTGCAGGCCGCCGGCTTGCCGCCGGACGCGGGCGGGCGGGCGCGCGACTGCGCGGTCCGCGCGAGCTCTCTGCTCGAGCTGGGCAGCGCGCGCCTCGAGTCCCGCGGCGGGATGAGCCTCGACGACGTGCAGCCGCTCTACTTGCGCCCCTTCCGGACGTCGGTCGCGAAGCGGTGACTAGAGGTCGTGCGGGCGCAGAGTGCGACGGTTGTTGTGCGTCGCGCGCGCTTCCGCCTGCGCGATGAGCCCGCGCACGGCGTCGTCCAGCGCACCGTAGAAGTCGCTCGAGACGTTGATCGAAGCGGCCGCCTTCGTGCGACTCTTGCTGATGATCATCGCGGTCCCGCGGCGCCGACCTCGCGCGCCCTTCTCTTTCAGGTTGCCGGCGGCCTTCTTCCGCTTCGCCATGGTGCCTCGCCTTTCCGTGAGCTACGGGGTCTCCGGTCCTCGGAATCGTGGCGGAGTCCGTGACGCGCGCCAAGAATGTCGCGCCCGAACAGGGCTGTCAACGGACCAGCGCCGGGCGTCGCATTGCAACGGCAGTCGGGAAGCGGCATCTTCCGGCGCGTGGCTGAATACCGGGCGTGGGCCGAGATCGACCTCGACGCACTCACCCACAACCTGGCGATCGTACGCCAGTGCGCGGGCCCGGGGACGCGCGTCATGCTGGTGGTCAAGGCCGACGCCTACGGCCACGGAGCGACGGCGGTCGCGCACCACGCCGTGCGCTGCGGCATCGGCGCCCTGGGCGTCGGGAACTCGGCGGAAGCCCTGGACCTGCGCGAATCCGGCGTTCGGCTGCCGATCCTGATCCTGGGGACCGTCATCGACGACGAGCTCGGCCCGTGCCTGCGAAACGACGTGCACGTCGGCCTGCACTCCGGCGACCGGACGCGCTCCCTCGAGCGCCTGTGCGCCCAGATGGAGGTCGTGGGCAAGGTGCACCTGAACGTCGACACGGGCATGGGACGGCTCGGCGTGCTGCCGGCACGGGCCCTCGAGCTCCTGAGCGAGGTCCAGCGGGCTCCCCACCTCGAGCTGGCCGGCGTGATGACGCACGTCAGCGCTCCGGACGGCGCGCTCGACCCGCAGACGGCGCGGCAGCTGGCGCGCTTCGATCAGGTGCTCGACGGAGCGCGCGCGGGCGGCCTCCTCTGCGGCTGGATCCATGCGGCCAACTCGGCCGCCATCTTCACCGGTCTCGGCCGGCGCTACGACACGGTGCGACCGGGGATCGCGGCCTACGGAGCCCTGCCCGCGCACCTGCCCGGCGCAGGCGAGCTGCGCCCCGTCCTCGCCCTGCGCAGCCAGGTCGTCTTCCTCAAGGACGTCCCGCGCGGAACGCCGGTCGGGTACGGGTCGACGTGGAGGGCCCCGCGAGCGACGCGCATCGCGACGATCCCGATGGGCTACGACGACGGGATCCCCTGGCACCTCGTGGGACCCGCCGAGGTCCTGGTCCGGGGGCGGCGCGCGCCGCTCGTCGGGCGGGTGTCGATGGACTACACGACCGTCGACGTGGGGCACGTTCCCGACGTCCGCGTCGGCGACGTCGTGACCGTCATCGGGCGCGACGGGCGCGGCGGGCGCGGCGAGATCCGCCTCGAGGACTGGGCGCGCCTGGCGCAGACGATCCCCTACGAGATCGCGTGCTCGATCGGCAAGCGCGTGCGCAGGGTGTTCGCGGGGGGCGAGCAGCTGGAGCTGCCCGCCCAGGTGCCGCGCGCCCCGTCGCCGGAGCCGTCGCCCGCGGGCCGGCCACCGCGAGTGCGGAGGGGCTGAGCAGCCAGCCCGGCCCTCCGCGGGCTCGTGGGTCGAGCGGGATCTGGTCGACTGATACCCTGCCGGTCGCTGGCGAGCCATGGAAGTGCGCCCCGACGTCCCGGGCGACGAGCCCACCCGTTCCCCGAGCCCGCTCCGGGCGCTCGCGCGCGGCCTCGCGCGCAGCTCGTGGGCGCTGGTGCTCGCGGTCGGATGGCTGACCCTCCTCGGCCAGTCGGCGCTGCTCGTCGCGGAGGCCTCGGGGCTGATCCACGCGCGGATCGAGGAGGAGCTGGCGCGGGAGCTCGCAGCCCTCGGGGGAACGCTGAGCATCGAGGGCTCGGACCTGCACTGGACACGGCGCTCCGCCACGCTGCACGGTGTCGAGCTCGTCCGCGGTTCGCGCGAGGTGCGCCTCGAGCGGGTCGACGTGCGCTTCGGATGGCGCGAGCCGCGCGGCCCGGTGATCGAGCACCTCGCCGTGAGCGGTGGAGAGCTCACGATCACGGACGAGCTCACGAGCGGCGTGCAGTCGCTCTTCCAATCGTCGGGGGAGGATCCGTCCGACGCCGTCGTCGTGGTGCGCGACATCGACGTGAGCCTGAAGGCGCCGCACGGCGGCCTCTTCCCGGTGGGCCGGGTCGACGCCCTGGTCATGCCCGACCGCTGGGGCCAGCCGGTCCTGCACGGCGCGCTGGTCACCGCCTTCGCGGACGCCGCGGGGGAGCGCGGGACCATCCGGCTGCGGGGCCGGCTGCGCGAGGACCGGTTGCTCGAGGTGAGCGCGAGCGGCCGCAGGATCGCCATCGACACGGCCTACCTGCCGCGCGGGGGGGTCTGGGATCGGGTGCACGAGGTCGCCCCGCGCGGCGGCCTGGACGTCTTCGCGCGCGCGCAGTACGAGGTCGGGCGGAGCATCTACCCGCAAGTCGATGCGCGGATCCAGGTCGCGGGGGTCGAGCTGCGGCTGCCCCACGTCCAGGATCCGCAGAAGGCCGTCCTGCAGGACGGCCGCGCTGACGCGCGGGTGCGCTACCGGCCGCGGACCGCCCGCGGAGAGGAGCTCGGCCCCTTCGAGCTCGACGCCTGGAGCGGGCGCGCGCAGCTCTCGACGACCTGGCTCGGCCAGCGGGCGGACGCGTGGCTACGGATCGGAGGCGAGACGGGCCGCACGACGCGCGCGGAGCTCTGGCTGGACGTCCCGCGGCTCGAGCTCGGCCCCGACGTCCTCGAGCTCTGCGGCCGCCCGGAGCTCCTGGTCGACGAGGTCTGGCCGCTGCTCCAACCGGGTGGCACGTCGAGGCTGCTCGCCGCGGTGCGCGTGCCGCGTCACTGGTCGCTCGCGGAGGGCGACCCCTCCGCGCTCGAGCTCGCGCTCGCTCTGCTCCCGGACGGAGGCATGTCGGGCGCGTACCACGGTTCGCGGCGGAGGGAAGGGCTGGAGCCGGTGGGCTTTCCCATGCGCCTCGAGAAGGCGCGCGGGGCCGGCGTCGTGGTGCGCCGCGAGACGGCGACGGTCGCCGGGATCTTCGGCCTCCAGGCGCAGCACGGCAGCGGTGAAGCGCGCCTCGACCTCGCGGCGTTCGTCCCCGATCCGCAGCCGGGCGAAACCCACCGCCCCGAGGACTACGAGCTGTACCTCCACGTGCGCAGCGCGGCCCTCGCGGTGGACGAGAAGCTCGAGGCCGCGGCGGCGGGCCTTTCCCGGATCGTGCCGCCCGAGCGCCTCTGGCAGCGCATCGGCCCGACCGGCGGGGAAGTCTCCTTCGACTTCGAGCTGTGGAAGCCGCTCTCGATCCGCGCGCTCGGAACGCGCCTCTCGATCGACCTGCGCGCCGGCTCCTTCGTGCTGCGCGATCTGCCGATCCCGGTGCGGAACGCGACGGGTCACTACGAGCTGTGGACCGACGCGCTGCCCGCGGACTCGGGGGGCGGACACTGGGGCCACTCGATCTCGCTGCGCGGCGAGAGCGAGGCCGCGCGCGACGGGATCGTCGCGGAGGCGCGCGTGCAGAGCGACGCGAGCCGCACTGCCGACCACCGGCTGACCTACGCCCGCGTCCAGGCCGGGGGCGTGAACCTGCGCCACGGCAAGCTGCGCGAGATCTGCCAGGGCGCGTGGCCGGAGCTGTCCAAGTGGCTCGCCGACTCGGGCGCGGCGGGCTTCGTCGACATCGGCCTGCGCCACGTGGGCGAGTCGGGCTCGGCGGCCCACACCGAGCTGGCGATCGCTCCCGAGGGCAAGGGTCTCTCGCTCCTGCCGCCGCGCTTCCCGATGCCGACGAGCGGCATCCAGGGGCGGCTGCTCGCGACGGCCGAGATCCCTCCGGGCAACGGCGAGCCCGCGCCGACGCTTTTCCGGGCGCGCTTCGAGCCCATCGTGGGTCACTGGCGAACGGAGGGAGTCGAGATCCCCCTGGCGCTGCGCGGCGAGATGGACGAGCGGGGTCGCGGGCACCTCGACATCGCGGGCGGCGGCGTGGACATGTCCAGCGAGGCGCTGCTCAGCAGCCTCTCCGCGGCCCTCACCGGCGGGCGTGAGCCGCGGTCCGAGCTCGCCGTCGGCGGCCTCGGCTTCCAGGGCTTCGTCGACTTCGAGGCGGCGCTCGAGCTCGGTGGCGACCAGGCAGCCGACCTGCGCGCCCGTCTGCGCGACGTCCTCGTCCTGCGCGGCGACGAGCCCTTGCTCTCGCACCTGAACGGGCAGCTGGTGTACGGCGACGGAAGGCTCTCCGGCGAGCGCCTGCGCGCCACCTTCGGACGCACGCCGGTCGAGCTGCGCGCCCTGACCCTGACCGCGAAGGACGACGGCATGGAGCTCCAGGCGCGACTCGCGGCGGACTCCGTACCGCTCGACGCGGAGCACCTCGAGCGCTTCCTCGACGAAGCGACGCTGCGCGCGCTCGAGGAGCTCCAGTGGCGCGGAACGGTCGACCTGGAGGACGTCGCCCTGACGCTCCGCACCCACGCGGGCCGCCCGAGCACGGTCCAGCTCGACGGCGAGCTGCGGATCGCCGACGTCAACCTGCAGCTCGGCCTGCCGCTCTCGATCCGCTCGGGCATCGCGCGCGACGTGCACTTCCTGTTCGACGGCGAGCGCGTGCGGGGCTGGACCGAGATCTCGGAGGTGTACGCGCAGCTGGACGGCAGGCGCCTGGACGATGCGAGCATGGTCCTGAGCTACGTCGACCCGCGCCTCACGATCGAGCGCTTCGACGGACGCTTCGAGGGCGGGCGGCTGATGTCGCTGGGCTCGGCCGAGGCCTACGGCGCCGGGTTCCTCACGGTCGACCTCGAGCCCCCCTACCCTTTCGGGGTCTCCATCGAGCTGGAACGCGTCGACGTCGCCGGGCTCCTGCGCGGGATCTTCAACTCGGACTTCGCGGCGGAGGGCCTGTTCAGCGCGACGCTGCGCCTGAACGGCGACACCGAGCACCTCAACGGCATGCGCGGCGTCGGTCGCGTGCAGGTCGAGGACTCGAGCTTGTGGTCGATCCCCGCCTTCCAGGCGCTCTTCTCCCAGCTGGGGTTCGACAGCACCGCGACCTTCGACGAGATGGACACACGGCTCGTGATCGACGAAGGCGTGGTGCACATGAAGGACATGCGCGCGAGGAGCCCGCTCCTGCACCTGGTCGGCGAGGGCAGCGTCGACGTCGACGGCAGCATGGAGCACGAGCTCGAGGTGCGCTACAGCCTGGTCGACAAGCTGGGCCCGCTGACCGTGCTGCTGTACCGGCTCCAGAACAGCCTCCTGCGGGTGCGGATCGGCGGCACGCTGGCGCGACCGGAAGTCGAGCTGCGGGGGTTCCTGTCGGGTTTCCTGAGCAGCCGAGGGGACCGCCGGCGCGATCTGCCGCTGCCGGGGGTGAGCCCGTTGCCGGAGCGGTTCTAGCCCCACGGCACGGGCACGGGCACGGCACGGGCTCGGGCACGGGCTCGGGCACGTCGGTGGACTTCGCTACCATCCGGGCGTGGAACGCGACGTCGACGTCTTCGCCGTGATCATGGCCGGAGGGTCGGGGACGCGCTTCTGGCCCGCGAGCAGAAACTCGCGGCCGAAGCAGTTCCTGAAGGTCGCGGGCTCGCGCTCCCTGCTGCGCGCGACGTTCGACCGTCTCGTGGGTGTGGTGCCGCCCGAGCGCGTGCTGGTGGTGGGCGGCCAGACCCACGAGGCGCTGTTGCGCGCGGAGCTGCCGGACGTTCCGGGCGCGAACCTCTTGCTCGAGCCCACGGGCCGCAACACGCTGCCTTGCGTGGCGCTCGCCGCCCTCGAGGTCGGCCGCCGGGCCCCGGACTCGGTGCAGGTGGTGCTGCCCGCCGATCACGTCATCGCGCCGGAGGAGGCCTTCCACCGGACGCTCGAACGCGCGGTCGAGGCCGCCGCACGGGAACGCGCGCTCGTGACCTTCGGCATCCGTCCGACGCACCCGGCCACCGGGTACGGCTACATCGAGCTCGACGGGGCGGCACCGGCACCCGACACGGCGGTGCGCGTCAAGCGCTTCGTCGAGAAGCCCGACCGCGAGCGCGCGAGCGAGTTCCTCGCGAGCGGCCGCTACCTCTGGAACAGCGGCATCTTCGTGTGGCGCACGGCGACCATCCTGGAAGAGCTGCGGCGGCACGCGCCAGCGACGCTGGGGGCGCTGCAGGCTGCGGGGGCGGACTGGCCGGAGGCCTACTCCGGGCTCGAGGCGGTGTCGATCGACGTGGGGCTCATGGAGCGCGCCGAAGACGTGCGCGTCCTCGCGGTCGACTACACGTGGAGCGACGTCGGCTCGTGGGCCGCGCTGCCGGACGTGCTCGGAACGGACGCCGAGGGCAACTGCGAGGTCGGCACGCGCCTCGTCTCGATCGACTCGCGCGACTGCGTCGTGTACGGCCCGGGCGAATCCACGACGGCGCTGATCGGGGTCGAGGGACTGGTCGTCGTGCAGAGCGGCGACGCGGTCCTCGTCTGCCCGCGCGAGCGCGCCGAGGAGGTGCGCCGGGTGGTCGAGCGCCTGCGCGAGGAGGCCCCGCGAGAGCCGTGACCCGAGCATCCGCACGCGGATCGGCGCTCGCCATCGACCACGGCGAGAAGCGCACGGGGTTCGCGGTCGCCGACCCCTTGCGGATCGCCACGGAGCCGCTCGAGGTCTGGCACGGGCGAGGCGACGACGCAGCCCTCCTCGAGCACGTCGCCGCGCTGCTCGAAGAGCGCGACGTGGCGACGATCGTCGTCGGGTACCCGGTCCACATGGACGGCCGGGCGGGCGCGCGCGCGCGCGCCGTGGACGCGTTCATCGCCCGCGTGCAGGCGAGGTTTCCCGAGCTCGCCGTCGTGCGGCAGGACGAGCGGCTGACGACGAAGGAGGCGGAGGAGCTCTTGCGGCGCGAGGGCTTGCGCCCAGAGCGGCGACGCGCGCTGCGCGACGCCGTCAGTGCGCTCGTGATCCTGCGCGACTGGATCGAGGCCGGCGAGCCGGCCTGAGCGCTCAGCCCACTCGCCGGGAGCTCGCCCGCCTCGGGCGGGGACGGCGGGCTAATCTCGCGGGGACGCCGAGAGCTTCGCCGCGAGCCACTCGAGGATGTCGTCCGCGATCTGGTCGGCGCGCACCTCCTGGAGCAGGTGGTGGCGCAGCTTGTCGTAGAGCCGCACTTCCACCGGCCCGCCCTCGAGGGCGCGGCTCGCCTCCGCGCTGGCGAGCGGATCGTCGGCCCCGTGCAGCACGAGCACCGGCACGCCCGCTTCGCGGATCCGCGGGAGGTAGGTGGTCGCGAGCTCCGCGGCCTGGGTCGCCGCGCGGACCGTGATCACGTCGTGCGTCAGCGGGTCATCCTGCCAGGCCCTGGCCTCTTCGCCGTCGGTCGTCAGCTGGTTGGGCCGGTAGCCGATCTTGCCCGGCGTGCGCGGGCCGACCTTCTTGAAGAGCCGCTTCAGGCCGCTCGCGGGCTCGGGCAGCTCGAACCTGGGGACGTGCAGGGGCGCCGCGAGCACGAGCGCAGCCAGCCCCGGGCGCTCGATCGCGAACGCGAGCGCGTACAGGGCGCCCAGCCCCTGGCCGACGAGGACCTTGGGCGCGTCGGGCAGGCGGTAGGCGAGGTGGTCCTGCACGTCGGTGAGGTCGCGCACGACCTCCTTGATCCCGGCGCTGTGACCGCGCTCGCCCTCCGAGCCGCCGTGGCCGCGCATGTCGGGCAGCGCGACCGCCCATCCGGCGTGCGCGAGCTTGCGCGCGAAGGTCCGGTAGCGCCGGCTGTGGTCGCCGGCGTCGTGCACGACCGTCACCGTGCCGCGCGGCTCGCCGCGCGCAGCGAGCTCGAGGACCTGCAGCAGGAACAGGCCCGCCATCGACTTGTGGCTCTGGCCCTCGCCCTGCTCTCCGGTCTCGGTCGACTCGCGCAGCTCGAGGTTGGTCAGCGTGAACTCGTCTTCCATCGCTGCACGGGATCAATGGATCAATGGATCAATGGATCAACGGATCAACGGATCAACGGATCAATGGATCAAGGCGCAACATACGTTCCGCCGTTCTGCTCGGCGAGGCTGCGGAGCAGGTAGGCGTTGTGCGCGCCCGAGAGGCCGATCGTGTGCAGGACGATGCCCGCCGTGCGGTTCGTCTCCCGCACGTAGGACAGGATCTCGTCGGAGTCGACCGTGACACCCACCGACGCGTTCCCGTCGGACAGGAGGAAGATCGTGTCGATCTCGGGGTCCACCCACTCGTCGGCCCCGGTGGCCCCCGCGACCTCGAGCGCGACGGCCAGGGCGCCGTAGATGTTCGTGCCGCCGACGGCCGAGAGCGTCTCGATGTACGAGAGAGCTGCCGCGCGCGACTCGGCGTTCATCTCGACGGTCGTGCTCTTGCCGCGCCGGCCCGCGTCGTACTTGTCGCCCACGTCGTACTCCTCGAGCTCGTCGTTCCAGAGCCAGACGTCGCTGGCGTAGAGCACGAGGTTGAACCGCGCGCCGTCCTCCAGGCCTCCGAGGGCGGTCACGAGGTTGCGCTTGGCGGCCGCGAGGCGCGAGATCTCGCCCTCGCCGGGCATGTCCGGCCGGTTCGGATCGTCGTCGGGGCTGCGCGGCGTCATCGTGAAGTTCATCGAGCCCGAGAGGTCCAGGACGAAGAGCACCCGCTGGCTCTCGGTCGTGATGCCGAAGAAGGTCACGCCGACCTTGTGCTTGGCATCCTCCGCACTCGCCTCGACCGCGGCGAGAGGCGGCACCTCGAAGTCGGCGCCGTTCGCGCGCCACCATTGCCGCCACAGCTCGACGTTCGTGCGGAAGTCCTGGGCCGTGAGCGACACCAGCGCGTTGCGGATGTCGGTCCGCAGCCGGCCCTCGGCCGTCTCGAGGCGCTCGATCAGCGCCGGGATGCCCGCCTTCGAGCGCAGCGTGGCGAGCGCGTCCGCCGCGGCGCGCTCGACGTGCCAGCTCTCGTGCTCGAGGTAGCTCTCGATGATCAGCGCGTCGAGCCCTTCGTCGCCGAGCGTCGCGAGGTCGCCGAGCAGCGCCGCGATGACCGCCGGCTCGCGCTCCCGCGCCAGGAGCTCCCGCAGGCTCGCCTTGACGTCCTCCGCTGGGACCTCCGAAAGGATCTCGAGGGTGCGCTGGCGCACGCTCGTGCGCGACTTCTTCAGCGACCGCTCGAGGGCCTGTACGGAGCGGCGCTGCACGTCGGCCGGCTCGCGCGCCAGGGCGCGCGCCGCCGCCTCGACGCAGGCGTCGCTCAGGTAGGCGGCGAAGGTCACCTGCCGCCGCATGTCCGCGACGCCGCGCTTCTCGCGCTCGTACTGCGCCATCGTCGCCTGCGCGGCGCGGTCGATCCGGCCACCGCTGGCCTCCATGTCGCGCTGCAAGCGGTGCTCGAGCTCGCGCAGCTCGTGCTCGAGCCCGGGCAGCTCGCGGTCGAGGCGCATGCGCTCGAGCGCGACTTCGGCCATCAGCTTCTGCAGACCGACGGCCGTGCCCTCCGAGCCCACCCAGCCCAGCAGCTCGACCGCCGCCAGGCGCACGCCCGGTTCGGGGTTCTTCTCCGCGTCCTGCCAGATGCCCTTCTCGGCGGCGCGCATCTTCGCCGTGCCCAGCCCGCCCAGCAGCTCCGCCGTCCCGGCCGCGAGCGCCGCGCACCAGGGCGCGCTCGAACCCACGTCGTCGCGCAGCTTGGCGAGCTCCTTCTCGAGCTCCTCGATGGCCTCGCGGTGCGCGGGGACCGCGCGCCGCAGGCTCTCGTCGGCCTCGGCGCGCGCGGTCACGCTGAGGAGCATGCGCCGCCGGTGTTCGAGGGCGTACTCCACGCGGAACGCCTCGTCGCGCGCTTCTCGCAGGCGCGCCGTCGCGCGCGCGTACTCGGCCGTCAGCGCGGGCGTCGCTCCGGCATCGCCGGAGGCGACCAGCGCGGCCAGAGCGAGCTTCCTCTCCTCCAGGTCGCCGCGCCGGGCCACCTCCTGGAGGCGCGCGATAGCCTCGGCGAGCTCGTCGGCCGCGCGAGCCCCGACCCGCGGCGTCGCCGCGCGGGCGGCGCCGGCCGGGGGCGCGAGCAAGGGGAGCGCGAGAACCAGCTCGATCATGGTCGGCGAAGGGCCGGACATCCTACCTCTATGGGGTCGGCGAGCTCCGGGTTAGGATGTGCCGGGACGCGAGAGGCCCGGGCGGCCGCTCCACGTGGCTCGTCGCGAGCCGGCGTGGGGAGGAAAGTCCGGACTCCTCGGGTCAGGGTGGTTGCCAACGGCAACCGGCCGCGAGGCCAGGGAAAGTGCCACAGAGAGCAGACCGCCGTCCGGCGCACCTGGTGTGCCTGGGCGGTAAGGGTGAAAGGGTGCGGTAAGAGCGCACCGCGGTCCTGGTGACAGGGCTGGCAGGGCAAACCCCACCCGGAGAAAGGCCAAATAGGGAGGGCCCGGCGACGACCCGCGCCAATGCCTTCCGGGTAGGCCGTTCGAGGCCGAGGGCGACCTCGGCCCCAGAGAAATGGTCGCCCCCCCTCGACGATCGAGGGGGACAGAATCCGGCTTACGAGGCCTCTCGCGTCCCATCCCGGCCGCGCTCGGACACGGGTCTTGCAAACCTCGAGCCCGGCTCTCTCCACAGGTCTTCCAGGAGTTTTCCACAACATGTTGTGTCCCGGGATCGGGACTACCCAGGATCTTGACAGGATCCGGATCCTCGCTTAACCTCGCCGCCGTTCAGTCCCCGCGCCGCGGGCCCTGGAAGCGGCCCCTGCCACGCCCTATTAGTTGGCGATCACCGCCTGATGGAGTTCGTCTACGTCGTCCCGCGCGACACGCTCTTTCCGGAATACTACCCCCACGGGGTCGAGTTCTTTGGGAAGGCGCTGTCGGAAGCCACCCTCCAGGGCCGCATCTCGGAGGGCGGGTTCTTCGTGGAGCGATCGTACGCCGAGATCGCTCCAACCCTGAAACAGGTCATTCCCTATTCGATCGTCGTGCGCGACTCGCAGGTGTTCCTGCTCAAGCGCACGCGGGCTGGGGGGGAAAAGCGCCTGCACGACAAGCTTTCGATCGGAGTTGGTGGCCACATCAACCCCGTCGACCTCGGTGAGACGAGCGCGCCTCACGGCCGGAGTCGCAATCCGATCCCGGCCGCCACGCGTAGAGAACTCGAGGAGGAGTTGAAGATCGGCCCGGAAGCCCTCGTCCGGACGGTGGGAATCCTCAACGACGACTCCAATCCCGTGGGAGCCGTGCACGTAGGCCTAGTCCAAATCCTCACGGTGCAAGGTGCCGTGGAGGTACGAGAAACGGACCAGCTCCAAGGACGCTTCGCCGATCCGGCGGAGCTGCGCGGCCTTCTGAAGGGCGGCGCGGACTTCGAGAGCTGGTCTGGCCTGCTCATCCCGCACCTAGATCAACTCCTTTCCCAAGCTGTCGCCCTCGCGGCTCTGTAGCCGTGGGGACGCCACGAGATCCATGAGCAACCCGAAGAAACCGCGCCAGATGATACCGGAAAAGATCTACGACACCCTGCTGGGTGCGCGAACGGCGACCGAAGTGACCGTCCACTTCAAGGACGGCCGAATGATCCACGGTGCCCTGATCTTCAACCCGTTCAAGGGGACGGGACGGATCATCAACATCGATCAGGAACTGAGCGTCGACTTCGCCGTCGACGACATCCGCGATCTGAGGCTCGCCTGAGAACGGGCCGATGGAACAAGGCGCGCGCCCTGCCAGGTGGCGGGGCGCGCGCGTTTTGTTCCGCGCGTCCTCACGGGTACGGCGTCATCTCCGGCTCCAGCTCCACGTGCACCGCGTCGGCGATGCGGTTGATGTAGTTGAAGTAGCCGACGACCTGGATGGCGTCGTGGATCGCGAGGTCGTCGAGACCGACCTCGCGCAGGGCCGCGACGTCGGTCTCGGTCATCGCCGCCGGCTGCAAAGTCAGCTTCTCGGCGTACGCGCAAAGGGCGCGGTCAGCGGCCGCGAGGTCCGCACGACGCCAGTCGCTCGAGAGCGCCTGGACGAGCGCTTCCGCCTCGCCGTCCCCTAGATCGCGGAGCTCCGACCGGAGGTCCCAGGCGTGGGCCAGGATTCAGTAGTGGCACGCGTTCGTCCGGCTCACCACCACGGCGAGCATCTCGCGCTGGCGCCGGGCGAGGCCCGCGCGCGCGAACATCACGCGCCGGTACAGCTCCATCGACGCGCGCAGGATCGGCGGCGCGAGGCTCATCGTCTTGACGATCCCGAAGACGCGGCCCGCGCGCGCCACGGCGGCGTCGTACTCGCGCTTCAGCTCGCCTCCGGCCTCGTCCTCGGACACGGTGCGGATCCAGGGCATGCGGTGTGACGGTACCGAGCCCGGGCGATCTCCACCACTTCCTCGATTCCCAGGAGCTCGCTGGTCGCCCGGGCTCGGTACCGTCACCGCCGCCGCAGGTTCGTGACCCACGCCCCGAGGGCCTGCGAGTGCAGGCGCTTGATCACGGCCAGGGTCTCGCACTCGCGCGCGCGTTCGACGTCGCCGATGCGCGCGAGGAAGAGCCCGTAGTCGGCGTACCAGCGCCCCACGGTCTCCTCGGCGTTCTGACAGAGGCGCAGCACCAGGCGCGCGCCGAGCACGCGGCTGGACAGCGCGAGGACGCGGGCCAGGGCGCGGCGGCGCAGGCTCGTGCGGCGCGGACGGCCGCCCATGCCACGCATGAGCTCCTGGAGCTGGCGCACCGACTCGGCTCCTTCCTGGTTGAGGCGGCGCAAGAGCGCGCGCAGCTCCGGGTCGCGGGTCAGCCGCCCGAGGTGGTCGTAGATCGAGCGCGCGCCGATCTCGGACAGGAGCGTCAGGTGCATGTCCTTGAGGAGCGAGGAGTAGGCGCGCTCGAGACCGGGCGGCGGAGTCCAGGGGGCCATGCGGATCTCAGGGATGCCGCAGGGCGGCCTCGATCGCGCGCCGTTCGAAGGAGCTCGCTCTCGCGTCGTGGCGCGCCGCGAGCGCGCTCCGACCGCCCTGGACGTCGGCGCTCGCGAGCGCCGCGACGGCGGCGAGACGCACGCTCGGGAGCGAGCTGTCGAGCATCCGCTCCAGCGCGACCCGGACTGCGGCGCCGCGCGGGCCGCGGGCGAGGCTGCGCGCCGCCTCGACCCGCACGCAGCCCGGCGCCTGCTCGTCGACCGCCCAGCGCACCAGCTCGCGGTCGACCTCGTCGCCCGTGTAGCCGCCCAGCTCGGCGACGAGCGGACCGACGAGCTCGGGCGGACCGCCGCGCTGCAGCGCGTCGAGAAGGTGCCGGGCGCCGTCCTCGGAGTCGGTTGCCGCGAGCACCCCGATGGCCGCGGCCTGCGCCTCCGGCGGCGGCCCCTGGGCGAGGACCCGGGCCGCGACGCCGCGCGACGCGCGCGCGTCGAGGCGGGCGAGGCTCGAGAGGGCGCGCACCCGGACGCGCGGGTCGGGGTCGGCGAGCGCGGCGCGCGCGAGCGCGTCCTGCGCCGCCGCGCCGCCCAAGCGCCGCAGTGCGAGCGCGGCGAGCGCGCGCACCTCCGGCGAGGGGTCGCGCGCCAGCCGCTCGCCGGCGAGGCCGCGCGCGATGTCCAGGCGCGCCTCTCCTTCCTCGGCGTCGAGCGCGCCCCGGACGATCGCGTCGAGCGCGACCGCGCGCCCCTCGAAATCGAGCGCCTTGGCCGCGATCCAGGACCACTCGCCGATCGATTTGCGCTCGTCCACGCGCGCCGGGATCCGCCGCCCGGGGTCGAAGCGCACCCAGCGCGGCGGCTCGCGGGCCGGGATCGAGAAGACCTCGCGCCGCTTCTCGATGGAGACGCGGTGGGTGGAGAGGCCGCCCGCGCCCAGCACCTCGACCTCGGCCGGGGTCGCGTACGCGCGTGGAGCTACCCCGGCCATGGCGTGCACCTGGTTGACCGCCAGCAGGACGCGCCCCGCCGCGCGCTCGAAGCGCCAGTGCACCTCGAAGCGCGGCTCCGGCGCCCCGCTCCACCAGCCCGCGAAGAGCTCGGCGAGGTCGGGGCCGGCCGCGCGACCTGCGCCCATGGCCCGCTCCATCGCGCGGTGCAGCGCGCGCTCGGTGCGCCCGCTCCGGCGGTCGGCGGCGAGCAGGCGTACCCCGCGCCAGAAGGCGTCGTCGCCGACCCACGCGCGCAGGTGCTCGATGCGCAGGGCCCCCAGGTCTCCGGCGTCCCCGGCGACTCCGGGGTCGCCGGCGAGGGCCGCCGGCCGTCCCGCCTCGACGTCGCGGGCGCGAGCCGCGTAGGCGCGCTCGCGCCGGAGCGTCTGCTCGCCCGGGTCGGCGGGCGGGTCGAGCGCGACGAGCCCGACGTGCGCGGCGAGACCGTCGACGATCCAGCGCTCGGAGGGTGCTGGCGCGAGGCCCGCGAACCACGCGCGGGCGAGCTCGCACGCGAGCTCGACCCGGGCCGCGTCCGTGCCGGCGAGGACGCCCGTGTCGAAGAGGCTCAGCGACGCGCCGCCCCCGGCGAAGGGGTAGCCCTCGACGAACGCCAGCGTGCGCTGGAGGAACGGCGCGGGTCGCCCGAGGACGCGCGTCAGCGCCGCCAGCGCCGCGCGCGTGCGCTCCGCCACCGCCTCGAGCCGCGGCGCGTCGTCGAGGGGCGCCAGCCACTCCAGCTCGACGCCCTCCCACAGCTCGCGCCGCTGCGCCAGCTCGCCGGCGACGAACCCGATCCGCTCGGGGGCGAGCGGCCACACGCTGCGCCAGAGCTCCCAGCGGTCCGTCCAGCTCGCGCCGGCGTCGATGCGCTGACCCGTCGCGCCGACCTTCCAGGTGCCGGGGACGCGGATCTCGAGCTCGCACGTCGCGCGGTCGCCGGCGATCGAGGGGAACCAGGCGCGCGGGCTGCCGCTGCCGAGCGTGTACGCGTAGCGCACCTCGCCCGGGCCGCCCACGAACCACACGCCGTCCGGCGGTGCGCCGGCGAAGTCGATCACGACTTCGCCGCTCGAGCCGTGCTCCAAGGGCTCGGGCAGCTCCACGACCAGCCGGTCGCCGTCGCGCGCGACCGCGCACGCGCGCCCGTCCGCGTCGGTCGCGCCGGAGACCTCGAAGCCGGCGAGGTCGAGCGGGACGGCCCGCAGGTCGTCCTGCGTCGCCAGGAACCGAACCCGGCAGCGGCCGTTCAGACGGCCCTCGCGCGGGAGGAGCTCGAGCTCGAGGGCGTAGTGCTCGACGTCGGCCCCGCTCGTCGCGCCGGCCGCGCCGGCACGCCGGGCCTCCGCGGGCGTCCCGTCGGGAGCGCCGAGCCCGAGCCGGGCCGCCTCGCCGCCCGCGCTCGTGCGGCACGCGGCCAGGAGCAGCGGCAGGGCGAGGGTCGAGGCGCGCGGTCGCATCGAGTGGTGCGGCTCGCCGGAGCGAGGCCGGGCATCGTAGCAACTGCGCCGGGGGTCCTCCCCGCGCCGCGCTCCCCCTCCGGCTCTTTGTGCCGCCGCGGCCGCTCTGCGACACTCGACGCGTGGACTTCCTGCTCGAGTGCATCGGCTTCCCGCCGGGACAGGACGAGAGCGAGCTCGTCGCGCGCGTGCTCGCGGAGGGCGAGTCGGTGCCGCTGCGCGGCGCTCCCGAGGACCACCGCCGCCTCGCGCTCGGCGGAGGGCTCGAGCTGCGCCTCGACCGCGAGCCCGGTCAGGACTTCTGGACGCTCTTGCCGCACTGCGAGGTCCCCTACCGGCTGCGAGTGGCCGTGGAGAGCGTCCGTTCCGTGCCCGACTCGCCCTTCGACGCGCTGCTCGCGGGCTGGGCCGCGCCGCCGCTGCCCGCCGACCGCTTCGAGCGCGATGGCGGCCCCGGCGCGTACCCGCTGACCTGCTGGCTGACCGATGCGCGGCGGCTGCCGCGGCGGATCCGGCGCGGACACGTGCTCGCGGTGAGCATCGCGGGCTTCGCGCTCGACGTGACCTACGTGGGTCCGAACTCGGGCGTCGCGGACGCCGCGTACCTGGCGCTGCCGCACGGATTCTCGGTGAAGCCCCTCGAGGACCCGCGCAGCCCCGGCGGGTGCGCCGACGTCTCGGCGCGCATCAAGGAGATCCTCTACCTGCGCAACGCCCTCACCCAGCGCCCCGTCGAGCTCCTCGTCACCGACGCGCCCGAGCGCCCGATGCTGCTCTTCGTGAGCCCCTGGCAGCTGGGCGAGGACGGCCTCCCGGCGCCGCGGCCCGGGTGGCGCGTCGAGGGGACGTTCCTGTTCAGCGGGCGCCTTGCCGGCGGCATCGGCAGCCCGAAGCGCCGCGCTCCGGCGTTCGGTTAGCCGGGAAGCGCAGCACCGGCTACTCCTCGACGAAGCGCACCCCGTCGGCGACGCGCAGCGCCGTCTCGGCCTTCACGCCCGCCCAGGAGGTGAAGAGCACCTCGTCGGGACGATCGCCGAGAGCGATGCGCGTGCCGCTGGCCCCGTCCCCCGCGAGCGCGGCGATGCTCGCGCGGATCCCCGCCTCGACGGCGGACAGCGCGGCGTGGAACTCGGCCGCGTCGCGCGGATCGTCCCAGAGGAACGACGCGTGCAGCACGCTGGCGCCGCCGCTCGCGAGCAGCACGTAGCGGTCTCCGCCCCAGCCCGCGGCCGCCTCGCACGTGAGCGGCTCGCGCACGAGGTCCTGCGGCGAGGTGCAGCGCAGCCCGTCGCGCTCCTCGAAGGGCTCGACGAGGATCCCGACGAACAGCTCGCCGAGCGTGTCCTCCTCGAGGGCGCGCCAGTCCGCGGGCAGCCCGCCGGTGTCGGCGCACAACCTGCGCGGCTCGTCGGCGCGGCTGGCCTTCCAGTACTTGACCGGATGCAGGAGCTGCTCGGTCGAGGCGGGCGGCGACTCGAACGCGCGGTCGATGTCCGCGTTGCTCGCCCCCTGGAGCATGAGGCTGGGGACGTTCGTGCGGCGCAGGAACGCGTGCCCGCGCAGGTAGGCCGCGAGGATCGGCCGCCACACGAAGGGCGGCGCGCCGTGCAGGGACGGGCTCAAGAGGAGCGCGTCGACGGGGGCGGTGTCGTCCGCGGCCGCGCGCGCGTGGCGCTCCTGCCACGCGCGGGCGATCGCGAACGTGCTGCCGCGCACGATGGCCTGGAAGGCGAACAGCGCGTCGCGGTCGCGCGCGGCGCCGCGGCGCAGCGCGGCGAGGTCGTGGTGCTGGTCGTCGAGGGCCTGCGTGAGCTGGCGCACCATCTCCAGCCGCGCGCGCCCGCTGTCCTGCGCGTCGAGCAGGAAGAAGCTCCCGCCGCCCTCCTGGTAGACGGCGCTCGGGGCATCGAGATCGGCGTGGACGTCCGCCGCGAGCCGCCGCAGGTCGACGTCGGCCGCCAGCATGCCGAACATCTTGGCGGCGCGGCCGTCGCCGAACGCCCCGAGCAGGCCGGAGTCGGCGTCGCGCTCGCGCGCGAGGCGCGCCAGCGTGCCGCGGTCCGCGAAGAGCACGTCGACCGCTTCGCGAAAGCGCCGGCCGCGGATCTCCTCGACCTCTTGCGCGAGCGTGTCGACCAGGCTCTGCAGCTCCTCGGGGTTCCACTGCTGAACGGCGCGGTGGCCGCCCTGCGCGATCGTCGTCGATGCGGCGGCGAGCGCCGCGTCCGATGCGCCCGAGAGCGCGGCGACGGGCGCGCCCGCGAGCGCGACGAGCGGCAGGGCCGCGCGCCGAGAGCACAGCGCCAAGAGTCCGGGCTGGCATCCCATGAGACGTCTCCTCTGGCCCCACGCTCTGCTATCTCGGGTCGCGAGGCGGGTCACCGACGGTCCGGAAAACGATGTGTGGGCGGGTCGCGGGCGATTTGCAAGGGGTCGGAAGCGTATGGCAACATCCGCGCCCCCGGCAGCCGCGGCCCAGAAGAAAGCGCCCATGCGGATCCCCCTCGCCCCCAGCGCCCTCGTCCTCGCCGTCCTGCTCTCCACGCCTGCCCAGGCCGCCGCTGCGAGCGCGCCCCCACAGGGTGCGGAGGAGCGCTCGTTCCAGGAGAGCGTCGACGCCGCGATGGGGCGCGTCAACTATTTCATCAGCGGCGGCGACGACCCGCTGACAGACGTCGTCGAGAACCGGATCGGCTTCTTCTACAGGGTCTCGCTCTTCGGCCTGCGCAGGCCGGCGAGCGACGGCCAGCCGGGGGCGCCCATCGAGGTGCCCCTGCTGGTTTTTTGGCTCGTCCTCGGCGCGCTGTTCTTCACGCTGCACTTCGGGTTCGTCCAGTTCCGCGCCTTCGGTCACGCCATCAAGGTGACGATGGGCAAGTACTCGAACCCCGGAGACGCGGGCGAGGTCAGCCACTTCCAGGCGCTGACGACCGCGCTCTCGGCGACCGTCGGCCTGGGGAACATCGCGGGGGTGGCGATCGCCGTCGCCACGGGCGGCCCCGGCGCGACCTTCTGGATGATCATGGCGGGCCTCTTCGGGATGGCCTCCAAGTTCGCCGAGTGCAGCCTGGGACAGATGTACCGCCAGACGCGCCCCGACGGCAGCGTGATGGGCGGGGCGATGTACTACCTGTCGAACGGCCTCAAGGAGAAGGGCCTGGGGCCGCTGGGCATCGTCCTGGCGGTGCTCTTCGCCTTCCTCTGCATGGGCGGGTCGCTCGCCGGGGGCAACGCCTTCCAGGTGCGCCAGTCGCTGGACGCGCTGGCGCTCACGATCCCGTTCTTCGAGGACAACGGCTGGGTCTACGGCCTGGTCATGACCGCCCTCGTGGCGGTGGTCATCCTCGGCGGGCTGCGGCGCATCGCCGCGACCGCCGAGAAGATCGTGCCCGTCATGTGCATCGTGTACGTGCTGGCCTGCCTCTGGATCCTGTTCAAGAACATCGCCCACGTCCCCGTGGCCTTCGGCGAGATCCTCGAGGGGGCGTTCAGCCCTGCGGCCATGTACGGGGGGGCGATCGGCGTGCTCGTCGTGGGCTTCCAGCGCGCGGCGTTCTCGAACGAGGCCGGCATCGGCTCGGCGGCCATCGCGCACTCGGCGGCGCGCACGCCCTACCCGGTGCGCGAGGGCATCGTCGCGCTGCTCGAGCCCTTCATCGACACGGTGGTCGTGTGCACGATGACGGCGCTCGTGATCGTGATCACCGGGGCGTACGACGTGCGGCAGTTTCCGGAGTACGCCCAGTACATCACGAGCAACTCCGGCGCCGCGCTCACCTCCAAGGCCATGCAGGCGCAGATCTCCTGGTTCCCCTACGTCCTCTCGGTCGCCGTCGTGCTGTTCGCCTTCTCGACGATGATCTCGTGGTCCTACTACGGCGAGCGCTGCTGGGCGTGGCTCTTCGGCGACCGCTCGTCGATCGTCTACAAGCTGATCTTCCTCGTCTTCGTCTTCCTGGGCTCGATCATCTCGGCGACCAACGTCCTCGGCTTCGGCGACCTGATGATCCTGGGAATGGCCTTCCCGAACATCCTCGGGGTCGTCATCTTGAGCGGCAAGGTCAAGGCCGCGCTGGGCGACTACATGGCCAAGCTGCGCTCGGGCGAGATCCAACCCCACCGCTAGTGAATGAGACGACGATGGCGAACACCGTGAACGTGGAGAATCGACCCTCGATCGCGCTCGTCGACCTCAGGGCCGAGCGCGAGTTCCTCGGGCGCGCGCTCGAGGACGCCGTCCTCGCCGTCCTCGAGAGCGGGCAGTACATCCTGGGGCCCGAGGTCGAGCGCTTCGAGCGCGACTTCGCGGCGCTGCACGACGCGCCGTACGCCATCGGGGTCGGCAGCGGCACCGACGCCCTCCTGCTCGCGCTGCGCGCGCTCGGCGTCGGGCCCGGGACGGCGGTCCTGACCACGCCCTTCACGTTCTTCTCGTCGGCCGCGGCGATCCCCTGGCTCGGGGGGCGCGTGGTCCTCGCCGACATCGACCCGCGCACGGGGCTGATCGATCCCGAGCGGGCGGCGGAGGCGATGGACGGCGTGAGCTGCATCCTGCCCGTCCACCTCTACGGCCAGCTCGCCGACATGCAGGCGATCCGCGCGCTGGCGGACGCGCACGGCGCGAGCGTGGTCGAGGACGCGGCGCAGGCCCACGGCGCGCGACGCGACGGCCAGGCCGCCGGCGCGCTGGCCGACATCGCGTGCTTCTCCTTCTACCCCACGAAGAATCTCGGGTGCGCCGGCGAGGGCGGGGCCGTCTTGACCCGACGCCAGGACGTGCTGCAGCGCATGCGCCGCCTGCGCGACCACGGCAGCGGGTCGAAGTACCGGCACGTCGAGCTCGGGACGAACTCGCGGCTCGACGCGCTGCAGGCCGCCGTGCTCAGCGCCAAGCTGCCCCACCTCGAGCGCTGGAACGCGCGCCGCCGCGAGCTCGCCCGGCGCTACGATGCGGCCTTCGGCGAGACCGACGCCGTGGTCCCGATCGCGGTCGAGCCGGGGAGCGAGCCGGCGTTCCACCAGTACGCGGTGCGGCTCCCCGCGGCGGAGCGGGATCGGGTGCGCGACGAGCTCCTCGCGGCGGGCATCGCCTCCGCCGTGCACTACCCCGTGCCGGTCCACCTGCAGCCCGCGGCAGCGGAGTGGGGCTACCCCGAGGGCAGCCTGCCGGAGGCCGAGGCCCTGGCGCGCGAGGTCCTGTGCCTGCCGGTCCACCCCTTCCTCGAGGACGGAGAAGTGGACCGGGTGGCCGAAACCTTGCTCCACGTCCTGGGTTAGGAAGCCGCGCGCGGCCCGTGCCGGGCAGAGAATCGGCCCCCGAACGGGGGTTTGTTCCCCCCGAAGGACCGATAAAGGGCCTAGGCTATGCCCAGATCGCCCGGTTCCACGCGCCCTGTCCACATGCGCCTCCGTCCGCTCCTCGCCCTGACCCTGGGGCTCGCCGCCCTCGGTCTGCCCGACGCCGCCGCCAGCCCGGCGCCCGCGTCCTCGCCGGGCTGGACGCAGGGGAGCCGCAAGCAGGGCACGCAGCCCGACGCGGAGAGCACCGACATCCGGGACGCGGTCCCGGCGCGGCCCGCGCCGCGGGCCAGCGGTCCGCCCGCCTGGTGGAAGAAGAGGACGCGCGGCCGCGGCTCCGCCGGACGCCTGCTCGTGCCGGAGAAGCGCGCGGCGGCCGAGCCCGATGCGGCCGACCCGAAGAAGCCCGTCCCCGAAGGGCCGATCCTGGCGAGCGCCAGCCAGCTCGAGACGTATTTCGCCACCGCCGACCACGACGCCAACGGGTGGATCTCGTTTCGCGAAGCGGTCGCCTCGATGGGGATCGGGCGCGAGGCCTTCCGCGTCTACGACCACGACCGCGACGGCCGGCTCGTCCTGAGCGAGTTCCTCTTCCTGCACAACGACAGCGTGACGCGGACCGGGGGGTTCCGGCCGCCCAAGAAGCGCGAGGACGAAGACCGCGCGCGCCGGCGGACCGCCGTGCAGCTGCTCAACGCCTACGATCGCGACCTCGACGATTTCGTCGCCTCCACCGAGCTGCGCCGCATGCTGGAGGACTACCGGCGCACCGACGTGGACGACGAGGTGGTCCTGACGGGCCACGACCGCGACAACGACGGGCGATTGAGCCTCCTCGAGCTCGCGACCCTGAACACCATCCTCTGGCCGCGCACCGAGCAGCTCGCCAGCGACGAGGACCCGGTCGACACGCGGCCGGGCAGCATCGACGAGCTCTTCGGCAAGGTCGTGCGGCGCGACAGCTCGACGCCCTACCCGCCGCTGATCACGGGCCCCGTCCCCCACTTCCGGCGCCTCGACCTCGACAACGACGGCGCGATCTCGGTCGAGGACCTCGAGAACCTGATGCGCCCGATGCAGCTTCGCCTGCGCATCCACGCCCTGATGAATACGCTCGACCTCGACGGGGACGGGGTGCTGAACGAGCAGGAGTTCGAGCGCGCGCTGGTGCCGGGCTAGGCCAGCGGCTTTTCTGGGCGTGTGCCGCGCGGTGGGAGCTGGACGTGCGCGCGCCGCGTCAGGCGTGCAGCACGACGAGTTCCTCGTGCCGCGGCCCCTTGTCCGGATCGGCGACGGAGAACTTCCCCTTGCCCTTGAGGCTCACTCCGGCGGCCGTCCCGTCGAGCCCGAGGACGTAGAACTTGATGTCGAAGCTGGGCAGGCCGTCGTCGCCGACGAGGGCGGGCTGCCACTTCGCGGCGCGCCGGGCCTGGCGCGCAATGCGGCGCAGGACCTCGAGGCCGGCGTCGACGGGCGCGGCGCCCTGGCGCATCAGCTCGACGATCGCGAAGCTGCCGAGCGCGAGGATCGCGGCCTCGCCGCGCCCGGTCGAGCCGGCGCTCCCCGCCTCCATGTCGCAGTAGAGGCCGGCTCCGATGATGGGAGAATCGCCGACGCGGCCGGGGATCTTCCAGGCGAGGCCGGAGGTCGTCGTCGTGCACGCGACCTCGCCGCGCGTCGAGAGCGCCGAGCAGTGGATCGTCCCGGTCGGCCGCCGCGGCCCGAAGAGGTCCGCCTCGGCGACCTTTTCGCCGTCGATCTCGAAGATGCCGCCCTGGCGCGAGTCCTCGGGCTTCGCGGGCGGCGGCAAGCGGTCGTCCTGCTCGCTCATCGTCTCCTTCCAGCGCAGCCACGCCGCGCGCGCCTTGTCGGTCAGGAGCTCGGTGTGCGGGAATCCGTGCTGGCGGGCGAACTCGTAGGCGCCGCGGCCGACGATCATGCAGTGGTCGGTGCGCTCCATGACCAGGCGCGCGACCTCGCAGGGATGGAGGATGTTCTCGATGCACGCCACGGCGCCCGAGTTGTGGGTCGGTCCGTACATGACGGCCGAGTCGAGCTGGACGACGCCGTCCTCGTTGGGCAAGCCCCCCAGACCCACGCTCGAATCGGCGGGGTTCGCCTCCTGCACCTTGACGACCTCGATCGCGACGTCGAGCGGGTCGGCGCCGCCGGCGAGCGCCGCGTAGTGCTCCTTCATCCCCGGCAGCGCGTTCGCCGAGCCCACGAGGGTCGGCCGGTCCCGCGCTCCACCTTCGCGCGGGGGCTGCGAGTCCTGCGCGCTCGCCCGCGCGCCGAGGACGAGTGCCCCGCCGGCGCCGGAGAGCGCCGCGCCGAGGAACGCGCGGCGCGGCAGGGCAGTGGAGAGCGTTCCAGGGTCGTCGCGGTGGTTCTTCATGGCCCCCGGGATACCACAGCGGGGCGAGCCCGTCATCGCCCGGTGCTCACCCGGGCTCGGCGGGACGCATCAGCGCCGCAAGGGGTCGTCGAACGGCAGGCCGAGGGCGAGCGCGCGCAGCCAGAGCTGGGCGTCGACGCACCACTCGCCCCACGCCGCCTCGAGCTCGGCGTCGCCCGCGTCGCGCGCCGCCTGCTGGCGCAGCCGGCGGTCGAGCGAGAGGCTCTCGAGGTAGCGGTCCAGGTCGGCGGGCCGCGGATCCGCGACGGCCAGGGCGGCGGCGAGGAGCGCGACGCTGGTGCGCTCCAGCTCGGCGGGATCGACGTGCTCGATGCGGTCGAGGCTCGTGTGGTAGGCGAAGTCCGTGAAGTGCCAGATCAGCACGGCCGGGATTCCGCGCGCGAGGAAGACGTCGTGATCGCTGCCGCCTTCCCAGGGGTGCTCGGAGCTCTCCCAGCCGCCCGCCGCGCGCCCGACGTCGACCAGCGCCATGCGCGCGACGACCGAGATGCCGCTGCGGTCGAGCTCCGACTCCTCCACCGGCGTGGCGCCCCACGCGGTGTGCTCGTCGGGCGGCAGCGGGCGCAGCGCGCCCGGATCGGGAGCGCGCTCGAGCAGCGCGAGCGCTCCCGTGGCCGCGCGCGAGGCGCCGGTCATGTCGGAGGAGAAGGCGGCGACGATCTCGAGATCGGTATCGTCCAGGAAGACGCGGCTCATGCGGATCTCGTCGCCCCACAGGAAGACGATCGAGCGCGCGGGCCATTCGAGCTGCTCGCGCCAGAGGAGGCCGACGAGCGCGCGCACGGCTTCGAGCTGGCCCGCCACGCCGCTCGCGTTGTCGACAGCGCCGGGCTCCTGGACGTGCGCGGCCAGGGCGACGGCCTGGCCGGGGAGCCCGTCGCCGAGGACCGTCGCGACGAGGGTGCGCAGAACGCGCTCCTCGAGGGCGACGTCCGCGCGCAGGCGCACCTGGGTTCCGCGCGGCGCGCGGCGCAGCCGCTCGAGGGTGCGCGGCGACACGTGCGCGACGGGCAGGGTCCCGCGGCCGGGTGCCGAGCCGTAGTGGATCGCGTCGAGGTGCCGCCGCCGGCCGCTGGGGTCGACGTTGAACTCGGCGAGGTGGCCCGAGAGGACGGCGGCGGCGCCGGCGCTCCGCGCTGCCTCGAGCACGGCGCCGAGCGGGAGGTCGGTGACCAGGACCTCGCCGGCGTCGAGCTCGTCCAGCGCGAACGCGAGGGGCCCCGCGACGTCTGCCTCCGGCGCGCCGGCGGGCAGCATCGTGCGGTCGCGGTCCTCGGGCGCGGAGAAGGCGTGCAGGACTTCCGCGCGTCCACCTGCGACGAGCTCGAGCGACGCGGAGCGCGGGGTCCACGCCGGGCGCCTCAGCGGCGTCTCGAGCACCTCGAGCGCGAGCCGCTCCTCGGTCCCGAAGCCGAGCGCGCGCAGCTCGTCCAGCACGTGGTCGAGCGTCGCCTCGAAGCCCTCGTTCGCGGGCTCGCGGTAGTAGCGGTCGGCGAACGCCGCGGTGCGCATCGCCCGCAGCGGGTCGTAGGCCGCGAGCAGCGCCGCTGCGAACCGGGCGGGGCCGGCCTCGCCCGCCGCGACGACCGGCCCGCGGTGTCCGCCGTCGCCGACGTCGCCCAGCCCGAGGCCGCGCAGGTCCTCGGGCTTGATGCCGGGCGAGCAGCCGATCAGGAAGGCGAGCGCGAGGACGAAGCCTTTCTTGCCCACTCCGGCACCCTCAGAGCGTGAGCAAGAATCCCACGCCGCCTGCGAGCTCAGCCGGACACGCCGTGGCGTCGTTGCGGCTCCTCCGAGCGTTCCTCCGCCAACACGCGTCGTCGCCGCGCCTAGCCACGGCGCGTCCGGCTGGCTCTCGGCTGGCGTGGGATTCTTGCTCACGCTCTCAGTCGAGGTACTTGTCGAGCAGGAGCCCGAGCCGCGTCCGCGCCTCCGCCGTGATGGCGTCCTTGCTCGTCATCAGCGCGTCCTTGAGCGCCTCGCCGCACTTGCACGCGCGCGGTGCCGCTAGCCGCGGAACGGCCTCGCGGATCACGCAGCGCGCGTTCCCCACGTTCGTCGCCATGATCTCCAGCACCGCCTCGACGCTGACGTCGTCGTGGCCGTCGTGCCAGCAGTCGTAGTCGGTCGCCATCGCGAGCGTCGCATAGCAGATCTCGGCCTCGCGCGCGAGCCGAGCCTCCTGCAGGTTGGTCATGCCGATGACGTCGACGCCCCACTGGCGGTAGATGAACGACTCGGCGCGCGTGGAGAACTGCGGCCCCTCCATGTTCAGGTACGTCCCGCCGTCGTGCGCGACGACGCCGACGGCTTCCGCCGCCTCGAGCAGGGCGGTTCGCACCTCGCTGCAGACGGGGTCGGCGAACATCACGTGCGCGACGACGCCCGCGCCGAAGAACGTGTCCGGGCGATGGCGCGTGCGGTCGAAGAACTGGTCGACGACGACGAAGTCGCCGGGAGCGACGTCCTCGCGCATCGAGCCCACCGCGGAGACGGAGAGGATGCGCGTGACGCCGAGCGCCTTCATGCCCCAGATGTTGGCGCGGAAGTTCAGGTCGGAGGGCTGGATGCGGTGTCCGCGCCCGTGGCGCGGCAGGAAGACCATCCGCACGCCATCGAGCATCCCCGTCACGTACGAGCCGCTGGGCGCCCCGAACGGCGTGGAGAGCGCGCGCTCGCCGACCCCCTCGAGCCCCTCGATCTCGTACAGACCGGAGCCGCCGATGACTCCGACCACCAGATCCTCGGTCATGGTGTCCTCATGGGCAGCGGTCCCGCGCTCGGCCGCGAGCGCCTCGTCCCTCGTCATCGGGGGATGCTCGGCCGGGGTACGGCGGGTTGCAAGGGCAGCGACGGAAACCGCGTCAGGTCTGGCCGATCAGGCGCCGGACGACCAGCGTCGCGTAGCTCCCGCGCGGGAGGGCGAAGCGCAGCTTGACGAGCTTGCGCCCGGGGTTGAGCGGATCGGGCTCGGCCGGCCGCACGCGCAGCTCGGCGGGCCTGACGGCGACGGGCCGCGGCTCGCCCTTGAGCGCGAACCCCGGCACGCCGTCGATGCGGAACGAGTGCGGCTCGAGGCGATCGCGCGCGAGGACCTCCGCGAGGATCCGGCGCTGGACCTCGTCCGCCACGTCGTCGAGGCCCGACCCGGGGAGCTGGAAGGCCCCGTTCCAGTCCGGGCGGGGCCGCAGCGCGCCCTTGACGAAGACGAGGCGGCCCTCGACGCCCGAGACGCCGAAGCGCGCGGGCGCCGGCACGCTCTCCTCGATCCACTGCACCACGGCGCGGTTCCACACGTGCGACTGGTAGGCGTACAGGTGGATCAGCCGCGTGCGCGACGCGACGAAGCGGAACGCGCCGCCGAAGTCGGCGGATTCGCGGCGCAGGTGCTCGAAGACCGAGTGGTGGCGCCCGAAGCGGCCGGCGACGTCGCGGCAGGCGCGCCAGTCGCCCCAGTGGCGGTACAGCGCGGACTTGAAGCGCTGCTCCCGCGGCGGGTCGAAATCGGAGACGGCGGTCAAGAGGCGCCGCAGTGCGAGCTCGTGCTGGCCGCGCATGAGCTCGAGCGCGATCCAGCCCTGCTTGTGGCGCAGGTTGCCGAAGCGCTGCTCGTCGAAGTAGTTGGGCAGGCCGTGCTCGCGAACGACGGGCACCGCCGCGCGCAGGCGCTCGATCTCGACCGGACCGAGGTCGCGCACGACGATCTCGAAGAGGTTCCCCTGCGAGTCCGCGCTCGAGATCTCGTGCCGCGCGAAGCCCGCGGGCTCGATCCCGATCTCCGGCCGCTGCAGGCGGACCGAGCGCCCGCGCGGGATGCTCATGAACTGGTGCGTCACGGCCTGGCGGTCCTTGAGGCCCGCCATCGACACCTGGCCGGGGGACACCCCGGCGAGCTCCGCCAGCACCTCGGCGGCCTCGAGCGAGGAGCGCTTGCGCTTGGTGACGCGGTAGACCCGGTGTTCCCCGCGCGGCTCGAGCACGCCCTCGCGGAGCTGCTCGAAGACCTTGAAGTCGACGGGCCGGACCTTGAGCTTCAACGCCGCCCCTCCGCGGGCCGCACCTTCCCGAGCTGCTGGAGGGTGCGCTGCAGGTCCTTGGGCACCGGCGCCTCGACGACGCGCCGGGCTCCGTCGCCGCCGGTGGGAAAGCTCAGCGCGCGCGCGTGGAGCGTCAACCGATCGATCAGCGGCCGCTCCGCCCGTCCGCGCTTGGGCCGGTAGTCGCGCTTGATCTCGGAGAGCAGGAGCGCCTCGCGCCGCCCGTAGAGCGGGTCGACGGCGAGGGGATAGCCGGCGTCCATGAGATGGACGCGGATCTGGTGCGTGCGCCCGGTGCGCGGACGGCAGAGCACCAGCGTGAAGCCGCGGAAGCGCTCGAGGACCTCGACCTCGGTCCGCGAGGGCTTGCCCCCGTTCTTGACGCGCATCCGGCCGCTGCGCCGCGCGTCCGGAGCGAGCGGGGCGTCCAGCACGAGCGGGGCATCCCCTTCGAGCCGCAGCTCGCCTTCGACCAGCGCCCAGTACTCCTTCTCGATGCGCCCCTCGTCGAACGCGCGGCGCAGGCGGCGCTCGACCTCGAGCGTCTTCGCGACGAGCAGCACTCCGCTCGTGTCCTTGTCGATGCGGTGGACCAGACGCGGCCGGAAGTCCAGGGCCTCGGCTCGCGCGTCCCCGGACTCCTCCGCGGCGCGCTCGAGGGCGAGGTGCAGCAGCGCGCCGGAGACGCAGGCCGCTTCGCGGGCCCAGCGCTCGGGCTCGACGGCGAGCCCGCTGGGCTTGTCGACGAGCAGCACCTCGTCGTCCTCGTACAGGATCGGGATCGGCTGCGGAGGGGCGACCGGGGAGATCGGGAGCTCGCTCTCCTCGATGTCGATCACGACCACCTGGTTGCGCCTGAGGCGCTGGGCCGGGTGGGCCGGCATGCCGTCCACGAGGACCCTGCCGGCGTTCACTTGACGCCGCAGGAAGCCCTTGTTCGCGCGCGGCATCATCAGGCACAGGAACTCGTCGAGCTCGATGCCCGCCCGCTCGGCCGGCACCACCAGGTAGTCGCTCACGAATTCGAACCGGCGCCGGAGAGGATCTCCTGCCGCAGGGCCCCAACGAAGGGCAGGTTGCGGTAGCGGCCCGCGTAGTCGAGGCCGTATCCGACGACGAACAGGTTCTCCACCTCGAAGACCCGGAAGTCGGCCTGGAAGTCGACCGACCGGCGCGCCGGCTTGTCGAGGAAGACGCACGTCCGCACGTCCATGGCTCCCCGGCGCATGAGCTCGCCCTGGATCCTGTGCAGGGTCCGCCCGGTGTCGAGGATGTCGTCGATCAAGAGCAGTCGACGGCCCTCGATCTCGTTTCCAGCGGGCAGGAAGTCGACCTGCAGCTCGCTCGCCTCGGTCTCGTTCCCGTAGCTCGAGGCGGCCACGAACGCCAGCTCGAGCGGGATAGGGATGCGGCGGATCAGGTCCGACGCGAAGATGCAAGACCCCTTCAGCACCGAGACGACCGTGAAGTCGCTCCCCTCGTAGGCGCGCGTGACCTCCGCAGCGACGCGGTCGATTCCGTCCAGGATGCACCGCTCGCTGAAAAGGATTCGTTCGATGTCGTCGTTCACGGCGTCTGGGTCGGGCGAACGGAGGGCGTCCCGGGCACGGCCTACGGGCTGGCCCTCGATTCCCCCGATTCAGCGGGGGTCGGTCCCCTTTCCACGGGGAACGACCACTATACCCGGGCCGTGGTGAATGCCACCAGAATCGTTGGGCGGGGCGCGTTTCTTGCCCTCGAAATCGAAAAAACTGCAGGAAAGAAGAGTGTCCCCCGACGCGGCCTACTCGTTTTCGGCTCGACGCCTTGATCACCTCGGGAGCTGTGCTAGATTCGGCTTCGGGCAGCGAATCCGATTGCGCGGGCTCGCTCGTTTCTCCCCGTCTCGTTCCCTGCCCGGCGGGTGACTCTCGGCCCGCGTCGATCGTTCCCCATTACCGGCTGCCACACCCAAGACGATGGCGAAGCGTTCCTACAATCGTCGTTCCGATGACGAGCTCATCGAAGACCTTCAGGACCGGATAAAGAAGATCGAGAACCGCCTGGAGGCCCGACAGCGACCCGACGCACGGATCTTGAAGGAGATCCCCAAGCTGAAGCGGACGCTGGCTCGGTTCGCGCAGCTCTGCATGGACCACCAGCGCAACGACATCTCGAACTCGATCGTCGCGTTCATGGCGACGGTCGAGCACCAGGCCCGGCATGCCCCGGAGACGCAGGCTCGCTCGAGGTCGTCCGCGGGGCAAGAGGTCCGGGCGAGCTAGCGCTACGGCGCGGTCACGTCGACGAGGAAGCGAAAGCCTCCCTGTCCGGGTTGCAGCGACCCATCGGGGCCCACGTGGACCAGGGCTCCCGGGGCGCAGAAGAGCACCCCGCCGCTCGCCAGCGCGAGACCTCGATCGAGCCCCGAGAGCGGCAGGTCGCCGCGCTCGATCTCGAGCTCGCCCTCGAGGCCGTAACGGCGCACCAGGGGCTCGGTGCTGTCCGCGAGCCAGACGCCGCCCGTTCCCCGCCCGCGCAGGACCGGCACGAGGTGCAGCGCACGCAGGAAGGTCGCGACTTCCCACGATGTCTCGAGGTCGTCGTCGAGGAGGAACAGACGCGAGCCGCCGCCGGCCTCGAGCGCCCACCAGGTGCCCGGGTGCGGGCTGGGCGCGAGATCGGTGATCTGGACGCCGAGGAAGCGCTGGGCGAGGAGGCTCCCCGACCCGTCTGCGGGGAAGGCGAGGACCTCGCCCGACTCGGTGCCGACGACCACGCGCGGGCCGCGCCCCGCGACGCACGAGAACCCCAGACCGCTGGCGAGCTCGCGGACCTCCCCCGTCGGTCCGACGCGCAGCGCTCGGTCCTCACGGGCCCCGGCGACGCGCCACTCGACGAGCAGCGCGTCGCCGCCATCGAGCGTCGCGAGATCGACGACCGCTTCGAACGCCGCGCGCGCCAGAGGCGTGCCGCGGTAATCGACCCGGAAGAGGTCGTGCGGGCCGAGCGGGCCGGATTCCCGGGCGCTGAGCACCCAGAGCCCGCCCTGCGCTGGCTCGACCTCGACCGGCGACGCGAGGGCGAAGCGGCGCACTGGGACGAGGTCGCGATCGAGGCCGACGACCTCGTGCGCCCCGCGGTCGCTCACCCAGAAGGCGGGCATGGCCGCCGGCCGCCGTGCGCCGGCGGGCATCGTCTGCAACGTTCCCAGGCCGAACCCGGCCGTCGCGAAGCCCGCCAGGACCAGGACCGATCGCCAGCGCTCCCGCGGTTTCCCTCTCATGGCGCGCGAAGGGACCCGCCCGCGACGTCGCCGGTTGCCTGCGGGCGCGCGAAAAACCGAAAAACTCCGGGGGCTAGCTACAGCGGCAGGAGCGCGCCCTCGAGCGCGAGCAGGCGCCGCTTGAGATCGAGCCCCCCGCCGAAGCCGCAGAGGCCGCCGCGCCCCACGACACGATGGCAGGGGACGACGATCGGGATCGGGTTCGCCCCGTTCGCGGCCCCGACGGCGCGCGAGGCGTTCGGCTTCCCGAGGCGCCTTGCGATCTCGGCGTACGTGCGCGTCGCCCCGAAGGGAATCCGCAGGAGCTCGGCCCACACCGAGCGCTGGAACGGCGTTCCGCGCAGGTCGAGCGAAAGGTCGAGGTCGCGTCGCTCGCCGCGCGCGTAGCCCTCGAGGGCTTGCGTCACGCCGCGCACGGCCTGCGCGTCGTGCGCCACCTGCGCACCGTCCGCGTGCCGCCGGCGCCACGCGTCGAGGTCCGCCTCGGCGCGCGCTGCGTCCAGGTGCACGAAGGCGAGGCCGCGCCCGGTCGTCGCGACGAGGAAGCGCCCGAGTTCGGTCTCGGCCCAGCCCGCGAAGAGCTTCTCGCTCATGGGCCGTCCGCCGTCTCGGCGGCTTCCCAGCGCTCGGCGACGGCGGGCCGGAACGAATCGCCGCGCGCCGCGCGCAGGCGCGCCTTGCGATAGCTGCTCCAGACCACGATCGCGAAGCCCCCCGGAACGACGAGGAAGACCATCGTCAGCATGAAGTAGATGCTGATCGCGAAGCCGCGCGCCAGGTTGCCGTTCCCGGAGGCGACCGCCCCCTTGCAGCTGTCTCACCCGAAGCCGGACGGGGCGAGCCAGGCGAGGGCGAGGAGCGCGAGGGCGGGGACGACTAGGCGGCGCAAGGACATGGCTACTTGGACGGGTGCCAATGGTACAGCACCAGGTACACGAGGACCCCCGTCACGGAGACGTACATCCAGATCGGCAGGGTCCAGCGGGCCAGGCGGCGGTGCTGCTCCCAGCGCTCCTTGTGCGCGAGCCAGAGCGTCTGCAGCACCAGCGGGAGGTTCGCCACGGCGAGGATGGTGTGGCTCGCGAGGAGCGCGAGGTAGGCGCCGCGCGCCGCTCCCGTGCCGTGGAAGCGCGTCGGCCCCGAGACGACGACCAGGTGGTAATAGAGGTAGCAGGCGAGGAAGGCCGCGCTCACCACGAAGGCGCTGCGCATCAGCGCCGCGTGCAGGCGGCGCCGGCCGCGGCGGATCGCCAGCCAGCCGGAGAGGAGCAGCACGGCCGCCAGCCCGTTCAGAGCGGCGTTGACCCGCGGCAGCGCCGAGCGCGGCTTCGCCGGGCGCCCGTCGAGGTGCCGCACGCGTCGGAGGAGGCGCGCGAAGCTCGTCTCGACCTCGGCGGGCGAGAGGCCGGCCTCGCCCAGCGCCTCCTCGCCCCCGCAGGGGTAGACGCCGGCGATGCGCCCCTCGGGATCGACGGCGACCAGGCGCGTCGCGTGGCTGATCTCGAGGCGCTCGGCGAGCCGCCCGGTGGCGCCCCCCGCCTCCACCGGCCCTTCGGGCTTCGACACGGACAGCATCAGGCCCGCGCGGATGAGCTCGTGCAGCTCGCGCTCCTCGCCGGTGACGAAGAGCCAGCGGCCCTCGTCCGCGGTGAAGCTCCTCGCGTACTCGGCGAGGACCGCGGGCGTGTCGCGCTCGGGGTCGACGGTGAAGGACACGATGCGCACGTCGGTGTCCGCGAGCTCGTCGTACAGGTAGCGCCGGATGTCGGCGTTGAGCCGCGGGCAGGGCCCCGCGCACGACGTGAAGAAGAGCGACGCGATCCACGGCTCGCCCAGGAGGCCCTCGCGCGCGAGGGTCGCGCCCGTCTGCGTCCGGAACTCGAAGTCGGGGACCTCCTGGAAGCGCCGCGGATCCCCGGCGTCGAGCTCGAGCTCGACGCCCGCAGCGGGCCCGGGGGGACGGCAGGCGCCGAGGGCGAGGAGAAGGGCCGCTGAGGAACGCCGCAGACCGGGGGACACTAATGCCCCGAGCTCGCGCCGCCGAGCTCGCGGCCCTCGCGGTCGAAGCGCCGGCCGTCGGCCGCGACGAACCAGGCGCCGTCTTCGAGCGGGTCCACGGGCATGGCGACGACGACCGTCGCGCCGTCCTCGTCCTTCTCCATCAGGTTCCCGTCGGGCCCGACGAAGCGGTGCTGGAACTTCGGGTCCCCGGTGCTCATGCCGACGCTCACGACCGTCCCCTGGACGGGATCGTACTGGTCGCCCACCGGACGGATGAGGTCGCCGTTGTGCGCGACGTCGGGCATGATCGCGAACACGACGATCGCGACCATGACGGGCGTGGGCGCGATGAGCGCCTTGCACACCCAGCCCTCGAACTTCATGTGCATGAAGTACATGAAGATCAGCAGGCCTTTCCAGAACGCGAAGATCAAGAGGCCGCCCCAGAGCAGCGCCTTCTGCTCGTAGGGCATGAACTTGCCCCACGCGACCTCGGCCATCGTCAGGACGAAGAGTGTGACGAAGATCTTCTGCGGGTTGAAGTGCGCGTGGTCGGACATCGTGGGCTCCCGAGGAGCTACATGAGGTAGACGAGGGTGAACAGGAGCACCCAGACGAGGTCGACGAAGTGCCAGTACAGGCCACCGAGCTCGATGCGCAGGTAGTTCTCGGCCGTGTACTTGCCGCGCAAGGCGCCGACCCAGAGGACGAGGAGCCAGATGACGCCGACCACCACGTGCAGGCCGTGGAAGCCGGTCATGGCATAGAAGGTCGACCAGAAGAGGTCCTGGTTGGGCGTCGAGCCGTGGGCGACGAGCTGGAAGTACTCGAAGACCTGGATGCCGACGAAGAAGGAGCCGAGCAGGATCGAGAGCCCCAGCCAGCGCACGAGCCCGCCCTTGTCACCGCTCTGGATCGCGTGCAGCGCGCGCACGACCGTCCAGGAGCTGATGATCAGCACGAAGGTGTTGAACGCCGTGATGTCGACCGCCAGGCGGTTCGCAGGGTTGGGCCAGTGCTCCGCCCCCATGCGGATGACGAGGTACGTTCCGATCAGCCCCGTGAAGAACATGACCTCGGTGGCCAGGAACAGCCAGATCGCGAACTTACCGCGGTCGACGGGCGGCCCGCTGTCGTAGTCGAAGACCGCGTGGTGGTGCCCCGGGGCGTCGACGGCCGGGTCGTAGGTGGCGACGGCTTCACTCATGGTGGATCAGGCGCTCCACATGCCCGTGGAGGCGAGGTCGAACAGGATGGAGGCGAAGAAGAGCGGCAGGTAAGCGAGCGAGACGAGCACGAGGGCGCGCGCCGTGCGGCGCTCCTCGCGCAGCGCGAAGGCCAGCGACGCGGCGAGATACGCGAGCCCGCACACGAGCGCGCCCGCGGCGTACGGCGCGTGCGCCATGCCCGCCAGGAGCGGCAGCAGCGAGACGGGCACGAGGGCGAGGCCGTAGAGCAAGGCCTGGCTCCCCGCGACGCCGCGCGCACCCGGCAGGGCGGGCAACATCTGGTGCCCGGCGCGCGCGTAGTCCTCGCGGTACAGCCACGCGATCGCCATGAAGTGCGGGAACTGCCAGGCGAAGAGCACGCCGAAGAGGACCCAGGCCCAGGGCCCGGTCTCGCCCGCGAGCGCGACGTAGCCCAGGAGCGGCGGCGCGGCCCCCGGGAGCGCGCCGACGACGGTGTTCAGCGTGCTGACGCGCTTCATCGGCGTGTACACGGCGACGTAGGTCACGAGCGTCGCGACGGCGAGCAGCGCGCTGAGCAGGTTGAAGCCCAGGGCGAGCCCGAGCGTGCCGAGCGCGCCGAGCGCGGAGCCGGCGAGCAGGGCGTCGCGCGGCTGGATGCGGCCGGTCACGAGCGGGCGGGCGCGCGTGCGCTCCATCAAGGCGTCGGTCTCGCGCTCGAGGACCTGGTTGAAGATGCTCGCTGCCGCGGCGACGGCGGTGATGCAGAGCGCAGCCGCGAGCATGCTCGCGGTCTCGGCGGCGTGCGGCCGCGCCAGGAGCGCGCCCAGGCACGCGACGAGGAACACCATCGCGCCGACGCGCGGGCGCACGAGCACCAGCCACTCCGCGGCGAGCGAGCGCTCGGCGGCGGCCGCGAGGGCGGCGTTCGGCTTCACGCGGCCACCTCGAGGTGCGGCGCGAGCGCGGGCGCGGCCTCGCCGCGCGAGCGCAGCAGCCGGTGCGCGAGGAGCCAGGTCCCGGAGCAGCTCCCGAGGAGCAGAGCACCGACCGCCACGTGGGCCGTCGCGCCGAGCGCCTCGCCGATCGAGACGGCGCCCTGGAAGCCGCCGCTCCACAGGTAGATCGCCGCCGTCGACGCGATGCCCAGCGCGATCTGCAGACCGAGCACTCCGATGAGGAAGCCCCGGGCGCGGCCCAGCGTGCGGCGCGCGCCGCTCCCGTCCGCGAGCGCGCGCGCGGCGAGGTCGAGCTGGTGCGCGAGCGCCACGATCGCCCCGACGACGCCGAGCGCGAGCAGCACGTGCAGCCCGAGCGCCAGCGGAAGCCCCGAGTGCCGCAGCCAGGCCCCGAGGGCGACCTGCAGGTACACGAGCGCCGTCGCGGCGCGCGCCGCGCGGCGCAGATCGGGAGCTGCGGAGGACTCGATCGGGGGCGCGGCGTCCGTCCATGCGCGCGAGGTCACGACGCCCAGGGCGAACACCAGCGCGTAGACGACCTGCGCGAACGCGCCGTGCAGGAACGCCAGGCCCTCGTGGTTCGCGAGCACGCGCGAGCCGCCCAGGAGCCCCTGCAGCACGACGCCGAGGTGCGCGGCGAGCGCGAGCCGCACGAGGGGCGGCGCGCCGCCGGTCACCGCGGCCTTCGTGAAGAGCGCGGTGGTCAGCCCGAAGAGCCCGAGGGTCGCCGCGCTCGTCCCGACCTCGGGGTCGAAGGCGGCCGCGAGGCTCGCGAAGGCGACGAGCTCGACGGCGAGGCCCGCGAGCGCGACGAACCGCACGCTGCGCGCGGCCCGGCGCAGCGCGACGAGCAGCACGGCGATCGAGAGCAGCCCGACGCCTGACGCGGCGAGGCGGTGGCCGTGCTCGACCGTCACGCCGAAGTCCGCGAGCATGCGCTCGAGCGGGTAGCGGAACATGCCGTAGCCGAACGTCGTCGGCCAGTCGGGGACGGCCATCCCTACGCGGTAGGTCGTGACGAGCCCGCCGGCGAGGAGCAGCGCGAAGGTGCACGCGACGAGCGCCCGCGCCAGGCGGCGCGGCCAGAGCAGCGGGTCGTCGCGCTTCGAGGCTCGCACGGGGCTCAGACGGTGCGGCTCTGGGGCAGGAAGTCCTCGTCCACCTCGGGCGAGGCGTACTCGTACGGACCGCGGTGGACGGCGAGGCGCCGGTCGAAGTTGCCGTGCCCGGGGGGCGAGGGCGCGTCCCACTCGAGCGAGCACGCCTTCCACGGGTTGCGCCCGACGCGCTTGCCCCAGAACATGCTGTGGAAGAAGTTCACCACGAAGAAGATCTGCCACGCGAAGAGGCAGAACGCGCAGATCGAGATGAACTCGTTCAGCGGCTGCAGGTGCGCGTAGGTCTCGTAGTCGTACGGGTCGGCGGTGCGGCGCATCAGGCCGGCCATGCCGAGCTGGTGCATCATGTAGAACACGCCGTTGGTGAAGATGAACGAGCCGACGAAGTGGATCTTGCCGAGCGTCTCGTTCATGATCCGCCCGAACATCTTCGGGAACCAGTGGTAGATGGCCGCGAAGATCGCGAACACCGAGCCGCCGAACACGACGTAGTGGAAGTGCGCGACGATGATGTAGGTGTCGTGGATGTAGATGTCGACGGGCGTCGATGCCATCCAGATCCCGGACAGCCCGCCGATGATGAACATAGCGACGAAGCCGAGGGCGTTGAGCATCGCCGCCGTCAGCTGGATCCGCGAGCCGTAGACCGTGCCGAGCCAGTTGAAGACCTTGATGGCCGACGGCAGCGCGATCATGATCGTCGAGACCATGAAGGTCATGCCGAGCGCGGGATTCATGCCCGACATGAACATGTGGTGGCCCCAGACGATGAAGCCCAGCCCGGCGATCGCGGCCATCGAGTAGACCATCGGCTTGTAGCCGAAGATCGGCTTGCGCGCGTGCGTCGAGATGATGTCCGACGCCATGCCCATGGCCGGCACGACCATGATGTAGACGGCCGGGTGGCTGTAGAACCAGAACAGGTGCTGCCAGAGGAGCGGCTGACCGCCGGCCGCCGCGCCGCCCGCGAACGCGTCTAGGGACTCGGGGTTGATCTGGTTGACGATCAGGTTGGTCGGGGTGAAGAAGCCCGTCAGCAGCGTGCGGTCGAGGAGCTGCAGGATGCCGGCAGCGGTCAGGACGGGCAGCGCGAAGAGCTGCAGGAGCGCGGCGATCAGCAGCGCCCAGATCGTCAGGGGCATGCGCATCATCGTCATGCCGGGCGCGCGCATCTTGACGATCGTCGTGACGTAGTTCACCGCCCCCGCCATCGACGAGGCGCCCACGAAGGTCAGCGCGAGCAGCCAGTACGTCTGGCCCGAGATGCTGCCAGGCGCGGCCGACTTGATCGTCGACAGCGGCGGGTAGGCCGTCCAGCCCGCCGCGGGGCCGCCGCCGGGGCTGAAGAACCCGAGCATCAGGAAGACGATCGCCGGCGCCATCAGCCAGTAGCCGATCATGTTGACCTTCGGGAAGGCCATGTCCGGCGCGCCGATCATCAGCGGGATCAGGAAGTTCCCGAACGCCCCGGTCAGCAGCGGGATGATGACGAAGAAGATCATCACCGTCCCGTGCATCGTGAAGAGCATGGTGTAGAACTCGGGCGTGATGACCCTGCCCGTGTGCGGGAACAGGATGCTCCCGATCACCGGCATCTCGGTCCAGGGCCACGCGAGCTGCCAGCGGATGGCCATCGCGAGCAGACCGCCCAGGACCAGGAACACCAGGCCCGTGAACATGAACTGCAGCCCGATGACCTTGTGGTCGGTCGAGAAGACGTACTTGCGGATGAAGCCGAGCTCGTGGTGCTCGTGGTGCTCGCGGACGGTGCCGGGACTGCCGGTGCCGGGAGCGACGTGGGTTGCGGTGGTAGAGCTCACTCCGGTTCTCCGTTGTCGAAGCGCAGGGCCTCTTGCTCGGCCATCCAGGCCTCGAACGCGTTCTTGCTGAGCATGCGCACGCGGCCGGCCATCTTGTAGTGACCCCAGCCGCAGAGCTCGGCGCAGATCAGGTCGACAACGAGCTCGCGGCCCTCGGAGCCGTCGGCGAGCTCGATCGCCTGCGCCTCGCGCGCGAACCTGTCGGGATCGACCTCGAGCCACATCGGGATCGTCATGCCCGGCACGGCGTCCTGCTTGAGCCGCAGCTTCGGCACGAAGAAGCTGTGCAGCACGTCGTTCGAGCGCAGGTGGAAGACGAACTTGTCGTCGACCGGCACGACGAAGTCCGTCGCGCTGTGGATGTCGTCCACGGTGCCGAAGACGCCGTCCGTCCCGGGGTAGCGGAAGCGCCAGTCGAACTGCTCGGCGATCGCCTCGGCGCGGATCTCCTCGCCCGCGATCGCGCCGCGGAACTTGATCGCCGCCCACGTCTGCATCTGCGAGAACGCGATGATCAGGAGCAGCACGGCCGGGACGGCCGTCCACAGGAGCTCGAGCTTGTGGTTGCCGTGCGTGAAGGCCGCCTTCTCCTCGCTCTTCCGGCTGGCCCCGAACACGGCCCCGATCAGGACCACGTAGGTGAGCACGAAGAAGACCAGGATCATCACCCCGATCACGACGAAGAGCAGGTCGATCCCCCCGCCGTAGGTCGAGACGTCCGTGGGCCACCACCAGCGGTACCCGGCGCGCTCGGGGCCGAGCAGGAAGGTGGTCGAATCGAAGAAGGTCCAGACGCCCAGCACCAGGAGGGCCGTGAAGAGCGCGGTGACGATGAGTCGCATCATGGCTGGGCGGGGATCAATGGCCGGACGGTTGCGCGGCCGGTTCGTGGGCCGAGCGGCCTTCCTCGAGCGCGACCTTGGCGTCGATGAGCCGCGCGACGTCGCTCTGCTCGACCAGGTGCAGCACGAAGTACACGAGCGACCAGATGTCCTCGTCGCTGAACTCCGCCGGCGCCGCCGGCATGATCGTGCCGGAGATCCCGTACTTGATGCGCCGGTAGAGGTCGATCGGGCGGCCGCCGCCGCGGAAGACCGCCTGCTGGAAGTTGCGCGGGCTCGTCTCGAAGCCCTTCAGCGCGGCCTCGGGCAGGCCGGCGTCCTGGCGCGCCGTGCCCCACTCGTCGAGCCGCCGGCGCATCTTCCCGTCGCGAAAGGGATCGAGCTCCCAGATCGACTCGCCGTTTCCGCGCCCCTCGGGCCCGTGGCAGGTCACGCACTGGCCGACCTTCGTGTTGAGGAAGAGCTGGCGCCCGTGCTCGATCATCTCGGGCGCCGCCTCGCGCGGCACGTCGTCCTCGAAGTAGACGTAGCGCTCGGGCGCCTTGTCCCAGCGCTCCCAGACGAACTGGTAGTTCTCGAGCACGGTGGCCGCCGAGAGGTAGCCCTCGCTCTTGACCGCCGCCGTGAGCAGGTTCTCGACCTGGCCGCGCATCGCGAGCAGGCGCACGTAGTCGACCAGCCCCTCGAGCTCGCCGCGCGAGAAGCGCGCGAACGGCGGCATCGCGGTCGTGTTGACGCCCTCCATGAGGATGTGCAAGAGGTCCTCGCGCCGCGGTGCCGTGTTGCGCTCGACCGCCACCCACTTGAACTTGCCGTCGCGGTAGTCGCGCGGGCGCGGGCTGAGGTAGGGCGAGGTCGGCCCGTCGCCGCCGCCCTCGGTGCCGTGGCAGTGCAGGCACTGCTGGCGGTACATCCGCGACGACTCGCGCAGGGTCGGGTAGTGGCTCTCGAAGACGTACGCCGCCTCGTCCTTCCAGGTCCCGAGCTCCTCGTCGCTCGGGTCGACCATCGCCGCGTCGTCGCTGAGCACCTGCGGCAGCACGCGCTCGGTCCAGTCGGCCCACAGGTCGTCCGCGTAGCGCGGCTGCGGCACCTCCGCGTAGCGCCCGGCCTCGATCAGCTCGAGCTGCAGCGCGAAGCGCCGCCGGTTGCCCTCCTCGACGGCGGCGAAGGTCTCCTCGTCGAGCCGCCACTTGGCGGGGTTGGGGTTCTGGTCGTTGTCGTACCACTCGCGCAGGACGAGAAACTGCGGGTCGCTCGGCGTCCCGAACAGCATCTCGAGCGCGCCCTGGATCTGCGCCGCCGCCGTGGCGGGCGCCACGTCCTCGAGCTGCGCGTTCTCGAGCTCGGCGATCGTCTTCTCGTTGAGCGAGTAGCGCAGCTCCGCGGCTTTCGGCTCGAGACCACAGGCGAGCGCGAGGCTCCCGAGCGCGATTCCGACGAGAGCGGGCCGCAGCGGCCGGCGCGGAAGCGGCCGCGACGTGGAGGGATGGGGCATGGAAGGCCTTCGGAAGACGGGCGCGCGAGGCTCCGGGGACGGCGCGGGAACGACGCGAGGTTCCCCGGAATCCAGGCGCTCTCGGGGAAAAGACGCAGACAGTTTGGCGATCGCCAATCCGCTGTCAAGCAGCGTGCTAGCGCGCGACAACGGTGCGGCAAATCGTCGCAGGCTTCCGGAAAGCCCTTTCGCTACTCTCTTGCGCTGGGGCGCAGCGCGCCCCGCGCCGTGCAACGCTCCGTTCTACTCGACGCGCACCGCGCGCACTCGGCGCGCCTGTCCGCCGGCGACCCGCCCCGGCTCCTCACGTACGGGAAGGTCCCCGAGGAGTACCGCGCGGCGATCGAGGCAGCGGTCCTCTTCGACGAGACCGACCGCGGGTGTCTCGCCGTGCGCGGCCCCGACGCGGCCGCGTTCCTGCACCGCCTGCTCGCCAACGACGTGCGCGGGCTCGCGCCCGGAGTGGGCAACCGCAACCTGCTCCTCTCCCCGAAGGGCAAGGTGCTCGAGGACTTCGACCTGGCGCCGGAGGCGAGCGGTCACACCGGGGGAGCCTTCCTGCTCTCGACGCCGCCGGGCCGCGCGGCCGCCCTCGCCGAGCGCCTCGACACGTACCTCTTCGCGGACCAGGTCGAGCTCGTCGACCTCACGGGCGAGCACGCGCCGCTCGCGCTCTCGGGCCCCGCGGCCGCGCGCGTCGTGCACGCGGTGCTCGGCGTCGATCCGCCCGCCCGGCCGCACGCCCCGCTCGAGGTCGCGTTCGAGGGCGCCCGGGGACGCCTCGCAGGGCTCCCCGTCGCGGGCTCGCCGGGCTGGCGCGTCGACCTCGGCCCGCGCGCCGCGCCGCGCCTCTGGGCCGCGCTCGCGGCCGCCGGCGCGACACCGGCCGGCATCGTCGTGCGCGACATCCTGCGCGTCGAGGCCGGCCGCGCGCTGTGGGGCGAGGACGTCGACGAGAGCGTCTATCCCCAGGAAGCGCGCATGCAGGACGCCTTCAGCCTCGAGAAGGGCTGCTACATCGGCCAGGAGGTCGTCGCGAAGATCGATACCTACGGCGGGCTCAACAAGCGCCTCTGCGGCCTCTCCGTCGACAGCGACGAGCCGGTCGCGCGCGGCACGCGGCTCTACCGCGAGGACGGCGGGGAGTGGCGCGACCTCGGCCTCGTGACCTCCTGGGCCTACTCCTTCGCGCTCGACACCGGGCTCGTGCTCGCCTACTTGAAGCGCCGGCACCAGGAGGCCGGCACGGAGTTCCGCGTGGGCGAGGGGCCGCTGCGGGCGCGCGTCGTCGAGCTGCCGGTGCGCGCGGGGGCCCTTCCGCTCACCGGCGCCGAGTGAGCTCACGCTCTCACTCGACCGGCGCGAAGTCCGCCGGAGTCCCCGAGTAGCGCGCGAGATCGAGCCGCGCGCGCAGCTCGACGAGCCCGACCGGCACCTCGCCCTCGATGCGGATCGGCACGCCCGTGCGCGCCTCGAGCCAGATGTGCAGCGCCCCGCCGATGCCGAAGAGCCCGGTGAACTCGGAATCCGACCCGGGTTCGCCCGCAGGCGCCTCGACGAGCGTCACGAGCTCGATGCAGCGGAACTTGCCGGCGCGGGTCTCGACCGTCCGCGGAGCGCCGCGCTCGAGGTGCAGCTTCCAGACGCGCTCCTGATCGACCAGCGGCACGCTCACCTCGGCCGTCCCGGCGCGCACCATCGCGCGCGCGAGGTAGACCGCCGACAGGAAGTCGACCGCCCCGGCGGGCAGCTCGCGCTCGGTCGCCGCGCGCCAGACGCGGTGCTCGGCGCGCCGGCAGCCCGCGCAGTGCCGGCGGCCCGAGAAGAGCCCGCCGCCGACCAGGTGCCGCGCGCGCGCGCACCCCGGCTCGCTGCAGTGCCCGTCGGCGCGGAAGGTGGAGACGAGCCGGCCCGCGCGCGTGCCGTACTCGAGCTCGCGGCGACGGTTCTCGGTGCCGCTCTGCGTGTCGCGGTAGACGAAGCGCGGTCCCGCGTCGCGCGGCTCGATCCGCAGCTCGATCGTGTGGTCGAGCTCGTACGCGAGGTAGTCGCCGTACACGTGGGTGCGGATCCAGCCGGCGCGCGGGCCGGCGCCGGGCGAGCCGGCGCCGGGCGGGGTGCGGTCCGGCGGCCAGGGCTCGGTGCCGGCCGAGAGCGTGAGGTCGCCGACCCCCACGTCCGGCAGCGCGCCGACGCCGACGAGGATCCGCATCCCGAGCACCTCGTCCGCCGGGATCCCGATGGCGAGGCGCCCCTCGCCGCGCCGCACGACGATGCGCCCGTCGCCCTCGGTCTCGACCGCGGGCGCGGCCGACTGGCACGCGCCCGCGCCCGGACCGGCGAGGAGCAGCGAGGCGACGAGCAGCATGTCGCGGGCCTCTACGATCGGGCGCGCCGGGATTCGGCGAGGATCTCGTCGGCCTCGCGCAGGGCGACGCGGGCGGGCGGCCGGCGCTCGGACGCGGCGCGCTCGAGGATGCGCTCGACGGCGCCCGCCACCCGCGCGCCGATCTCCGCGACCGGCTCGCGCCGCCCGTCGAGGTGGAAGTGCGCGCCGCGGATCAGGGCGCCCGAGCTGAGCACGACGTCGGGAACGTAGAGGATCCCGCGCTCGTGCAGCCGATCTCCGGCCAGGGGGCGCGCGAGCACGTCGTTGGCCGCCCCGGCCACGACGCCGCAGCGCAGCCGGCCGACGGTGAGGTCGTGCAGGATCCCGCCGAGCGCGCACGGCGCGAAGACGTCGCACTCGACGCCGAGCTCCGTGGATGCGCGCACGATCTCGAGCGGCAGCTCGCGCCGCGCCGCCTCGATCCGCTCGAGCTCGACGTCCGAGGCGAGCACGTGGGCCCCCGCGCCCACGAGCCGCGCGGCGAGCCGCAGCCCGACGGCGCCGAGCCCCTGCACGCAGACCCGGCGCCGGGGCCAGTCCACGCTCCCGTCGAGGTGACGCAGGGCGACGCCGATGCCCTGGAAGACGCCCTCCGCGGTCGACTCGGCGAGCTCGCCGGGCCCCTCCGGCCCCGGGTGGGTGACGTAGCGCGTCTCCGCAGCGACCGCGCCGAGCTCCTGCGCCCCCGTTCCGAGGTCGGGGCCGGTGTAGAAACGGCCGCCGAGCCGCTCGACGATGCGGCCGACGTGGCGGTAGGCGGCGGCGCGGTCCAGCTCGGGACGGTCGAGCACGACGAGCTTGGCGCCCCCCGCCGAGAGCCCCGCCAGCGCGCACTTGCGCGACATCGAGCGCGAGAGCCGCAGGCAGTCGAGCAGCGCCTGGCGCTCGTCGCGGTAGGCCCAGCGCCGGATCCCGCCGAAGGCCGGGCCGCGCGCCGTGTCGTGGATCCCGAGGAACGCCCGCAGCCCCGATTCGCGGTCGTGGAGGGCCAGGACCTGCTCGAAGCCTTGGCGGGCCATCGCGTCGAGCATGTGGACGGACATTCCGGCCGAGTCTACGCTCGTGGGCCGGGGCGGAGCATGGGCGGCGTCGAAACCCCGGGCTTGCGGGGAAGAGACCCGCCCGTGGCCCGTCTGCCCGAAGTCATGTCGGCCCCGTCGCCCCTTCTTCCGTGGCCGGTCGTCCTGTGCGCGGCCCTGGCCCTGGCTGCCTGCAGCTCCACCCCCAAGCCCAAGAAGGCCGACTACGCGCCCGTCGAGCGCTGGGACGAGGACCGCGTGCGGCTCCCCGAGAAGCCGATCGGGCCCCTCCTCGCGCAGCTCGACGGGCTGATGCGCAACTGGACGACCCTGGCCTTGACGGCGAGCGATCCGCTCGACGACCGCCGGCGCGAGGCCCTGGAGAGCGACCTGCGCTACCGCGTCTCCAAGCGCTTCGACGAGCTGGTCGCCGAGCTCGAGGCCGGCCCCCCCTCGAACCGTCAGGTGGCGGCGATGGCGCTCGGCTTCTCGGCCACCGACCGCGCGCTCAGCCCGCTCCTGGCGGCCCTGCACGACGCCCGTCCGGAGGTGCGCAGCAACGCGCTGACGGCGCTCGGCCTGCTCGCGCTGCGCGACACGCCGCTCGAGCGCGTGCGCGAGCTCGTCGAGAGCGACCCGCACGAGACCGTGCGCATCCAGGGCGCTCTCGCGCTGCGCAAGATCATCCAGACCGGTGCGCCGACCGGCGACGCCGAGCTCGAGACCGCGCGCAACGGGATCCTCGACCCTTCCCCGGGCGTGCGCTCGGAGTGCTGCCTCATCCTGGGGCTCCTGCGCGACGAGGAATCGATCGACCTGCTCGGCCAGCTGCTCCGCGACCCGACGCCGCTGCCGGCCGCGGCCGCCGCACGCTCGCTGCAGATGATCGGCACCGAGGACTCGCGCCAGCTCGGCCCGACGGCCCGCGCCCTCGCCAGCAGCCTCGACGACGTCGACGGCAACGTGCGCCAGACGATCCTGAAGTGCCTGATGACGATGAGTCGCTCGAACTTCGGGGAGCGCAGCGAGGGCTGGATCGAGTGGGCGAACCGGCTGCCGTAGCGCCGACCTGCAGGACGCCGCGCGCGCTCGTGCCCCTGGTCGCGGCGCTCGCGGGGAGCGCGTGCCGCCCGGAGCCACCCGTCGCCGAGCCGCCCGATCCCCGCGCCGCTTCGCCCGACTCCAGCGTCCCGCTCGAGGTCCCCGACCCGCCGCGCGAGGAGGCCGTCGGCGGATTGCGCACGCTCTCGACGGACTCGCGCCTCGCGCTCGCCGATCCCGCGGCCGGAGCCGACCAGCTGCAGGTGGCGTACCTCTTCCCGGAGGCGATCCGCTGGCGCCTGGCGGTGCGCGGCGACCCCGGCGCCGACCGCACCCTCGTCTACCGCTACGGGGGGCGCGTGTTCGAGACGACGCCGCGCGAGAGCGCGTCGCGCGAGCTGCTCTCGCTCGAGCGGCTCGCCACGCTGCTGAGCCTCGAGCTGCGGCGCGCGCTGTTCCTCTGGCCCGACGGCTTCGAGTGGAGCGGCGAGGGCAGCGTGCGCCAGGCCGACCTCGGCAACCTCGGACGGCTGGTCGCGACCCTGGCCGCGGACGGCAGCGGGCGGCCGGTCGCGATCTCGAGCCTCGACGCGCAGGACGCGCCGCGCGAGACCCTGGGGCGGGTCACCTGGCGCGAGACCGGGGGGCGCCACTTCCCCGCCAGCCTCGAGCGCCACTCGGCGACGGGTCGGATCTGGGCCGAGGAGGTGCTCGAGGTCCGCACCGGTGGGACGTTCCTCCCGGACTTCTTCCTGCCGGTCGACCGCCGCCCCCCGGAGCGCGGGTCGCCCGCGGGCGATATCCCGCTCCTCTACCCGCGCGTGGCGTTCCATGCGCTGGCCGAGCCCGTTCCCGCCGGCGCCGACCTCGGGGCCCTGGTGCGGCGCGCCCGGGAGCGGCAGCGCGCGGTGGCGCGCGAGCTCGAGCCCGGGTGGACCCTCTCGACGCTGCCGATCTTCGCGCTCGACGAGGGCGGAGGGCCGCGCGAGCTCTGGCTGCGGCTGGAAGGGGGTCCCGAGCCGCCGCCGGACGGCTGGGCGCAGCACGCCCCGCAGGACGTCTGGGCGATCGAGGTCCCGCGGGCCTCGGCGGGCGTGGCCGAGGCGCTCGCCAAGCTACGTTCCGCGGTGAAGGGGGCTGGCCAGAAAGCCGGAGCGCCCTATATGGTGATCCTGGAAGGTCGGGCCGACGGCCCCGCGCGCCTGGTCCTCCCGGTGGCCCCGCGGTAGTCCGCCGCGCCGCCGGGTGTCCCCCGCAGAGGGCAGCCCGCCCCCCCTTCCCCGGGCGCCGGGCCGTGGCGCGGCGCCGGCCCTCGGCACCCGAGTTGCATCCGATTGCACAGGTCGCGGAAGGCCCCGGGCCCGGGGCCCCGTCTCGCGACGCCAGAACGAGGTGATCCCGATGCTGCAACGACGCGCCCTCACGCCCCTCGCCTTCCTGCTGGCTGGCGTCCTAGCCCTCCACGTGGAGGCGCAGGCGCAGCGCGGCAGCAACACCGGTGGCTCGAGCCGCGGCTCGGTCGGACGCTCCAGCCCGAGCCGCAGCGCGGGCTCGCCGAGCCGCAGCGCCCCCTCGCGCTCGATCAGCCGGCCGAGCTCGCCCTCGCAGAGCGTCTCGCGGCCTTCCTCGAGCAGCCGCTCGATCGGCGCGGCGCCGTCGCGCACGTCCGGCGCGCCGAGCTCGACCTCGCGCGGGTCGAGCTACCAGCCGAGCACGAGCAGCCGCTCGCCGGGCTCGGCGGTGAACAGCAGCACGCGCTCGCTCGAGACGGGGCGCGATCTCTTCTCGAGCGGGCGTTCGAGCACACCGAGCCTCGGTGGCAACCAGCCCTCGCCCTCCAGTCGATCGAGCTCCGCGCGGTCCTACGATCTCTCCGGCAGCAACCTCCCCTCCTCGACGCCGACCGGTCCGAGCTGGCGCGCCCGCCCGCCCGAGGTCGCGGGAGGCAACCTCGAGGCGAGCTCGGGCTCGCGCGCCGGCAGCGGCTCGAACCTCGGGGCGGGGACCACGCGCATCGAGACGCCGCGCACCACGCTGCGCGACACGTCGAGCCCGAACGTCGTCGACCTCGGCTCGACGGGAGTGCAGCCGCGCTTCCGCGTTCCGCGGATGTCCGGCTCGCCCGTTCCCGGCCTCGGCAGCGACGCCGGGAACGCGCGCGGCGGGACCAGCGCCGGGAACGCCTCGCGCGCGCCGTCCGGCGAGGTCGGCAACCTGTTTCGCGACCGCACGGTGACGCGCGAGGACATCCTGCGCCGCTACTCGGGCAGCGGCGCGGGCTCCGACCCGCTCGGACGCCCCTCGCGGACGCCGGCGCTCTCCGACGGACGGCGCGACGAGACCGGCCCGGCGAACGGCGGCGGGCCCTCGATCGCGAGCGAGCGTACGCGGACGCTGCGCGGCAGCGCCGGCCCGGGTGCGGGAAACGGCGGCACGAACGGGGGGACGAACGGCGCGAGCAGCGGCGGAAACGACGGCCGGAGCAACGCCGGCGGCGACGTCGGACGGAACGGCGGTGGCGACGCGACACGCGCGGCCGGTGGCTCCGGCCTCGTCGGCGCCGCCGGCGGCCGTCGCAACGCGGACCGCGGCGACGACGCCGGTGGCGGCGGCAACGCGAGCCCTGGCGGCAACGCGAGCCCTGGCGGCAACGCGAGCCGCGGCGACCGCGGGAGCCCGAACGGCGCGCCGCGCTGGCGCGACCTCGCCCCCGATCAGAAGGTGCGCGAGGTCGGGAACGCTCCGCGCTACGACTTCGACGGCGTGCGCAAGGCGCGCATCGGAGGCGAGGCGATCTCGAGCGTCACGAGCGCCAGCTACGGCATCGGCGTCGGCATCTCGATCGGGATCTCGACCGGGTGCTGGGACGGCTACTACGACTGCTGGCCCGGGTACTGGGGCTGGTACGGCTGGGATGGATGCTACGGCTACGGCTGGGGCTGGGGCTACCCGTGCTACGGCTGGGGCTGGGGCTGGGGCTTCGGCTGGTGCTGGGGCGCCTACTGGCGCTACTGCGGCTCGTGGTGGTGGTGGAGCTACCCCTACCACCCCGCGTACTACAACTACCCGTCCCGGTACTACACGACGATCGTCTACGACAACTACGTCGCCGAGCAGCCCGTGCAAGAAGAGGTCGTCGAGGAGGGCCCCGCCGGGGAGGCGGACTACTCGACGACGCCCGAGACGCAGAGCGGGCTCAACCGCGCTGCCGACTACTACCTCGTCCTCGGCGACCGCGCGTTCCGCGAGGGCCGCTACGGCGACGCCGTGCACTACTACGCCAAGGCGGTCGAGTTCTCGCCGGACGAAGGCATCCTGTACCTGATCCTCTCCGATGCCCTGTTCGCGACCGGCGACTACCACTACGCGGCCTACGCGCTGCGCAAGGCGGCCGAGCTCGACCCCGGGCTCTTCTCGAACGTGGTCGACAAGCACTCGTTCTACGCCGATCCGCGCGATTTCGACCGGCAGCTCGCCGTGCTCGAGACCTACCTCCAGGACCACTACGTCGACGGCGACGCGCGCCTGGTCCTGGCGGCCAACTACCTCTTCGGCGGCCGTCCCGCCGCGGCGGTCGACGTCCTCGAGAGCGAGCTCAGCGTCGGGCTGCGCGACGGGCCGGCAGGCAAGCTGATCCTCGAGTCCGCCCGCGCGATCCAGTACGGCGCGCCGGTGCCCGCGGAGGGCCAGCGGTAGCCAGGGCCGGCTCGCGCGCCGTGCCGGGTCAGCGCGTGACGATCTCGCGCGGGCCGGCGTCGCCGGCGTAGAACTCGACGGGACACGCCACCCCGAAGCGCCGCGCGAAGCGCGCCTGGAGGCCCGCGCGCGCCGCGGCCTCGGCGCCGCGCTCGACGAGCAGCACGGCGCAGCCGCCGAAGCCGGCGCCGGTGAGCCGCGCGCCCAGGATGCCGTCGATCTCGCCCGCGGCGTCGACGATCGCGTTCAGCTCGGTGCAGGAGACCTCGTAGAGGTCGCGCAGCGAGGCGTGCGCCTCGGTCATCAGCCGGCCCATGCGCGGCGCGTCGTCCGCGAGCAGCGCCTCGCGCGCGGCGAGGGTGCGCTCGACCTCGCGCACGACGTGCTCGGCGCGCCGCGCCAGCACGGGGTCGAGCTCGCCTGCGTGCTCCTCCAGCACGGCCGCGGGAACATCGCGCAGGCATTCGGCGTCGGGGACGTGAGGCCGCAGCGCCTCGAAGGCGCTCCGGCACTCGGCGACGCGCTGGTTGAACTCGCCCTGCGCGAGCTCGCGCCGCACGCCGCTGTCGACGACGCCGATCGAGTAGCGCGCGTAGTCGAACGGCAGGTGCCGCCACGACGCGTCGCGGCAGTCGAGCCACAAGAGGCTCTCGGGCCGGGCGAGCCCGACGGCGTACGGGTCCATGATGCCGCACTGCACTCCGACGAAGCCGCGCTCGGCGCGCAGGGCGGCGTGGACGCGCTCCATCGCCTCGAGATCGAGCCCCCAGAGGCGGTCCAGCACGAGGGCGGTCCCCACGCAGATCGAGGCCGATGACGAGAGCCCGGCCCCGATCGGCAGGTTGCCGCCGAAGAGCAGATCGAGCCCGGGGGGCCCCGCGCCCGCCGCGCGCGCGCGCTCGGCGAGGTCGAGGACGACCCCCAGGGGGTAGTCGACCCAGCGGCCCAGCTTGCGGCCTGGCAGCGCCGCGAGGTCGAAGCGGAAGCCGTCGGCCTCCAGCGTGGCCTCGATCCGCAGCTCCCGGTCGCGGCGCATCCGTACCGCGACGAAGGTGCCGCGGTCGACCGCGGTCGGCATCACCGGTCCCCCGTTGTAGTCGAGGTGGGCGCCCATCAGGTTGACCCGCCCCGGGGAGAAGAAGAGCCGCGGCGCCGCCCCGGCCCCGAAACGCTCGCGGAAGGCGCGCGCGTGGAGGGCGAAGAGCTCCTCAAGCTCGGGCTCGGAACGGTCGACGGTGGCCATGGCGCGTCCGCGCGGGACGGCCCAGGATAGCGGCGGCGGGACGCCGATCGAGGTCCCGCCCCGATCCGAGGCGCGAGTTGGCCCCGTGCGCGCGCGCTGCGCTACAGTCCGCGCCTTCCGACCATGATGCGCCCCCGGTTGCCCTCCCCGCGCGACCTCCTTCTCGCGGCCGCCCTGCTCGTCAGCTCGTGCGCGACGCTGAAGTTCGAGCGCGAGACGCAGACCTCGGGCACCTTCGTGTCCAAGGCCTGGTCGATGACGATCATCTCCTACGACGTCCCCAAGGACGCGCTGGCGATCGCCCGCGAGAACGCTTCGGACGCGGGCCTGGCCAACATGCAGGTCCAGGACGTGCGCTTCGCGCCCTACCTCGGCTGGTTCGACTGGATCTTCAACATCATCGGCATCCGCGTCGCGCGCATCCGCGGGACGTGGGGCTTCTCGCCCACCGAGACGGCGAGCGAGGTGGGCGAGGCGGCGGTCGATTAGGCGCGCGCGCCTCCGGCGCGGAGTTCGCGAGCCGGGACGACTCCCCCCGTCGCGACGGAACGGCGGATCGACGCGGTCGAGGACGCCGTCCAGCTTCTCCTCGAAAACCCCGACCCTCCTGAGCCCGGGTTCGCCTCTTGGATGCAGACGGCCCGGGGCCGCGCCGCGTCGATCGACGTTCGGGACATCTCGGACGTCAGCGGGATCGCCGCCGACGTCCGTGGTCCCGGTCGCGCTGTTCGCGTCGGCGCTCCAGCTCGGCCAGGAGATGGACCAGCCCGCGCCGTTCGTGCCGGAGCACCGCCGAACTCGTGATCCCGAAGCGGGCGCCGACCTGGTCGAGCGTCTCGGGCTCGGACGCCAGCACCCGATTGCGCAGCACGGCCGCCGCGCGCCGCCCGACCTTCTTCAGCGCGACCGCGATCTCGTCGGGCTCGTACTGCTCCAGCCGCTCGCGCAACGCGTCGGACGTGGCGAGTGAGCGGCGCGTGCACGGTTGGATCCCGAGCTCCTGACGAACGCGGCCCACGAGCTGGGTCGTGACGCCGGTGCGACGCGCGATCTCGGCATCGGGTATCTTGCCGAAGAGCCCTGCCACCCCCTTGACCCAGGCGCGCTCCTTCCGCGGCCGCTCGTCGCGCTGGATCCCCATTTGCTCGCGCCGGGCGCGGACGGTGCGGCGCGGGATACCGGTCAGCCGCTCCAGCTCGCGGCTGGGGAGCGGACCTTCGAGGAGCGCGGGCGTCAGCTTCCGCAGGCGCTTCGGTCGAGCGACCGGCCCGCGTTCCCGTGCGGCCCCCGCGGGTGCGAGACCCGCCGCCTCGACCGCCTCGTACCAGCCCCCGAAGTGGAAGTCCGCGAGCGCCCTGAGGCGCTCGTGGACGACATCGCTTGCGCGCATGGACTTGCCGGTGCGGGCGCGCGCGCGGATCCGGCGCAGGACCTCGCGGGGCGGGATCCGATCGAGGGGCTCGCTCCGGCCCTCCGGCGAGCGGCCCTCAGGCACGAAGATCGGGATGCCGAGCTCCTTGCGCACGCCGGAGATGACGGGGGCGCCGACGCCGACCCTCTTGGCGATCTCCTTGTCGGGCGCCTTCCCGAGCAACCTGCGGACAGCCGGGAGCCAGGAGCGGTCCTTCTTGCGCCGCTCGTCGCGCACGATGCCCATCCCGCGCCGCCAGTCGCGGATCGTGCTGGCGCGCACGCCGGTGATGCGCTCGAGCTCGCTGCTCGCGCACGGCCCCCGAAGGAGCTTCTGGCTCAGCGGCCGCAGGCGGCGATAGCCGCGGCCCGGCTGCTTCCCGAGCGCCGGACGGCCTTCGGGTTTCAGGCCGGCAGCGGCGACGGCTTCGTACCAGCCGCCGAAGTGGAAGCGAGCGAGGTTCAAGAGATCGTCGCCGTTCAGCCCGCTCGTCGTCATCGCCAGCCCCGCCCGCTTGCGCCGCCGGATGCGGCGCAGCACCTCCTCAGGCGGGATCTCGTCGAGTCGGGTCGCGCGGCGGGACACGTCGAAAGCGTGGTCAGTGAGTGGGAGCTCGATTGCCGGGCCTGGGAGATCGCGGAGGACCCGTGGCATGGTCGGGGTCCAGCCGCTCTTGCTGTCCCGTAGGGTACAGGAACTCGCGGACATCGCGGTCGGCGGTGACGCGCGACTCGGACACGCCGGGGAAGGGCGAGGAGGCGTGACCGGCTCCCCGGGCGCGCACGAAGGCCTCGACCCGCGGCGACCACCCGCGCAGCGTCGCGACGGCGACGCGCGGAGGGCTTCCCTCGAGCTCGAAGACGATCGGCTCGCGCCAGCCCGCGGCGCGGCCCTCGGTCAGGCCTGCGACGGAGATGCGCCAGGCTGGCGCGTCCGGACCGGCGCAGGGAGACTGGGCCTCTGCCGTGGCGGAGGCGAAGACGACGAGGGCGAATCCACGAGCGACGGCGCGGTTCATGGCGGGTCCTTTCCTTTGATTGCCTGCCAGGTCCCGACACGGCTCGTGCCTCCCTCGAGGGGCATGGATACAAGAATCGTCGTCTCGATGGGCCCGCTCGGCGCGAGCGAGCGTTTCAGCGGTCCCGGCGCAGGAGCACGATGCCCGCCCGCGTGCGGATCGGCGCGGAGAGCCAGCCCGGCGGCTGCGCGAGGGCGCGCGCCAGCCAGCTCGGGACGCCCGGCGTGCCGCGGTGGATCCAGCCGAGGTCGCCGGCCCGCTCGCGCCCGCCGGGGTCGTCGTTCCAGCGCCGCGCGAGCTCGGCGAGGTCGGCGCCGACGGCGAGCTCGGCGTGCAGCTCGCGCGCCAGCACCTCGGCGGCCTCCGGCGTGCGCGCCTGGTCCGCGGCCGCGCCGAGCGCTCCCGCGTGCGCCACGAGGATCGCGCTGACGCGCGCGAAGGGGTCCTCCCAGAGGTCGGGCTCGAGCTCGCCGTGCGGAACGCGGTTCAACAGGTGCAAGCCGAGCGGCGACTCGAGCGGTCCGCGCACCTCGCCGACGCGCATCTCGAACGTCGCCTGCTTGATCGAGCGGTCCGCCGGGCCGCGCTCGAAGACCATGTACGCCCCCCCGCGCGCGGCGGAGCGCTCGTCGTCGGAGAGCTCGCGGGCGAGCGCTGCGAAGTCCTCGCCCGCCGCGAGGCGCTCGAGCACGCGCGCGCAGCGCGCCTGGGCGTCGGGGCCGTGCGCGACGAGGATCTGGCGCAGCCCGGCGTGCGCCTCGACGCGCCGCAGGAGGTGCACGCCGCGCGCCGTCTCGAGCGGCGGCGACGTCGCGCCGATCTCGGCCGCGAAGAGGAACTCGTCGAGCGGCGGCTCGAGCACGCCCTGCACGAACGTGCCCAGGAACGCGCCGTGCTCGCGGCTCGGCGCGTCCGAGCGGCGGCGCGCTAGCTCGACGAAGGGCTCGCCGCGCTCGACGCGCGCGCGGATCGAAGCCGCCTCGGCCAGCGCCTCGGCGTGCGTGCGCGTGACCGAGGGATGCACGTCCGGCACCCCGGCGTGCAGCAGGAGCAGGTGCTCGGCCGCGCGGACGGGAGGCCGCTCCCGCTCCAGGTGCAGGGGGCTCGCGAGCAGCGAGCGCTCCTCGCCCGCGGGCGCGGCCGCGAGCAGCGCGTGGAGCGCGAGCAGCCCGGCGCTCGGCGCCGATCGCAGCAGGGCGAGCGTCATGCCTCGACGCTCAGCGCGAAGAGGGTGAGGTCGTCATCCATCGGCCGCCCGGCCGTGAAGGCGCGCACCGCGGCGCGCACGCCCGCGACGAGCTCGCGCGCCGACCCGCCCGCGGCGCGCGCGGCCGCGAGGAGCCGCGCGTCGCCGAACAGCTCGCCGTCCGCGCCGCGCGCCTCGGTGACGCCGTCGGTGTAGGCGAGGAGGCGCTCGCCCGGGCCGAGCTCGAGCGTCTCCGCGCCCCACTCGAGGCCGGGAAACGCGGGCGTCACCATGGGGCCGGTGCGCGCGATCGCGCGCGGCGCCCCGCGGCGCCCGAAGAGCAGCGCCGGCGGGTGCCCGGCGTTCACGTACTCCAGGCGCCCCCGGGCGGCCTCGAAGCGCGCGCAGAAGAGCGTCACGAAGCGGTCGTCGGCGAACGTCCGCAGGCCGCCGAGCACGCGCCGCACGACGGCGCCCGGCGCGTACTCCTCGACGTGCGCGTCGTGGAAGGCCGCCTTGACGACCGCCGTCAGCATCGCGGCCGACACGCCGTGCCCGCTGACGTCGGCGACCAGCGCGGCGAGCCGCCCTTCATCGACCTCGACGTAGTCGACCAGGTCCCCGCCGAGCTCGTCGCACGGCTCGTAGGCCGTGGCGATCGACGCGCCCGCGAGCCGCGCCTCGGGCGGCGGGAGCAGGCTCTGCTGGAACTGGCGCGCCTGCTGCAGCTCGCTCTCGAGGCGCGCGAGGTGGGTGCGGTTCTGGGCCGCGAGCCGGCGCACCTCGAGGCAGCGCTCGACGAGCGTCAAGAGCACCTCGCGGTCGAAGGGCTTCTGGATGAAGTAGAACGCCTTCTCGCGGATCGAGCGGATCAGCTGCGCGTTGAGCTCGTGGACGGCTCCGGTCATGAAGATGACGTCGAGGCCGGGCTGCGCCTCGCGCAGCTCCGCCGAGAGCTCGAAGCCGTCCATCTCGGGCATGCGGATGTCGATCACCGCGAGGTCGGGCGCGAAGCCGCGCGCGCGCTCGAGAGCCTCGGCCGGCGTGCGCGCGGTGGCGACGCGGTAGGCGCTCGCGAGAACGCGCTCGACGCCGCGCAGCATCGCCGGCTCGTCGTCGACGACGAGGATGCGCTCAGGCATCGCGCTCCCGCCGTTTCGCGTCGGGCGATCGCTCCGGGCCGCCTCCCGCGGGCCGCGGCTCGCCGGTGAGCGGCAGGAACAGGCGCACGCACGTCCCCTCGCCCTCCTGGCTCTCGATCGACATCCGGCCGCCCATCTTCCACACGATCGCGCGGCAGATCGAGAGGCCCAGGCCGTTGCCCGACGGCTTGGTCGTGAAGAAGGGCTCCTTGACGCGGCCCAGGTTCTCGGCCGGGATGCCGCAGCCGTCGTCGCGCAGCACCACGTCGAGCTGGCCGTCCGCGGCGCGCGCCTCGACCCACAGCCCGCCGCCGCTCGGCATCGCGTCCAGGGCGTTGGTCGCGAGGTTCAGGAAGAGCTGCTCGAGGTCGGCCTGGCTGCCGCTCACGTGCGGCAGCTTGGCGGGCAGATCGCGCTGGACGCGCACGGCGTGGCGCCGCAGCCGCTCCTCGAGCACCGTGAGGGCGCTCTCGATCGCGCGCGTCACCTCGCCCTCGCCGACGCTCTGCGCGGCGCCCTTCGCGAACGAGAGCATGCCGCCGAAGATCCGCCGGCACACCTGCAGCGACTCCTCGATCTGCTCGAGGTCCTTGACGAGCACGTCGCGCTCGATGCGCCCCGCGTTCGCGTCGACGATCATCTGCTGAACGAGCGGCAGCACGGACCCGAACGCGTTGTTGACGTCGTGCGAGACCCCGCGCGCGAGGCCGGCAAGCACCTGGCGCTTCTCGGCCTCGAGCAGGCCCGTCTCGAGGCTCGCCGTGCGGTTGAGGTTCGAGATCGCGACCGCGGCCTGCGGCAGAAAACGCTGTAACAGCTCGGCCTCGAAGGCCCCCAGCGTGCCCGCGTGGCACGCGGCGACCTTGACGATGCCGAGCACGCCCTCGCGCGTGAGCATCGAGGCGCAGAGGATCGACGACTCGCGCCGCTCGTCCTCCTCGCCGTCGGCCTTGCGGTTGTAGTCGATCACGCGCGCGAGCCCGCCCGCCTCGCGCCCCTGCCACTCGCGCCAGCGCCCGCGCTCGAGGTCGAAGCCGAAGACGCCGCCGGCCTCCATCAGGCCGCGGACGTCGGGAGCGAGGACTGCGCGCGTGCCGATGCGCCGGCTCTTGCCCTTGCGCCAGGCGATCTGCTCGGCGACGACCTCGAGCGCGCCCGCGGCCTGGTCGTGCGTGAGGATCGCGGCCGAGTGGTCGTAGTGCGTCAGCGTGCGCAGCCCGTGCAAGATCTGATAGAAGAGGTCCTTCGGCCGCAGCTGCTCCATCATCTTGCGGTCGATGCGCGCGCGCACCTCGGCGATGCGCATGCGGTCGATGCGCTGGACGAGCCTCGAGATCGCCTGCCCCACGCGCGCGACGTCGCGCACGGCCTCGGCGTCGAAGCCCGTGCGGCGCATGCGCAGGGCGAGCGCCCCCCAGCGCCGGCCGCGGCGCTCGAGCGTGGCGAGCAGGAGGTCGGGCGTGAGGCGCGGGCGCCGGCCCGCCAGGTAGTCGCTGAGCAGCTGCTGGCGCCAGAGGCTGCCCGGCGGCAGCGCCAGGAACGGCTCGGCGCGGCGCTTGCCCGGCGGGATCCGGGCGAAGCAGGCCTCGTCCGCGCCGAAGGCCTCGCGTGCGAGCCGCAGCGAGATCTTCAGCGCCTTGTCGGCATCGCGCACCTCGTCGAGATGCCCGTGCATCTCGCTGAGGAAGCGCAGGAACGGCGAGCCGTCTTCGGCCATCACGGGATTCTACGGCCGCTCGGCCGCCGAGAGCGCGGCGACCGTCGCCGCGAGCACGCCGTCGAACGGCGCCGGGCTCCACCCGAGCTCCGTGCGCGCCCGCGTCGAGTCGAAGCGGAAGGTCAGCCCCAGCATGCACAGCGCCTGGGGCGTCATCAGCTCGAGCGGCCGCACGCGGTCGGCGGCGCGCGCGCCCGCCACGAGGAGCGACCAGGCCCAGCGCGGGAACGCCGCGCGCGGACCGCGGACGCCGAAGAGGCGCGCGGCCGATCGCGCGAGGGCGAGCGCCGAGCGATGCGACTCCGAGAGGATGTAGCGGCGGCCCGCGCGCCCGCGCTCGAGCGCGAGGCGGATCCCGGCCGCGACGTCGGCGAGGCCGACGATGTCCATCCCCCCGGGCGCCGCCAGGGGGCCGAGCGCGCGGCGCCGGACGGCGCGCAGGAACCGCTCGGAGTTCGACGGCCGCGAGCTCGGCCCGAACACGGCGGCGGGGTTGACGACCCGCAGGTCGAGCTCGGCCGCGTGCTCGAGGGCGAGCTCCTCCGCCGCGCGCTTGGTCTCGACGTAGTCGAGGCGCAGGCCCGCGCCGCGCAGCGGGGCGTCCTCGTCCAGCGTCTCGCCGGCGCGCGCGAAGCCCACCGCGACGACCGAGCTCACGTGCACCGCGCGCTCCACGCCGGCGCGGCGCGCGGCCGCGAGCACGCGACGCGTGCCCTCGACGTTGACGCGCCACTGGACGTCGCGGTCACGGGTGCGGTAGCTGATGCACGCGGCGTTGTGCACGAGCCAGGGCGCCGCGCCGCCGGATTCACGGGCAACGCCCGCGAACGCGCGCGCGAGCGAGCCCGCGTCCTCGACGTCGCCTGCGTGCCATTCCACGCCGCAGCCCTCGAGGCCGGAGCGCTCGGAGCCCGCGCGGGCGAGCGCGTGCACGCGGTAACCGGCGCGCGCGAGCTCGGGGACGAGCGCGCTGCCGACGAAGCCCGTCGCGCCCGTCACCAGGACGGCCCGGCTCATGCTGGGGCTCATGCCGGGCGCGGCAGCGTGATGCGCGCGAGCGCCCCGCGGCCGTCGTCGCGGTTTCGCAGCTCGACCTCGCCGCCCATCTCCTCGACGACCCGGCGCACGATCGCAAGGCCCAGCCCCGTGCCCTTCGAGCGCGTCGTGAAGTAGGGCTCGAAGAGGCGCTGCGCGACGTCGCCCGTGATGCCGACGCCGCTGTCGCGCACCTCGACCGTGACGACCCCGTCGCGCTCCTCGATCCCCACGCCCAGGTCGCCGCCCTCGGGCATCGCCTCGAGCGCGTTCGAGACGAGGTTCGTGACGGCGCTCTTGAACTCCGCCGGGTCGCCGTGGACCGTCGCGCCGCCGCCCGTGCGCCGGATGCGCACGCCCTGGTGCTGCGCCCAGCCCGCGTTCAGGGCCAGCACCTCGTCGACGACCTGGCCCGAATCGAACGCCCGCGGCTCCTTGTGCTCGCCCGCGAACGAGTAGAAGTCGCGCGTGATGCCGCGCATCGTCTCCACCTGGCGCTGGATCACGTCGATCGTGTTGTCGAAGATCCGGTCGAAGTCCTCCGACTTCTCCTCGCGCGCGCGCTTGAGGAGGCCCGCGGAGAGGCTGATCGGGGTGAGCGGGTTCTTGATCTCGTGCGCGACCTGGCGCGCCATCTCGCGCCACGCCGCGTCCTTCTCGGCCTTCACGAGCTGCTCGCGGTTCTCCTTGAGCTCGGCCGTCATGCGGTTGAACGCCCGCCCGAGGTCCCCCAGCTCGTCGCTCGTCCCGACGTCGATGCGCGCGTCGAGGTCGCCGCCGGCGATGCGCCGCGTGTGCGCCTGCAGGTCGAGGATCGGCCGCGTGGTGCGGCGCGCGATCCACACCGTCCACACGACGGCGGCCGCGAGCACGGCGAACGTGGCGCTGAAGAGCTGGCGCGAGAGCTCGTAGACCGGGGCGAAGATGTCCTGGTTGTCGACGCCGACACCGACGTACCAGCCGAAGCCGCCGTCCTCGGGGCCCTTGCAGCGCCGGAAGGCCGCGTTCTTGCGCACGCCGCGGAAGGCGTACTCGGGGTACATCCCCCACTCCTTGCCGCGCGCCGCGTCGACCATCTGGGGCAGCTCGATCGGCGGCTGGGACACGCGCTTCCCGTACAGGCTCGTGTCCTTGTGGGCGAGGATCGTGTCGGCGTCGGACTTCCAGATCCAGGCGTACGAGGACTCGTAGATGTCCGTCCCCAAGGCGGGGGACGTCCGGTCCGCCTCGCTCGCCGCCAGGTGGCGCACGCCGTAGCTGAGGATCTCGTCGTGGAAGCGGCGCCAGTTCATCAAGAGCAGCACGACGCCGACCGGGCCCTCGCTCGCGCCGCGCGTGTCGATGCGGCTCGCGAAGCCGATGTGGTAGTTCTCGGGATGCGGCCCGCTGCCCGGGTGCTTGGGCGGGACGAGGTCGCTCTCGTGGTGGTCGATCAGCGCGAAACCGCCGTCGAGCGCGGCCCGGAACCAGCGCTCGTGGGCGTGGTTGCGGCCCTCGAGCTTCGCGACGACCTCGGCGGGAAGGTCGCGCCCTTCGCCGTCCTTGCGGCTGCACGCCTCGAACGCGCCGCCGGCGTCCACCGCGAGCACGAGGTCGTAGACGCCGTACTCGGCGACGAGCCGGTTGAACGTGTGCTGGACGTAGCTGCCGAAGACGTCGCTGTCCTCGTCGTAGTCGCCGATGAACCACTCGAGCAGCGGGTTGTCGGCGATCGTGTCGGCGTCGAGGCGCCGCTCGGTGATCTGCGCGTCGATGCGGTCGGCGAGGTCCGCCGCCATGCTCAGGAGGTAGTGGTGGACGACGTCGCCGGAGAGGCGGCTCGACATCTTCGAGTTGACGAAGAACGCGAAGCCCACGAAGGGCAGGACGACCGCCGCCAGGACCGCGAGGACCCACTTGACCCAGATCCGGCGTATCATCCGCGACATTCTATGCGGGCGGGGTGCCGCCCCCCTTCTTGCGTAGCAACCACCGTGCCCGCGTCGCGCCGGATCCTGCTCGTCCGCCTCTCCCACCTGGGCGACGTCGTGAGCGCGCTGCCGGTGTTCCACACGCTGCGCCGCGCCCACCCGGAAGCGCGCATCGGGTGGGCGATCCAGGAGGAGTTCGCCGGCCTCGTCGAGGGCCTCCCGGGCCTCGAGCGGATGTTCCTCTTCGGGCGCCGAGCGGGGCTCGCCGCCTGGACCCGGCTGCGGGCCGAGCTCCTGGACTGGCGGCCGGACTGGACGGTCGACGCGCAAGGCAACGTCAAGAGCGCGATGGTCGCGCTCACCTCGGGCGCGGCGCGGCGCACCGGCCTCGACCTCGAGGACTGGGCCGAGCGCTTCGCGGGCCACACGCTCACCGACCGCGCCGCGCCCTCCGGCGCGACGCACGCGGTGGAGCGCATGCTCGCGCTGTGCAGGCACCTCGGCGCGGCCGCGGGCGCCGAGCCGAGCTTCGATCTCGGGCTCACGGACGCCGAGCGACGCGCAGGGCGCGCCGCGCTCGCGGAGCGCTTTCCGCGCGGCCGCGGGCCGGGCTGGATCCTGCACCTGGCGGCGGAGGACGACGTGCGCAGCTGGCCCGCCGCGCACTACGCCGCCCTCGCGCGCGAGCTCGCCGCGCGCGGCCGGCCGGTCCTCGTGCTCTCGGGTCCGGCCGAGGCGCCGCTCGGCCGCCGGCTCGCGGCCGAGGTGTCCTCCGACGGAGACATCGGCCACTGGGTCGGCCAACAGGGCCTGCGCGGCCTCGCCGCGTTCTTCGCGGCCGCCGCCGAGGCGCGCGTGCGCGTCGTCGCCTGCGACTCGGGGCCGGCCCACGTCGCCGCGGCCGCGGGCGCGGCGGTGCGGCTTCTCATAGGCCCCCAGGACCCGGCGCGCACGGGCCCCTGGCCGCCGCCGGGGCGACCGGGGCCGCACCGGGTGCTGGCGAGCCCCGATCCGCCCGCGTGCATGCCGTGCTTCGCGCGGGTGTGCGCGCACCCCGCGGGCCCGGTGTGCATGCAGGGCCTCGAGCCGCGCTGGGTGGCCGCCGAGCTCGCGCGCGAGCCGTGACCGCCAGGCGCTGGGGAGTGCGGCCGCGCGGGCGGCCGGACCGTACGCTATCGGGCTCTCCGGACGCGGCCGTGCGCATGATCCACTACTTCGGCGCCCTCGTGGCGCTGGCCGTCGCGGCGCTCCTCGCGACGGCCTGGCTCGGGCTCGCCGGCGGCGGCGAGCGCCACGTCCTCGCCGGCCTGGCGGCGGCGATCCTGACGGTCGCGGCCCACTCGCTCCTGATCGTGTTCATGATCGTCACCGGCCGCATCCTGCGCGAGGCGACGCGCCACCGCGCCCTGCCGCCCGAGTTCCTCTCCGAGCTCAACGAGTTCTTCCGCGAGAAGCGCGCGTACCCCGCCGCGATCTTCGGCGCGTTCTCGATCGTCGCCGCGGGCGTGCTCGGCAACGCGCGCACGGCGTTCGGCGTTTCGCCCGCGGTGCACATGCTGGCCGGCGTGGTCGCGCTCGCCGTGAACCTCTTGGTCTTCACGCTCGAGCTCCGGGCGCTGCGCGACAACCAGGGGCTCGTCGACCGCGCCGCGGCGAAGCTCGACGCGCTCGACCGCGAGCTGGACGCGGGGCGCGAGCCGCGCGCCGACGAGCGCCCCGACGCCGGCTCGATCGCGCGCGCCGGCCTGATCGTCGGCGTCAGCGCCTGGATGCCGTTCCTGTACTGGGGCGTGGTCGAGTGGCGCGGCGACTTCTCGCGAGCCAGCCTGCACCCCTGGCTCGAAGCCTCGATCGCCGGCTTCGCCGTCTGGGCGCTCGCGCGGGGCCGGGCGCGCGGGGCACCTGCGCCCACGGACGTTCCGCGATACCCTGACCGCTCTCCGGAGAGCCGATCCGTGCGAGAACAGGAACCCTAGGAGGTCCGTCGTGAACGCCCGAAGCTCGCTCGTCGCCGTCGGCCTGCTCTGCGGCCTGGCCCACGCCCAGGCGCCCGTGCTCAACCCGCGGAACGGGCACTACTACGAGGTCGTCGCCACCTCGCTCGACTGGAACGGCGCGCGCGCGGACGCCGAGTCGCGCAGCCACCTCGGCGCGAGCGGTCACCTGGTGACCTTCGCCGGCGCAGAAGAGGACGATTGGGTGTACGACGTCCTCGCGGGCGGGCCGCTCGGCAACGCGTGGATCGGGCTGTACCAGGACATGACGGCGCCGGACTACTCCGAGCCGGCCGGAGGCTGGCGCTGGGTCACCGGCGAGCCGCTCGTGTACCTCAACTGGAAGAGCGGCGAGCCCAACGACGGCGGCGGCGCCGAGCACTACGGCGGCTACTGGGCGGGCGATGAGTGGAACGACTATCGCCTCGACGACGGCGCCGTCGTGAGCTTCGTCGTCGAGTTCGACGTCTCGTCGTGGACGCACTACTGCGTCACCTCGCCCAACTCGGTGGGCAGCGGCGCGATCATCTGGGCCGAGGGCACCTCGAGCGTGAGCGCGAACGCGCTGACGCTCGGCGTCAGCGGCGTGCCCGACCAGTTCGGGGTCTTCCTCTTCGGGTCGTCCCGGGTCCAGACCCCGTTCGGCGACGGCTTCCTGTGCCTGAGGGGAGGCATCCAGCTCCTGTATCCGCCGCGCGCCGCCAGCGGCGGCGAGGGACGGCTCGACCTCGACCTCGCCACGGCGCCTCTCGCGGGCGTGATCACGGCGGGGTCGACGTGGAACTTCCAGCACATGTACCGCGACCCGGGCTTCGGCGTCGCGATGTTCAACCTGTCGGACGGGCTGGAGGTGGTGTTCGCGCCATGATATGGAGGCCTAGCTGTCGACCCCTGAGGGCGCGGCAACTTCAGCCGAGGATCCGTTTCAGATCGGCGCGCAGCTGCTGGAACGAGGGGCAGATCCGGGACACGATCTCGAGGTCGCATCGACGCGCGATCTCGATCCGGCGAGCGGCGATGGCGGCGGAACCACCGCCATCTTGAAGGACCTTGCCCAGGAGGTTCTTCGCCTCGCCCGGGCGCAGCTTCTCCGGATGCCGCGGCAAGTCAGGTAGCGCGGCGGTCATGCCTCGAAGAAGCTGGTCGTCCCCGATCAACCAGGATTCGAACTCCTTCACCGCGACCGAGATGATGCGAGGCGCGAAGTGGTGGAACTCGACGTGCGCATCCAGGGTCGCCTTCCTCTTCTTGTCACCGTCGTGGTCGACGAGAACGACCATGAGGTCGATCCTCAACGAACCGTCGAACGTGGTCAGGAGTTGCCTCAGAGTCCTGCGGCGCAGGAAGTCGCTTCCCGTTGCAGCCCGGCCGCCGCGCTTGCGAAGAGGCGCGAGGAACACGACCTGGCGAGGCTCGACGCAGCGCGCGATGAGGAAATGGGCCGGGCCGAGAGCTTCTTCCCGCAGCTCCGCTCCCGGAGGAGGTAGCAACCGGTCGCGACCACCGGTCTCCCCGGCGCCTTCCGCGTAGAGGACGAACCGGTACTCCACTAGCTCCCTGGGACGCCCCCCAAACCACCCGAGAGCCAGGCCTCACCGAGCGAATGCGCGTATTCCTCGAAGGCGCGCTCCCACTCGGGGCTCGACGTCGGAGCCTCCCTTACCGTGACCGCACCGTCCGCGTCTCGGCTGAGGAAACGTACTTCCCCTGGCTCCATGTACTCGAGGAGCTGGGGCGAGTGCGAAGCCAAGACGAACTGGGTGGCCTTGGGTCCGATCTCCCCGCGGCTGATCGCGCGCAGGAGCCCGACCACTTTCTCGAGCAGATAGGGGTGGATCCCACGCTCGGGCTCCTCGATGGCGACGACGTCGGCGGGCCGCTTCTCGTGCTGCAAGAGGAGGAACGCGAGGACCAGCAAGGACCCGTCGGACACGTCGTGCGGTTCGTACCAGACCTCCTCGGCCCAGGCGTCCTGAAAGACCAGCCGGTGCGTCCCCTTGGCTCCAGGCTTGGCGTGGATGTCCGCGAAGACGGGAACCAGCCCGCGGAATTGCGTGACGAGTTCTTGCTGCCGCGAGCGAGGCAGGCCTGCGAAGACGTTGGTGAGGTTCTGCCCCACCTCGCCAAGCGACGTGGCTTCCTCGACATCGTTGGGCTTGCGGAGGGCATCTAGGTTCAAGCGCAAGAAGCGGTAGTCGTAGGGAGGCGAGCCAGGAGGCCGGGCAGTTCGGATCCAGTTCTGACCGGTGCTCAGGTAGCACTCGACGGTTGGACTGCCGCGGCGCCGCCATACGTCTTCTGGGACGAGGCGACGGGGCTCGAGCGCGCGCAGAATCGTCGTCTTGCCAGAGGCGTTCGGGCCGACCAGGGCCGTCAGCGGACCAAAGCGGACCTGCGCCTGGCGAAAGCACCTGTAGTTCTCGAGGACGAGCTTCCAGATCATGGTCCCTTGCGCAGACTCCTGCAGTGCCGTCGCAACAGCATAGACGGCACAGGCACTGAACTCCAAGGCACGCCCAGTCCGAGCCCCGGCCTTTCCCGCTACTCGCCGTCCGGCGCTTCGTCCTCCGGGTCCCCGTCGTCGGGCGGCTCCGACGCCGCGTTCCCGTCGCCCTCCTCCTCCCGCGCTCCCCCCAGCGCCGCGAGCTGCTCGGGCACGTCCTTGTAGTCCGGCCAGAACGTCTCGATCTCGCGCAGCTTGCGCGTGCGCTCTTCGACCGTGTCGGCCGCCGCCGCGGCGGCGTAGGCCTCGGCGGCGCGCGCGACGTACTCCTCGAGCGTCTCGTGCCGGGCGCGCGCGTCCTTGTACCACTCGCGCTCCTCGAGGATGTGCGTGTACACCGCCAGCGCCTCCTCGAAGCGGAACTCGTGCTCGAGGTCGAGGGCCTGCTGGTAGACCATCTCGCTGCGCGCGTCGTCCATGTCGCGCCTCAGGTTCTCGAACAGCTCGCGCTGCAGGACGGTGACCGCCAGGCCCTGCTCGAGCTCCTCCGTCGCGGGCTCCCAGTCGCCGCGCAGCATGTGCATCTTGGCCGCGTCGTAGGCGTCCAGCGCCTCGCCCTCGGTCTTCATCCGCTCGTAGCCCGCCCGGGCCTCCTCGTTCTCCTCGTCGAGCAAGAGCACCCTGCGGTACTCGCTGCGCGCCGCGCGGTAGAGCCGCTCTTCCTCGAAGCGCTTCGCCACGACCAGGCGCGTCTCGCCGATCCGCTTCTTGACCTCGCCGATGCGCTCCCGCGCGCGCGAGTCGTCGGGGCGGTACTTGTTGACGTAGCTGAACTTCGCACGCGCGATCTGGAGCTCGTACTCGCGCAGGGCGCGTACGCCGGCGTGGTAGTAGCCCTCCGAGAGGCCCATCCGGTACTGGAGCAGCAGGAGGACCCGCAGCGCCCCCTCGCGCGCGCTCTCGAAGTCGGGGGCGTGCCGGAGCGCCTCGCTGTAGGCCTCGAGGGCCGGATCGAGCATCCCTTCCGCGCGCAGCTCCTCGCCCTCCTCGAACTTCTCGAAGGCGACCTTCTCGTGCGTCTTCGCGAGCCAGGCCTGCGCCTGCTCGCACTCCGGTTCGAGCTCGAGCGCGGCCTCGAAGTCCTCCAGCGCCGTCAGGTCGTCGTCCCGGAAGGACCTCTGGCGCCCGCGCGCGAGCAGGAAGGCCACGGTGGCCCGGCGGTGGAGGTGCTGCGCCTCGGGGTCGCCGGGCCGCCGCTCGTGCAGCTCGGCCGAGAGGTCCAGGGCCGCGAGGTATTGCCCGGACTGGATCAGCTCCTCGACCGAGCCCCGCGCCTTGGAGGCGGACGAGGAGCGGCAGGCGAGGGCCGGAAGGACGAGACACAGCAGGGTGAGCGTGCGCATGGATTCACGGAGGGGGTCGGACGGGCCGCGGACCGGCCTGGACGCGCGGGCGGCGCCGTTCTTCCCGCGCACCCTCACGTCCGCATCGAGTCGTACAGGACCACCCCCAGGCTGCCGAAGAGGAGCACGGGGAGCCAGGCGGCCACGAGCGGCGAGAGGGTGCCCCCCAGCCCCAGGCTGCGGCACACGAAGTCGGTGCTGAAGTAGACGAGTACCAGGAGGCCGCCCATGGCCGTGCGCTCCGTCCCGCGCCCGCGCTCGTAGCCCAGCATCACGGGGACCCCGATCAGGAGCAGCACGATGTTGGCCAGCGGGAAGGTGAGGTGGTACTGCCAGAGCGTGCGGTACACGACGTCGTCGGGGTCGCGGCGGATGAGCGTCTCGACCTCGGCGAACGAGAGCTCCAGCGGGTTCTCGCGCGCCCGGCGGTAGACCATGGCGAGCTCGGGCGTGAAACCCGGCTCGTCGAACACGCCCACCTCGACCTTGGTCTGCGTGTCGCCGATCTCGTAGCGCCGCCCGCCCTGGAGCACCCAGCGGCCGTCCTTCCACAGCGCGCTCTCGGCGTAGTACACGGTCTCGCCGTCGGGCCCGCGCAGGATGGCCTCGAAGTCGTTCGCCGTCTGGCGGTCGGGGTAGTACTCGCCGAAGCGCAGGAGGCTCCCGCGCAGATCGCGCAGCTGCAGGTAGCGGTAGACGCGATCGGCTTCCCGGTTCTCGAGCTGGTAGCGCAGGCTGTCGCGCTCGTCCGCGACGTGGACCGCGATCCACTCGCGCACGACGAACATGCCGGCGGTCGCCAGGAGCCCGCCGGCGGCGATCGGCATCAGCATGCGGTGCGCGCTGACGCCGGCCGAGAGCACGGCGACCACCTCGTTGCCGCGCAGGAGGCGGTTGACCGTGAACACGCCGGCGACTAAGGTCACGAAGGGCGCGACCTGGAGGAACAGGTAGGGAAGTTGCAGCATGTAGTAGTGCAGCACGAGCGTCGTCGGCACCCTGGCGCCGCCGGGCCCGGGCTCGAGGAAGTCCTCGAGGTCGCCGGCCATCTCGATGATCCAGAAGAGCCCCACGACGAGTAGCAGGGCGGTGGCGTAGGACGAGAGGAACAGCACCGCCACGTAGCGGTCCATCCGGCCCCCCGGCCTGAGCTGCTTGCCGCTCACCGGCGCAGCGCCCTGCGCAGGAGAATGGAGCCCGCGACCATCCCCAGGCCCAGCGTCGCCCACGCTCCCACCTGCGGCGGCAGGCCCTGGTTGCGCCCCAGCCCCTTGCCGAGCTGCTCGGAGAAGAGGTAGTAGATCAGCGCATAGAGGATCGACACCGCGAGCGCCCCGAGCCGCGTCCCGCGCCGCATCAGGAGGCCGGTGGCGGCGCCGAGCGCGAGGAAGAGCACGAACGAGAGCGAGACCGAGAGCCGCTCGTGGACCTCGAACAGGTACCTGCGGCGCCGATTCTCGGGCAGCTCCTCCTCGCGCAGCCTGCGTAGCATGTCGAGCGTCGTCAGGTACTTGGGAAGGTCGTAGTCCTCCTTGCGCTGCTCGATCAGCTCCTTGAGCGGGATGCGCGCCGAGAGCTCGGCGATGTCCCCCTTGCCGCCGAGCCCGGGCCCCAGGTTCTGGACGCCGGTCATGTGCACGAAGAGGACGTCGCCCTCGAGCCACAGCCCGGCTGTCTTGGCGAACACGTCGATCCCGCTCTCGCCTGACTTCCCCGCGCGGTGGATGTACGCGTCGCGGAACACGTCGCCGTCCTGGAAGCCGTTGAGGCTGAAGTCGCCGAGCTGCAGGCCGTTCTGGCCGGGAGCGATGTTGGCGATCGAGGAGCGCGCCGCGGCGAGCAGGAACTGCTGCTCGCGCTTGCGCGCGTGGGGCAGCTCGAAGGCCACGAGCCAGTGCATGAACGCCGCGAGCACGAGCGCCAGGACGAGCGCGGGACGCAGCATCTTCACGGGCCGGATGCCCGCCATCTGGATGGCGATCCACTCGCGGTCGGCGGCGAGGCGCCCGTAGGTCGAGACGACCGCGAGCAGGAAACCGATCGGCAGCACGTACGGCGCCAGGTTCTGCAGCACGAGCGGGATGTACCGCCCGAGGACCAGGATGCTGACGTTCGGCAGCTTGTGGATCGCGGCGACCGCCACGCCCGGGAGCGCGATGAAGAGCATGCCGGCGACCGCGAAGGCGAAGCCGACGAGGAGCTGGAGGAGGATGGAGCGCTCGAGTCTCACGCGGGGTCCCGCGACGTGCGCGGTCTTCCAGGAGCTTCCCCTTCCGCCCCGCGAGCAGCAAGACCCGCGTCGCGGGAACGCTCGGCGGCGATTCTTGTACGATGCCGCCGTGAGCGAGCGGCCGATCGTGAGGACCCTCAAGGAGGGTCTCCATCGCACCGTTCGGCTCGAGTTCTGGGAAGAGGGCGGAACGGTGCGCGGCCGGGTCGTGAAGCGCTTCCACGGGGCGGGCGCGGTGCGGCGCCTCTTCGACCGCTGGCGGGCGCGGCGCGAGCTCCGGGCGCTCTGCGCGATGCGCCGCGCCGGGCTGCCGGTGCCGCTGGCCCTCGGCCTCGCGCGCTCGGGCGGCGCCTGGGAGCTCGCGACCGAGCTCGTCCCGGACGCGCTGCCGCTGCGCCTCGCGATCGAGAGCTTCGCGCCCTGGCCGGCCGCGCCGGAGGTACTCGCACGCCGGCTCGGGCGCCTCTTCGCCCGCGTCCTCGCGACCGGTTTGGACCACGCGGACCCGCACCCGGACAACGTCCTCGTCGACGCCGCCGGCGAGCCGTGGCTGATCGACCTCGGAAAGTCGCGCGTGCGCTCTGGGACGAACGCGAGGCGGATCGAGCGCGAGCTCGTGCGCGTCGCGGCGGGCGTGCGCGAGCACGTCGGCCCCGCGTTCCGGCTGCGCTTCCTGCTCGCGTTCCTGCGCGCGCTGCCCGGCGAGCTGCGCGGCGAGCTCCCCGCGCCGCGCGAGCTCGCCCGCCGCACCGAGCGCGGCGCGCGCCACGAGCGGCGCGAGGTCCTGCGCCGCGCGCGCCTGCGCTGGACGCGGCAGTCGAGCGCCGCGCGCCCGTTCCGCGAAGGCGCGTACGCGGGCTACCTGCGGCGCGAGCTCCCCGACGAGCTTCCGGGCCTGGTCCTCGGCGACGCGCTGCCGAGCGCCGCGCGGGGCGCCT